>Ga0181529_10000273_pt1 | contig 76014 bp, 52 predicted proteins | sample PEATcosm2014_Bin_36_FD_119763 | JGI IMG/M metagenome (GOLD analysis project Ga0181529, IMG submission 119763) | Peatland microbial communities from MTU Mesocosm Facility, Houghton, MI, USA - PEATcosm2014_Bin10_30_metaG | ecosystem: Environmental > Terrestrial > Soil > Wetlands > Peat | place...
CCCCGCTCCGGCGATCCTGGATGTCCCCGCTCGGGGCGCGACCCCTCGCAGATCGGTTTCAGCCTACGACAACCAGGAAAGACCTTGCGTCCTCGGTCACTTCCTTACGTGACCCAACGATCCCCATTTCGGTTACCGAGTTATATGACTTGACGCGGCGTCTTCATGAGGTGCAACCCCCGACAGCATCCGCGTCTGGCTTTTCCGATAGCCGCATCCGGACCATGTGCTACGATGTCCTGCTATGCGTCTGGCGCAGCGCCCGCCGCGGGGTACCTTCCTGTTGGCAATCGCTCTGGTAGTGGTATTCGCCGCACAAAGTTATTTCTCCAGCCGCATCAAGAGTCCGTCGTTCGACGAGCCGACGCATATTGCCGCCGGGCTGTCGTACCTGGAAACGGGGTCTTTCGCGGCCAATCGCCAGCATCCCCCCCTCATTAAGGAGATCGGCGCCGTCTCGTTGCTACTGGGCGGAGTCCATTGGCCGGACACCGCCGAAGCGCAAAACCTGGCGCAAACCGGGACCAGCCTCGTCGGAAATTGGATCATCGCGGCGAACGGTCCGGATCGGGTGATGTTCTGGGCCAGGCTGCCGCTGATTCTGCTGGCGGCACTACTCGGAGTTCTGATCTACTCCTGGGGGCGCGAAATCCTGGGTGAGGGTGCGGCGCTCGGCGCGGTGTTGCTGTACGCGCTGGATCCCACTGTGCTGGCGCATTCCTACCTGGTCGCTACCGACGTCGGAGTCGCCGCGTTCGGCCTGCTGTTCCTGACCGCTCTCTGGCGATATGTGGGCCGCCCCGCGTGGAGCAGGCTGCTGTTCTGCGGATTGACCTTGGGTCTGGCATTGACGACGAAGTTTTCGGCCATTCTCCTTCTACCTGTGGCTGTTCTGTTAGTCGTGGCCAGCGCCCGGTGGCCATTTCAGCCTCTCACCAGGCACGATGCCGATGGCGGACCGCGGAGTCGCTGGGTCGCGGTCCTGGTGATGTGTCTGGCGGCTGTACTGGTAATTCAAGTGGTCTATTTCTCACCGACCGGCCTCGCGTCGTACGTGGAAGGTATCCAGGCCGTCAACACAGATCACTATTCCACCTATCTGGTTTTCATGGCCGGCCAATTACAACACCGGTTCGCCAGCTACTTCCTGGTCGCTTACCTGTTGAAGGAGCCCCTGGCGGGCCTCGTCTTAGTGGCGCTGGGCCTCTTTGCCGTGCTGCGCTCGGCGTCGCTTACGGTGCTTCACAAATTGTTCCTTCTGGCGCCGCCCGTGTTCCTGGTCGCGGCGTATTCCCTGTTCGCGGACGACATGGGCATCCGCTACCTCATCCCCGCACTCCCTTTCGCGTTTCTGCTCGGAGGCGCGGGGCTGGCGTGGCTGTTCGCGAAATCCGCACTATGGGTACGTGGAATGGCAGCGCTTCTCTGCCTCTGGCTGGTGGCTGCGGCGGCCGGAATCTATCCCGATCACCTGTCGTACTTCAATGAAGCCGCTTGCCTGGCGCACCCTGCGCGAATTGGCTGGGACGGCGGCACCAGGTGTGGCCCCGAATGGCTCGACGACAGCAATGTGGATTGGGGGCAGGGCCTGCGGCAACTCAAGAACTGGATGGCGGATGACGGGCGTGGCCGGCCGCTTCGCCTGGCGTACTTCGGTTCCTTTCCGCCCGATGTTTACGGGCTGCCCAATGCGAAGAACGAAGTCCAGGAGTTGGCCACGCACGTCCGCGCGGATGCCGGGCTATACGCGGTGAGCGCCAACTATGTCGCCCGCATCCCCGCCCTGGCAGCCAGAGAATCGCCGGGCGCGACGCACTGGCTGGCGTACACCCAGCCTGTCGCGATTGTCGGCCACAGCATCTACATCTACGATATTCCAAGGTGACGAGCGGCCGCGTCCGGCAATGGCGCCGCCGCGGTGTGGGCAGACGTGGCGCCAGCGCCGAGCGGCCGGTCTTCAGATCCGCCTGGATTTTGGGGAGGAATCCTGCTTGAATGGATTCTCGATCAAGGCCGGTACTGGCAACTCGCAGACCATCGGGCTAAGCGGGGCCTGAAACGCCCCCGGCAGGAGGCAACATGAACAGGCGCGACTTCGTGTCCGGCGCGGCGGTTGGCATCCCATTCCAGGCGGCTGCCTTGGCCCAGACCCCACCACCCCGATACACCCCCAAACCCGAGTTGAAAATCACCGACGTTCAGGCGTTCCTGGTAAACGCCGGCCGCAACTACGTGTATGTCAAGGTATCCACCGACCAGGGCATCCACGGGTGGGGCGAGGCTTACTCGGCCGGGCCGGACCAGGCTACGGTGGCTACCGTTCTGGACTTCAAAGAGTGGCTCGTCGGCAAGGACCCGCGCAACATCGAGTACCTGTGGGCCACCATGTACAATTTCACGCGGTTCCCCGGGGGCCTGGTGGTCAACGCCGCCATCAGCGGTATCGAGCACGCGCTATGGGACATCGCCGGCAAGGCCGCGGGCTTGCCGGTGTACATGCTGATGGGCGGCAAGTGCCGTAACAAGATCCGCGTCTATCAGGCCGCCAACTCTCCGGAACAGGCGAAAAGCCTGATCGCGAAGTACGGCTACACGGCTCTCAAGGCCACGCTGGCCTTCCCCAACACCGTGCCGGAAAGCGCCAGTGTGCGCGCGTTCGGAGAACGGGCCGAGGCCATGCGCAAGGCAGTCGGGATGGACGTGGACCTGTGCTTCGACGCCCACGCCAGAATATGGGCGCCGTACCTGGCCTACGAACTCGCCGAAGTGCTGAAGCCCGTGCGGCCGCTATTTCTAGAGGAGGCCATCAGGCCCGAGAATATGGACTCCATGGCCGAACTGCGGCGGCGCGTCCAGATCCCCATCGCTACCGGAGAGGAGCTGTACACGAAATACCAGTTCCACCAGTTGCTGAGCGTGGGCGGCGCCGATATCATCCAGCCGGACATTTGCCTGGCTGGCGGAATCCTCGAGCAGAAGAAAATTGCGGCCATCGCCGAGGCGCACTACGTCGAGGTGGCGCCGCATAATCCACTGGGTCCGCTGGCCACGCTGGTGAATATCCACTTCGCCGCCAGCACGCCGAACTTCCTCATCCTGGAATACCATCCGGACGACGAGTCGCCGCGAAAAGACCTGGTGAAGGGGGACACACTCGTGGCCAAGGACGGGTACCTGGCGATTCCCGACAAGCCCGGCTGGGGCTACGAGATGGACGAAGAAGCGTTCAAGCGCATGCCGGGCAAGGCATGGCACCGCGGTTTCTCGTTCCGCGTGGATGGCGCACCGGATTTTGTGTGAGGACTCCGAAGATGCGACGACGGGAATTTCTAGCGTTGGGGGCCGCCGCCGGTTTGGCCGCGGCTCAACAGAAAGAACAGCCCGCCATCGTTGCGGGAGCCACCGTAGACATCACTCCGCGAGTCGGGATTGTGCTTTCCAGCTTTCAGGAAGGCGTCCAGCACGATGGGACCACGGTCGCGGGTCTGAAACATCCGCGGCCGGTGGATGCCGATCTGACGTCGGGCGAACTCGACGCCATGGTCCGGAAGGCCATCGACCTCGCGGCCACGCGAAGGGGCGATCTTGCGTCCGCTGTGGAAGCCGACGATTGGGTGGTGATCAAGACCCACATCCCTTCGTGCTTCGGGCTCACTCCGGAGACCCGGGATGGTGGCGCCCATCGGCCATATATTCCCGGCGCGGTGACAGACCCGCGGGTGGTAAGGACCGCGATCTCCTATCTGGCCGAGCGCCAGCGCGGACTGCGCTTCACGGTGGTGGAGGGGTCCGCCGAGTGGCTGCCGGTGGAACGGTCGAAATCGGCGGTAGACGGATGGAACAGCGAGTGGGGCGGAGCCTTCGACGGGCTAAGCTATCGCAAGATGATCGAGGAATGTACCCACCGCTTTCCCGGCATCCGCTTTGAAATTGCCGATCTGAACTTCGCCGATTCCGTCGAATTGCCGGTTCCTGGAAAAGCCGTGGCGCGCAACAATCCGCGAGGCGTCTATAGCATTCCCAAGATAGTCCAGCAGTGCGACCGCGTGATCACGGTGGCGCCCCTGAAGACCGACGCGGCCAGCGGTGTGTCGCTTTCGGTCGCCAACTACCTGGGAATTGCGCCGGGGGCCCGCTACGGCTTTCCGAAAGACGGGCTGCTGAAACTGGGCAGCGCGGACGAAATCATGATCGATTTGTTCAGCTATCACCCCGCCGATTTCGCCATCGTCGGCGGCTGTTTCGGCGTGGAAGGCGATGACCAGGGTCCGGGCGCGGCGAGCGTGCACCACAACCTGGCGATCGCGGGAACGAAGGCCGTCAGCGTGGACGCGGTGGCAGCGGCGGTCATGGGATTCAAGCCGGAAAATCTGCCGTTTCTGGCGCTGGGCGAACGGAAGGGTTTCGGCACTCGCGACCTGGACAGCATCTGGACCCGCGGCAATGAGATCGAGGAAGCGCGCCGCAACTTCCGCCGGCCTTCAGGCTGGCACGAGCCGCCCGACAAGGTCCGGGTCCCGTGACAGGCACTGTGGCCGATACCCGCCACCCGGACTCCAGGCGGTGGGCCATCATCGGGCTGCTGAGCCTGGAGATGACCGTCGCTTACCTTTCGCGATCCAAAATCTCGGTGGCCCTGGCGCCGCCGGCCTGCTTCGTGGAGCAGAGCCACTTGTCGCTCTCGAAAATGGGGCTGTACACGTTCTTCAGTTTCGGCGGCTGGGCCGCGGACCGCATGATCGCACGCGGAGGCAACCCGGTCGGAGTGCGGAAGTGGTTCACCATCGCCGGATTCGTCGTTGCCTGCACGGAACCGATCGGCGCGCAGTCGTCATCGGCAACCGTCGCCCTGCTGTTTGCCGTGGTGCCCCTCTCCGGGCCGGGCCTGGCGATGGTGCGGGAGAAGTATGCGCCGCAAGCCGCGGTCGAACGGCAATGAGGGTAGAGCTATGTGGAATCCAAGCCGCAGGCAGTTGTTGAGGGCATCGGCGCAGGGCATGGCGGTCCTGGCGCTGGGGGCCGGCGCGCCGCAGAAAACGCGCCTTGGCGTGGTCACGTCCGCGCACGCCAAGCTTGCCAAGCCATCCTCCATTGAGGATCCGCTGGACTACCCGCGGGTTCGCGAGATGGTGTGGAAAGCCATCGAATATGGACGCCCGCGCGCCGGCGGCCTGGAGGCCAAGATCAAGCCGGGTTCCTGGGTGGTGATCAAGCCCAACATCGGCAGCCTGCCGATGCGTCAGTCTTACGCGCCTGGCGATGTTACCGATATGCGCGTGACTCGGGCCGTGTTAGAGTACGTCGCCGAACGGTCGCGCGCGGCCCGCGTCACTCTGGCCGAGGGTGGGACCTACCGGCGGGTGGGCGATCCCGAACCCACCGACTCCATGCGCCAGAACGGGGTTCAGGTGGATGGGCTGACCTACGACTGGACCGGGCAGTTCGCCGGCTTTCAGGGCAGCCTGGCGGACCTGCTTCGCGACATGGGGACGCGCTTTCCCGGCAAGAAATTCGACTATGTGGACCTCTCCTACGACCCGCTGCGCGATGCAGCCGGCCAGTTCAAATGGGTGGACGTGCCGCCCGGACCCAACGGCATCGGCGCCTTCGGCGGCAAGAAGCTCTATGTTCCCTCGCGGACCCTGGTCAGTTGCGATTTCGTGATTACCGTTCCGGTGATCAAGGTCCACAACCTGTGCGGAATGACGGGCTGCCTGAAGAACTACGTGGGCACCGCGCCCCGTACGGTTTACGCCGGCCCGCGAGCGTTCTCCAACTTGAAGCTGCACACCGAGTACGCGGTTGAGGGCCGCATCGACCCATTCATTGCAGACCTAGCGGCCTTCCATCCACCCGACTATTGTGTGGCGGACAACCTGCTCGGCCTGCAGCGCAGCGAACATGGCGTCGGTCTTCCCGACCAACAGGTCCGCAACAACACCATTCTGGCGGGCGAAGACCCCGTGGCCATGGACGCGCTGGCCGCGCGGCTGATCGGCTACCAGCCCGGCGATATCGACTACCTGCACATGGCTTCCCTGCGCCAGATGGGCAGCCTGGACCTGGCGGAAGTGGACCTGGCGGGCGACGATCCGGAGCGCATACGCCGCAAGTGGGACAAGCCCAAGAACTGGTACGCACGCTGCAATCGCGAGTGGCTGGCGACGCAGGACGCCGCTGCCGACATCCGCTCCTGGGAGCGTTTCACCGCTCCTTCCGACACACTGCACCTGGCAAAGCGGTGGCCCGCCGCGTCCGAAGCGGCGACGTACCGGGCCGCCGCCCGATTGACGGCTGCGGGAAGCCGCAAGGCATTCCTGTGGTTGGGGGCGCGCGGCCACGTCACGGCATGGCTGAACGGCGAAAAGGTGATGGAAGAAGAAGGCGTCACGCGGTACCGGGTGGGGCAGTTCCAGACACCCGTCGAGCTGCGATCGGGCGAGAACCTCTTGCTCTTCGAGGTGAAAGCATTGTCCGGCGAGGCCGACCTCAGCCTGTTGCTGGTGGGTCCCGACAACGATGGCGATACAGTGGAGGGCATTCGCTGGGCCGCGCAGTAGCGTGGCCGGGGAAAGGCGCGAATTAGATCCAAATGTTCTTCGCAATGCTAGGATGGACGCTTCTCTTGCTGGGGGTCTGCGCCTTCGCTCCCGGTTTCTTCATCGTCCGCCATTTCCGCTGGAGCCCACTCGAAAAGCTATGCGGCGCGATCGGCCTGTCGCTGATAGCGCTCTACCTGATCTCGTGGGCCGTTTACTGTTTCGCACCGGCCTTCCAGACGGCAATTTTCCGGGGCGTAGCGGCGGTGAGCCTGCTGCTCGGTATCCTGGCATGGCGGGACATCGTCCGCCTGTTCCATGCCTTTCGCGCCCGCCGCGCGGTTCTCGGCTACGCCTTCCTGCTGTTCTGGACTTTGCTGGTTCTTGCCATGATCCGGAACTATTCGGGAGCGCTCTGGTACGGGGACTGGCTGGAGCATTTTCAGCGTACTCTGTTTTTTCTCCGGCATTTTCCCGTTCATAATCGCATCTTCATGGATTACGCGCTTGCGGCGCGGCCTCCCATGATGAACGTCCTGGCCGCTTTCTTCCTGGCCCTCACCGCGGACCGCTTCGAGATCTTTCAGTTGGTCTTTGCGTTTCTCAACCTGCTGATGTTCCTGCCCTGCTGTCTTCTGATGGCCACCTTCGCGCAGCGGCATCGGCCGTCCGTACTCCCGTTGGTTGGAGTCTTCGCTATGTCTCCGGTGGTGATGGAGAACGCGACCTTCACGTGGACCAAGGCGCTCGCCGCCTTCTTTGTGGTTTTGACGTTGTGGTTCTACCTGGCCGGCTGGAGAAAGAAGGACACCCTGCGGATGACTGCGGCATTCATCGCCCTCTCCGCCGGCCTGCTGGTCCACTTCTCGGCAGGGCCCTACGTCGCATTCCTGGCCCTGCACTACCTGGCAGTCGTCTTCCGGACCCGCGCTGGCAAGTGGCGGGAAGTGGCTGTCATCGCCACGGTCTGCGGGTTGATTTTGCTCACCTGGTTTGGCTGGTCTCTCGCGGTGTACGGAGCGCAGGCAACCTTCGCGTCAAACACCAGCGTTACATCCAGTCGGGATTATCCAGGCGATACCGTGGAGAAGATCGCCGGCAACCTGGCGGATTCGATCTTGCCAGCCATGCTCCACTCCTCCTTAGTGCAGTCTCTCGACGACCAGCGGAATTTCGCCGGGACAATCCGCGACCGCGCCTTCATTACATACCAGCCGAACCTCATCTTTGGCGTGGGCGTGGCTGGCGGGCCATTGGTTCTTTGGCTCCTTTGGGGTCTGTGGCGTCAGCCAGCACGTCGGCCCGAAGAATGGTTCTGGCGGATTCTTGTCCCGTTTTGCGTGGTCGTAGGAATTGCCGTGGTGGGAGCGCGCGATCAGGGAGGCGTGGCACACCTGACGCTGCTGGCTGTCGAGATGCTCGGACTGACATTGCTTGCGGCCGCTTTCTCTGGGCGGCGCCTGGTGGCCTGTGCGATCATAGCCGGCTGCGTCGTCGATTTTTCGTTAGGTGTGTTCCTGCAAGCACACGTGGAAAGCCTGGAGAATACGCCGCAAGAAACGATCTTCCCCTCTCCGACATTCACCAACGGCCAGTTCCAAGTGGTGCCTGGCCCCGATTCCCTCTCCAAGAGCGCCTTGGGAAATTGGTTCAGGAAACACCAATATGGCATTGCCCAACAGTCGCTTCGCGATTTGGATCGAGACCGGCGCGGAGATCCCGCGTTCCGAAAGATTGTGCCTGCCGCCCGGGCACAGTTCGTGCAGGATCTGCAAGAAGACTCCGACCTTTTTCACGGTTGGTACGCCCGGCACGGTGGCGAAGTTACTTTCCTTGGAGACCACTTCGCGGAGCCATCGGTAGCCGGAATGAACGCTCCGGCGTGCCTGCTGCTGGTGCTCGCACTCGGGCTGATCGGGGCGATGGGGAAGCAGGCCGCGCATATCGCGCCCATGAAGACGTTGCCGATCCGCCCCGTGCGCGCCCCAGAGCGCAAGAACCTCCGGGCCCGGCGCCGGTGAGCGGTCTTTGCGGTGGTTTCGCAGTTCACTCGCCCGCAACACTGCAGCACATCGACTTCCTACTCGACCATGCTCGGTTCAGGCTACCGGGCGCTATCGCGGCGGCAAACAGCGGATTCGTCCCTTACCAGAAGTGCGTCGCCACCACGGTCGCCGGACCGGGAGTGCCGTCGATCAACCTCGTGTGCAGGACCAGTTGGATATTGCGTTTGTGCCAGCCTCGGGGAGCGTCGCGGAACGCCGAATTCATGTAACCGGCGTCGGTTATGAATTCGCCTGCGGCCAGAGTCCCGTAGTCGTCGATACCCGCCACCAACACTATCGTCCGCTCTGTGCTCGGGTCTATCGCCCGGGTTATGATCGCGTAATCCTCCGTGGGAACACCGCTGTAGCTCCGCGAGGCCATCCACTTGTTCGCGTTCGGATCGCGGCGATCGGCGATAGAATTGTACGCGACTCCATCGACCGTCGTGTGTTCGAAGAGGTAGCGCATGCCGCCACCGAAGCGCAGCACCCAGTGATTGTTGAAGCCCCCGATGGCAATCACCGGGCTTCGCCGCAGTTCGGCATAGGACGTCGTAGTGTCGGGGCTTAGACGGAACGCGCAGCCTTTGGCCTGCACCAGGGCGGCCAGGCGCGCCATCGCGAACGCGTCCCGTACGTAGAGGTGCCGGTTGGCGGTCCAGCGGATCTCTGCGGGGTCGATGGGCGCCTTCTTTAGCGCGTCTCTCGACGCCTCCGGCTTGGCGTCGGGTCCCGCGAAATAGCCATCGAGTTCCGCCTGCCGGGGACCCAGGAAGCGATAGAGTCGGCCCGGTTGGCCCACACAGATCTGAACCACCTCGTGCGCGCGGAACACCGGCTCCCAGAAGCGATCGAAATCCGAGCTGCTTCCGTGGTAAACCACGGCCCCCGCGCCGGCCATCAGCACCGCGGCCAGCGTCGCTGCCTTCCAGATTCCCACCCGCGTTCCCGTCCGCGTCTTGGATTCCGGGACGGGCGGAACCGGCGGCGCCGGATGTTCCTTGTGCGGAGTGAACGTGGGTAGATAGGAACCGGAGTGGAATTCGATCCGCAGCTCACGCTCGTGCCCGTCCTCCAGGTAATACTGTGCCAGGCGCCGCCGGACTTCCGTGGCCACGTTGCGCACCACGGCGTCATGCGACGTATCGTAGGCTACATCCCGCCCGAAGACCTTGGCGCCGATGATCTTCTCGCGCAGATCGTCGGGCTGCCCATCGAGCACGCTCTCAGTGGCGAACCGTAGTAGGGCCTGGCAGCGCTTGCTGTTTCGAAAATGCGGGCTGGCGAGAACGCGGTCGAGTTGCTCTCGAATGGCCGAACTATCCAAAACGACGGGCCCGCCGACTGGCTCGAGAGAAGTTCCCATCCCCTGTTGACCCCCGATTACGCACATGATTGTAACACCGATTCAGGTGCCGTACCGGTCGCGCCGAAGCTGCGCACCGCGCTTGGAGACAACCGGCAAGTCCTTATTCTCTAGGCACATCGAGGCGTCCGGTACCGTCCGGGACCTTGACCGCGTGGGCCAACGTGCGTAAGCTCTCGACAGCATACTTACTCGCTCGAAAGGATTGCTTCACCCATGTTCGCTGAACCGTTTCTTACGCCGATTCGCATTGGCCGGGCCGCGCTGCTCGCGCTGGCGCTGGCGTTTTCAATCTACGCGCAGACCGGACGCGGCAGCATCGCCGGACGCGTGATCGACACCACCGGCGCCGCCGTCGCCGGCGCCAAAATCGCCGTTCTCAACACCGCCACCGGCGTCACCGTTTCGCCCGTGACAAATGATGCCGGGTACTACCACGCCGAAGCGCTCCTGCCCGGTACGTATCAGGTCGCGACCGAGGTCAAAGGCTTCAAGAAGTCCGTCCAGGATGGCATCACCCTGACCTCCGACTCCCACATCAGCGTGGATATCCACCTGGTCGTCGGCAATCTGACCGAATCCATCGAAGTGGTCGGCGACGCTTCGCTGCTGAACACCGAGACCGGCAGTTCGCCCAAGGGCTTTGACAACTATAGCCTTACCAACTTGCCGCTATCCGGCGGCAACACTGGCTTTTTCGTGAAGCTCATGCCCGGCATCCAGGATGCGAACCCGCAGAACTACTACATGGCCGGCAACCTTTTCGCTTACGGCTCCACCTCCAGTTTCGGCACGCTGGGCCGCACCTCGGTCAATGAGTACAGCATCGATGGCGCCCCCAATATGGGTCAGAATCGGGCCAACTCCTTTAACTCAACACCCGACGATGTGGGCGAGATGAAGGCCGACGTTTCCGGCTACGACGCGTCGGTCGGCAAGACTATGGGCGCCATGGTGAGCCTCACCAGCAAGGCCGGCACCAACCAGTTGCACGGCTCGGCCCGCGAGTTGTACTACAACCGCCGCTGGGAAGCCATGACATTTTTCCAGAAGCAGGCGTATTACACCAATCTGGCATCCGGAGCCATCGCGCCCGGAACCTCTGGCCAGCCCGGCCTGCACGAGAACAACTTCGGCGGCTCGATCGGCGGCCCCGTGGTGATTCCCAAAATCTTTAATGGCCGCAACAAGCTGTTCTTCTTCTTCAGCTACGCGGGCGATTACTTCTCCGACACCTCCACCCAGACCGCCACCGTACCCACCTTGGCCGAACGCACCGGGAACTTTTCCGACGTGCTCGCCTTGCCCAATGGCGCGAACTATCAGATTTACGACCCGCTCAGCTACACGCTCTCGGGCGGACACGTCTCCCGCACGCCGTTCGCCGGCAATCAAATCCCGTCGTCGCGGATGATCAACCCGATGAGTTCGGCCTTCATCGGCCTGCTCCCATCGCCCAACAATGCCACCCCCGGCACGCCGTCCTCCGGCAACTTCACCTATCAACGAATTTCGCCCCAGAAGTACAACGCCTTTACGAACCGCTACGACTACAACCCGACTAACAACGACCGCTTGTTCTTCCGCTGGATCTGGGACCACTACACGCAGGACCAGCTCGGCTTCCTGCAGCAGGACATTGACGGGCGTGTGTTGCAACGGTGGACCCGAATCGCAACTGGAGATTGGATTCGAACCATCGGGCCCACAACCACGATCGAGACCTCCCTCAGCGCCACCGAATACCGCACCAGCACGCTGTATCCGACCATGGCCGCCTACCCGCCCAGCAAGCTTGGCCTTCCCAGCTACATCGACGCCTATGCCGGCGCGGCGGACATCATGCCGGCGATCGCCGTCAGCGGTTACGATACACCCGGTGGGACCAATACCTACCCCCTGGCCTACCGCACCTTCGCCCTGCGCAGCACTCTCAGCCGGGTTGCCGGCAAGCATTTTCTCCGCGGCGGGGTGGAGATCCGCCAGCAGGAGAACTCCGGCGGCGGCGCCGGCAACGCGTCGGGGTCGTTCACCTTCAATACCAGCTTCGTCCAGCAGGCCGACAACACTTCCGGCGCGCCGTCGCTCGGACTAAGCTATGCGGCGTTCCTGCTCGGGCTGCCCACATCCGCTTCCATTCAGAACGTGGCTAGCTACGTTCGTTCGAATCCGTACTACGGCGGCTTCCTGCAGGACGACTGGCGTGTCACGCCCAAACTCACCATCAACGCCGGCCTACGCTTCGAAGACGAACTCGGCCCCACCGTCCGTCACGACCACATGCTGACGTACTTCGACCCCACCCTCACTCTGCCGATTACCGCGGCGGCGCAGACGGCCTACGCGGCCGCGCCGGTTTCCCAGCTTCCCGCCGCGCAGTTCTCCGCTCTCGGCGGTTCCGTCTTCGCCGGAGCCAACGGCGCCAGCAATCAACAGTGGAACAATTCCGTGCGCTGGTTGCCGCGCGTCGGCGTCTCCTACCAGTTGACGCCCAACACCGTAATTCGCGCCGGCTACGGTCTGTTCTACGACACCTTGAACGTGCTTAACGAATCCATCGATCAGACCGGTTACACGTCCACCACTTCGACCACGTATTCGACCGACTACGGCCAGACGTGGATCTCCGGCAACCCCGCCAAAGGCATCTCGCCGCTTACCGACCCGTTCCCCGTCCTCTCCAACGGCAGCCGGTTTCTGGCTCCCTTCGGGACCTCTCTCGGAAACATGGCGGTCACCGGGTCCGGATGGACGTATTTCCCGCTGGACCGCAAGCCCGCCCGCGAGCAGCGCTGGTCGGCATCGGTGCAGCGCCAACTCGGAGCGTCCATGATGATCGAGGCCGCCTATTCCGCCGCCTGGGTCGATCAGCTCCAGGTGACGCAGTCTCTCTCCTACCTCCCCGGCCAGTACTGGCTCACCGGCAACACGCGGGACACCAATGCCTATAACGCACTGACCGCGAATGTGACGAGTCCCTTCTACATCTCCAACTTCGCGGCCCTGCAGACGAGCGCTACCAACATTTACACCACCATCGCGTCGAAAAGCTTCTTCACCAGCAAGACCATCTCGCTGGCCAACATCCTACGGGCTTATCCGCAGATGAACGGCTTGAGCGTCAACGGCTATGCCGGGCAGTCGAAGTTCCACGCCGCCAACATCACCCTGGTCCGCCGGTTCGCCAAGGGTTGGAACCTCAACGCAGCGTTCCAGAAGAATTATCAATACGACCGCGACTACTACGCCAATTCGTTCGACCCGCAGCCGTCGTGGGAGCCCAGCAACAACAGCCGCCCCTGGCGATTTACCGCCAACAGCGTCTACGAACTGCCGTTCGGCAAGGGCCGGAAATTCCTCGCGGGAGGACCGCTGGCCGCCATCTTCGGCAACTTCCAGCTCGACGTTACGTATGAAGCGCAGCCCGGCCCGATGCTCGGCTTCGGAAACTTGTTCTTCAACGGCAACCTCGACAGTATCGCCAAGTCGAACCCCATCCCCAGCGCCTGGTTTAACACCGCTGGATTCGTCACCAATTCCTCGCTGACGCCGACCAGTTACAACGTTCGCGTCTTTCCGACGCGCCTATCCGACGTGCGGCAGCAGGGAATCAACAACTGGTACGCCAACCTGGTCAAGACGCTTCGGATTCACGAGCGGGCCAGGCTTGAACTGCGATTCGAGTGCATGAACGTGTTCAATCGCAACTTGATCGGCGCTGCCAATACCTCGCCAACGTCCACGCAGTTCGGTCAGGTCACCGCCGACCAGGGCGCCTTCGCCCGCTGGATTCAGATCCAGGGACGCTTGACGTTCTGATCGACACGTAAGCGGCCGCGGGGCGGGGATGACAACCCGCCCCGCAGCGGCGCTCACGGTAATATCAGTCGCTTCCCGCACCATTGAATTCGGGCTACGATCGAGATTCTAGCTGGCCTGAGAACCCACATATGAATCGCCGCCACTTTCTGGAAACTGCCACTCTTGCCGGAATCGCCTCTACCCTCTCGCTGGACGTGCTTCCCGGCCAGAGCGCCAACGGTCCATCGGCCGTGGCGATCCCCGACCACGGCTGGCGGCTCTGGACCGATACCGCCGCCACTTGGAAGGACGACGAGATTTTCCTGCCGGAGGACGTCGTCCTCGAAAAACTGCCCCGCAATCCTCCTACCGGCGGATGGCAGTCGCTCCACCCGGAGCAAGGTATCGCCGTCACGCTGCCGACGACGGTGGAACAATTCTACTGGGGATTGCAGGGCCTGCGTCCCTACCGGGACGAGTACAAGTTCGAAGCCGACGATCCGGTGGTTCGCAACGGCGCCTACTATGGCGTCTCGTGGTGGTGGCGCGAGATTGAAATTCCCTCGCAGTTTCAAGGCAAGCGCATTCGTCTCCACATCCGCGGCGCGCGCCAGCGGGCGGAAGTGTACTTGAACCAGACGCTGGTAGGTTACAGCGTTCTGGAGGAACTGCCGTTTGAATGCGACCTCACCCTCGCGGCGCGTCCCGGCGGCCGTAACCAACTGGCAATTCGCATCACCAATCCCGGCGGCCGCCTCGACTGGGTGGACAAGAACACCATCGCCTGGGGAAAGGTCAGTTTTCAGAAGAGCCACGGATTCGGCGGCCTGGATCGCGCGCTTACCATCACTGCGCACGATCCGGTTCGCATTGCCGACGCGTGGGTGTTGAATACCTCGGACTTGCGGGCCGTCACCGCTCATGCCGAGATTCGAAACGATGGCGCGGCCGAAACCACGGGCCGCGTGCGCTTTTCCATCATCGACCCCCGCGATAACCGTACTGTGGCCCAGCAGGAAACCGCCGCCACCGTAAAGGCGGGGATGTCGGCGGCGGTCGATGCCGGTCTGCGTCACGCCGAGGCGCGTCTGTGGGACATAGACACTCCGAATCTGTATCGCTTGGAAGCGCAGTGGGCCGGCGACGATCGCAGCCAGGATTTGCGCTCGGTGGAATTCGGATTCCGCTGGTTTGCCCCCGAGGGCGTCGGCTCCAATGCCATCTTCCGCCTCAACGGACGGCGAACGCGCATCTATACCGCCATCTCCTGGGGCTATTGGGCTTTGAACGGTCTGTGGCCCACCCCTGAACTGGCCCTCAAAGAGGTGGAAGTCGCCAAGCGGTTCAACCTGAATTGCCTGAACTTCCATCGCAACCTGGCCAAGGAAGACGTCCTCGTCCACCAGGACCGTCTCGGCCTCATGCGCTGTCTGGAACCGGGAGGTGGAATCCTGGCGGTAGCGGGCACCGGGCACGAGAACGATTTCGGACGCCGCTACATGGAAGCCAAGGTCCTCGGCATGATTCGCGCCTTCCGCAGCCATCCTTCCGTGGTCGAGTACATTCTACAGAACGAGGCCAGTCCCGATCTGAAGAATCCCGGTTTGGAACGCATCCTTCGCAAGATGCAGGCACTCGACCCCAGCCGCGCGATCGTTTCCAACGATGGATTCGCCACCCGGTCCGCCCAGGCGTGGCTGGAGCCCTACAGCGGCCATTTGCGCACATCCGCCGAGGGCGGCGCCGGCGGTTGGTGGGACGAGCATAGCGGCCAGGCTTCCGATGTCTGGCGCGATTCGTTCTACGTGAGCCCTTCCGAGCATCTGTACTATTCCAACAACGCCGCCGAAATCGTGGAATGGGGAGAGATGAAGGGCGCAGCCGCCATCGACGATCATGCTCACCTGGTGGCGCAGATCGAGAAGCACGGCGGCAAGAGCTACGATCTTGGGGATCACCGGGAGCTCCTCTCCGTTTACGAAAACTTCCTCGACCGACACCAGTTTCGCGCCGCATTTCCAACGGCCAGCGCGCTATTTCAGTCGATCGGCCGCCGCGCCTACGAGTCGTGGGGCCAGTTCATGGAGAATGTCCGTCTCACCGAAGCCAACGACTATGCGGCTATCAGCGGGTGGGAGTCCACCGCCATGGAGAACCATTCCGGTATTGTGGACAACTTCCGCGACTATAAGTCGGATCCCAAGGTTCTCTCCGACGCGCTGCTTCCGGTACGCCCCCTGGCTAAGCAGAAGCACATCGCGATCCCGCTCGGCGAACCCGCATTGTTCGACTTGTACCTCCTCAACGATTCGGGCAAACCGGTCGCCGGCAAACTCATCTTCACCCTCACCGACCCCGCCGGGAACAAGACTGCTATCGGTGAGTTTGAGTGTCCCCCTTACGCCCCGGACTGTCTCTCGTACCTGATCCGGGAAAACGTCACGACCCAGCCCCTGAATGTGGAAGGTGTCTGGCGCACTACCTTCGCTCTCAATGGTTCGCCGCAGACCGCCCACGTACGGGAACTCTATGTGGTGAACGACTCGCCGCTGCCCGACCGCACGGTGAGCGTCGGAACTTCCGCGCTGTCCCCTCTCATATCCGGCCAGTTGGCGGGCTTAAAGGGCCTTTCACTAGAGCCGTTCCAGGCCGGCAAAAAGTACGATGTGGTGGTCGCCTCCGCGCCCACCGCCGTCGAGACGATCGGTGTCGGAACGGACGATGTGGGCGCCGACAAGCGTAGCGCCGCCCTCGTCGAATCCGTCCTGCATCCCGAAATCGTCGCCGCCTTCGAGGCCGGGACCCCGCTACTGGTCGTCTGTACCACCGATGGGCAAGCCGCCGGAGTCGGTAAGCAGTTGTCATCGACTGGCGCATTTCACTTCGACGGTATGGTCGGCGCCTCGCGTGCATCCTGGATGGGCACATGGTACTTCGTGCGCCGGCATCCCATCTATGCCGGCTTGCCCGTAGACCGCGCCATGAGCATCGAGTACCAGGTGAGGAGTTCCGACTCGAATGGCCTCATCGTGGATGGACCCGGGGTAGAGATCGTCGCCGCCTACAGCCGCGACCACGATCGCAAAATTGGAGCTGGCACGTTCGTGGCCCGGAAGGGCGCCGGCAAGCTGGTGCTCCATCGCACTTGCGCCATGCACCCCGTATTTCACCGCCGGCTCCTCGCCAACGCGATTCAGTACCTGGCCGGGTCCGGGCAACACGGTTAAGGTCGCGACGGCCGCAATACCCCGTTGGCCCCGGGCACTGTCCCTTTCGAGCTTGGCGGGCCGCCGAAAAGTTCGAGGTATCTTGCGGCGTCCCCTGGCCTTCTCACAGGCCACTTCGACGTCGTGGCGCACGTACTCATACGTGCCGCATCCCGACTCATCGGGATGCCTGGCGGTTCCAGGCTCATTGCGCCGCGGGCGCTCGATCTATCGGCCGGGGGGCGTCCGGCATTCCGACGCGTGAGATAAGCGTGCTACCCACCCAAACCCCTACGAAGCCAAGGCTTGCCCGCAGCCAACAGCCTGCGGAATCGCCGGCCGTTTGCGGAGAGCATTGACAGAAGCGCCGAAGCGTGGTACATAAGTCTAGATTATTGGTCTAGACATTTAGGCGCCTTTGGCAGCGGCGATCCATTCCGCTGCAGGTGTGGGCGCCTGTGGCCGTTCAAGGAGCGGCAAACCATGGCGACGAACCTGCAACCAGGCAGCGAGTTATTCGAGGCTTTACGGCTGGACAAGGAGTCGTCCACTCCCGCCTACGCCCAGATTGCGGAGGCGGTGAGCGGCCTGTTGCGGAGCGGCAGGCTACCGCCGGGCTATCCCCTGCCCCCTGAACGCGTACTGTGCGATCGCTTTGGCGTGAGCCGCATGACGCTGCGCCAGGCCATGGGAATGCTGGAACGCGACGGATTGATCTTCTCCCATCGGGGCAAGGGCACATTCGTCGCTCATGACCGCCTCAAAAAGCAGCAACAAGAGCTACGAGGATTCACGGAAGAAATTCTGGCACGCGGGGGCAAGCCCGAATCACGCCTGCTATCGTTCCAAAAGGTGGCGGCGCCGCCAGCCACGCTCAAGTTCTTCTCGATGACCGAAGGCGAGAGTCTCTATGAGATCCGCCGCATTCGATTGAGCGACGGCGTGCCGCTGACCCTCGAAACGGTACAACTCTCAGAACGGCTATGCCCGCGGTTGGAACGGTTCGACCTGGAGAAGAATTCCCTATACAAGATTCTGGAGGAATCCTACGACTTAGGGCTGGGCCGTTGCGTAGAGGAGATCTCGGCCGAGTTGCCGAGCGCCGAACATCGGCGGCAATTGGATGTGCCGCGCGGTGTCGCGGTATTGATAATCCATCGCAAGACCTATACGGATTCGGGGCTGGCGCTGGAACTGACCAAGTCGGTGTACCGCGCCGACCTTTACAGCGCCATTGTCCATTCGGTCCGTCGCAAGCGGATCGTAGAGAAATAGACGCGAACCGGTTAGATGACCAGGCAACGCGGTGTTACTGCGTTACCGGAAAGCATTCTGGAGTTCACAATGAAGAGCCGCGTATTTCAAGAAGTTGGCAGGATGGCAGCGATCTTTCTATTAGTAGCCGGAGGGCTGGGCAGCCAGACCTTCAACGCCCGCATCGCGGGGACGGTAACCGACGCCACTGGAGCGCCGGTGCCCGCGGCGCAAATCACCGTGCACCATGTGGAGACCAATACCGACAAGAAGGCGCAGACCAGCGCCGCGGGAGTCTACGATGTGCCGCTGCTACTGCCTGGCACTTACGAGGTGCGGGTGGAGGCGACAGGTCTGCAGACGGTGATTCGCCACGAGGTGAAGTTGGAGGTCAACGCAGCCATCACCCTGGACTTCGCTTTGAAGGTGGCGTCGATCTCGACGGCAATCGACGTGACCGCGGAGGTGCCCATGCTGCAAACCGAGTCGAGTGGGGTAGGGTCCACGCTGGAGACCAGCCTGGTGCAGGATTTCCCCTTGCAGGAACGGGACGTCATGGGCCTGGTGCGGGCCATCCCCGGAGTGATCGCCAACTCGACGGTGGGCGGCGCCAGGGGCAGCCGGAACGTCTTCGATTCCGAGTTCTCGGTGGGCGGCGGGCGCTCCTCGATGAATGAAGTACTGCTGGACGGTTCGTCCAATACCATTGGCGACTTCAATGGCGTGGTGGTGGTCCCCACGCAGGACTCGGTGCAGGAGTTTCGCGTGGAAACGTCCAGTTACTCCGCCGAATTCGGACGCAGCGGTGGGGGCACGGTGAACATCGTCACCAAGGCCGGCACCAACCAGTATCACGGCACGGCTTACTACTACCATCAAAACGACGACCTGAACGCCAACAGCTTCACCAACAATCGCAATAACATCGTCAGACCGTTCCTGCGGCGGCATCAATATGGGTACAGCCTGGGAGGGCCGGTGCGCATTCCCAAGGTCTATAACGGCAGCAGTAAGACGTTCTTCTTCACCACTTACGAGGGACGGCGCGAATCGAATCCCGTCAACCAGTTGGACAGCGTGCCGACCACGGCGCAGATGCAGGGAGACTTCTCCAAGACGGTGACGCTCTCCAACGGCGCGTACCAACTGGTGCAGATTTTCGATCCGAGCACCGGCGCCATCGTGAATGGAACGCCCACCCGGCAGGCGTTCCCGGGCAACGTCATTCCGGCGAGCCGGCTGAATCCCATTGCCCTCAACCTGATGAAGTATTACCCGGCTCCCAATCTTCCGGGCAGTTCCATCACCGGCCTCTTCAACTATCAGTACCACGCCACCGAGCAGTATTCGCACGATGTCGTCAGCGGGCGCATAGATCAGTACGTGGGAGACAAGAACCGCGTGTTTTTCCGTTTCAACGTGCAGGAGAACCTGGACAAATACCCGCCGAAGTACGTGGAGTTTGTGAATACGGACTCCACCTGGGATCACTTCAAGAATTTCGCGCTGGACGATACCTACCAGGTAACTACGCGGCTGAATAACGTATTCCGCTACAGCTATACGCGGTTTCGAGCCAATCTGATTTCCAACTCGATGGGATTCGATCCCACCACGCTGGGATTGTCCAACTACTACCGGGATTCGGCTAACATCCTGTTCTTCCCGAATTTCACCATCAGCGGTAACTTCCCCAGCATCGGGGGCACAGCCTATAACAACCAGCCACGCGACACCCAGGGCATACAGGACAATGTGGTGTACACGCGGGGCCGTCACAACCTGAGAGCGGGAGGCGAGTACCGGCTGCTGCGGTTCTATCCGTTCCAGGTCTTCAACCCGACCGGCGGCTTCAGCTTCACCGCCGCATATACCCAGTCCAACCAGATCGGCTCCTCCAACCCTCTTCAGGGACTGGGGCTGGCCAGCCTGATGCTGGGCGTGGGCAGCTTCACTTTCGATCATGCCGAGCCGCTCAGCGCCTATCATCACTATGTCGGATCTTACGTGCAGGACGACTGGAAACTAACATCGCGGCTGACGCTGAACCTGGGGATACGTTGGGAGACTGAAACGGGCACCGGGGAATCGCACAACCGGCTGAGCTATTTCGATCCGACCGTGACTAACCCGGCGGGCGGCAAGGGGGCCATGGAGTTTGTCGGCAACGGCAACCCGTCCACCATCCGCGTCACCAACTGGGCGAATTTCGGGCCGCGCATCGGCTTCGCCTTCCGGCCCTTTAACCAGTGGGTGGTGCGGGGCGGTTATGGGATCTTCTACCTGCCCATCGGGTTGGAGCCGACCCTCACCACCACGCCCTACAACTACACCCTGACCGCCGACAACCTGAATACCGACTATACTCCCAAGGTGACCCTGAGCAATCCGTTCCCGGCCGGACTGCCGAAGCCCAACTCGGCGGTGCCGATCACGGACGGCAGCTATCTGCTGGGCACCAACGCCTATATCGTGCTGCGCAACCAGCCGGCGGAGTACATGCAGGAATGGAACGTGGCAATCTCGCGGCAATTCGCCAAGACGTCGGTGGTTACGCTGACTTACAACGGCAGCCGCGGCGTGCATCTGCCGATCCCCTCGATGGAGCTGAACCAGATCGACCCGAAGAACCTGGCCAATGGCGGTACTTATCTGACCCAACTGGTGCCCAATCCATACTACGGGAAGCTATCGAGCGGCCTGCTGGCGCAAAAGACGATTCCCTTCGAGCAATTGCTGAAACCCTATCCCACCTTCGCCGCCGCCAGCACGGCGAACGCGTTCGGAACCAGCTTGACTTACTACCGGCCGCCCGTGGGCGACAGCAACTACGACGCCGTGACAGCCCAGTTCGAGCGGCGATTTGGGCAAGGATTGAGCGTGGATGCGCACTACACGTTTTCGAAATTGATCGATGTGGGCGGCGTGGGGAACGGCGCTGCGTTTACCGATCCTTCGGCATTGCGCGATATCTACAACCCGCGGCTGGAGCGGTCGCTGGGGTCGTTCGATGTGCATCACCGGCTGATTGTGCTGTACACCGTGGACCTGCCGTTTGGGAAGAAGAGCCTGTTCGGCAGAGCGGTGCTGCGCAACTCGAAAGTGGCGGACCGGATTCTGGGCGGCTGGCAACTGGAGGGGATGCACACCTTCCAGAGCGGACTGCCGGTGGCCATCGGAGGCAGCGATCTTTCGCGGATCGCCGGCGCCAGCCCGACCCGCGCTTCGATCGCGTATGGGGTGAAGGACCGATTCTCCTATTCGACTGAAGTTGCCAATGCCCGGGCGTACAACCCCAACTGCGGTTGCACGCAGCCCTGGATCAACCCCGCGGCATTCACTGCCACGCCGCAGTATTCAATCCCCAATGGGCCCCGATTCCTGCCGGATGTGCGCGCGGGATTCGCCCGCAATTGGGACCTGACGCTGAACAAGAACATCCGGATCAACGAGCGGATGCGGTTCTCCCTACAGGGGCATTTCTTCAATTTGCTCAACCAGGTGACGTTCGCAGGGCCAAGCGTGACCACGGTTGGGAGCACCAATTTCGGATCGGCAGGCAGCGTCAACAGCAATCCGCGGACGGTGGAACTCGGCGGCAAGCTGTATTTCTAAGTCCTCCTCGCGAAATAATCAGCTCACTTGCCGGCGACCGCTCCCTGACAGTCGCGGCTCCGAAGCGAAACAGAGCCGCGACTGTCAGAAGCCGTGAAAGAGTCCCTCGCGCATGGGAGAGACAGAAGCCTGTGGCGTGCGCACTTGTGCGCGCGCCACGTCGAATTCGCAGTTCTATTCCCGGCTGCTCAGGGAGCGGTTGGCACGGTTATTTCGGAACGAACCCTAAGAATATCGGTCGCAGGCCAGAGCGGCGGCGCCCAAAACGCCGCCGTAATAGCCCAGCCCCGAGGCCACCACCGAGAGCCGGCGTTGGTCCCATACCGAGACAAGCCGCGAGAGGTCTTCACGGACGGCCGCGACCAGCAAAGGATTGTTCATCGAGACCCCGCCGGAGAGGATGATGGCCTGCGGATCGAGCAGTTGCACCAGTGCAGCACAGCCGCGGGCCAGGTAACCGCCCAGGGTTCGGATGGCAGCGGCGGCATCGGATTTGCCGGCCTTGGCGGCGGTGATCACGTCCTCGGCGAACAGGTAGTTCCTGTCGGCGTAGCGCACCAGGGCGGCGGCATTGCAGTAGGCTTCCAGACAACCCTTCTGCCCGCAATTGCACGGAAGCCCATCGGGGATGAGGATCATGTGGCCCAGCGCGTTGGCGAAGAAATGGGCTCCGCGGTTGAGCGCGCCCCCCACATAGGATCCCGCGCCGACACCGGTTCCAAGGGTGATGCAGACGAAGTCGGTCAGTTCGCGGCCGGCCCCGAAGTGCTTCTCCGCGGCGGCCAGCGCGTTGGCGTCGTTTTCCACTACCACCGGCAATCCGCAATCGGCGGACACCTCTTCGGCGACGGGCGTACCGGTCCATCCGGGAAGGTTGTCCGTGGCATAAGCGATCCGGCCGGAATGAGGATCCACCCAACCCGCGGTGGCGATCCCCGCGGCCTCAATCGCGATGCCAATCTCCGCGGCGTGGTTCCTGGCCTCGCGGATAGCCTGCTTCACATTCTTCAGTAGCGCTTCCCGTCCGCTGTTGGCGGGAGTGGGCACGTAGTGGTCGAAAAGCAGCTTACCTTTGGAGGAGACTATGCCGAACTTGGTGTTGGTGCCGCCGAGATCGACGCCCACAAAATAAGTCTCTCGCGTCTGCCGCAGGAATTCCCGCTCCACGGCGGTGGCGAAGGCCCTCGCGATGTCTTTCGGACGGGTGATCGCCGTACCGACGATTACTGCGAACGCCCCGGCGGCCATCGCTTCCCGCGCCTGCTCGGGCGACAGAATACGGCCCTCGGCGATGACCGGGACGGCAAGGCGGCGCACCAACTCTTCGATAAAGCGCGCATCGAAGGCGGTCACGTTCTCGGTATCGGAGGTGTACCCTCGCAGCGTGGAGAGCACGATATCGGCGCCCGCATCGGCGGCGGCCGCGGCTTCGTCCTGTGTGGCGATATCCGCCAGCACGGGCACGCCGAGTTCTTCCCGGATGCGGCGAATGCGGTCGAATGCGCCGCATTGACGCCCACGGACGGTGCAATCGAGCGCCACCATGTCGGCGCCGGCTTCCACCAGCGCACGCGCCGATTCGAAGGAAGCCGTGATCAGGGTGCGTCCATCTTCGTGAATGGATTTCTGAATGCCGACGATGGGGACCGCCGCGATCCGCCGGATGGCGCGGATGTCGTCGGGTCCGTTGGCGCGAATCCCCGCCGCGCCGCCAGCAACCGCGGCCTCCGCGAAACGGGCAATCAGCTCCGGACCGTGAAACGCGTCGCCCTCCACTGCCTGGCACGATACAATCAGCTTGCCTCGCAAGGCTCCACAGCTTTCCGGCAGCTTCATGCGCCCATCCTCGCGGAGATGGAACAGAGAACGATGGCGAACAGAATCATGGCAATCCCCAATCGCATAAGTTTGACGGCGCGCTTGTCGGCGCCCGTCCATTCTCGCAGTAAGACGCCCATCAGGTTGGCCACCAGGAGTCCCACGGCCAAGCTGAGCGGCCATCCCACCGAAGGCCCCAGTTCACCCAGCCGGGGAGTGGCCGCGCCATAAAGAAAGATGCTGCCTCCCCAGAGCAACCCCATCACGGCGCTCAAGATCCACGGGAGCCCCGAATGCGGCCCAAAGAACAGTTTGCCCGACCCGTGCTTCCTCGCTAGAGACGAACAGTACACCACGTTGGGTATGGCCCCCGCCCCCAGCATCAGCAGCCAGATGCAGTTGGTGGACGCAAACTGGGAGTGCCCGAGCCGCACGCCCGTGGAGGCGATGGGCAATGCGAGGGTGTAGCCGATGTTGAAGATGGCGGAGATGACGCCGGAGACGATCGCGAAGATATACCCGGCCAGCGAGCCCGAGGCGGCGGCGCTGCCGTCGCGGATGCGGCCGGCCATACCACACAGCGCCACTCCAGCCAGAAATGCGCCGACTCCGCCGAACAACGCCAACTCCTTGGCGCCGATTTGGAATGAGCCTTTCATGAGAAGCGGAACCAGGGAGCCGAGCGCCGAACTGAGCCCGATCACCAGGCTGTTCGCAATCGAGACGCCCAGCCGATCGACGCTGCGGCCGAAGCAGATAGCCCCGAACCCCCAGGTAAAGCCGAACGCCAACGCGGCGGCGACGGCCCCCCGCGGCGCGCTGCCCAGTATCGCCGACGATCCCGGCGCCATGCCGAACACCATGCCCACCGGCATCGCCACACAGGCCACCAGGATGAATATCAGCCAGATATTCTCCCATTTCCAGGCGCTGGCCAGTTTCATGGGCGCCGTGAACAAGCCGTTACAGATTCCCGAGAGAACCGCGAGAAGAACTCCACCGAATACCATCGTCACTCCGTTGTGCGCCGGAACGGTTCACGGCCATTGACAGAATATCGCAGACATGGTATTAAAGTCTAGATCATTGGTCTAGACATTTAAACTTTGTGTAAATCTCGTGACTCGAAATTCCATCAGCCGCCGAATGTTTTTGCAGCAAACCGCTGCGTCGTCCTTACTGTATGCACTGGTCCCCGAAGCCTCTCGGAAAGCGGCCAGCGCTCGCGGAAAGCGAATCACGCTTCTGCACGACGGAGGCTTCGATAGCGATGCCTGGGGATGGCAACTGAGCGAAGGCGCGTCCCTGGACAAGACGGTTTCCCATGCGGGCGGAGGCTCTTTGCGCGTACAATCCGCCAACGGGGATTATGCGCGATTCCTGGTCTTCAATCCGCGGGAGGGCGCGAAGTACACCGTCACCGGCTGGATGAAGACCGCCGGAGTGAAGCCCCTTACAGCGGGAGGAGGCGCTTTTTTCGCGGCGCCGCAGTTCGAGTTTCAGGGCCGGCCGGCGCAGTACACGGCGGACGGTCACATCGAAGAGCAGCACTTAGGGAACACCGCGGGCGATTCGGATTGGACGCGGTTCAGCCAGACCTTCACGTGCCGGACCGGAACAACCTGGTTCGAAGTCACCGTCGGACTTTATCGCGCGGCGGGCACGGCATGGTTGGACGACGTGACCTTTGTGGAGGACGAACGGCCGGCTGAACTGTCGGAAGTCGTGGAGCCGGATGTAGCTGCGCAGTGGGCGCACGCCGCCATATTAGAGCAGGCAGGCAAGCGTAAGCCCAAGGCGGCCATTCTGCGCGATACGCTTCCGGTACGCGGCGCGGCCAGCGACCCGGCGCGCCTGGCCGAGTTGCTGCGGGACAGCTACCAGACGGAATTCGTGACCGCCGGCGATCTCGCCCGTCCGGAGCGCTTCGACCGGCGACTCTTCGATCTGTTGGTGTTGCCATACGGGGAGTCCTTTCCGGCGCCGGCGCGTATGCGGTTGCGCGAGTTTCTGAAGCAGGGCGGGAACCTGTTCACCACGGGCGGGTACGCGTTTCAATCTCCGGCGGTGACCGACGGCGAGGGCTGGACCTTCGACGACGAGCACGTAGCTTTGGAGCACGGCGAGAATCTGATTCCCAGCGGCAATTTCACTCTCGACCTCGCAGCGGTGAAGGCCGCGGGCTGGACTGTCCCGGACGGCGCGGACATTCAGGAGAGGGCCGCGTGTGTGAGCATCCCGGCAGGCACTTGGGGCCGCTCTGTCGATTGGCGGTATTCGTTCCCAACGGCGGGAATCTGGAAACGCTATTCGTTTGAAGCACGGATTCGCCCGGAGTCGATCGAGACTACCCAGGGCGGCTACGGTTTCCTCAATCTGGAACAACTGGATGCGGCGGGCGGGGTGGTTTACGCCACGCAGCAGGAAGTCGGGCGGGCGACTGGAACGTCCGATTGGCAGACCGTCCGGACGGTGGTTTCCCTTGCGGCCGAAACGCGGCGCCTGCGCGTTCGCTTTGGGTTGCGGCAGGCTACCGGGACCCTTTGGGTGAGCGGCGTCCGCCTGGAGCAGCGCAGCGACGATCCGCAGATCAACACCTCCCGCGGGCTGCCGCAGGACGAACTGGTGATCGAGCCGGAGCAGATCGGCATGTTCGATGCCGACTACCGGCTGAAGCTCGTTTCGTATCTGGAGGCGGCTCCGAAGCAGCAGGTGTGCAAAACGGCATCGCGGGTGCAAGGCGAGTTTTCGGGCTACGCCGCGTCGGGTGTGCTGGGGATCAACCATTCGCGTTGGATTCCGCTAGTTAACGCCTATGACCGGTACGGCCGATTGCGCGGCGCGGCCGCGGCCCTGATGCATCACTACGATGGCGAATACGCGCGCGGATCGTGGGTCTTCCTTGGCGTGGACAACGCCGATCTTTTCTCGGGCGGCAAGCTGGAACAGTGCGTGCCGGGCATCGCCCGCGCATTGGCGCGCAATTGCTACCTTCACGAGATTGAGACGGATCTCGCCTGTTATCGCGATGGGGAGCCGGTGCGTCTGCGAGTGAAGGCAAGCAATTACGGCATCGCCGGGCAGAGTGTGAATGTCACACTGGCGGCGACACCCGTCGATGCCACCCTGCCGGCGTATCGCACTTCCCAGGCGTTGACGCTCGCGCCGGGAGAAACGGTCGCAACCGTCGCGGAGTGGAAACCAGCGCAATTCGCGCATAGCCAGTATCGCGTGGAGGCGCGCCTCGAGATCGGAGCGGAGACCGTCGACCGCCTGGAGACCGGCTTCGAGGTCTGGAAGGACGCCACGTTGCGCGCGGGAACGCCCATCGGGTTCCGCGACAACTACGTGCAACTTCACGGCCGGCCGGTCTTCCTGCAAGGCACCGACGACTACTGCTACATGTTCCTGAACCGCAACGAGAATCCGCTCACGTGGCAGGACGACGCGTACGGTTGCCGCGACTCCTGCGTGGATCTCTACGAGAACCTGATGGGACTGCGCGGACCGCAGCAGAATCCACCGCGCGCGTGGTGGCGGTGGATCGACGCCATGCTGCTCTCGATCCAGCGGGCCGGCGGCATCTTCATGCCGGGAATGCTGATTTTCAGCAACACGGCCGTCAGCGACGCCGATCTGGAAGAACAGAAGAACTTCTGCCGCCAATTTGCGAAACGCTACCGCGGCGCCCCCGGGCTGGTCTATTACCTGAATGGCGATCTGGAACTGCACGATCCCAATCTCCCGGACATCCAGAAGCTATATCGTGCGTATCTGCAAAAGAAGTACGGGTCGGAGGAGGCGCTCAAGCGGGCGTGGACGGTTTCGCCGCCGGAAACCGCGATCGACCAGTTGAAGATCGCCCGCGGCACTGACAACTTTCGCGACGTGCGCCGCCTGGACGACTATCAGTTTCGCGTCCAACTGGTACTGCGCTGGCTCAACGGGCTCAGCGAAGCGATTCGCAAGATCGACGATCGGCACCCGATCACGGCGGAGTTCTACCAGGCATCGAACAGCGGCATCGACCTGGTCTCGGCGTCGGGCGATCTGACCTTCGCCAACTTCGGATACTTTGGCGAGAACCTCACCGACCGCCGCCGCTTCGCCGCTATCTTGAAGTTTCTCGATCTGCGGCTGCATGGAAAAGGCGCGCATGTCGGCGAATTTGGCGTGAAGACGCACCCCGGCTGGAATACCGCTACCGGCTATATTCAAGCGCGCAGCGAAGCCTACGAACAGAATTACTTTCTGGAACTGACGCACACGGCTTTCGGGCAGGGCGCGGCCAAGGTGCAGAATTGGTCGTGGAAGTATCCGGCCGACCTGCCGTTTGAATGGGGCATGCACTATCCGTGCGATGGCGTGCCGCGCGATGTGCTGGCCTACTATCGCAACGCCGGGTTGCTGTTCCGCTATTTCCGTCCGCGCTATGAGGCGCCGCCGGTTGTGGTTCTGTTGCCCGACGAATCGCGAAAGGGCGGCTTGGGCGGGCAGGTTCACGAAGGACTGATCGAGGCGCTACGCCTGCTCATCGACGCCCGTGTCGAGTTCGGCACGTTGGACGATCGATCGCTCGACAAGCTACCGCCGGGGACGAAAGCGATTTTCTATCCTCTGGCGTACTGCCCCAGCGACGAAACCGTGACGCGCTTGCTGGCCTTCGTTCGCGCCGGCGGCAGCTTGTATCTTTCGGGCGACATCAGTTACGACTCGCTGCGGCAGCGAACCAAGACTGCCCGCCTGGAGGAACTGTGCGGGGTGGTTTTTGAAGAGCAACTGTACCCGGGCCTCAGTTTCCGGACCACCCTCGCAACCGCTCTTCCTCAGCCCGGAAGCCGCTGGCCCGAGCACCGTGCGGCGCCGGGGATGCGCCTGCGCGCCACCCAAGCCAAGGTATTGGCGGCGACGGCGAGCGGCGATCCAGTGGTGACGGAATTCGCGCTGGGAACGGGCCGCGTGATATTCACCAGCGATCCGTTGGAGTTGCACGTGGCGGAGCCGAATCCCGACGGCCCGCGGTTCTATGCGGCGTTGCTGGAGCGGATGGGCGTGGCTGGGGACCGCGTGGAGCCAAGTGGCGCGTCGCTGCACGTCTACCAGGCGCCGGCCGAGAATCGCGAGACGGTACACGTGGCGATGAACTACGGGGACGTCGATCTGCCGAAAGTGACCTTGTTTCCCGCCGGCAAACCTCTGAGCTTCGCGCTCCCTGCGCATCGTCCCGCTGTAGTCGCCACCAACGCCGACGGCCAGGCGATCGCCATCGAATGTGCCGGAGAGGCGCGCCACGGAGACGAATTGCTGCTGCGGGCGGAGTTCCACTTAATGGCGATTGCCGGAGATCGCCTGCCACTCCGGGAGAGCCGCCGTCTGCTGATCCTGCCGATGGGCACGGGCGACGTGGAAGTTCCCAACGCCGCCCGCTGGCGCGATGCCCGCGCTTTCGTGGGGGCGGTGGAGCGCGGCCGATGGAAGACCTACGAGAGCGTGCGCCCGAATCTGAAGGATGGGTCGCTGCACTTCAATGTGGACGCGGAACGGAATTTGAGCATGGTGATGCTGGGCGAATCGAACGAAGAGCAAACGCTGGGGGCACTGGCTGAGACCTGGGTGCTCAGGCCGTGGGAGTTGGGCCGGTGACACGACTGATATCGAGCGCCCTGCTGGGGGCCGTCTGTGCATGGGGCGCCGAAGAGTACCGTATCCTCGACCCGCTCGCGGTCCCCGCGGCTGGCGATGCGTCGGCCGCGGTGGTCACAGTTGCGAGGCCGGCCACCGTGCCCAAAATCGAGTGCGACCTGGTGATCGCAGGCGGCGGACTGGGTGGTGTGGCGGCGGCGCTGGCGGGTGCGCGCGGCGGCCTGCGCGTCTGTCTCACGGAGACCACTCGCTGGCTGGGCGGGCAGATGACGTCGCAAGGCGTCTCGGCGCTGGACGAGAATCGGTGGATCGAGACAACCGGAGCCGCCCGAAGTTACCAGGATCTACGCCAACGCATTCGCGCGGGGTACGACGGCGCCGCGAATCCGGGACGATGCTGGGTGAGTGCCCTGTGCTTTGAGCCGAAAGCGGGCGTGGATGCGCTGGAAGGGATGCTCGAGTCCTACCGCAAGTCGGGCGCTCTGCGGGTGATGCTGCGAACCGCGCCGGTCGGGGCAACGCGCGCGGGCAAGAAACTGCAAAGCATCCTGGTCTATGGCCTGGAGAGCCACCAGTTCGCGGAATTGCACGGGGCTGTGTTCATCGACGCTACCGAACTCGGGGACCTGCTGCCGCTCGCGGGCGCCGGCTTTCACGCGGGAGCCGAATCGCGCGCCGATACCGGAGAAGCCGATGCGCCCGACGAGGCAGCCCCGGAATTGTTGCAGAGTTTTACCTATCCGTTCGTTCTGGCGGAGAATCCCAGCCACGGAATCAAGCCCGACCGGCCGGCCAGTTACCAGCAGGAGCGGGAACATTTCACGTTTGTTGTGGATTATGGCGAAGGCCGATTCCTGCGCTACGGCATGTTCGACAAGCTGCCCAATACGCCCGGCTCCTTCTGGTCCTATCGACGCTTGATTGCGGCCGATCAGTTTCCCGCCGGCAAATACCCAACAGATTTCGCCATGATCAACTGGAACGGCAACGATGTCTGCGACGCCGGTTACCTGTCGGCCGACCCGCTCACCGCCGCACGAGCGATGCAACATGGAAAACAAGTGGCGCTGAACTTCGCCTGGTGGATTGAGCACGAGGCCCCGCACGATAAGGGAGATGGCGCGGGTTTTCCCGGTCTCGCCTTGCTGGCGAGCGAAATGGGCAGTTCCGATGGTCTCTCGCAGTTTCCCTACATCCGCGAGTCGCGCCGCATGAATTCGCTGCGCACGGTTCGGGAACAGGATGTCGCAGTGCCCTGGCAGCCGGGCGCGCGGGCGGCGAATTTCGACGATACCGCCGGCATCGGATTCTATCCCATCGACATTCACGGCTGCACCAAGGGAAAGCGATTGCCCACTTCCAAGCCGTACCAGATTCCGCTGGGAGCGCTGATGTCGCGGGATGTGTCCAACCTCTTGGCCGGAGCGAAGGACCTGGGAACGACTCACATCACCAACGGCGCGTACCGGCTGCACCCCACGGAATGGGCCATCGGCGAGGCTGGAGGATGGCTGGCTGCGTGGGCCATTCGGCATCGGCGCGAACCGGTCGAGATCGACCGCGACCACGAAGCGCTGCGAGTGGTCCAGTGGCAATTGCTGCAAGCCGGCCATCCGCTGGTATGGTTCGACGACGTTCTTCCGGACGACCCAGCCTTCGCGGCGATCCAATTTGCCGCAGTGGATGGACTGATCGTGCCCGACGCGGCGTCGCTGCATTTTCGCCCCGGCGACCCCATGAAAGGCGAAGAGGCCGCGGCCGCCGTTCGAGAGTTGGCGCTGCGTGTCTCGGCCAGGCAGGAGATTCCCGAGGGGATCGAGTCGCAGGCGGCGCTCGAATGGCCGCAACTCGCACCCCTGGGGCACGGCGCGGAAAAGCGCACCGGCGCCGTCAAACGGGCCGAGTTCGCGCAGTGGCTGGTGTCCTGGAGGATCGGCCGTTGATGGCGCGTCCGGCCGCATTGGCCGCGCTCTGGTTCACGTGCGCGTCGGGCCACGCGCAGCCATGCTCTGTCCCTGTCGATTTGGCCGCGCCGCTGAAGGCCGCGATTGCCGGGAGCGTGGTGTCGCTGGGCGCCCTCCATCCCGATACTTGCGCGCCATGGGCTTTGCAGGATGTGTGGCGTGGCGGCAAGTTGATTTTCTCGGATTCGCCCGAAGAACCGGCCGCACCGGGTATCTTGTATCGCGATGGAACGCTGCTCTCGACAACCCACGGCGAGGCGAACCGAGTTTTCGTCTATCACACGAACGGCGGCGCCACGGGAAGGCTGCGGTTTTCGGTGCTGCTGACGAACCGGGGAAGCCGTGCGGGCAGGCTAACCGTCGTGCGGCATGGGACTGCGGGGCCCTCGCAGGACTACTTGAATACGGGCAAGCTCGCGTTCGAACGGTGGCTCCGGTCGTCGGCGGAAACGCCTGTGCCGGTCGCTGCCGGCGCCACCGTGCGTCTCGACACCTCCTTCGATGCGATCCTCGCGAAGCACGCCGATTTGGTCCATGGGATCTGGGATTATACGTTCGACGGACCGCATGAGATCGCCATCTGCGCTTTGGCGGAAGGCGGCGATCCAATTGCGAATTGCGCGCACCTGCCGGTTCTGGCTAAGGACATCCACCAGCGCGGAACGTTCCCGCATGCCGACAAGCGGTTTGCCGGCCGAACCGTGCTTCCTGGCGCCTTTGTGATGGGCGGCAATACTCCGCAGGACCCCAACGCTCAAGGGGTGGACCGGACCGATGGCAGCACCGTATCGTTGGCGGGCAATTATGGCGTGTTGTACCGTATGCGCTTGGACCCCGGCGGCAGCGAGAGCCCGAACGTTGCGCTGCTAATCCAGCCGTTGGGAGGCGCATGGGGTGGGGCGGCGATGACCACCGCCGGAAGCGGGCCTGGCACTATCCTTCTATTACCCGACGCTACAGCGGCGGTTGAATCGGCCGCGCACGCAGTAGTGGCCGGCACATTCACGCTGCCGGGGCGACAGAGGATTCAGGTCGAATGGTTGCCGACTGGAGGGTCGTCGTTTCCGGTGAGATTGATTGCAGTCCCCTATCGGTGACGGGCGTCGGTAAATGCGGCTTCGTGCCCCACCGCCCACCTGGCGATCTTGGAACAATGAGCTTCACCGGCATTTCTCAACTACCACGAAGGTGATGTCGTCAGTCTGCGGCAGACTCTCGGTGAATTCCCCAATGGCGCTCAAAACGCTCCGCTCCAGCTCGTGACTTCCGAAGGGCGCCTCTTTCCGGATGATATCTTTCAGCCTGGTTTCTCCGAACAATTCTCCACGCAGGTTTTGCGCGTCGGTGAGGCCGTCGGAATAGACCACCAGTATGTCACCTGTATCGAGATGGAAGGTGCGAGCTTGATAGGAGGCGTGCTCGAACATCCCCAGGAAGAAAGAGTCGGAGACCAGTTTCTCGATCTTCCCCGTGGCGGAGCGAAACAAGTAGGCAGGGTTATGTCCCGCACTGATGAATTGCCCCATGCCCTGCGGACTCAGGACAAATAGAAAGAGCGTAACGAACTGGAACGGAAGGGACTTTTCGCAGAGGAGCCGGTTGACGCGGTTCAAGACCTCATGCGGTTGGGTCCCGGAGCGAAATTCCATGCTGAGCGCTCCCAACACCATCGAGCTCAAAAGGGCCGCCGATATACCTTTGCCGGAAACGTCCGCCAGCACCCCCAGCCATTCCCCTGTACTTAGTTCCAGGAAGTCATAGAAGTCCCCGCCAACATAGCGTGTGGGACTATTGAATGCATGAACTCGGAAATTCTCGAACTGAGGCAGGAAGCGGGGCAGCAGGCTTTCTTGAGTTTCCTGCGCCAGGGCTAGTTCCTGCTCGCTCTTCTTTTTCTCCTCCAGGGTCTTAAGACGAATCACTTCCCGGCTAGCCTCGAGTTCCCGGACGGTTTCTTCCATAACTCTGCTGTACTGTTTCGATTCGAGGTGTAGCAAGCGCACTTCCAGAATGTTATGAACCCGCGCGCGCAGCTCGGCAAGATCGAACGGTTTGCCGACGAAATCCTTGGCTCCGGATTCCAGCGCGCGCAGCTTCTGATCCGGCTGCGCGGTGATCACAAGTACCGGAAGATAGCCGTCCTTTTCGATTTCCTTGAGTCCTTCCATCACCTGGAACCCATCCATTCCCGGCATTTGAAGATCGAGCAGAATCAGGGCATAGTGGTTCCGGAGGTGAAGCTCGCAGACCACGGCCGGGTCGGTCGTTGACTCGACGGCAACGTAGCCGGCAATTCGCAGCATGCCCTCCAGCAGACGGACATTGACTTCCCGATCGTCCACCACCAGGATTTTGGCGTTCAGAATGTCGGCTGGGTTGACCATGAGGCTCGTTTCGAGTTATGCGGCGTGAGTGGTTTCCTTTCGAGCGAATTCCAGCGCGACATCGAGCGTAAGCATGAACTCATTGACCTTGATTGGCTTGGTGAGATACCGGAAGAATCCCGCTTGCAGACCTCTCTCGATATCGCGAGGCATTGCATTGGCGCTGAGGGCGACCACGGGGATGTGCGCGGTCGCCGGGTCTTCGCGCAGGATTCTCAGGGCTTCGATACCGCTGATGCCGGGGAGATTGATGTCCATCAGGATCACCTCCGGCTGTTTGGTGCGTGCAAGATGGATACCCTGAGCCCCGTCCCTCGCACTGAGCAGCCGCATATCCGGACGGCGCGCGATTAGTTGCTCGATCAAGTTCAGATTGGCCGGATTGTCCTCCACATAGAGCAGCGTTTGCAGCGGCACGCCGTATTGAACCTGCGTTTGAGGACTTACCGCGGGTTCGGAAGTGTCGGCCGCGAGTTGCGGGACTACGGCCCCGTTCAGTTCGAACCAGAACACGCTACCCGCCCCGACGGAGCTTTCCACGCCGATCTCGCCGCCCATCAGTTCAACCAACCGCTTGCTCATCACCAGGCCGATGCCCGTGCCTTCCTCCGTGCTTCTCTCTTGTCCCAAACGGTTGAACGGTTGAAAGAGCTGCGTCAGTTTGTCCGGAGCCAATCCCGCGCCGCTGTCCTTTACGCTGATGCGGACACGGTCGGAGTCTCCGTCGGTGCGGTTCATCTCCACCACCACTGTTCCATTCGGCCGGTTGTACTTGATCGCGTTCGAGAGGAGGTTGATGAGAACCTGCTTCAACCGCGTCCGGTCGGCATCGACATAGCACGGGAGATCGAACAGCGGAAACTCCATTCTGATGCCGCGCTTCTGCCCCAGCGGCTCGATCATGGCCTGGCATTCCAGCATGACTTCGGCCACCGACGTCGGTTCCGCCGAGAGCGCCAGCCTTCCGGACTCGATCTGCGCGAGGTCGAGAATCTCGTTGATCAGTTCCAGCAGATACCATCCCGCTCGCAGAATCTGATCGATGCTTGCCGTCTGCGATGCCGTTGGCGGCGGCGAGTCGGAGTTCATAAGCTGGGCGAAGCCGAGAATCGCATTCAGCGGCGAGCGAAGCTCATGGCTCATGCTGGAGAGGAAATCCGATTTTGCGAGGTTGGCGTTTTCCGCCGCGGCCCGGGCTCTCTTCAATTCGACGTTCTGCTCCTGCAGCGCCTGGTCCAGAAGTTTGCGCTCGGTGACGTCGCGCGCGGCGGCGAACACGCCTTGCAGCTTCCTGTCTCGGTCGTAGAACGTGGTCCCATTGAACGACACCACGGTCGTCTTCCCGTCGCGGGAGCAAGCGGTAAGTTCGTAGTTGGAAAGCTTCTTTTCGCGCAGCATCTTCTTGATGCCCGCCTGGGCCATATCCGGATCGGTGAAGTAATTCTTGAATGGCGCGCCGATCAGTTCGTCGCGCGTGCAGCCGGTGAGCGCCTCCATCTGCTTGTTGACGTCGGTGATGATGCCGGCCGGATCGGTAGCCATGATAGCGTCGATGTTGGATTCGATCAGCGAGCGCGTATAGAACTGCTGGTCGCGCAGGCGCTGATCGAGCTTCATCTGCTCCGCTTCCACCTGCTTGCGCGCGGAATTGTCGGTGCCGATCAGCAGGTAGCCGATGATCGCGCCTTGATCGTCGCGCAGCGCCGTAACCGACACGATGGCCGGAAAGCGGCTGCCGTCCTTGCGGATGTAAGTCAATTCGTAGATGTCTTCGATCCCGCGCTTGGCCTTGAAGACCAGTGCCTGGAAACCCGGGGTAATGGTGGTTTCCAGTTCGGAGCTCAATTCCGCCGCGCGGGCGATTAGTTCCAGCGGATCGGAGATGTCGGCCGGGGTAATCTTGTTCACCACGTCGGCGGCAGCATAGCCCAGCATACGCTCCGCGCCGACATTGAATATCTGAATGACGCCCTTTTCGTCGGTGGCGATACTCGAGAAGTTGGCGCTGTTGAAAATCGCGTTCTGCAAAGCCCCCGTTTTCAACAATGCCTCTTCCCGACGGACCTCGGTAATGACGTCCACGGTTCCCGCGGTATCTGCGGCAATGGCAGGCTCGTGGCCAAACACGGGGTTCGACCCCACCGTTCCGCCGATGTCGGCGCCCGCAAGTGCCGCCGTCACGTGTCCATTTGCCATGTGGTTCTCCCCTTCCGATCTGTGGTCGTATCGTGCCAATACCCGCCGATCCGTGCACGAGTGATGCCAACCCATCCCTTCGGCCACTTGGCTCGGTGCGGCAGGATTCGCCAAAACAAAACCTGCACCTCCCGCGGCAGAACCTGCACCATCGATCATCCAGCAAGGCGCCTCTGAGCGCGGCCAGCGGCGGTGCTGCCGACTATTGTGTTTGGCCATTGGTGTGCTTTCGGAGTTGCCAGCGATTACCTGACAGACCGCAGGTCACCCGCCTGAAGCGGGGATCGAGCGGCTCGGGGTAGCGTCGGTTATCCGGCCTACAGCCGCCAGGACGGCTCGCCGATTCGGAGGAGAATGGCGGTGGGGCTTGCCCCAAAGGCAGGCCCCCACCGCGTTGTCCGTAGAGGAGAGAACTCGATGAGTCCCAGCACAAACGACCAGCTTAAAGGCAAGTTCCACGAAGTTAAGGGCAGCGCCAAGCAACTGGCCGGCCAAGTCGCCGACGATCCCGGCTTAGAGACGGAAGGCAAGATTGAAAACCTTGCCGGTAAGCTTCAAAAGAAAGTGGGCCAGGTTGAAAAGGTGTTCGAGAAGTAGATCGGCCGGGCGCCATCTATAAAAGGGACACGCCAGCGCAGGCTTGGACAAGAATCTGCCATGTCATTCGCAATTTACATACTCGGCTTCTTGATACTGATCGGCGGCTTGATCTATGGAGCTACGATCCTGCATGTCGCCCCGCATTGGATCGCCGTAGGTGCAATTGTACTCTTGGGCCTTGCAATTTTGAAGGGCGTGCAGGCCACGCGGGGCAAGGATCCGTCGTAAGCCTCCAGGCCAGGTGGGACACACACCTATGAAACACGACCTGCCGCCGGCAGGCCACCCGATACGTCCCAAGCCCCGGGGAGCCATGGGGGCCGTGGTACTGTGCGGAATCGTCGCGGCACTATACTTAGCGCGCGAAATATTAGTCCCCTTCGCCTTCGCGCTGATTCTGACGTTTCTAATGACTCCGGCGGTGGCGCTTCTTCAGAGGCTGCACGCTGGCCGGGTGGTGGCCGTTTTCACGACGGTCCTGGTCTTGATCGCAGTAACCTGCGGCGCCGGCTGGATCATTGCGAACCAGTTGGTCGATGTCGCCAATCAGCTTCCCCAGTACCGCCAGAACATCCACGCCAAGATCGAAGCATTTCACCTTCCCGTAACGGGGCAGATAGGCACCGCCGCGGAGAGTGTGCGGGAGGTCGTGCGGGAACTCACCGGCCCGGACGATTCGTCCCTTTCCGCACCTCCGCCTCTCGGCAAGCGGCAGAAGGGGAAGGCCGACGCACCGCCTGCCGCCACGTCTCCTATCCCCGTTCAAGTGGTCGAACTTCCTGCCAGCGGATGGACAAGGCTGCGCGACCTGGGCACGCCGATTCTTTCGCCCCTGGCACAAGCTGGAATGGTAATCATCTTTACGGTCTTCATGCTGCTGAAGCGGGAAGACCTGAGGAACCGTCTTTTGCGGCTGGTCGGGCTCGGTCAGTTGAACCTGATGACCCAAGCGCTCGACGACGCGTCGGGCCGCGTCAGCCGCTACCTGCTTCTGCAGTTCATGGTCAATGCGGGGTTTGGAACCGTGTTTGGCTTTGGTCTCTATTGGATTGGAGTACCCAATCCACTGCTATGGGGAGTGGTCGCCGCCATCCTGCGGATTGTGCCGTACGTGGGAACGATGGTTGCGGCGACGCTGCCGATCCTGCTCTCCCTGGCCGTCTTCGATGGATGGTTCCGTCCCCTGCTTGTGTTCGCCCTGATTGCGTGCCTCGAACTCATCGTCGGCAACTTAGTGGAACCCTGGCTGTACGGCTCCCACGTGGGAATCTCTTCCCTGGCGCTGCTTGTGAGCGCCGTCTTTTGGGCCGTTCTGTGGGGACCCGCCGGCCTGATTCTCTCTACGCCTTTAACGGTCTGCGTCGTGGTTTTGGGGCGCTACGTCCCGCAGCTCTCGTTCCTCCATATTCTGTTGGGAGATGAACCCGTTCTCGCGCCCGAAGCCCAAGTCTACCAGCGGTTACTCGCGATGGATCAACTGGAAGCGCATACCATTGTCGGCGAGTTACTCCGCGGCAGACCTCTGATCGACTTGTACGATTTGGTGCTCATCCCGGCTCTGGGCCTGGCCGAGCAGGACCGGCACAAAGGCGCTATGGACGCCGCCAGGGAAGAGTTTCTGTTTCTCAGTATTAATGAGATGATCGCCGAGTTTTCCGAGTATGAACTGACGCCTGGCCCATTCGAGCCCTATACCGCGCCGACACCGGCGCCGGCGGAGTCCCCGCACGGAAGGGTACTCTGCCTTCCGGCTCACGATCGCGCGGATGAAGTCACCGCGGCGATGCTGGCGCAACTTCTGGAACAAGAAGGGCTGGCGGCGCTCTCCTTTCCTTTCGTCGAACCATCTCCTAATGAGTGGCTCGCATGGCTGGAGCTCATTGAAGCCGGACCTAGCGACGTGGTCTGCATCTCGGCGTTGCCGCCCTACGCGTTCGCGCCGGCGCGCGCCATGTGCAAGCAGCTTCGCGAGCGATTCCCAAAACTAAAGGTGGTGGCTTGCGTCTGGGGCTTCAGCGGCGATACGCGAAAAGCCATGGCTCGTTTCGAGCGAACTCCACCGGATCATCTGTCGATCAGTCTGGCGAAGGCCGTGGAGCACGTTCACGATCTCCTATTCCCCAGTCCACAGCCAGCCGCTCCGGCCGCGTGACCGGTCGGCACCGATAAGACGGCGGACACTGTGGACTCGCCTTTCCGTCGCCGCTCTTTGATCCCGCGCAAACTACCGCACTCCCCACGCGTCTTTGCCGGGGCCTGCAACCTGCCGGAATCGCGGCAATTTCGCCGCCTTCACGCGGAAGCGCCTGTGGCAAACCGCCGCCCGCGCGCGCTCCGGTCGGCAGGCTCGAAGCAGACCCGCTTTGTTATCAGAAACTCACAGCCGGTAACTCCTGGCTCCCCGATTGCATCGGTCCCGTCAACTGGATGATGCTGCATACTGGGAACGCTAACTCAGTCCGACTCGATGATACCCATCGGAACCCGCCGAACTTGCGCGGCAGCAAACAGCCGAATGAGCGCATACCGGTATGCCGAATCCATTAGCCAGTTGCGCCATGCGTGCGCTGCTGTTGTGGAGCGCCGCGGGGATGGGGTTCGATATGTTCGCGCAGATGTCGCCCGGTCCGCTTAGCCAGGCGCACCACGATCTCGAAGGGCCTCTGCAATGCGCCAAGTGCCACGTATTCGGCGCGGGGTCGCCGCAACTTCGCTGTCTCGACTGCCACCAGGAGATCGCCCATCGGCTGGCTGAGAAGCGCGGCTATCATGCCGCCGTGGCGAACGCCGGCGCGGGCAGCAACGATTGCGCGCGCTGTCACTCCGAGCACAATGGGCTGACCCACCGCCTGGTGCGATGGCCCGTACCCAAGGAGAAATTCGACCACACCAAGGCCGGATGGAAACTGGAAGGCAGACACGCCAAACTCAAGTGCGCCGAGTGCCACACCGCGAAATACATCGATCCGCAAGACCGCGCCGTACTGAAACGGCATGACCTGAACACGGCGTTCGCCGGCCTGGACCCATCCTGCACTAACTGTCACCGCGACGTACACGCCGGCCAGTTGAGTACCCACTGTACCGATTGCCACTCGCAGGATACCTGGAAGAATCCGCCCGGTTTCTCGCACGATCGAACACACTATCCGCTTACTGGCTTACATGCCCGGTTGGATTGCGATAAGTGCCACCGGCCGGCTACGGCGGGAGCTCCCGTGCAGTACAAGGGCTTCGCGATGTTCAACTACTGCGCGTCGTGCCACAAAGATCCGCACGGCAACTCGTTCGGCGGCGATTGCGCCCGCTGCCATGTCACCGGCGGTTGGAAGCAGATTGTCGCGGCCAACGGTTTCGACCACAACCGCACCGACTATCCTCTGCTCGGCAAGCACGCCGGCGTCGCTTGCAAAGACTGTCACAAGACTGAGAATTTCAAAACTCCGGTAGCATTCGCGCGCTGTCTGGATTGCCACAAAGACCCACACGGCGGCCAGTTTGCGCATCGCGACGATGGCGGCGATTGCAAATCGTGCCACGGAGAGGCTGGTTGGAAACCGGCCCATTTCACCGCTGCGGATCACGCCCGAACCGCCTACCCGCTGCTCGGAAAACATGCGGACGTAGCGTGCGCAAAGTGTCACGCGCCAAAAGGCAGGGACACCGCGTATCGCGTGCCCTTCGCCGCCTGTACCGCCTGTCATCAAGATGCTCACAAGGGCCAGTTCGCGGCCATGCCCCACAGCAATCGCTGCGAGGATTGTCACGACGCAGCGGCCTGGAAGCCGGCCGTCTACACGCTTGCCGTTCACAACCAGACCAGCTTCGCCCTGAAAGGCGCGCATGTCGCCGTGCCGTGCTCCAGTTGCCACACCCCGCGCGGCGCCGATACGCCGTATCATCCGGCAGCGGCGAACTGCGCGGACTGCCATCAGAGTCCTCACGGGCAATTGAGCGCGGCTATGCGCTGCGAGACGTGCCATTCGGCGGTCTCCTGGAGAGAGCGCGGCCGCTTCGACCATAACCAGACGGCATACCCGCTGCTCGGCCGCCACGCCGCCGTGGACTGCCTGGCTTGCCACAAGCCGGTGTTGGAAAACGCCATCCGCAACATCGCCTTCCGCGGGGCCGCCAAAGCTTGCGCCAATTGCCACGCCGACGTGCATGGCGGTCAATTCCAGGCCGGCGGAGACGAAACCGGATGCGGCCGGTGCCACACGGTGCTGAGTTGGCGGCCCACCGAATTCGACCACAGCCGCCATTCCACTTTCAAGCTCGACGGCGCTCACGAACGCGTGCCGTGCGGCATGTGCCACAACCAGCGCCGCGAGGTGGTTGGACGTTCCGCCGTGGTCTACAAGGGGACACCCCGGGAGTGCAAGCAATGCCATCCCTAAAGCGCATGTTATGGCTTTCGGCCGTGCTGATTCCGGCTGCCGTCGCGCAACCGGCGGAGCGGACCCGCAACCCGCACGGGCCGCTGCCGGTCGCTTGCGAAGCCTGCCACACGGCCACCGCGTGGAAGCCCATCCGCCCGCACCCGGAGTTCAATCACAACACCCAGACCGCGTACCCTCTTCGCGGAATGCATGCCGACGTGCCGTGCGAGGGTTGCCATGTCAACCCGGTTTTCAAGAAGACCGCCCACGATTGCGCCGCCTGCCACGCCGACCTGCATCGTGCGCAGATGGGCAATCGCTGCGAGCAGTGCCATACCGTGAGAGGCTGGACCCCCGCTGCGCAAATCAGCGCCCGTCAGCATTCCAACCGCTTTCCGCTATTGGGCGCGCACGCCACCGTCCCCTGCGAAAGCTGCCACCAGGGCGCGGCCAACGGGGTGTTTGTGGGGATGAGCACCGAGTGCATCACCTGCCACCGCAGCGATTTTGTGGCCGCGCAGAACCCTCCGCATCAGCAGAGCAGCTTTCCGCTGGATTGCTCGATGTGCCACTCCATGAATGGTTGGTCGGGAGCTAAGTTCGACCATACGGCGATCGGCCATTTTGCCCTGACCGGCGCACATGCCACCCTGCCCTGCACGGCGTGCCACATCGGCGGGAAGTTCGCGGGAACGCCAACCGCCTGCGTCAACTGTCATCAGGCGGACCTGCAGAGCGCTACCAACCCGAACCATATCGCGGCCGGCTTTTCCACCGATTGCTCCCAATGTCACAACACCACTACCTGGACCTCCGCTACGTTCAACCACAGCGCCGTTACCGGATTCCCGCTCACCGGGGCGCACGCCACCGTGGCCTGTACCGGGTGCCACATCGGCGGTAACTTCGCCACCGCGCCGCGTACTTGCGACGGCTGCCACATCGCGGATTACAACCAGGCCACCAATCCGAATCACGTAACTGCCGGTTTCCCCACCGATTGCTCACTCTGCCACAGCACCGTCGATTGGACCAGCGCCACCTTCGACCATTCCAAGACGGCCTTCCCGCTCACCGGCGCTCACCTGACCGTGCAGTGCGCGCAGTGCCACGTGAACAATAACTACACCACCGTTGCCACTAACTGCGACGCGTGCCATCTTACGGAATACAACCAGACCACCAACCCGAATCACGCGCAGTCCGGCTTCCCGTTGAACTGTGCGCTGTGCCACAGCACCACGGACTGGACCAGCGCCACCTTCGATCATTCCAAAACGGCCTTCCCGCTTACCGGCGCTCACGTCACCGTCCCCTGCGCGTCCTGCCACATCGGCAACAATTACACCACTGTGCCCACGGATTGTTACTCGTGCCACAAAGCCGATTACACGGGAGTGCAAAATCCCAATCACATCGCATCCGGGTTTCCAACCACTTGCGCCACTTGTCACACCACCACCACGTGGGCAGGCGCAACCTTCAATCACACCTGGTTCCCGATCTACTCCGGGAATCACGCCAAGGTCTGGACTACCTGCGCCGATTGCCACCTCGACGCATCCAATTACAACTCGTTCAGTTGTACGAACTGTCACACCCACAATGAAACCTCGACCGATCCGATTCATCGAAACGTCAAGGGCTATTCGTATACGCCGACCGCCTGTTACCAGTGCCATCCGCAGGGGAGAGAGTGAGCCATGAGGCTGCTATCCGGCTATTCTTATTGGATCCGCAAGCGGAGTGGCGTACGCACTCGTGCGTGCCGCGTCCCGACTTGTCGAGACGCCTGGCGGGTTGCGCACCGAACGCCCCGCGGCAGCGCCGACGCCGCCACTTCTGGCCACACGATCCGCAAGATGAGCCGCCTATTCCTGCAATTCTGTTGCGTGTTCACGGTGACGCTGCCGGTTTGGGGCCAGACGCAGACCGGCGACCAGACTCCGGCGGCCCGCCGCACCGTATTCTCCGTGCGCTACGTGGCTCAAGGGGCGGTCTATATCGATGCCGGCAGCGCCGAAGGCATCGTCCCGGGGATGATCGTCGAGATTTCGCGCCACGCACCGGGCGCCGCGATCGTGGATCGGCAAGCAGTCGCTACCGGCGTGGTAACTGCCGTCGCGACAGCGTCGGCGGTCTGCGAAATCCAAGCCAAAACCATCGACCCTATCAAGGGAGACGAGGCGCGCCTGTCCAATGCCGATGAGATGAGCCGCGTGCGCACGGACGTAAACCAGGGGCGTAGGCGCTATCTGCAGGTTCTGGAGTTCACCGAAGGCGATCCGCTGGAAGACGAAGTCCGCGAGTACGTCCCGCGGCCTCCCCTGGAAGAAGTCAACCGCCTGCGAGGCCGCATCGCGTTCGAGCGCACGGCTATCGTCAATCACGATTCCCCGGCCGCGTCGGCATCGGAAAACGGTGCGGTGATCCGCGTCGATTGGTCGCGAATCGGCGGCAGTTACTGGACGTTGACCGGGTATTGGCGCGGCAATATGACTTCCACGCAATCCGCCTCGCAAACCACGCTGCTCGATCTGATGAACCGGACTTACCAGATCGGCCTGTTCTACGCCAATCCGAAGTCGCCCTGGAAGTTCGGAATCGGCCGGCTGATTCTGCCGTGGGCCGGCAGCCTGGGCGCCATCGACGGCGGTTATGCCGCGCGAAAAATAACGTCCAAGGTGACCGTCGGAACGTTCGCCGGCACCGACCCCGATCCCACCCAGTGGAACTACGCTCCCAACCGGCAAACCGCCGGCGCATTCGTCAATATCGAGACCGGCAGTTACGACGGCGTCCACTGGAGCAGCACCGAAGGCATCGCCTTCAGCCGCATCGACTGGCGGCCGGAGCGACAGTACCTCTTCTTCGAGAACAGCTACTCGATCGGACGGACTCTTTCCATCTTCCAATCGGCCCAGGCCGACTACCGCGACCCGAAACTGATGAACGGGGCCACCGGCGCACAGCTTAGCCAGAGCTTTGTCACCCTGCGCTATACACCTCGCAAGCGCATCAGTTTCGACGTCAGCGACAATTACTTCCGCGGCGTTCCCACTTTCGACCAGCGACTGATCGGCACCGGGCTTCTGGATCAATACCTGTTCACGGGAGTCAGCGGCGGAGTTCGCGTGGAGGCCACCGGAAACTTGACGCTCAGCGCCAACCTGGGCAATAGTCGGCGTAACGGCGATACGTCCCATGCCGTCAATCAGGCATATGGCGTCACCTGGAAGCGCTTGCCGATCCTCGATCTCCGCTTCGACCTCCGTTATAACTCGTACAACAGCAGCTTTGGGACGGGCTCCTATGAATCGGCCGGACTTACTCGTGAGTTATCGGATTCGCTGCGCTTACAGTTCGAGGGCGGCGTACAGAACACGCAGTCGGTCTATTCCAGCCAGACGCGCGCCCGGTTCTTCAATTCCATGATCGACTGGCAACTCGGCAGGCACTATTTTCTGATGGGCAACTGGCTCAACTATCGGGGCCTGTCGCAAAACTACGACCAGATTTCAATTTCACTGGGGTATCGGTTCGGAAAATGACACGCACTCTCATCGCCGCCATCGCCTTCACCGCCCTGGGCAGGGCAGCCTCGTTGCCCGGCCTGCTGGACATTGCCGCCAAATCCGCGGAGCACGAAATCGCCGCGCTCTCTGCTGTGGCTTGTACGGAAACCGTAGTCGAGACCAAAGTGAATCAAAAGGACAAGGCCGAGGAGCGCCGCCGCCAGACGTTCGATTACCTAGTGCTGGTGGATACGGACGACGGCGACCTGGCCATTACGGAATCCCGCGTGGAGCAGGGCAAACCAAGGAACGCCACGGCCAAGCCCCTGCTGGCCTCCACCGGCTTCGCCACCATGCTGTTGATTTTCCATCCCTATTATCAGAACAGCTTCGAGTTCTCCGACCTGGGGTTAGTCCAGGAGGACGGACGCCAGTGGCGGCGGCTGGGCTTCGAATTTCGGCCGGGCCGGCGCAGTCCGAGCATCTTACGCGCCGGGTCGCGGGAATATCCGCTTGCCTGGAAGGGCGATGTGCTGGTGGACGAAACCACCGGCCAGGTAGGTTCGATTCACGCCAGCCTGGGATCGCAACTCGAAGAGATCGGCCTGGAGAGTCTGGAAGCCAGTGTGCGCTATGGCCCGCAGGCCGGCCAGGAATCGCCGGACTGGCTGCCCGAGGAAGCCGTCATCGATTTGAAAACGCACCATCAGCACTGGCGCAATGTTCACACATTCGCTAGTTATAAGCGCTTCGAAGTGGTTACTTCGGAAAAGCGCGAGGCGGCGAAATGACCGGGACCGCGGTTGCCGCCCCGCCCAGGAAATCCAAACCCATCACAGCGCACGAGGTGGCCGTGGTGTTGTTAGCCGGTGCCCTGGTGGCAGCCTTTCTTTACGTTTGCGTGGCCGGCCTGGGCTACTATCTGCAACCGCTCGCCGACCGGCCGTTTCATCCCCTGCACCGCCAGTTTCGGCCGGCCGGGCGCATCGGAATGGGCTTCGGGATCTTCTCTACGCTCCTCTTCGCGGCCATCTATGTATATCCCCTCCGCAAACGATGGACCTGGCTGCGTAACATCGGCACCACCCGGCATTGGTTGGATTTTCACATCGTGATGGGTCTGTCGGTGCCGTTCCTCGTAGCCGTGCATTCGGCGTTTAAGTTCGGTGGATTGGCGGGGATGGCTTATTGGATCATGCTGGCCGTGGTAGCCAGCGGCATCGTGGGCCGGTATCTCTACGCGCAGATTCCTCGCAGCAAGAAAGATGCCGAGATCTCGCTGGTGGAACTGCAGAAGACCAGTGCGCAGCTCAGCGACGATCTGCGCAATCAGGACCTGATCTCCGAAGAGGTTTGGCGGCCCCTGGTCGCTCCCATCCGCCGCGAGGAGGCCTTGCGCATGCCGGTCGGCAAGGCGCTGGGACGCATGCTCGCGCTGGATCTGGCACGGCCATTCCGCATGGCCGCGCTGCGGCGCCAAGCCCTGACATTTGCCGAGCGCCTTCGAACCCTCGGCGGGCTGCTGGCCAGCAATCACCCCGATCTGGAGCGGGTTGTCGGGCTGGCACGGCGTCAATCCTGGTTGACCGCCAAGATCTGCTTTCTCGACCGCGCCGGTCAGATCTTCAAAATGTGGCACGTGGTGCATCGCCCGTTCAGTTACGCGTTTCTGTTACTCCTGGCCGTCCACATCGGCATGGCGGTATGGATGGGTTTCTTAGTGTTCGTTCCGAAATGACCGTGGCAACCGCTGCGCTTCCGAGCGGCGACCGTCAGAGAGCGGTTGCCGGCGAGTAACCCGACAGGCCTTTATAGGCAAATTATGGATACGATCCTGGCATTCTCAATCGCATTCGCAGTAACCGCCTACTTTGTTCGTCGCGATCGGAAGCGCGCCGCGCGTCCGCGTGTTCCTAAGGGGTGAGCCGGCATGAAGACCCGAAGAGCCATGGCTGCGCTGGCTGCCGCCCTACTGATTGGCGGCGGCGGATGGCTGTTCACTCGCGCGAAAAGGCCCGGCGTCGTCGCTGCGCCGGAGAGTAACCGCGCGCCGAACCTCACGCACGAAAAGGCGTTTCTCATCGAACAGTTGGCCCACAACCCCACCCACGCGCCCATTCTTCTTCGGTTGGCCCAGATCGAACGGAGCGAAGGCAATCTACCCGCCGCGCGCCAACACCTGGAGCAGGCGGTCGCAGCCGACGGCAAACAGGTGGACGTCCGATTGGAGCTCGGCCTGGTGTGCTGGGAAATGGGCGACTTTGCCGCCGCCGAAGAGCAGAATCGCACGGTGTTACGCATCCAACCCGGCCAGCCCGACGCGCTCTACAATCTGGGTGCGATCGCCGCCAATCGTGGCAATGCCACCCAAGCCCGCCAGTTTTGGATGGACGCCGTCCGCAGCGGGCGCAACAGCGATGCCGCTGGCAAAGCACGCCAGGCAGTCGAACGCCTGGAGGCGGCGCGGTAGTGATCGCCAGCCGACAATGCGGCAACTTGCCGCCCCGATTTCCAGCACGCTGGGTTGCGCCCCTTGATTTTCAAATAGTTGCCCGCTGTCGCGCGTGGCACATCCCGTGCTGCGTATGGTTCGGCACGACTATCCGCGCCGGTTCCGGGCCGACTTTGACGGTATCTTCTAGATAAGCTGAAAGGGTTCATGTCCCAGGCAAAGCGAAATCGCGGGAAGCTGACATCGGCTGTGCTGATCGTCGCGCTCTCCGCATCGCTGGGCATGCTGCTCGATTGGCGCGCTCCGGGCATCGGCCGCTACACCAAAGACTGGCTGATGCGGCAGCGCGGTCCCCTGCCGGTTCCCTCCGATATCGCCATCGTCGCCATCGACGAGAAGAGCATCGGCGCGTTCGGCCGTTTCCCCTGGCCGCGCGAGGTATTGGCCCAAACCATCGATGTCCTGAGAGGCTCCGACCCCAAGGTCATCGCCGTCGATGTTCTATTTCCCGATCCCACCAGCCCCCAGAACGACGACGCGCTGGCACGGTCCATCGCGGAAGCCGGCAATGTCGTCCTGGCCGCGCAGTTGGTGGATTCTCCGGTGCATGGCGGACCGCCGGTTTGGCTCAACCCCCTGCCCGCGCTCGCCCATGCCGCGGCCGGCGTGGGCCATGTCGATGTGCAAGTGGAATCGGAAGGCACCGCCCGGCAGATCGCCGTGCAGGCGTCCGACGATGCCGGAGAAACGCGATTCGCCATTCCCGTGGAGACCGTCAGGGTTGGCGATCGCCTACCGCCGCAAGCTGTTTCTCTGACCGGCCGCGCGCTCATCGTGGGCAGCCGGTCCGTTCCTCTCGATGTCGCACCCGCCCCGGTGCTCATCGGCCAAGCCGGCCCCGGGACCGCGGCGCACCTCCGCACCGGTCGCATGACCATCGATTACATCGGACCCGCAGGCTCGTTCGAATCCGTGACTTATAGCCTGGTGGACGTGCTGCAAGGCGCCGTTCCCGCCGGACGCTTCCGCGACAAGTACGTGCTGATTGGCGCCACGGCCGCCAGCCTGGGCGACCGCGTGGCTTCGCCGTTTCTCCACCGGCCCGACGTTTCCTCCGACCAGCACGGCGTCCTGATGCCTGGCGTGGAGGTGCTCGCGAACGGTCTGAACACGCTGCTTCGCTCGCGATTCTACTCCGAGACTGGCGATGGCAGCGCATTCCTCTGGGCGGCGTTCGTCGCGGCCATCACGCTCTTCGCGCTGGAGCGCGCGCAGGGTCGGCCGGAAATTGTCCGCCAGGCGGGCGCGCTGCTTCTGGTCGCCGCGGCGGTAGTGCTGGCGGCCTATCTCGCATTCGCCCCTCTGATGGTCTTTCCCCCCTTGGTGCCGGGCCTGGTTTCGCTCGCTTCGGCGGGCATCATGGGGCTTCTGTGGCGCACCCTCACGGCCAGTTCGCGGCTTGAGGAGAGCATCGGCCGGCTCTCCCAATCCAGCGAGATTCTGGCGCCGCAACCAGGCGAGGCGGAACCGCCCGAGCACAGCTTCCTTCCCCATGGGCTGGAGTGGAAAGCGCAAAAAGTCGGGCAACTGAATTCCCGGTTGATCGAGCGCGCCCGGTTCGTCGATCAGGCGCTCCGCAGTGTCGAGGATGGCCTCATCATGGCCACGCCGGAAGGCATCATCACCTTTGCCAACCGTAGCGCCGGGGCCATTTTGGACACCGCTCCGCGAGCCCTCGCCGGCCAGAATCTGCTCCAGCGGCTCGGTTTGGAAGAGGGCGATGTGTTGCGCCGATTGGTGGTGGACCGCGCCCGCGTGGAGCGCGAAATCGAAATCCGCGACAGCCGCTGCCGCCGCTACATTCTACGCATGGCCGCCGTCGAGGGTGGCGAGGTCCGCAGCGGCCCGGTTTCGGGAATCGTCGCGTCCCTTTCCGACATTACCCGCCAACACGAATTGCAGCAAACCAAGAACGATGTCATCGCCCTGGTCTCCCATGAAATGCGCACGCCCCTCACCGCCATACAAGGCATGACGGAGTTACTGGCCAATTACAATATGGACCCGGGGCGCCGCAAAGAGATCAGTTTGGCCATCAACGGCGAGGTCAAGCGCCTGACCGCCATGATCACCGAGTATCTCGATATCACCCGCCTGGAATCCGGCGCCACTACGTTGCGGAAGACACCGGTGCAAGTGGAAGCTCTGCTGCGGCGGATCGTGCTATTGCTGGAACCGGCGGCGGGGCAGCGCGGAATCCGGCTGGTCCAGACGCCTGCATCCGGGCTGCCGGTGCTGCTGGCCGACGTGGATCTGCTGGGCCGCGCCGTGGAGAACCTGATTTCCAACGCCATCAAGTACAGCCCGGATAATACGGAAGTGCTAATTGGCGCGGCGCGCGGCCAGGGGGGCATCGCCATTTCGGTTGCCGACCATGGTTACGGCATCCCCGAGCCCGATCTCACGCGGGTTTTCGAAAAGTTCTACCGCGTTCCGCGTGTCGAAGATGCCGGCGTCCCCGGTACCGGGCTGGGGCTGGCGCTGGTGCGCGAGATCGCCGAATTGCACGGCGGGACCGTCGGCGTGGTCAGTACCCTCAACCAGGGCTCCACGTTTACCCTGCGAATTCCAGTGCGAATTCCCGTGGGTGAGGCCGGCCATCCGGAATAGTACACTGTAGAGTAACGCCGGCCCGCGGTGGCTGCCAGCGAGGACCTCGCTTCCTCCGACGCCCGGCTGAGGGGATCCCGAAGGATGTCGCACCAGCCGAGAATTCTGATCGCCGACGACGAGCGTTCCATCCGCCTGATGCTCGAAACCGGGCTCACGCTCAACGGCTTCCAGGTCACCACCGTGCGCACCGGCCGCGAAGCCCTGGAAGCTACGTTCAGCGGCGACTACGACGCCATCCTCAGCGATGTTTACATGCCCGACGGCGGCGGTCTGGAACTGGTGGATTCCCTGCACGCCGCCGATCCGAAAATCCCCATCGTACTCATGACGGCTCAAGGATCGTTGCAGGTGGCTGTCGATGCCGTGGCCCGCGGCGCTACCGATTTTATCGGCAAACCCTTCGACATCTCGGCCGTCGTCGCCCTGCTCCGCCGCTACCTGGAAGCCCGCCGCGAAGCCGATGCCGCGGAAACGTCCGATGAGCCGCCGCGGGATTTCGCCCGTGCCGGCCTGGTGGGGCGCAGCGCCGCCATGGTGCTGGTCTATAAGCTCATCGCCCAGGCCGCGCGGGCGGATGTCAACGTCTTGATCATGGGCGAATCCGGGACCGGCAAGGAACTGGTCGCCCGCGCCATCCACGATTTCAGCGACCGCAAACACCGCCCCTTCCTTTCCGTCAACTGCTCCGGTCTCACCGACACACTGCTGGAATCGGAGCTGTTCGGCCATATGCGCGGGGCCTTCACCGGCGCCGATCGCGACCGTTCGGGCCTGTTCGAGGCGGCCGACGGCGGCACCCTGTTCCTCGATGAGCTGGCTTCCACCAGCCCGGCTTTTCAGGCCAGCCTGCTGCGCGTGCTGCAGAGCGGCGAGGTGCGCCGCGTCGGTTCCACACAGACCCGCCGGGTGGATGTCCGCGTCACCGGCGCCAGCAACGCTCCTTTGCGGAAACTCGTGGCAGCCGGCAGTTTCCGCGCCGACTTGTACTACCGCTTGGCGGTCCTCGGCATCGACCTGCCGCCCCTGCGGGAGCGCGCCGGAGATGTGGAATTGTTGACCGGCCACTTCCTGCGGCTCTTTCAGCCCCCCGGCGCCGAGCCCGCGCGGCTGACTCGCGAAGCCATCGAAGCCTTGGCCGCGTACGACTTTCCCGGCAACGTGCGGGAACTGGAAAACGCGCTGCGCCGCGCCATGGCGCTCTCTTCCGGCGGCCCCATCACCATCGACTGCCTGCCTCCCGAAATCGCCGGGCAAAGCCGCAACCGGGATTGCACCGCCGGGCTGGAACAACGCCTCATCGCCGACAGGCCCAATATGGACGAGTTACAGCGGCGCTATCTGCAACTCGTTTTGGAAGAAAATGGATGGAACCGCAGGCGCGCGGCAGCCGTCCTTAGCCTCGATCGCCGAACCATTCAGCGTCTGATCGCCCGCTATCAGTTTCAAGGCGCGCCGGACCCTGAGGGTGAAGCCGACGGAGAAACGGGAAGCGAGTCTGTGGAAAGGCCCCTGGGGAATCCGTGAAACCTGCGAGAAACGGATGGGCATGTGCGGCCGCGGTGGCTGCCATTGTGTTGTACCTCTCACTGGCGGGACCCGTCCGTCTGGCCGCCCAGACCGGTCCGGTGGTGGCGCGCGCTGCCAGCGTGACCGGCACCGCAATGGTGTTCACGGGCAGTGCGGGAAGCTCGTTTGGCCTTTCCGCCGGGTTTCTCTTGAACCCCGGGGATCGGGTGGATACCCGAAGCGGCGGACGCGTGGTGATCGACATCAGCGACGGAAGCATGGTGGTGGTGGAACCCCAATCCGTGGTGGTGCTCAAGGATTACCGCCAGGCCGAATCGCTGCGCGAGTTATTCGAGATCCTGCTGGGAAAAGTTCGCGTCAAGATCAATCATTTCGGCGGACGGCCCAATCCGTACCGCATGAATAGCCCCACGGCCTCCATCGCGGTCCGCGGCACCGAGTTCAGCATCGAAGTCTCGCCGTCGGGCGATACCCGGGTAGTCGTGTATGAAGGCGCCGTGGAGGTGACCAACCTGTCCGACCCCGGTCAGACGGTTCTGGTCGAAGCCGGACGCGGCATCCTGGTGCAAGCCGGGTTGGATTTCCATATGCTCGGCGCTGCCGGGAACCTGCTTGCTTCGGGGCAAAGTCTCGACGGCCGGCACACCGCGCCGCCCATCCCCGGGTACCGTCCGCCCGGCCTGAGTCCCGCCGCCTCCATGCACGGCGACAACGATTGCGGTGCGCCGCGGGCCACGCTCAGTGCCTACGGCAGTTATGTGTCCGGCCTCTCCGACATGGCGCAGATGCCCTTCCTCTACCGCTTCAATGCCTTTCCCGAAGCTCATCTGGACAGTTTGGAAAACCCCGCGTACGCCACCCAGTTTCATGCGGCCGAAGCTCGTCTGGTAGTGCTGCCCACCTTCGGCGGCGGGCCGGCGACAGACCAAAGCCCTCAGACATTCGTCCCTGCCGGCGGCCAATCCAGCAATTACAGCCTCTCGCCCCAGGGCTCTATCTTTAGTCCGATCGGGCATTCCGGTTGGGTGGTTGGCGGAGGCGTTTCCGCCACCGGCGCCGGCAACAGTGCCTCCACCTCGGTGCTGGGCGAGGATTGCGCCGCAGCGCCAGGTTCGCTGTCGGCGTTTACGGGCGGCACGTCGTCCAGCACGTTTTATTCGGGATCGCTGGCGCTCGCGCGCCGCTTCGGATCCGCCACCAGCGTGGGCGTGGAGTTCGACTCGTTACAGGGCAATGGCACTCTCTCCGGCATGGCCACCGAAACCGATCCCCAATATTCCGTGGAGCAGGTTCTTTCGGCGTCGCGGATTTCGCAGACCCGGCTCACCGCCGGCCTGTCCCGCGATCTTGGAGCCAAGACGAAGCTGGGAGTTTTCTATCGCTATGGATTCATTTCCGCCACGGATCGCGATGTCAGCCACACCTTCAACGGCTCTCCGCTGGGGCTGAACTCCACGGACTCCGCGGGCCATTCTTCGGAAATCGGCATTCGGCTGCGCGGCGTCATCACGCCAAGACTGTTCTACGGCATCGCCGGTTCCTGGTCGAATGTTTCGCTGGGGGACGGCCTGATCCGAACCAATTCCGTGGATGCTCGCCAACGCGACCGCGCACAGAACGGCTCGGCGGGATTCGGGCTAGGCTATTCCGTGAGCCGCCGCGTGGTCGCCACCTTCGATGCCGACGCCGGAACCTCCCGCATTGCCGCCCAGCGAGTTGAAGACGCCACCGGAAATACCCTGCAGAACGGGACCGCCAACGGCCAGTTCTTCTCCGCGCACGCGGCCATTCAGGGCGACCTCACACGCCGGCTATTCGCCAGCGCGTCCTTCCTGAACGTCTGGCATTCGCAACTCCTGCATGTCGATCTGTTTCCGGATCGCACCGGCGCCATGGACATGCTGCAGAACGCCTTCTTCCCGTCCACGCCAAGCGCCTATCAGCTCGCCTCGCACTTCTCCGATTTCGGCCTTGGCTGGCGCTTCTCGCGCCATCTATTCGTGCAATACCTCTTCACAACCGACTACGGCGTAACCGTCCCCAGCCACGCCCTCATGTTCCGCTACACCTTCAAGTTCCGCAATCCGGTGACAGGGGACTAAATTCCGCAGCGGAATTGAGTTGCCTGTTGGCCCTGGATCGGCGTCCCGCGAAAGCAAATGAAGATCCGAGTGTGCCGGGGCGCTCACTCAGGAACCGTGAACGAATCCCCGCGCGTGGATGAGACGGAATCCCGTGGCGTGCGCGCCGCATCCCGACTCGTCGGGATGCTCGGCGAACACCCGAGGTTCCGAGGTTTTCCGCCGGGCGTCGCCAAGAGTGGCTACGCGGCACGTGCGAGTACGTGCGCCACGACGGCGCCCCGATTCTCTCACCGATTCTCAGGGAGCGGTTGCAGGCGAGTGTATTTTCGACCCGGTCGCCGAATTGCCCTTTCAAGCGGGGAGTCGCCACTTTCTACGATCTACCGGACATTCCGCCCCCCCCATCAGAACTGAAAATAGATAAACGGAATCTGCGCGTCGATCACACCGAACAGTTCCAGGCAGAAGAGGATCAGGGCCAGCGCGGAAGCGTACACCAGGGTCGGAGCCTTGGCCACGCGATCGAACCAATCCAGCTTCTCTTCGGCAATGGCCAGCAGCAGGGCTAGCCCGATCAATTCCACGTGCCACGGCAATAATAGGTCGCGGCCGGCGGGTCCGCTGAACATCTGGGCGAGCACCTGGCGGCTTTGCGGCAGATTGGCGGCCCGGAAAAACACCCAGCCGATCATCGCCAGCAGGAACGTCGCGACGGCTTTCAGTGGATACAGCCACGTCCATTTGTCGCTCAATGGACGGTTGCCGCGCACGGCCCGCTCCACGGCCAGCAATCCGCCGTGGTATCCGCCCCAGATCAGGAAGTTCCAACTGGCGCCATGCCACAATCCGCCCAGCAGCATGGTGATTAGCAGATTGCGGTACGTCATCCACTGGCCCTTGCGGTTGCCGCCCAGCGAGATGTAGAGATAGTCGCGCAGCCAGCTCGACAGCGAAATGTGCCAGCGCCGCCAGAAATCGGTGATGCTGCTGGCCAGGTAAGGCCGGCGGAAATTCACCGGGAAATGGAAGCCCAGCAGTTTCGCCATACCGATCGCCATGTCGGTGTAGCCGGAGAAATCGAAGTAGATCTGCATGCCGAAGGCGATCACCCCGCTCCAGGCGGAGTGCCAGCCGGGGTGGGCGGCGACATTGCCGAAATAGTCGTTGGCCACCTTGGCGAACTGGTCGGCGAACGCCATCTTCTTGGTCAGGCCGAACATCACCAGCAGGACGCCCTGCGAAACGTCGTCGCCCGAGGGCGGATGCCAGTCCAACAGGTCGCGGAAGAAGTCGCGCGCCCGCACGATGGGGCCCGCCACCAACTGCGGGAAGAAGCAGATGAACAGCGCGTAGTCGATGGGGTCGCGCACCGCCTTCTGTTCGCCGCGATACACGTCCACCACGTACGACATGCTCTGGAACGTGTGAAAGCTGATGCCCAGCGGCAGCACGATATCCAGGAAGAAACTTCCCGTGGGTTTGCCCAGCAGCAGAGCCAGGTTGTACGTCAGGAAATTGTAGTACTTGAAGAATCCCAGAAAGCCCAGGTTGGCCGCCAGGCTCAGAATCAGCACGCCCTTCCGCCGGGGCCCTCGCGGCGTGCGTTCGATCCACCGGCCCGCGGTGTAGTCGATGGCCGTCAACGTCAGCAGCAGCGGGATGAACTTGACGTTCCAGCTCCCATAGAAAAAGTAACTGGCGAGCAGCAGGATGTACCGCCGCAGAACCCGCGGGCTCGCGTAGAACAGCACCAGCACGACGGCCAGAAACTCGAAGAAGTGGACGGTATTGAAGAGCATCGGTCAGTTCACCCCGCCGCCCGTTCCATCCAGCACCCGGGTGATTTCATCCTCCAGCATGTAGGAGAACCGGCGGATGCCTTCGCGGTTCAGGTGCATCCCGTCGCGGAACAACTCGGGCCGTTCCAGCGATTCGAAAACGTGCTCGTCCAGCAGCATGACATTGGGGCGCGAGGCCAGTTCGCGAATCGAAGAACTCAGCTTATGCGTCAGGTTGTCGGGCCGCGGAACGGGACCGCGCGCCAGCCGCAGGAAGATGATCTTCGTCGGCGAGCCGCGATACCGGTCCAGAATGCGCCCGTACCAGGTGCGCTGGAACGCCGCCACCCGCCCGATCTGCGGCTCCGGCTCATGCGCCAGGAAGTTGTTCACCGTGTCGCGCTGGTCCTGGTTCACACCCGGCGGGAATGTCACCTTCAAAGTGTTCCAGTCGATCTGGAGACCCGCCATGCTGTTGGGCGTTTCCTCGTAGTTGTAAACCCACATGGGCCAACTGCGATTGCACAGGGAGACATACGACAACCGCTTGATGGGGTGGGCCAGGAATGCCTGCAGGTCGTTCTGGAAGATGATGCCCTTGAGCAATCCTCCGCGGAATGCGGCGATCTGCAATTCGCGGCTGTCGAAGGATCGCGCGAACTCGGGCACATCGCTCAGCCGCAGACGCGCGATCACGTAGTGCAGGGCTCGAATGTCGTCGTTGGGATTGTAGTAGCGGTCCTCGTCGGCGTAATCGTCCACCCCGAACACCAGCGCCTTGTAACGCCGCGCCGTGGGGTCCAGATCGCGGATCATGTAGTACCAGGCCCGCACGTCGCTGCCCGCCACTCCGGCGTTGCGGAACTCGTACTTGTGCGGTCCCGGCCGCCGGTCGATCTCTCTGGGCGACCAGGCGAAACGCGAATTGCCGAACGTAGCCACCAGGCGGTCGCCATACCGTTCCTGCGCGCTCATCTCGCGCCGCAGGATCAGTTCGCACAGTCCGGTGGACGAATCCGGCTCCAGAATGGTGGCGTAGAAACCCGTTCGAAACAGCACGGAATCGAGGGCGATCAAACCCGCACAGGCGGCGAGGCACGCCAGCACCAGGCGGCGTCCGTACCGGCGTTTTGGGCCGGAGTCCATGAGCGGAGGTTGGCTGGTCATGAAGAAGATTCGGCGTCGCGCAGCGGAACCCGGCGGCGCAAAGGCTCATTATACTGGACCGCGGACGGGCATGGACTCCGCGGCCCTACGCGACGCTCCCAATCTGCCGGTTGATCTGAGCCAAAAGCCGATCGGGATCCAGTTCGGGCCGGTGTTTCAGCGAATCGGGGAGCGTGCCGGCGGCCGCGTGAACCTTCTGGTGGATTTCCGGGAAACCCATGATCTCCGCCATGGCACAGGCCACGCGAACCGCGTTCACCGGCTCGCTCAAACGGCCCACGACCGGCTCGTGGTGCCCCGTCATGCAGACCTTCAACGACGGAGGAAAGCGCCACTTGTCGCAAATCGTCTCGCCGGCGTCGCAGTGGGTCATGCCGAACTCGTCCTTCTCCATGGCGAAGGATTGTTCCATGTCTTCAAACTGCACGTTGAGCTTCTCGGCGTAATTCTCCCCCACACTGAGGAGCGCCAGGCGGCCCAGATCGTGTACCAGGCCGGCGGTGTACATGACGGACGACCCGTGTACCTTGCCGATGGCGTCGGCAATCACCGCCGTAGCCACGCTATGCGCCCAGGCCATCCGCATATACGGACTGCGCGGAACATTTCGCACATAGAAACTGAAGGCGATGGTGCATCCCAGGGAACGCACACGCTCCAGTCCCAGGAAACTGAGCGCATGCCGGATGGTTTCGATGCGCGCGCGCAACCCGAATTCCGCGGAGTTTGCGACCAGCAGGAGATCGGCGGTCAGCGCCGGATCCGATTTGAAGGCCTCCTCAAAATCCGCCATGGCGGTTTCGCTTTCCACCGATAGGTTCATCAGCCGCAAAGCGGTGGGGTGGAACGGAGGCAGCTTGGACAGCGCGATAAATACCGCGGCATGCTGGTCCGCCAACTTCTTGCCGCCGTCCGGTGTGGGCGGTGTTGTAGGTCCCTGTGACACGTGTCCCCCAAAAAACTCAGTTCCAGTCTCGACGGGGCCATTATAGCGACTGTTTTCCAAATAGTGTATATCCAGTGAGAATGCGCGGCGCGCCCATGGTGGGACGGACCATCGCCTTTTGTGGTCTGTCGCTCTTTGCCCAGCCGGCCCAGGGCCTAATAGACGACACAAACCGATCGTCTGTCCCACCAGATCGTCGAAAATCGCCAAGGGTTGAGGCAGTTGTAGGACCCGCACCCCACGCTACAATGCGTTTTGCATGAGCCAGCGCTCCGTTTTCCGGAACTGGACCGAATACGCTATCGCCCTGGCCGCGATGAAGTCGCTCCAATGGACGCCCCTGCGACTGGCCCACGGACTCGCCCGTTTCTACGCGCGCCTGCTGGACTTGGCCATCCCTCGCCTGCGGCGGGTGGCGCGCCGCAATCTGTCGCTCGCTATGCCGGAACTCGATGCCGCCCGGCATGCCCAAATCGTCGATGGTGTTTTTCGCTCCATCGCGCGAATTCTGTTAGCGTTCGCACGGTTCCCTTCCATTCGCCGCGACAACGTGGACCGGTGGATCCGCGCCGAGGGCGCCGAACATTTCCAGAACGCCATCCGCCAGGGCCGCGGCGTGCTTTTCGCCACCGCCCACCTGGGCAACTGGGAGCTGAGCGCTTTCGCCCACGGACTGCTCACCGGCCCGATGGACGTGATCGTCCGGCCGCTCGACAACCCGTTGATCGACCGCCTGGTGGAACGCCGCCGCGCTCTCAGCGGCAACCGCACGCTTTTCAAAAAGGACTTTGCGCGCGCCATTCTGAAAGCGCTCGCCGCTAACCAGGCCGTCGGCGTGCTCATCGATCAGAATGCGTCGCTCGATTCCGGCGTGTTCGTCGATTTCTTCGGCGTGCCTGCGTGTGCGGGCACCGGCTTTGCCAAAATCGCGGCACGCAGCGGGGCGGCGGTGATTCCGGGTTTCGCCCTCTGGATGGAGGACGAGCGCCGCTACGTGCTGCGCTTTTACCCGCCCGTCCCCATGACCGGCGACGCGGAAGCCGATACGCGCGCGCTGCAGCGGCTTCTCGAGACAGTGGTTCGCGAGTATCCCGACCAGTGGCTGTGGATCCACCGCCGCTGGAAGACCCGCCCGCCGGGCCAGGCGTCCCTGTACCAGTCGCTATAATCGACACCGGCCACGGCCATTGGAACATGCCGCGGTTATGGCGCACAGCCCGTCACCTGCTATGATTGCGTTCGACTCCATGGATAGCCTCCGTCTCAGTCGGATCGCCGGTCGCTTCGCCGGCCAGCGCATTCTCGTGGTCGGCGACCTAATGCTCGACGAGTTCCTGTGGGGCAAGGTCTCGCGCATCTCGCCCGAAGCCCCCGTGCCGGTGGTCGAGATCACGTCCGAATCGTACTATCCCGGCGGCGCCGCCAATGTGGCGCGCAACGTGAGGGAGTTCACCGCCTCGACGGCGCTCATGGGCATCGCCGGCACGGATTCCCGCGGCGTCCACCTGCTGGAATTACTGGCGGAAGGCGGCCTCGATACCGCCTCGGTGCAGCGCGACGCCGCGCGAGCCACCACCGTCAAGACCCGGGTGATCGCGCGCAATCAGCAAGTCGTCCGCGTGGACCGCGAACGCAAGGAGCCTCTCACCCCCGCCCAGACGCAACTGGCGATCGACCACCTGGCCGGTTGCATGGCCCACCTGGACGGCATCATCGTCGCCGATTACGGCAAAGGTTTCCTGACGCAACCGCTGGCCGACGCAATCTGCTCCATCGCCAAACAGTACGGCAAAATCCTGACCGTGGACCCTCATCCCCACACTTCGCTCGCATGGACCGGAGCCACCGTCATCAAACCCAACCGCATCGAGGCGTTTCTGGCAGCCGGCCTGGCGCCGACCGACACGGACGATCCGGTTCTGCACGGCGAGGCCGTCATGGAAGTGGGCCAGCGGCTGCTGCAACGCTGGCAAACCCGGAGCATCCTGATTACGCTTGGGGAGCGGGGCATGGTCCTCTTCGAGAGCGGCCAGCCGCCCTACTACACCCCCACGCGGGCCAAGGATGTTTTCGATGTCTCGGGCGCGGGCGACACCGCCATCTCGGTCCTGACGCTGGCGCTGTGCGCCGGAGCGACGCCCACCGAGGCCGCCGAGTTGGCCAATCGCGCCAGCGGTATCGTGGTCGGGAAGTTGGGTACGGCAACGGTGACCATGGCGGAATTGCAATCCAGCCTGGCAGACACATGAGCGGGCGCAGGGCAGTCTTCTTCGATCGCGACGGCACGCTCATGGAGGACGCCCACTATTGCGCCGATCCCGCCCTGGTGAGGGTTTATGCGGGAGTCTCCGCCGCTCTCCGCAAGCTGAAAGAGGCCGGATTCGCCACGGTAGTGGTCAGCAATCAGAGCGGCATCGGCCGCGGTTTGATCACCGAGGCTCAATATCGCGCCGTCGAGGACGAGTTCCTGCGCCAGGTGGGAGCCGGCCTGATCGACGCCTCCTACTTCTGTCCCGACGCACCCGGCACTCCCTCCACTTGCCGGAAGCCCGAGACGGGCATGGTCCTCGAAGCCGCGAGAGACCTGGGCGTGGACCCTGCGCGATCGTGGTTTGTCGGCGACAAGAGCGCCGATATCGAATGCGGGAGGCGCGCCGGAACCCGCACCATCCTGGTGCTAACCGGCTACGGAGCGGAACAGCGTTGCCGGCCCGATTTCACCGTGGCGGACGCGGTGCAAGCGGTGGCGCTCATCCTTGAGAAGCCCTGAAGAGTGCCAGGCTCTGTCTTATGTTGGGCAGGATGGTATCCTGCCCCACATAATGCATCTTGCGGGCCTCAATTAATGCCTGCGGTTGAGGGGGATAACCCGGAAAACAGACACTACCAGCCCCGCCAGCCGTTGCACGCGTCGATCACCCGCGCGATCTCGCCGTCCTGCAAATACGGGTGGATCGGAAGGCTTACCTCGCTCCGGCAGATCCATCGCGCCCGGTCGAGCGTGCCCGCCGATTCAAACGGCACACCGGTCATCGCCGGCTGATCCGGTATGGCGCACGGATAATGTTCCCCGCAGCCAATGCCCCGCGCGGCAAGCCACGCCATAAAATCGCTCTTCCGGTCTCCTTCCACCAGTACCGGAAACAAGTGCCAGCAGGAATTCGAACCCTGGGGAGCGCCCATCACACGCAGCGCGGAGTTTCGTATGCCATCGATATACCGCTCCGCAATGCGCCGCCGTTTCTCCTGCCATCCGGCCAGGCGCGGAAGATACACGCGCCGCAGCAGGCCGGCCTGCAGTTCGTCCAGGCGGCTGTTGTATCCCACCAATTCGTGGCGATACTTCGCGCTCTGCCCGTAATCGCGCAGGGTGCGCGCGGTTCGCGCCAATTCCGGCTCCCTGGTGAGAATCGCCCCACCGTCACCCAGTGCTCCCAGGTTCTTGGTGGGATAGAAACTGGTCGCGGCCATCCGCCCGGCGCTCCCGGTTGGAATTCCATTGTGGCTGGCTCCGATGGATTGCGCGCAATCCTCCACAATGAGGCAGCCGCACTCGCCGCCCAGCGCCCGCAGCCGTTCCATGTCGAGAGAGTGCCCGTATAGATGCACCGGCAGAAGGAAGCGGATGCCGGTTCGCGTCCGCAGTACCGACCGGCACGCCTCCAGATCGATCAATCCGAAATCGTCGGTGTCCACGAAGACCGGTACGGCTCGCAGTTTGAGAATCGCCAGGGTGGAAGCGAAGGCGGACAACGGGGTGGTGAGAACCTTATCCCCGGGTCCGCATCCCAATGCTTTGAGGGAGATTTCGAGGGCATCCAGACCGCTGGCCACCCCGACGGCGTATGGGAGGCCCCAGTCCGTCGCCAGCGATTCCTCGAAATCCGCGACCTCGCGCCCCAGGATATACCACGCGCTGCGGCCTACCGCTTCAAATGCAGCCAGTGCGTCGCTGCGGGTCTCTTCCCAATGACGCCCGAAATCGTTGAGTGGGACCAAGGGGCGCTTCCCGCCGGCGGCTACCACAGACGGAGCGGAATCGCGCCGGGCGACCAGCCCAATCCGATATGGGCATCGTAGACAGTCCGGTTATATTGGTTGTAAGTGGCGCTCTGATAGCGCCGCGCGTCGGCCCCGGCCACGAAAGACACGGATCTGACGATCTGCCGGCTCACAGAAACTCCTCCGCTGATGTCGCCGTACGTCCCGACGAGGTTGCCCAGGGAGTTTCCACGCTCGTAAAGGACCTGGGAGGTGAAACTCCAGCGGCGCAAACCGGTATAGGTATAACCCGATCCGCCAGTTATCATCGTCGAGGTGAGGAATAAGCCGTTGCCAGATGTCACGGCACGCGCCCCGGACACCCAGAAAACACCCCGATGGAAGGTCCGGGAAAGGCGCCCGCTGAAGGTTGGAATATACGAGATTTTGTAAACCAGTTGCGCAGCGGTGGCGTATCCCAACAGGGCCGCCACCGCCGGATCCAGCGCGACCTCCTGTTCAAACCGGTTCTCCGCGCGCGTGACTCCACCGAAGGCGGAGAACTCCCACCAGTGCGACAACCTGGTCGAGAACGTGACCATCGCGGCGTGCGTGTCGGTGGTGCCAATGATACCGCGATAGCCGAAGTGCGAGTAGTTGTACTGCGCTCCGAACGACGTTCGCCGCGTAAGCCGGTATTGAACGTCCGCTCGCGCGCTCTCTCCGGATGCGCTATAGAGAGCCGCCGACCGCCGGCGGTTGATAAACTCGCTGCCGCCAAAGTCGAAGGAGAGCCGGGCGTTTTTCTGATAAATCACGTCGGCATGCGTGGTGTTGAAGATGGTGCGGTTGTCGTAGAAGTCCGTTACCGGGAGGTAACTCTGGGATGAGTCGAACGGCACGGTCTGCGCCAGCCCGAGCGTGGTGAAGTTCTGCGAATACATGCCGGCACTCTCCCCCAGGCTCAGGGCAAAGCGGCGCGAAAACTGGTGGTAAAGTCCCAGCGAAAGACTCTGGTTGGAGCTGTCGTAAAAAGTATTTTGGAAATACTGATTGTATGCGCCGACATAATCCAGCGAGAGTTTGGTATGTTTCCAGCTATGGACACCGCTGATGCCCCCGGTGTATTGCACACCGTACGAGGCACTGCTGGCCAGTTGTCCCTGCGCATTGACCGAAACCCCAGCCAGGCCGGTATCGTAGGTACCCGTCACGGTCAGGAAAGGCCGGAAATCGATCTGCGGCGCCGACATAGCGGCCGGCGCTTCGCCTCGCGAGAGAATTGCCGGACCGGCATACTGCGCAAAGACAGGCGCAGCCATACTCAGACAAGTGAGCACTTTGTACAAATTCAACGTTAGCTCTCCGTAGTAGCTGCAGAATCTCTCGGGAAAAGCAGCAACTTTGAGTCTGACGCCTAGGTTTCGCCGCTGTCAAGCTGAGAAGGTGGTACCGACGGTACCGTGCGGTTCATTTCGACAGGCGCCGCAACTTCGCCACGATTTGCTGGAACCTACCCTCCAGTTTTGTGCGTTCGCACAAGTTTTCAACGAAAACAAAGGAGTTACGTGCCATTTCTTGTGCGCTCGCACAAAAACCGCCCGCGTCCATGTCATCATCGGTAGAGTCTACCGTGAGCGATCCTTCTTTACGCGCTTCCTTCCGCGACCCCAACGGCGCAGTGTTCCTATCCGGCGGACGAGTCTTACGAGTTGTTACCGCAACCGGAATGAGCGACCTTCGCGCGTTTCTGGCCTGTCCCTCCATCGACAAGTGGAGCCGGTCGGGCGCGCTGGTCGGCACCACCGTGCTCGACGACGCGCAACAGCGGCAACTGCTGGCGCAGGCCCCCATCGCCGAGTTGTTCAATACTCTCGGAGGATGCGCCATCCTCGAACACCAGCCCATCCCGTTTCCCAGCTTCCCCTATGAATGGCCTCCCGAATTGCTGGACGCCGCCGCGCGGCTGACGCTCGATCTGGCGCTCCACCTTCTGCCCCACGGACTCGGCCTGAAGGACGCCACCCCATACAACATCCTCTTCCGCGGACCCCATCCGGTCTTCATCGACGTGCTTTCCGTGGAACGGCGCGATCCGGGCGACCCCACGTGGTTGCCGTATGCCCAGTTTATCCGCACCTTTGTGCTGCCCCTCCTGGCGAACCGCCGATTCGGCGTGCCGCCCGACCAGACTCTGCTGGCGCGCCGCGACGGTCTGGAACCGGAGGAACTATACCGCTGGCTGGGTCCGCTCGAACGGCTGCATCCGGCCATCCTGCCGCTGGTTTCGATGCCGGTATGGCTGGCCGCCCGCCACCAGCCAGGCGACGGCTCCCTGTACCGGAAAAAGAGCCTTCCTGACCCCGAGCGCGCTCGTTTCATTCTGCAACATCTGCTGCGCGGACTTCGTAAGAAGCTGGACGCCTTCGCTCCCAAAACCGCCGCATCCTCGGCGTGGACGCGCTACATGGAGGGCGAGAACAACTATACCGCCGAGCACTTTCAGGCCAAGGAGCGCTTCGTCGCCCGGTTCCTCGCGGACCATGCCCCCCATCGCGTGCTGGATGTCGGATGCAACACCGGACACTTCAGCATTCTGGCGGCTCGCAGCGGCGCGCAGGTGGTGGCCATCGATTCCGACCCGGCGGCGGCAGGCCGCCTCTGGCGCAGCGCCCACGCCGAAACGCTCGACATCCTGCCGCTGGTGGTGAACCTGGCGCGGCCCACTCCCGCCATGGGCTGGAACAACCGCGAGTGGCCGTCTTTCCTCGAGCGGGCGCGCGGCTCATTCGATGCCGTTTTCATGCTGGCCGTGGTTCACCACATGCTGGTGACCGAGCGCGTGCCGCTCGATGCGATCCTCGACATGGCCGCCGATCTGACCTCGCATCTACTGGTAATCGAGTTCATTTCGCCGGAGGATTCCATGTTCCGGCGCCTGCTCCGCGGCCGTGAAGAACTGTTTCGCGGATTGGACGCCGCGCTCTTCGAGCGGACCTGCGGGCGCCGTTTCGATATCCTAAAGGTGCAGCATCTCGACGGCGCCACCCGGTGGCTCTACGTGCTGCGCCGGAAACCAGTGTGAGCCAACCAAATCTCGCGTCCGCCCAGGCCGGAAAAACGCGGCCAGGCAAAAAGACCTTTCTTACGGAAAAGCGGCGGGACACCGTGGTCTGCCTGTCGCTGGCGAATTTTTGCTTCGTTCGGGTGTGGGGGGACGTTCTCATGTACCGGCGATCCGAAGCGGTCTGGGTGAAGACTATCCCGTCGCCGGTGGATTACGCCGCGGTAATGACGGCGGTCCTATTGCTGGCCGCGGTGCTGTACGGGGCGGCGCGGATGGCCCGGCGGCAACTCGGAGATCGCGGACTCCGGGTGGCGCGCTTCGCTTCGTTTGGGCTGGCGGCGCTTCCGCTGAATGGGATGCGTGCGGCTCTTTCGCCGCTAACCATCTATCTGAAGTCCCCGATGCTCGATTTGATCGTGACGCGAACCGCGGTGCCGTTCATTCTGCCCGCGTGCGCGGCCGTTCTGTGGCTCGCCTGGAGGTTTCAACACCGCGTCTCCGCCGCCGCCACTGTGGTCCTGGTCGCGCTTTCTCCGTTTTGCCTTCTAACCTTTGGCGAATCCCTGGCGGCCATCGTCGGCTACCCGGGCCAGCCGTATCGCGACGGCCCGCTCGCCCCCCGCCTGGCTACCGCCCCGCCGGCAACGCGGGTGGTGTGGATCGTATTCGATGAATGGGATTACCGCTTGACGTTTCTGGACCGTCCCGGGAACCTGGCCATGCCGGAAGTGGACCGCCTGCGCACCGAGTCTCTTTTTGCGACGGCGGCGCGGTCCCCGGCAATGGATACGGCCACATCGTTACCGTCGCTGATTACCGGCCGCCGGATGGAAGCCGTCAGCCGCGAATCCAGATCGGGAATGGCCATCGAACTCGAAGGGGCGCGAAGCGCGGATCCGGCGCCGTGGGACCAGAGTTCTTCGGTTTTTTACGCGGCTCGAAGATCCGGGATCGACGTGGGGTTGGTGGGCTGGTATCTTCCGTACTGCCGCACCTTGAACGGCGTGTTGTCGGAATGCGCATGGTGTACCTTGCCCGTCCAGGCCAACAGCGTCGGAAACAGTTTTCTGGCCGGATTCCTCGGTGCCGGCTTTTGGGGAAAGGTCGCCGGCCAGTCGGTAAGCCTGCTGGAAACGGATTCGCTCTCCCCGTTCGGACAGTCCTCATCCACCCGTCACAAGGTCCAAGACTATCTGGAACTGCTGGCCGCGTCCAAAAAAGATGTCGCCGATTCGGGCCTGGGGCTGGTGTTCCTGCACCTGCCAGTACCCCACGCACCGCACCCCTATAATCGCTTCACCGGCCGGCTGAACGGCGCGAACCGGCCCATCGCGGGATACCTCGACAGCCTGGCGTTGATGGACCGGATGCTGGGCGAGTTGCGCGCCGCCATGGAGCGCCACGGCGTTTGGGACCACACCGTTCTCCTGATCAGCGCCGACCACCCGTTCCGCTCGTCCAAGGCGCTCGACGGCAAAAGCGACCCGCGCGTACCGTTTCTGCTGCGCTTTCCGGGACGGCCAACCGCAGGGGTTTGCGGCGCGGAGTTCAACACAATCGTCAGCGCCAATCTGGTCTATTCCATTCTCCGCGGATCCGTTTCCACGCTGGCGAACGCATCGGACTATATCGAGCGCCACCACGCGGACCGGGTGTCGCCGGTGCGGCCCCAGGATTAAGGCCGCCTAACAAAGCGCGTAAGCGATATCGCGCGTCCTGCACCCTGCACCCGCGCGGCTGGCTAAACCAGGGCTATCATTTCCTTGGATTCCTCGGACTTCAGGTAAGCGTTGGGATCGTGATAGAGAGCGGTCTCGGGAAGCCACTCCATCAGCGGCCCAAGATCCTGGCGTACCATATCTTTGTAAAACTGCGGAAGCACGCAGCTCTCCTGCTCGAAATACGGCGAAAACTGCGGGTCGCTATCCAGGCGATCGCGAATTTCCCGGTGGTACCTCGCCCTTCCGAAGCCCTCCGTCGAAACCGCGCGCACCAGGTTCATCCAACGCGAGGTTACCCCTTGCGTAGCCAGGAAGCGGCGGAAGATAGCGCGCTTGGAGAAGGAGTAGCGGGTCAGGCCGATGATGTGATCGTAGAAGGTCCGCCAGGAATAGTTTGCCGGCTTCACGTTCATAGCGCCGTTATTGTTCAGGAAGTGGAACGGGAAGGGCAGCACGCGGTTGGATCGCTGGTAATCCAGGTTGAGCGGCGCGGCACGGCCGAATGCGGAGAGCAGCGAATATGCCGGAAAGGCGCCCGGGCTCATGTCCAGAAACCGCTTGGTGAGTTCAAACGGTTCGGGACCTTCGTCGGTATCGAGTCCCAGCACGAAGTTGGTTTGGATGTAGGGTATGTACTTCAGGATCAGATTGACGTGTTCGGACACCTGGCGAACTTTGGCCATGCCACGCAGCGCACCGGTCTTCGATTTGTCCCCCAGGGCGAACCAGGATTCAACGCCGGGCAGGAGACCTTTGAACGAATTGCGTTGCAGCCGTTTGAGGTGCGGTTCGGAAAGCAGCGACAGGCTGCTTTCGGCGACGAAGTCGATGCTGCCGGGTGGAACGGCGTCCTCGATCATGTCCAGGTAGTCGTCGAAGCGGACTCCGAAATTGGGATCGTGCCAGGCTACCAGGGGCCGTTTGAACTTAGTCCGCAGGAATCGAAGATCCTCGCGGAGCGCCTCGAAATCCATCGGTTGGTAGGGGACCGCGGCGTCGATACAAAAGGCGCAGGTGTACGGGCAACCCAGGCTGCCGAGCATGGGAACCATCTTGAGAAGGGGCGCTTTGCGGAGCGTAGGGTCGATGAATTGCCAACGCTCGCGCACTCCCGGGAGGTGTCTGGGCTGTTGAGCGGCCGCGAGTTGGACACCCTCGGGTCGATATTTCGAGCAGTCCCGCAAGACGTCGCGAATCGTACTCTTATCTGTGAAGCCCAGTACATAGTCGAAGTAACGCGCGGCATCTTCCGGGTAACATCGCGCGTGCGGTCCTCCGATGACGGTGATGGCGCCTCTGGCACGAAAGAGATTACTAAGGGCGTATGCCGTGTGCGCGGCTTCGGTGAACGCGCCGATGAAGACCACGTCTACGTCGCCGGGCAACTCCGTCAGCAGATCTTCGAAACCTGTGTAACAAATGAAAGTAACCTCATGTCCTTCCTCCTGGCACCATACCCCGACCACCTGGGGCATGATACTGGCGAGGCTGGCGTTCATTATGCGGGCGTACAAAGCTCGCGTGGGACCCCTGGAAACGATGTCTATGATTCCGATTCGCAGCCTTTTCATGAACCCTCCAGGGCGGCATGCACCCTGTATTCCTTGTGCTTTATGGTCCTTTACCCAGTCGTGGAGTGTAACCGCCGCTGTGGCGTCGCCGGGATAAACCCACCTTGCTTGGGAATGCCACAGCCTGCAAGCCGGGTTTCTGAGTTGGCCTAAGTATACACCCCGCGACAGCCGGAGTCTCGGGGCGTTGGCTTGGCTAACTAGAGCGACAGACGCCGCTGCGGCCGCCAGAAGAAAGCTCCCATCGCAGCCGTAAGCAGTTGCACAGTGACCATCAGGGCCACACACGCGGGCCATCCGCCCTGGCTCCAGAAATGGCCGGGCAGTTCCGAGCCGAAGCTGCCACCCAGATAGTAGAACATAACGTACAGCCCGACGGCCGCCGCGCGGGCCTCATGCGCCGCCGTCCCGATGTAACTCGATGCGGCCGATTGCGCGATCCACGCTCCCGTACAACACATCGCCAGACCGGCCAGCACGAAGGGCAGGCGCGGCGCCAGCGTCAACGACATCCCCGATGCGGCGATCGACATAGCCATGGTGAGCGCGAAGCGGTGGCCCCGGCGGTCGATGGTGCGGCCGGCGATGGGCGTACAGACCGCGCCTGCCAGGTAGACCGTGAACACGAGGCCGAGGGCGCGGGTTCCCAACCGAAAGGGCGGCGCCGCCAGGTAGAAGTTCACGTAGGTGAAGGCGCCCAGGAGAGTGAAGAGCACGCAGAAGCCCACGGCGTAAGTGGCCACCAGGCGCGGATTCCGCAGATGGCGCAACATGGCGGCGGCCATTTCCCGGGCGGGACGCGGCGGCGCAGTGCGACGGTCCTGCGGAAGCCATACCCACATTCCGATGGCGCCCAGCAAGGCGAGCGCTCCGAGGGCGGCAAAGGACCCTCGCCAGGAGGTCTCCGCGGCCACGAAGGCGGAAATCATGCGGCCACAGAAACCACCGAGAACCGTGCCGCCCACGTATGCCGCCATGGCCGACCCGGCGCCTTCCGCCCATTCCTCGTTGATGTAGGCGACGGTGACGGCGAAGATTCCAGGGGTGAAGATTCCCTGCCAGAATCGCCACATCAGCAACTGGCCGAGTCCGCCGGCGGTGGCCGCCATCAAGGTGGCGATTGCGAGCAGCACGGCGGACGGAACGATCACGCGTTTGCGCCCGAAGCGGTCGGCCAACAGACCCACCAGCGGAGCGGCCAGCACCACCGCCAAGGTGGACGCCGCCATCACGCGCGTGGCCGCTTTGGCGGAAACCTGAAACGCCGAGGCCAGCATGGGCAGCAGCGGCTGGGGAGCGTAGAGCGTTAGGAATGCGCAAAATCCCGCAAAAACCACCGCCAGTGTGCGCTTGCGCCGTTCCGCGCTAGAAGCGCCGCGCGGAGGCGCCCCCGCAAGGGGTACGGCATTGGGCATGAATCTCCCATTATCGCCCAGGCCTGGTGCGCCCGTGGCACACTGGAGCGCGTTTCCCACAGATGGCGTGCGCTGCCGGGCGTGCTAAGATCCCGATCGAGGGATCTTTTCGTGAAACTCGGACTTCTACTGTTGACCGCGGCGGCGGCCGGGGCGGCCTTCGCACAAACGCCGAAAGTGGCCCTGATCAATTTGGAGCAGGCGCTGGTCTCGACTACCGACGGCCTGAATGCCGAGAAGAAACTGGACGCGCAGTTCGCCCCTCGCAAGGCGGCCATCGAGCAGAAACATCGGGAACTGATCGCCCTACAGGACAAGCTCGACAAGGGCGGCTTGAGCGACGAGGAACACAAGAATCTGGCCGAGGAAATCGACGAAAAGAGCGACGCGGTGGATCGCGAGACCACGCAGGCGGACGCCGACCTGGAGCAGGCCCAGCGGAAGACGCTTCACGAGCTGGGTCCGAAGCTGGTGGCGGTGGTGGTGCGCTACGCCAGGCAGCACGGCTACGATATGGTCTTCGATATCAGCTCGTCGGACCTGCCGCGGCTATACTCCGAGAACTCGACCGACATCACCAAGGAAGTGGTGGACGAGTACGAGAAAAGCGCCAAGAGCGCGGCTGGGACGAAGAAGTAACGCGCTCAGTTCTCCATCTTCAGAATCTCAAATTGAAAGCGGTTGGGCGGCAGCAGCGCGGGCGACTGCGGTGTGAGGCGCGACCAGGCCTTGTAGGCGCTGTCGGCAACCGTGGAGTTCAGGTAGAACAGAAACTGGTTGGAGAAGCACGCGATGGGCGGCGGCTGGCGGAAAGTCAGGCGCAGACCGACGGCGCGCTCGACCACCACTTGTTGGCCGGCTAGTCCCTTGTCCACCAGGAGCGTGACGAAACTGGAGCGGCCGGCGTGCGGCCAGACATCGGGGTGCAGCAGCGAGCGGAGAGTCTCCTCGTACTCGAAGGTGATTTCGCACTGGCGGATCCACTCGAGGACCGAATCGCCCCAGAGCCAGTGCGCCACCATTCCCTTGTACTGTTCGGTAAGACTGATGGCCAGCTCGTATTTGCGCCGTTCCATTTCTTCCGGCGAGGCGTCGCAGAGGCCGAGCATGTCCTCAACTTCCGGCAATACGGAAGCCAGCTCGACGGACTCGTCTTCGGCCGGCCGGTCGGCCGCATGAACCAGCAGCGGTGGAAGCTGGTGGGTCTTGTTGCCCGGAATATCGATATACCGCACGTCGTTCATGTGCGCCCCCCCTATATACATATCGACGTAAGTAGCGGTTATTTATGTTTCATTCTCGACGAAGATTAGCAGCCGCCCCGGTTGGCTGCTAATCCGGGGCGTGCTACGATGCCGGTTTCGCCATGTTCACACGCCGCGCCTTCCTCATGTCGGCCGCAGTAGCCGCCGCCGCTGGGCAGCAGACGCCACCGGTGTCGAAACTGGTGTCGAAACGGCCCGCCGCGGCGGATCGCAAATTCACCAGCGACGCGGTGGAGGCGACCATTCGGGACGTCAAGCGGCGGATCGCCGATCCGGAGCTGGCCTGGCTGTTCGAAAACTGCTTCCCCAACACGCTCGACACCACCGTCCGCACCGCAACGCTGGATGGACGGCCCGACACCTTCGTGGTTACGGGCGACATCGACGCCATGTGGCTGCGCGATTCCACGGCGCAGGTCTGGCCCTACCTGCCGCTGGCGAAGGACGACACCAAACTCCGCGCCATGCTGGCCGGGGTGGTGAACCGGCAGGCGCGCTGCGTTCTGCTCGATCCCTACGCCAACGCCTTCAACTTCGGCCCCACCGGCAGCGAATGGGAGAAGGACCGAACGCGCATGCGGCCGGAATTGCACGAGCGCAAATGGGAGATCGATTCGCTGTGCTATGTGGTGCGCCTGGCGTATGGATATTGGAAAACCACGGGGGACGCGTCCTGTTTCGACACTACCTGGCAGGACGCCGGGGCGCTGATCGTGAAGACCTTTCGCGAGCAGCAGCGAAAGCCGGGCCGGGGGCCGTATTCCTTTCAGCGCAATACCACGAACCCCACCGATTCGCTGCCGCTCGACGGGTTTGGCAATCCCAGCCGGCCGTGCGGATTGATTCACTCGGGGTTCCGGCCATCGGACGACGCGTGCATATTTCCGTTCCTTGTACCGTCGAACCTGTTCGCGGCGGCGTCGCTGAAACACCTGGAGGAAATCGCGTCGGCGGTGGGGAATCGGGCGCTGGCGGACGAGTGCCGCGCGCTGTCGGCCGAGGTGGCGCCGTCGCTCGCGGAACATGCGCGGGTGAGGCACCCGAAGTACGGCGAGATCTACGCCTACGAAGTGGACGGCTTCGGCAACAGCCTGATGATGGACGACGCCAACGTGCCCAACCTTCTCGGTCTGCCATACCTCGGTTGCTGCCAGGCGAACGACCCGCTCTACAGGCGGACCCGCGCCTTCTCGCTCAGCGAAGACAACCCGTATTTCTGCAAAGGGACGGCTGGCGAGGGGCTGGGAAGTCCGCACTCCGGGCTGGGGACGGTCTGGCCCATCGGAATCATCATGCGGGCGTTGACCAGCGAAGACGCCGCGGAGATCGCCGCGTGTCTGAAGCTATTGAAAGCGACGCACGCGGGTACCGGGTTCATGCACGAGTCCTTCCAGTGCAACGACGCGGCGCGGTTCACGCGAAAATGGTTTGCGTGGGCCAACACGCTATTCGGCGAGATGGTGCTGCGAACCGGAACGGCGTACCCTGAAGTCTTAGCGAGGTGACCGATTGCGGATTGACGCCAAAGAATTGCGCCGGCATTATGAATCGCTCTCCGACGAGGAGATTCTGGATCTCGACCGCGCCGAACTGGTCGAGGTGGCGCAGACGGTTTACGACCAGGAAATCAAGCGAAGAGGGTTGGACCGCGAGCGGGAAGCGGAGAGTTCGGACGAGCAGGGCGAGATTGAGGATGCCGGCGTCGAACCGGATTTTGGCGTCGAGGACGGGCCGCCGCCGGATTGGCTGGAAGACGCCGCCTGCGCTTATTCCACGGTGATGAGCCCGGGTGTGGATTACGCCTCCGACGCCGCCGAGGTTCGAGCCGCGCTGCGTGCCGCGGGAATTCCGAATTGCATCGCCGTGAGGCCGCCGGACCCCGAACCACCACGATCCGAACCGCCAAGTCTCTACTGTGTGATGGTTCCGGGAGCGCTCAATATGCACGCCACCAGCGTGATCGAGCGGGAGATTTTCAACCCACAAAGCGAGGCGGACTGGCGGACGCACTTAGAGGCGTTGTCGGACGAAGAACTAAGCGTGCTGAAGCCCGAGGTATTCTGCGCCGCGCTTTTGGATAAAGCCGCGCGGTTGAAACGAGCCTACCAGGACGAAATCGCCCGAAGGAAGCGATGAGCTATGTGGGGCAGGTTGTTAACCTGCGGCGGGTTGTCAACCCGCCTGGGCGGTTTCTGCACACTGGTCGGCAGGCCGATTAACAATCGGCCGCAGGTTGCCAACCTGCCCCACATAAGCAGCTAGTATCTCCAGCTTTTTGTGTCGGCGCCCTGAGGCGCGGTCTTCAGCATGTGCTCCAGCATCACCGGCATCAGGCGCTGCTGCAGGGTGCCGTTCGCGACCCCGGCGGGAAGGAAGATGTCGCCGGAGTAGCCGTGCGGGCGGCCGGGGCCGTAATCGAAAGTGGCGTCGGCATACGGGCCCTTGCCCGGCTCGCGGGTGGAGTCCAGAAACTGCTGGGTGAGGTGGACGGCGCGCTCCAGATAGTAAGTGTCCAACTCTCCGACCGCGAAGTGCAGCTTGCCTATCAGCTTAGGACCGAGCGTCTTCCAGTCGCGCTGCATGATGTAATCCAGGTCGTAATGCTCCTTCCAATAGGCGGCCACTTTGTGGTCGATCACCCCGGTGCGCGGATCGATGATGAGCGCCGGATAACCGTCTTCGCCAACCGGGCTATAAACGGCTTGCCAGATATCGAACTGCTCGGCGGAACGGCCGCGCGTGCCCATGACCAGTTCGAAACGGATGGCGTCGTCCATGTCCGAGCTGATAGTGCCATCCCGGTCGCGCATCATTGGAATCGGGACGCGTTTCCACTGGCTCTGGGCGAAGAACGCGTTGTCATCCTTATAGAGGTTGACCATGGCGTAGGCGTTGAAGTCGATGGGGTCGGGGCAGAAGACCCAGGCGCCGTTGAAAAAGTCGGGGTAAAAAACCTGCAGGGCCAGGGCGCGCCATCCACCGGTGCTGCCGCCGTAAACGGTGCGGGCCCAGGGCTCGCCGACGCCGCGGAATTGCTTCTCGACATAGGGGTATAGTTCCTGCGTGAGGGCGTCGCCGTAAGGGCCAACGTTGGCGGAGTTGACGGCGTAGGAGTCGTCGTAGAACGGGTTGGCATCCTGGGTGATGACGATCAACATGCGGGGCAGACGGCCGGAGGTCCAATCCTGATAGAGCTTGTAGGCGTAGTCAATACCAGCTCGTCCACCGCCCGCTGGCCGGGGCGAGGTGCGGAACGAATGGAAATCCTGCTGAAAGTGGTCCTGGTAGTACAAAGTGGGGTAGTGTGCATCGGGGTGATCGTCGAAGCCATCGGGCAAAAGGACGATGGCGCCCAGATACATCGGCCGGCCCCAGAATGCGCTGAGCAACTTACTCTCGATGCGCACGTGCTTGATGAACTTAGTGTCGGCGGGCGGCTCGATAACGGGGATGGTCTTAGTAAGTTCCAGGCGCACGGGAGCGGCCGAAGACGGATCGAAGTGGATCTTCGCGGGCTCGCTATACAGATTGCCGGGCTTGTTACTCCACTGCTGGCCTTCGCCCTGGTCCATGGGAAGCTTGAGGGTGCGGCCGTCGGCGCGATGAAAGGTCTCGTAGATATTGAGGACGGCCTGCACGGTATAGTCGCCGGCAGGAATCTGGGCGAGGCTGTCGCGCGGGTAGCCAAGAGTCGAGCCGTCGATAACCGCGGCGCGGGCGGCATCCACATCGACGCCGAAAATCTGCTGGGTATTCAGTTCCTCACTGACGGCGTGGCGCGGTTCCGGGGTGGCCGCGGTGGAGACGATCAGGAGCACGCGGCCATCGAGAGGCCGGCTCCAGGAAATCTCGAAGCGCGCGGCGGACTTGGGCTGCGCGGAGAGCGCGGCGGAGAAGGCAAGCAGGGCGGCGAAGAGGCGCATAATCCAGGATACGATGGCGGCGGACAGGTCAGACCGCTACCGGGGCGCCGAAGCGGACCCATCGTCGCTCAGGAAATAGACCACGCCGCCCGTCACGCCGTCGCCGGCATGCTAGGAGAGGTGAAGAACCGCACCGTCGCGCGCCACTCCCATATAGCAGGGATCGCGTTTTATCTCGCTCGCCGGGACCAGGAATTCGCGTCGAAAGCGGAGTGCCGGGGCCACGGGCGCGCCGGACAGGGTCAATCGAGATCCATCGCGGCCTTCAACCCCCGCTCGACCTCACGCAGGGACTCAGGCGGAAGGGCGCCGACCCTTTTTGTCAGTTTGGCGCGGTCCAGCGTGGTCACTTGATGGCACACGGCAAAACTGGTCCTCGGCAAACCGGCGGTCCCGCCTGAAAGTTCAATGACCGTAGGTCTACGCTGGCCTTGCGATGAGGAGGTCGAGATCGGGACCACAATGATCGACTTCCATCCGGGAGTTTGGTTGAAACCATCGTGCGACGCGACGATCACGGGACGCCGGCCGGTCTGTTCCGATCCCGAACGCGGAACGAGATCGGCCCAGTAAACGTCGCCCCGCCTCATTATTTTGCCGCCTTGCCGGTATTCACCAGGTGCTCGACTGCGGCCTCCTCCAAACCGGGGTCGAGATCAAGCTCCGTTCCGGCCATCTCCGCCGCGTAGGCCGCGATCGCATCCCGCCTAGCTATCCGCGCTTGTTCCCGCAACCACGAATCGACGGCCTCGCGCGCCAGGGTGGTTGCGGGTACCCGCATGTGTTCGGCCACAGCTCTGAGATCGGCATAGGTTTGCTCCGGCAGCGGCAGGTGAAAGTTTTTCATTGCGGGTCTCCTGTCTGTATTATGCCATGATCTCATGGCATGAAACTATGGCACAACGAAGTGGCAGGACGCCGAAGAACGCGTCCGATGCCGCGTCCCTCACTGGACCGGCGACGCGTCCGGGCTATGAGACTGGTCGCCGAGGCCGAGGAAAAGAGTCAGCCCCTCATCGATCGCGGCGATCTCTTCACGCGCGAGGTCCCCGAAAACGCGCCGGATTCTCCGCTTGTCGATCGACCGAAGCTGGTCGATCAGAGCGAACGACGTCTTGGCGAGGCCGCTCCGGCCAGGCTCCAGCGGCGGATACAGAAGCCCCTCACCCGGAGTCCCCGTGATCGGCACCACGCACACCAGCGGAAAGTGCTGATCGCCGATGACATCCGGATCGCTCACCACAACGCAAGGCCTCACGCTACGCTGCTCGTGACCGAATGTGGGGTCAAGTTCCACGACGACCACTGTCCCGCGGCCGACCCTCACTCGCGCCCCTCCACCCAACCTTCGCCCGAGACCCACCGAACGGGCCGGCCGGCGCTAGGGTACATGAGCGCCTCGGTATCTTCCTCGGGCAAGCCGCCCGTCCATTCTTCGAGTCCCTGTTCGGCAAGTTCCGTGCTTTCGGGGTGCGGGTTGTGCAGTGATCGACGAAGCTCCGCGCGGCGGCGGCGGTCCAGTTCGTGGCGGACCGCCTCGGCGACGAACTTGCTGCGGTTTTTCTCCCGCCGGTCAATATCCCTGACGAGGTCGTTAGGCAGGGTGACGGTCACACGTTCGATGCCGGCCATTTTTCATACTCCTGGTATGATCATACCGCAGACAGTACTTGGGCGATAGGTGGCGATTCGCGCTCGGTCGAGATCTGTGCGTCCGAGGTCAGCCCCAATTTCTGAGGAATTCGACCTGGTTTCGCATTCTCACGGCGAACCAAGAGCAGCAATCAGATCGCTATCCATCGCGTCTTCATCGATATAGATCTTGAGATGGCCCACCGATGAGGATCAGCGCCCGTGCTCTTCTTCGAGGGCCGCCGCCTCCAGCGCCTCGGATTCCAGGTCTGCGTCAATCTCCCCCTGGTTAGCGTGGTAATACGCGAGCGCCGCATGAACCTGCGCCAGTGACAGATGGCCAAACTTCCGCACGATCTCTTCCGGGATCAGGCCCATATTGTGCCGCTGAGCGACCCGGCGCACGGAGACGCCCGTACCGGCGATGCAAGGCCGGCCGCCGCGAATCTCGGGACGCCGAGAGATCAGGCTGCCTATCTCGGTGACG
>Ga0181529_10000274_pt1 | contig 75974 bp, 50 predicted proteins | sample PEATcosm2014_Bin_36_FD_119763 | JGI IMG/M metagenome (GOLD analysis project Ga0181529, IMG submission 119763) | Peatland microbial communities from MTU Mesocosm Facility, Houghton, MI, USA - PEATcosm2014_Bin10_30_metaG | ecosystem: Environmental > Terrestrial > Soil > Wetlands > Peat | place...
AGCACTCGCCCAACCAAGCAAGATTCTGCCAGTGGTCGCTCCGATTCATCCAGCGCAATTCAATCCAGGAAATACGAGCAAAATGGAACAAGGTACTGTGAAGTGGTTTAATGACGCGAAGGGCTTCGGCTTTATCTCGCGTCAGAACGGCGAAGATGTTTTCGTGCACTACTCTGCGATCAACTCAAGTGGTTTCAAGAGTCTGCAAGAAGGTCAAGCCGTGCAGTTCAACGTGGTGAAGGGCCCCAAAGGATGGCAGGCTGCTGACGTTCAGCCCCTGTAATCGGATAGGCCGGATTCAGGCAGAATCCAGCAACAACAACCGAGGGCTGGGATTTATCCCAGCCCTCGGTTTGTGTGACGAAGGCGAACCAGGCCGGTGAAGCGCCAGTTTCAACCTGTGTTTCTGAGCCCGGCTGAGATGCCGCTGATCGTGGCGGCGATGGCGCGGTTCACTTCTGCGGTATCCTCGCCGGCTCGCTTTCGCCGCAGCATGTCGATCTGGATAAGGTGCATGGGGTCGACGTAGGGATTGCGCAGCTTGATGGAGCGGGCCAGGACCGGGTTGGTTTCAAGCAGTTCGGTCTGTTGAGTCACTGCCAGCACGGCACGCACGGTGCGGTGGAACTCGGCCTCGATCATCTCGGAGACGCGTTTGCGGAGCGCCTCGTCCCCAACCAGCGATGAGTAGAGCCGCGCTGTAGCCAGATCCGCCTTGCCCAAAGCCATCTCCACATTCCTCAACAGGTCAATAAAGAGCGGAAACTCGCGAGTCATGGTCTGCAGAAGTTCCAATGCGCCCGGCCGCTCGATGTACTGCTCGAGCGCGAATCCTACCCCAAACCATGCCGGCACAAGCAGTCGCGACTGCGTCCATCCGAAGACCCAGGGAATGGCGCGCAGATCAGCGATGTTGGGCGAAGAGTTGCGCCGCGCAGGCCGCGAGCCGATCTTGGCGTGTTCCAATTCGCCCACTGGCGTGGACTGCTCGAAGTAGGTTACGACCTCGGGATTCTCGAGAATGCTCCGGCGATAGAATGCGAACGAAATTGCCGAAAGCTCATCAAGTGAAGCCTCCCATTCCGGTTCCAGTACACCGGTAAAGTGGCCTTCTGGATCGCGGGCGTTGGGGCGGGCGAGAGCGTCGAGCGAAGCGGCGATCATCAACTCCAGGTTGCGCTCAGCGAGAACTTCGTCGGAGTATTTGAAGTTGAGCACCTCGCCCTGTTCGGTGATGCGCAACTGCCCTTCGAACGAGTCCATGGGCTGGGCGAAGATGGCGCGATGCGTGGGCCCGCCGCCTCGGCCCACCGTGCCGCCGCGGCCGTGGAACAGGCGTAGCTTGACGCCGGCCTCGCGAGCCGCCACGTGCAGGTCGCGATGGGCGCGGAAAATTTCCCATGTGCTGGTGAGCATGCCGCCATCTTTATTCGAGTCGGAATAGCCCAGCATCACTTCCTGCCAGTTGTCCCAGGAGGCCAGCAGACGACGGTAATCGGGCCGGCTCCACAGCTCGCGGCAGATGGCCGGTGCCTGGCGCAGGTCCTCGATGGACTCGAAGAGTGGCACAGGCATCAAGCCCGGGTCGCGTCCCGAGCCCTCTACGTGCACACCCCCCAGCCGCGCCAGCCGCACCACGGCCAATATATCTTCCACCGTTGCGGCGCCACTGATGACATAGTGACGCACCGCCTCAGGGGAGCAGCCACCCTTAATCTCGGCCACCACACGGAAAGTTTCAAGCACCGAAGAAGTTTGAGCGGAAAGGCCGCCGGGCAGCGCCGGTGCGATGGTGTCGGCAATGGCCTCCTGCAGCGCGGTGGCGTGTACCTGCGCATGCTGGCGAATATCGAGGGTGTGCAGATGGAGCCCGAAGGTGCGTACCTGCAGAATGAGCGGATCGACAAGAGTACGTGCGATGCGCAGCCCATCATTCGCGGCCAGCGAGGCCCTTAGCATTTCAAGATCGTCGAGAAACTCTTCAACGGAGCAGTAGGCGGGCAGCACCTGGGCCAGCCTTTCCTGGCCTTGCGCCAGGGTGTACGAGGTGACCGGCAATGAGACGTCGGCTGGGCCGGGATGCTCCATGGTTCGCAGAATCCGCGCCTTGAGACAGATCACGAAGCGGCGATAGTACTCGAACTCGTACTGTTCGCCGAAGACTTGAGCCTCTGGCGTGTGTACCTGCTCAACGTAGGCTTGCAGCCGCTCGAGCAGTGCTTCGCTCACCGGCCTCTGCTGGGCGCTGGTCGTGAGCAGGTCGATGACCTCCTGCAACTGGTGCTGGTAATAGAGCAGCAGGTGGCCGCGCGCCAGTTGGATCGCCTCGCGCGTGACCTCGGGCGTGACAAAGGGATTGCCGTCGCGGTCGCCGCCGATCCAGGAGCCGAAGCGTAGCACCATGGGTAACTGGTGCGGCTCAATATCGAGGCCGTAGGAGGCGCGCAAGGCCTCGGAGATTTCGCGGTAGAGGGCGGGCAGGGTGGCGAAGATGGAGACGTCGTAGTAGTCGAGCCCCATCTTGATTTCGTCGTAAACGGTGGGGCGATGCGAACGCACTTCGTCGGTCTGCCACAGGCCGGTAATCTCGGCCAGCACCAGTTCTTCAAGGCGCGCCATATCCTGCTCAGGCATGGGAATGCGGTCGAGCGCGGAGAGAAACTCGCCAATGCGCCGGCGCTTGAACATCACCGAGCGGCGTGCCACTTCAGTGGGGTGCGCGGTGAAGACGGGCACGATGAGTACCCGATTAAGCCAGTCCATGGCTTCATCTGCACTGATGCCCACGCGGCGCATCTCGCACAGGGTGCCGGCGAGCGAACCGCGCTGGCGGCCGGCGGCGCCGCTCAGCTGCAGCGCGATGCGGCGGCGCTTGCGGTGGTTGGTTTCAGCCAGGTTGATGAGTTCAAAGTAGAAGGCAAAGGCGCGGGTGAGCAGGATGGCGCGATCGACGGGCAACGAATGGACTAACTCAAGCGCTTTGGCGCCTTGGCGGGCGGCCTCTTCCTGGTTGCCGCGGGCCTCTGCGTCGCGACGGCGGATGGTGCCTTGGCGCAGCGCCTCGACATGCGCAAAGAGATCCTCGCCGGCCTGCTCGCGCAAGACCTCGCCGAGCAGCGTGCCCAGCGAGCGCACATCGCGCCGCAGGGGCGCCTCCTTCAGGTCGCCGGAACGGGCTTCCAACTCCTTCAGCCGCTGCGACCAGCTCTCTGGATTCCACAAAAGGGCCATCGTGATTTGATTATGCACGATGGGGTTAGGCGAGGTTTCAGGAGTGCGTGGCCTAGGCCTTAGGTTGAGTCCCGGGTTGTTGCTTAGTCGCGCGACTATCCCACCAAAGCTTCAGAAACAGCCAGATCATGGCGAGTCGGATTGGAAAGGCGATAAACGGGACGAACGCAAGTCTGTGGTCGGAATGTACCAATTGGATTGCGCTGAAAATGGCGCTAGGAGTTTGCAAAATCGCAATTACCGCAATCGCGAACCATAGCCATCTGAATTTGCGCGTCCAACTGGGCAATTTTGGTGTGGACTCTTGCATGCAAACCAAATTACCACGGCATACGTTAAGTGCAGGCGTTTCCTGCGGGCTCAGGAAGCTTCCAACTGCATCGTCAGCTCTTCCCACTCAATGGCGAGGGCGTGAGCGCGGAGCCCGTTGATCGTTTTGCGACCACCGCCGGGCACCGCATCTATTGTTGCCCCTCAACCTTTTTGTAGGTAAGAAGCGCCGCGCCGGGCCTGGTCGCGAGGTGAACGGGGAGCCCCTTGCCGATCAGTTCCGCGCCTGTAAATGCCGACTCGGTGGCAGAATCAGGATCGGTGACGATGTAGCGCGCGTGGGGATCGAGGCCGCGCAATCTGAAGCGCGCGCTTTCAAACGGGCTGTCTTCGCGACGAAAGACCTGCACTATGCCCGCCGTCCCATCGGGTTGCGTGAATTGCCACGCCATCCATGCGGTCTCTTCTGTGCTGTAGGGTGTGAGCGGGTAGAAGTCGCCATAGTAGAAGCCGACCACACTCTTCCATTGGTCAAGCATCTTTATGAGGGGTGCGCGCTGCGCTTCCACTTTGTCCGGGTCAAGCCCAATGCCCATCGCTGGAGTGATTTGACTGCGGAAGATATATGGGTCCGCGGAGTTGATCGCCGTACCGAAGTAGGGCGTCCAGAGCGACAGGCCGTAGGTCTGCATCTGCATGGCGGCGGGATCGAAGGGGAAGTCGCTGCGCCAGAGCGGCACGGCCCGGCGCAGCGTTTCGAGATCATTGCGCCGTCCTCCACTGGCGCAGGTGTCAATAAGGAGATGCGGGAAGCGGCGGTGCAGCTCGTCGAAGTAGGCCAGATAGCCCTCAACGTGCTTGATCTCGGTGATCCCAGTGCGATCGGGCGTGTCATTGAACTGCCACCGGGTGAGCGGTTCGAAGTTGAAGTCCTGGCGATAGGTGTCGATTCCTTCGCTCTCGATCATGTGGCTCACGTGTTCCACGAGCCAGTGCCAAGCCTCTGGATTGCCGAGGAAAAGCAACCGGTCTTTTCCCTCGGGACCGATTAGCCACTGGGGATGATTCTTGTCGAGCCATGAGCCCTGGGTAACGCGTTCAGGCTCAAACCAGACGATCACCTTTCGTCCCTGGGCGTGCACTGCGTCGTTGATGGGACGCAGCCCATGCGGGAATCGCCGCGGATCGGGGTCCCATGTTCCGGTGTTCCACCAGCCGCTGGTGAACGGATACCATCCAGCATCCATCCACCAGTAATCGATGGGCATTCCCGCGGCCAATATGCGCGCAAAATACTCCTTCTGGTTCTGCTCGTTGGCCCATTGCATTTCGACCGTGGTGTGAGAGCTTCCGCCCGCAAGCTGCGGCGGAGGCAGCTTACCTTCGGTACGAGGCAGATTGTGCGTCAGCATCCAACGCCGCCATTGGTTCTGGCCATCGATCCAATCGCCGGACCAGAACTGCAGCACGGAGAGCGGGGTTCGCACTTCTTCCCCGGGCGCGAGCCAAAAGTGGGTCTGCTGTTGGCCACCCGCGATGTGCACTCCGGTGGAGTCGTCGTGCGCAATCTGCAAGGCCCATTGGCCCGGCCAGCCCAGCACGGCAATCAGACCGTGACCGGGCCACTCCAGGTTGAAGTAGGGCATGTCACCGTCGGTGGGGCGTCCGCCGCGCGAGGCGAACTGCTGCACGGTCGAGGGTGGGAGAGACTCCTCGCTCGGGCGATAGTCCGTAGGCAGATCGCTACTGCCCTCGGAGTGATGAACCACCGGATCCACGCCGGGCTCGTCTTCGAAGCGTTCATCCAACGACTGAATCTTCTCGAGAATCGGTGAACGCGCAGCGCCTCCGTTCTTGAAATAGACCGTCCATTCAGTGATGGGGAAGTCATCGTATTGCACGGCCACACAGCGCACCATGAGCTGCGTTGCAGGATCGGTATAAGTGACCGTGATTTCTGTGCGCTGATCGTCTATGCGGCGCGTAGACCGCTGCACAGCCCAGTTCTTCAGAAATTCCGCAGAGGGCCGGCCGCCATAGACAAACGAGAATGGAACATCGGTAGAAGGCGCTGCCGGCGCGCCAATGCGCAACTCCCCGAGCCGCAGAACGGAGCCGTCTTCCAGCGTGACTTCTGCATCGGCCCAGTCCGCCTGGTCCCAGTCTTTCTGATACGCAATCGGGCGCTCGCCAACCGGAGCAAGCCGCAGCGTGAATTCACGCGCACCGTGAAGCTCGATATCCACAGCCACGCCCGGCGTTCCTTCATGCAGAACCGGGGAACGGAATAACTCACTCTCAGCGGTCCGCAGAGAAGCGACCACGCTGCCGCGCCCCGCATTCGAATATGAGAAGACATCGTTGCTATCCACACCCGCAATGGCATGGAACGATCTCGCTCCGCTCGGCAGGACAACGCGAATCTCCCCCGTGGAACGCATCGCGAGGCCGTGATCGAAGGTGTGTCCTGCGATCAATAGCGCGTGCCCCTGGATGGAGTTGCGCATCACCGCGCTATCTTTCACGTCCAGCTTGGGCAGCAGAAACGGCACCTGCGCAGGCGTTTGCGGCTCACCAAGGAACTTGGCCGATACCCAGCTCCGCATCTTTGCCTGGACCTGCGCGTCATCAGTGGCAGCTCCTGCCCGAGGCGTAAGGCAGAAGGCGAGACCTAAAAGCAACGAGCTAAGAAGGGCAATGGATAAAGACGGTTGAAAGCGATGTCCTATGAGTTCGACTGTGTCAGGCAGATCACACCGATGCTTCACCGGGATGCCCTCCTTGCGGGACATTGTGCGCACCGTCAGGAGAGTAACGAGAGAGGCTGGGTTCGTCAAGGACGTCCGGCTATTGTGTCGATGCAACGGCAAGCAGAAGTCCTGCTTGGGAGCGGGTCAGGTGTTCTGCGTGGCTTGCGCCTCCAACTGCATCGTCAGATCTTCCCATTCGGCGGTAAGCGCGATGAGCGCTGCGCGCCGTTCATCGAGTTCGGCGACGAGGCGCTGGGTTTCAGCGGCGGAGACGTAGACTCCCAACTGCTCTTCAGTTTGCGCGATGGCGGCCTCGATGCGCGGGATCTCTTCTTCGAGAAAGGCGCAACGTTCCTCCATCTGCCTTTGCTTGATGGGATTCAGGCGGCGAGGGCGATCTGTCGCGGAGTCTGGCTGCTCTGCGCCGTTGGCGCCGGTTGCGTTAGGTTGGACGAACAGCGCAGCCGATTCCGATTGCCGGACCTGGGCTGCGGTCTCAAGAGCTGCAGCGGCAGCGGACTGGGCCTCCTTGCGGCGCAGATAATCCTCGTAGTTGCCTTCGTACGATGTGACTGTGCCGCCTTCGACTTCAAGTACGCGCGTGGCCAGGCGATCAATGAAATAGCGGTCATGGGAGACAAAGATGACGGTGCCGCTGAAGGCTGCCAGCGCATCCAGCAATACATCCTTTGCGCGCATGTCCAGGTGATTGGTGGGCTCGTCGAGAAGCAGGAAGTTGGACGGAGACACCAGGATCCGGGCCAGCGCGTATCGATTGCGCTCGCCGCCAGAGAGCACGCCGAGCGGCTTGAATACGTCGTCGCCGGAGAAGAGAAAGCAGCCCAAGAGCGAGCGGAGTTCAGACTCGGGCACCTTGACCGCGGCGCGGCTCATGTCGTCGAGCATGCGCGCGTCACCGTCCAGCACCTTGTACTGATCCTGCGCGAAATACTCGCTGACTACATTGTGGCCCAGGCGTACCGTGCCGGCTGTCGGCGCGTCGACGCCGGTGAGCAGTCGAATAAGCGTGGATTTTCCAGCGCCATTCACTCCAACAAGGGCCACGCGGTCACCGCGCTCGATGGAGAAATGCACCCCGTTGAGCACTTGCTTGGAACCGTAGTTCTTTGTGAGCTCTTCAGCCTCAACCACCATGCGCCCAGAGGGAGGCGGTTGGGGAAACTTGAAGTGGATCGCCGGTTCCTCTTCAGGAATTTCAATGCGCTCGATTTTTCCAGCTCTTTGATGCGGGACTGCACTTGCCGGGCCTTGGTGGCCTGGGAGCGGAAGCGATTGATGAAAGCCTCAAGGTGTTCGATCTGCTCGCGCTGGTTCCGATAAGCGGCCTGTAGCTGTGCCCGCCGGTCGTCTTTCTGCTTCAGGTAGCTGGTGAAATTGCCCTGATAGATACTCAGGCGCTTGTTCCATATCTCCACAGTGCGGTCGATTGTGACATCGAGAAAGTACCGATCGTGCGAGATAAGAATGTAGCCGAAAGGATAGGTGCGGAGATAATCTTCGAGCCAATTGCGGGTTTCAAGGTCCAGGTGGTTTGTGGGTTCGTCGAGCAGCAGCAAGTTGGGCTTAGCCAGCAGCAGTTTTGCCAGGGCGATGCGCATCTGCCAGCCGCCGCTGAACTCGTCGGTCCGGCGGCTCCAGTCCTCTTTGCCGAAGCCAAGGCCGGTGAGAACGCCGCCCACCTGCGCGTCCAGCGCGTAACCGTCGAGGGCATGAAATCGCTCCTGCAACATTGAGAAGCGCTCGGCCGCGGCGTCATACTCCGGACTGGTGTGGTCCAGCTCGGCAAGTTGACCGCTAAGCCATTCGATCTCCCGCGTCATGTCGCGGATTTCATCAAATACCGTCAGGCACTCCTCAAAGACACTGCGCCCGGCCAGTTGCAGACCCTCTTGCGGCAGATAGCCGATGCTCATGCCGCGTGTCTGCTGCAGGGCGCCGTAGTCCAGCGACTCCAGGCCGGTGAGCACCTTCATCAATGTGGATTTGCCGGTGCCATTGGCCCCCACCAGCGCGGTCTTTTCCTTGCTTCGAATGAGCCAGTTGGCCTCAAGAAACAATATTCGCGGTCCAAACCGCTTTCCGGCATTTTGTAGCGAGAGCATCCACTTCTATTTTCGCAGACAGGAGGGACTGGTTCCGGAAACCCAACGCCGCGAGAGGTCCGCTTGAAACTTTGATGGACGCGGTATTTGCCAATGCCGGTCCGTGGCTTTATAACGAGTACACTAACGGGCGGAATAACCCGAAGACCTCCGGCCAATTCGGTAAATTCGCCGCGGCAGCAATGAACTGGTGCGCGGGTTGCTTCAGCAAGGCACCAGGACCGATGAAGCATCGAGAGCCAGGTAGAAAACAAGGACCGGTTAGCCAATGGATGATCGCGGAAAGCGCGCATCGGGGATGAACAAGCTATGGCCTGACGCCCGCGCGGCGCTCGACGGCATTGTGCGTGACGGGATGTTGCTGGCCATCGGCGGCTTTGGCCTGTGCGGCATGCCCGAGGCTCTGATCCTTGCTTTGCGTGATACAGGAGTGCGGAACCTGACCATCGCAAGCAATAACGCAGGCGTTGATGGCTGGGGTATCGGAGTGCTTCTCCAAACCCACCAGGTAAAAAAGATGATCTCAAGTTACGTAGGCGAGAACGTCGAATTTGAGCGGCAGTATCTGGGCGGCGAATTGGAGTTGGAGTTTTCTCCGCAAGGCACGCTCGCCGAACGTATGAGAGCGGGAGGAGCGGGCATACCCGGCTTTTATACGCCAACCGGCGTCGGCACGCTGGTTGCCGAAGGCAAGGAGCATAAGGAATTCGACGGCGTGACTTATATCCTGGAGCGCGGCATTCAGGCTGATCTGTCGTTGGTAAAGGCATGGAAAGCCGACCTTCATGGAAATCTGGTTTACCGCCGCACGGCGCGCAACTTTAACCCCAACGCAGCCACATGCGGCAAGATCACGGTGGCCGAAGCGGAGATTATTGTCCAGGCCGGCGAACTCGATCCGGACGAGATTCACACGCCGGGAATATTTGTTCACCGGCTGGTACACAATCCCCATCCTGAAAAGCGGATCGAGAAGAGAACTACTCGGGAGGCATAAGCAAGTGAGCTGGACTCGTCATCAGATGGCCGCTCGCGCTGCCAGGGAGTTGCAGGATGGCTTCTATGTCAACCTGGGCATCGGCATTCCCACATTGGTTGCCAACTATATTCCCGGCGGAATTACGGTGACCTTGCAATCAGAGAACGGCCTGCTCGGCATGGGTCCGTTTCCACGCGAAAACGAGGTTGATGCAGATCTGATCAATGCAGGAAAAGAGACGGTGACCTTTGTTGCGGGGGCTTCCACGTTCTCCAGCGCCGACTCGTTTGCCATGATTCGCGGCGGTCATATCGACCTTGCGATCCTCGGCGCAATGCAGGTTTCAGAGCACGGCGACCTGGCCAACTGGATGATCCCAGGCAAGCGGGTGAAAGGGATGGGCGGCGCCATGGACCTTGTATCGGGTGTACGGCGCGTCATCGTTCTAATGGAGCATACGACCACGGATGGCGAAGCCAAACTGCTGCGAAGTTGCTCACTGCCACTTACCGGGGCCGGTGTAGTTCATCGCGTGATTACTGACCTTTGCGTACTCGACGTTACCGCTTCAGGTTTCGAAGTAATCGAGTTGGCTGACCAGGTGACGCGCGCGCAGGTGGAAGAACGAACTGGAGCCCCGCTGCGATTCTGTGACTCAGGCGCCTAGGGGTCAATCACTCCTTCAAGACTGCCCCAAAATTGTTGGCAATCTCCACGCTCGCATGCATCAATTCATTCAGAGGACCCAAATCAGGTAGCGTGGCGCCGCACTCTGTCAACACTGAAATCAATGTTTCTGTGGGGATATTCCCGACCAGTGCATCCTGCGCAAACGGACATCCGCCAAGGCCGCCAATTGCCGCATCAAAGCGTCTGCACCCGGCGTGAAACGCAGCGCGAATGCGCGCCGGCGCATTCTCCCGACGTGCGTGCAGGTGCACACCAATCTCGATTTCGGTGTGCGTTGCGATGACCGCCGCTACCGTTGCCGCAATCTGATCGGGCGTCGCCAGTCCCACGGTATCCGCAAGCGAAATTTGCCGCACTCCTGAGTCGACCAGCCGATCGCATGCGCTTGTCACTGCGTCGATGCTCCATGCGTCGCCATAGGGATTTCCAAAAGCCATGGAGAGATACGCCACCAGGTTTAGCCCCGCGTTCTGAGCCAGGGCTGCTACCACTTCCACCACATGCAGCGCCTGCTCAGGCGTCTGATGTTGATTGCGGCGGAGAAACTCAGCGGAGATGGAATACGGTATTCCGAGGGTGCTTACTGCGGCGGTTCGGATTGCCCGGTGTGCGCCCTGTTCATTCACCACGATTCCGATGATCTCCACTTGCCCATGGGGCATCAGGCGCTCAAGCACTTGTTCCGAGTCGGCCATCTGCGGCACTGCGACGGGCGAAACAAAGCTGACCGCATCGATATGTGTGAACCCACCCTGAATCAGTTTGCGCAGGTAGTCGGCTTTCACTTCAGAGGGAATGTGCTCCGGCAGCCCCTGCCAGGCATCGCGAGGACACTCGACAATCTTTACCTGATCGCCCATCCATCCCTCATTCTGTTGCGCGAATGCGGCTAAGGCGCACCCTGAAGGCCAGTCCCCTACCCGCGCGAAGGGTGGACCTTGAGGATCTCCCTCGCAATGACCATGCGCTGAATCTCACTCGTGCCCTCACCGATGGTGCACAGCTTTACGTCGCGATAATACTTCTCGGCTGGATAATCCTTGATGAAACCATAGCCGCCAAACAACTGTACCGCTTCATCGCAGATTCGCACTGCGACTTCGCTTGCGAACAGCTTGGCCATCGACGACTCGCGGGTGACTCTTCGGCCCGCGTCTTTCAGCACGGCGGCCCGCTGGGTGAGCAACCGCGCTGCGTCCAACTCCGTCGCCATATCCGCCAGTTTCCACTGAATGCCCTGAAACTCGGCGATTGCTTTACCGAATTGCCGGCGTTCCTTTACATACTTCAATGCTGCGTCGAGCGCGCCGCGGCCAATCCCCAGCGCCAGCGCAGCTATCGAGATCCTGCCGCCATCTAATACTCGCATCGCATCGATGAATCCCTCGCCTTCAGTTCCAAGCAGATTTTCCGCAGGAATCTCGCAGTCCTCGAAGATCAACTCGCTGGTATCACTGGCCCGCAAGCCCAACTTGTTTTCTTTCTTTCCGGGCCGGAAACCCTTGGTACCCTTTTCCACGACGAAGGCCGACAATCCATGGGTACCTTTGCTCTTGTCGGTTACCGCAATCACCACCACGACATCGGCATGACGCCCGTTGGTGATGAACGTCTTGTTCCCATTCAGTAGGTAGCTATTGCCTCTCTTCACCGCGGTAGTGCGTGCGCTTCCGGCATCCGACCCGGAGCCGGGCTCTGTGAGGGCCCACGCCGCGAGCCATTCACCGCTCGCCAACCGGGGCACATACTTTCTCTTTTGCGTTTCGTTTCCTGCCAGAAAAATATGATTGGTTCCCAACGAGTTATGCGCGGCCATCGTAAGGCCTAACGACCCGTCTACGCTGGAAAGCTCTTCAATCGCCAGCACGTAGTCCACATAACCCAGTCCCGCGCCGCCATATTCCACGGGAAAGATCACACCCAGGAGTCCCATCGCGCCGAGCTTCTTCACGGTGTCCACAGGGAACTCGCTCGACTCATCCCAGGCCATCACATGAGGTGCAATCTCTCTCGCGGCGAACTCTCGAATTTCGCGTCTCAGATGCTCCTGATCCTCGGTCAACACAAATGGATATAGACTCTTCGCTGACTCCAGCGCGACGTCCATGTTTACGCTCCTTTATGCCCGGCGTGCGATGGTTCGTCTCTTGCTGCTTTAGTAAGATGCCGCCGGCCTACCACCGGCGCGGTTCACTCCATAGAAAACTCGAAATCGCAGGTCAGGTCTGCAAGACGCCCGGATTGAAACGCGGAACTTCAGGATTCAAGGCACAGGCTTCTAATGCAACCATCAGCACGTCCCTGGTCTTTGCCGGATCGATGATGGCATCAATCCAAAGGCGCGCCGCACCATAGCGCGGATCAGCCTGTGCATCGTAGGTAGCCAGGATTTCATCGTGAAGCGCTGTCTTCTCCACCTCCGACAACACCTTCCCGCCGCGTTCCATCTGTTTGGCTCGAACCTCAGCAAGCGTATTGGCCGCGGAAGTCCCGCTCATCACCGCGTAGCGCGCCGTGGGCCATGCGAACAGAAAGCGCGGATCGTAAGCCTTGCCGCACATGGCGTAGTGTCCCGCGCCGAAGCTGCCCCCCACGATCACGGTGATCTTCGGCACTACGCTCGTGCTTACAGCCGAGACCATCTTTGCCCCGGCGCGAATGATACCGGACCACTCCGCATCCTTTCCCACCATGAACCCGTTCACATCGTGCAGAAATACCAGCGGCACCAGGTTCTGATTGCAATCCATGATGAAGCGCGCCGCCTTTTGCGCACTCTCGGTGTAAATCACGCCGCCTACCTCGATACGCTTCATGCCCGCCGCGGGACCCATTGCTACGGTCTGGGTCTGATTGGTTTTCTGGTTGGCAACGATTCCCACCGCGCGCCCGCCAATCCGCGCGTAGCCGCAGAGCAAAGTCCGGCCGAAATCCGCCTTATACTCGTCAAACTCGCTTCGGTCGACAATGCGCGCAATCACTTCGCGCGTGTCATACACATTGCTCGCCCCCGGCGCGGGATTCAGCAACCCGTATACATCTTCCGCAGCATATTTCGGGGCATCCCGCATCGGATCAAAATCCTGACGATGAAATACTTTTGCCATGGGAGCCGCCGCTTGCCGCTCGCCGATCTTTCCGACCAAAGACCGCAAACGCGCCAGGCAATGTTGATCGTCGGGCTCTTTAAAGTCGACTGTTCCAGAAATTTCAGCGTGCATCGTTGCTCCGCCCAGCTCCTCCGGCCCCGTCTTTTGGCCAATCGCTGCCTGCACCAGGGACGGACCAGCTAGAAATAACCCCGACCCCTCGGTCATCAAAACCGTATCTGTCATAACCGGGAGATAGGCGCCACCCGCAACGCACATTCCCATGATCGCGGTGATTTGAGGAATCCCCAGCGAACTCATCACTGCGTTGTTCCGGAACACACGCCCAAAGTCGTCGGTATCGGGAAATACATCTTCCTGCAGAGGCAGGAACACTCCGGCAGAGTCCACCAGGTAGAGCGTAGGAATCCGGTTTTCAAGTGCGATGGTCTGTGCACGCAGCACTTTCTTGGCTGTCATTGGGAAGAACGCGCCGGCCTTTACCGTCGCGTCGTTAGCGATGATCATGCACAGCCGCCCGCTCACTCGTCCCAGCCCCGTGACCACGCCCGCACCCGGCGCGCCACCATACTCGGCATACATGCCCTGCGCCGCCCACAGACCCAGTTCAAGGAACTCCGTCCCCTCATCGAGCAACAGGCTCAGGCGCTCCCTCACCGTCTGCCGCCCCTTGGCGTGTTGCGCCGCCGCCGCCTTTGCTCCCCCGCCGAGCCGAATCGAATCCTCTTCAGCCCTGAGATCTGACAACAGCGTCTGCAGCGCCAGGTGGTTTGCCTTCACCCGCGCAGAGTTCAGGTCCACGGTCGAGCGCAATCCGTTTTGAAGGTTAAGATTTTCCGCCATTATCGCCACCCGCAAGGATTCGCAGACTATAGCATTTCAGTTGGTACTGGCGTCTACACCATTCTTCGAATCGCCACAACAGGATCGATCTCAAGGATTGACCACCCCATGCTTTATAAGATGCATTGTTGGGCGGAACATGTTCCGACAAGCTTGTGCGAATGGTTTCGACTGGTGAAGAGTTTCCTCAGTTCATCACGCTGCGCTACACTAGGCCTCTCCGCGGTTGATACGTTTTGGCAGACCGCCAACCACGAGAATCCCGCAAGAAGGAACAATGAGAATGCCTGATAAGGACGTGACGCGCTTTAACTCGGGGAAGATCAAGCTTGAAATTCATCCTAACAAGGAAACGGCAGGTGCAGCAGCGGCGCAGGCAGCCGCCGACGAGCTTCGCCGGTTGAGCCAACTGTGCAAGAGCATCGGAGTCATTTTCGCTACGGGCGCATCGCAACTCGCTATGCTCGATGCGCTGACCGCGATTCCAGGCCTGCCCTGGGACCGCGTGCAGGGGTTCCACATGGATGAATACGTGGGGCTCGACGAGAACCATCCGGCATCGTTCCGCCGCTACTTGCGAGAGAGGCTCACCCGGCAAGTTGCGATGCATGATTTTTTCGAGATTAATGGCAATGCCGAGGACATAGATTCATTTTCCCGGGAATACGTCCAAAAGCTACACCTTGCCGCGCCGCAGCTTTGTCTTCTGGGGATCGGCGAAAATGGACACCTGGCATTCAACGATCCCTCCGAGGCCGACTTCAACGACCCGAAGGAGATCAAGGTGGTCACTCTTGATCGAGTGTGCCGTCAGCAGCAGGCGGCAGAGGGCTGGTTCAAGAGCTGGGAAGATGTTCCGAAATACGCTTTGACGCTGACTATTCCGACATTGTTGCGGGTGCCGAAGTTAATCGTCTCGGTTCCTGGCAACCGCAAGGCGACGATAGTTCGGCGCACCCTGGAAGAACCCATCGCGACGGATTGCCCTTCGACCATTCTGCGCACACATCCGGATACGACGATTTATCTCGATACGGATTCCGCGGCTGAAGTCATGGACCTTGTCTCCGTACGCAACTAGAATTTGTGCAAAAATGACTCCGCTCGATACCGAGAGGTGAAGGCAATGATGGAAAAAGGCGAGGAAGGGATCGACCGCAGGACGTTTGTCAAGGCAACCGGAGGAGCAATGCTCGCGGCGGGAATGACTGCCAAATCCTACGGCCGCATTCTGGGAGCAAACGACCGCATTCGCATCGGTCAACTGGGCTGCGGCGACCGCAGCCAAGGGCACGTGCACATGGTGCGATTGGCGGCCAAACAGGTGCCGGTTGAAACAGTTGCCGTCTGCGATATCTGGAGCCTGGCGCGGGAACACCGTGCTGCCCAGGTGAAGCGGGTATTCAACCTTGAGCCGGAAACCTATAAGTACTCAGAAGAGATGCTGGCGCGCAAAGATATCGATGGTGTGATGATTGCCACCGGGGACTTTCAGCATGCCAAGTTATGCGCGGAGGTGGTGAAGGCGGGAAAGGATTGCTACGTGGAGAAGCCGTTTGCCAACGTGCTTTCCGAGGCTATCGAAACTCGCAATGTCGTCAAGCAATCCAAGCAGATAGTTCAGATGGGCACGCAGCATCGCAGCCAGCCTTATCCCTTGGCGGTTCGAGACGTGATTCGTTCCGGGCGCATCGGCCCCATCGTTCATATCGAGCAGGAATGGAATGTGAATGAGGGGCGCTGGAGATTCACGCCGATGGATACCGGCCAATCGAAGGAAATGCTGATGGATGTCCACTCCGAATGGAAGCAGTGGCTCCATGGCCGGCCCTCAAAGCTCAAGGAAGAGGATACGGACTGGAATCGTTGGCTGCTGGGGAAACCGCATCGCCCGTTCGATCCTCATGTGTATCTAGAATTTCGTATATATAAGGACTTTTCGTCTGGAATCTTTGATCAGTGGATGAGCCACGGCAGTGATTTGGTACATCTATGGACCGATGAGACGTATCCCGAAAGTGTGGTTGCTACGGGGGGAATTTTCGCGTGGAAAGATGAGCGGGAAAATCCGGATACGTGTGTTGCGGCGGTCACTTATCCCAAAGGCTTTCTCTATACTTATAAGACGCTTTTCGGAAACAGCTATCGAAGCTTTTCAAGGATTCACGGGCGCGACGGGACCATTGAGAATTATGGTGGCGAAGGCGCATCCCTGTTTTCAATAACCCGTGAAGGCGGAAGGAATGAATTTGATCCAGGCGATGTGGGGCTGGTCTATAAGCAGCTCCCCATTGTGGGACCGGAGAAAGACGGCGAAGAGATTCTGCATGTTCCGGGCGCTCCGCCGCCGAACTCCCTGGGGCCCGACGATGATGATGTGGGCCATTTGGTCAACTGGTTACAGTCGATGCAGACGCGAACGCAGCCGAACGCCACGGTTGACCATGGCTTCTCGCATGCGATCGTCTGCATCATGGCTGCGCAATCCTACTGGAGCGGCAAGAAACTGTATTGGGATCCTCAGAACGAAAAGATCGTTGACCATCGAGTCTGAATGATCCAACGACGGCCGAATCACTGCAGAGCTCGCTTGCGCAGCGGGTCGAGTGCATTCGTTTGATATCGACTTGATAAAGTCGATTGCGGCTCCTACGAACATCAAAAGAGGTACTTACATCCAATAGGTTCTGCGGGAATAAAGACGCATAGCTCAATGAGGTGAGTCCAGTGAGTGCAACGCATCAGGCAGGGCCGCCCGCCAAGCCTCGAAGCCCAGGCCGGATACGCTGGTGGATCGTTTGGACACTCTTCTTTTCTACCGTTACCAACTACATTAGCCGCCAAACCTTTTCAGTTTTGGCGCCCCTGATTACGGCTCAATTTCATCTCTCTCACACTGACCTGGCCAAGATTCTTGGCGCATTTCAAATTTCTTATGCGGTAACCTGGCTTCTGGGCGGCATCTTTCTTGACGCAGTAGGAACACGCATTGGGCTGGCCATCGCGGTGATCTTCTGGTCCGTCGTCAACATATTTACGGGTTTTGCTACATCTGTATTTGGATTTGCATCCTTTCGATTTCTTCTTGGCATCGGGGAAGGCTTTAACTGGCCGGGAGCCAGCAAGGCAGTTGCCGAGTGGTTTCCCAGCCAGGAACGCAGCCTCGCCGTGGCGATCTTCGATAGCGGTTCCAGTGTGGGCGGCGCCGTGGCGGCTTTGATTATTCCCTTGATCGCGCTGGCATTCGGTTGGCGATGGGCCTTTCTATTTTCGGGGGGACTCGGTTTTCTCTGGTTGCTGGTGTGGTTGCGCGTCTATCATCCGCTGGACCGTCATCCGCGGGTGAGCGCTGCAGAGGTCTCATTTATCCGCGCGGGCCAGGATGTACCACGTATCTCTCCACGGCCGGGCGTGCGGCGCTGGATGAATCTGGTAAGAGACAGGAACGTGTGGGGCGTCGTCCTGGGACGCGCTCTTACCGATCCTATCTGGTGGTTCTACGTTTTCTGGCTGCCCCAATACCTCAGCGATGCTCGCGGATTCAGCCTGAAGAGGATTGCGCTTTTTGCATGGATGCCGTTCATTGCCGCCGATCTGGGCAACTTCACCGGCGGACTCATCTCCGGCTATTGCATTCGACGAGGTCTCAGCGTAATCCGCGCTCGCACATGGGTGTGCGCTTTCAGTTGCCTGCCGATTCTGGCGGGGATTCCGGCGGTGAGCGTCCACAATGTTTATACGGCATTGGCGTTGATCTGTTTCGCACTTTGGGGCTATGCGAGTTGGTCCACGATGGGACTGACTCTGCCCTCCGACCTGTTTCCGCAGGATGTGGTCGCTACCGTTACGGGATTGAGTGGACTGGCAGCAGGCCTGGTGGGGGCTGCCTTCACTTTTGCCGTTGGTGCTCTTGTAGATCGCTATTCTTACGCGCCCGCATTTCTGGTCGCCGGCATGATGCCACTTTTCGCGACGGCATGTATCTTCTTGCTGATCCGTCCACCGATCAACACTCTGAAAACGTAGGGCGTGCAGAAACGCGATGGGCGAGCAGACTTGGACAGTCCGCTCGCCCGGTCACAGCGGGATCAGAATGTAAATCGCGACCCGAATTGAAATTGCCGCGGACTATTCAGGTCACTCGTAATATTGCCGAAGAGTGGATAGCCAGTGGATTCCGGAGACACGTTCGGCCCTGCAAACTGAGCCTTGTTGGCGACGTTGTAAGAGGAGATATCGAAGCGGAGCGTCTTCTCTTTTCCAAGCGTGAAGCTCTTGAAGAACGACATATCCACATCGTTGGCGCCCATGGTGCGAACGTGGTCAAGATAGGCCGGCGCCGTCCCAGCCACAAACGGACTCGCGGGAGCTGCAAAGCAGGTGGGGTTGAACCACGCCGTTGCAAGGTGAGGCGCGCCCTTGCCGGGATCGCATGTCATGTCGGTCCGCTGATTAAAGTAGGCCAGCGATGCACCCACCACCGGTGAATTGATCGGCACGCCAGTGCTGAAATAAGCTACGCCGTTGGCCGTCCAGCCGCCCAGAATCGCATTCCCCACTCCGCTCAGATTCAGCGCTCTGCCCTTGCCAACAGGCAGGTCGTAAGATACATCCCACGTGAATTGATACTTGACATCCTGTGGGCTTACGGAATGCTCCAGATTCCTGTTTTTCCAGTCCTGGGGCGCACCTGCGTGCGCGCCCACAAAGCCGAGCGGTGGATTGCCGTCGTCGGTCATCAGCTTGGCCCATGTGAAGGAGGCCAGGGTAGTGAAGTGCTTGGTAAGGCGCTTCTGCACCTTGGTCTGCAGAGAACTGTACTCGGAATCGCCGCCGGGATAACCATTCACCAGGACGCCATTGCCCGAGCCGTAGCTGCCGTTTCCGAATTGAGGATACTGCTGGAGCGACACCCACAGAGGAACTGTGGAAGAGCCATAGTTGGTATTTGTGGGTGGCTGGATTGCTTCCCATTGGTTGGACACCACCTCGCAACTCGGATTTGAAGCATCGACGCACAACGAATAGTTATTCGCCTGGATCGTGCCCAGGTCGAGTTGGTTCAGGTCGACCTGGCCCAGCGGCAGGAAGAGTCCCCTGCTGCCCACATAACCGGCGCTGAGAACGATGGCGTGCGGAAGTTCGTACTCGACGCCGAAGTTGAAGTTGTAAGTCAGGCTCGTACGTTGCGAGTGCAACATGGTGTTGAGAGAGTTGCCCAGGTTATTCGCCAAGCCTGTCGGAGCATTGATGAGCGGTACGACCCCCGCCGGGAATGGATTGGTCAGCGAATAAACGCCAGTAAAGCTCGGTGCCGGACTCCCCGCCGCTGCGCCTACACATGCTGACGTGCCGTTGTACACCGTATTGCCGTCGGAGTTAAGGCAGGTAGCGTCCCAGTTGGTGGTTGAGGCGTAACCGTCGCTATCCAGATTGGCCGAGCCGACCATCTCCGCGCTCGGGCCATAGTAGAAGCCCCCGCCGCCACGGAGAACCAAGTGAGTCACAGGCTGCCACGAAACACCCAGGCGAGGACCGATGTTTTTCAGATTGGTGGTAAAAGGAGAGCGACTGCCGCTGGACGCGTAGACTTCGGCGCCGGTAAAGGATACGCCGCTGGCTGTGCCCGCAGCCGTCGGATCGAAATACTCCAGCCGGTTATGGCGTTCGGTACGGCCGCCGAAGATGTCCCAGCGAAGTCCTGCAGTAATAGTGAGAGCGTTGCTGGCGTGATAGGTATCTTCGATGAAGGTTGCGTAATATGGGCTGGCCTCGGCAACGAAGAGATCCTTGGTGAAGTTGGTTGACTCGCTGCCGTTCGCCGTTCCCATGCCCACGAGGAACGAAGCGAAGTCGCTGCCACCCACCGGATTGGCCGCGCCCGTCGTTTGATCTGTAGCGGAGATGTCGAACTGGTAGTTGCCAGAGGGGGCAGGCGGCTGGCCCACATTCAAGAATCGCTTCATGTACTCCGCGCCAGCAGTGATCTCGTGCTTGCCCCAGACTTTCGTGATGGTTCCACTTACATCGCTATTCTCGCTGGCATAGATGAAGGTGTTGTAGTTCGCGGTGCCGCCGATGCCGCCGCCAGCGTCATTGAAAGTCACATAGGGAAGGGTCTTGTACACCTCATCGGAGGCGGTTGGGCTGGTAAATCCCAGCGAAGCGAGGTCGTCCACCGCGCTTTGGCCCGGATCGCCACCCTGATGCTCATAGTGCCGTGTGAAGGAGTAACGCAATTGCAACACGGTGGTTTGATTGATGGTGTAGTCGTCCGCCAACAGGGCATTACGCCCGTTGGTTATGTTCTGTGCATAGTTCAAATCCCACGGATTGTGGAAGGCATTGACGCCGGAGGTGAACAGCCGATCGAAGGAGAAGCGACCGAAGATGCGCTGCTTTTCGCTCTTGTCATAATCCACGCGAATGTCGAACCTCTGCGCAGTTGTGGGGTCCACGCCCGGAACATACAGGTTATTGAAGGCCCCATCCGTAGCTGAGTCGCACGTGGAAGGGTTAGGCGTATTGCACTTGGGGAACATGGACAGAAACTTCAACGCGATGGGATTCGGATTGATAATCTTGTTCCCGGCAAATGCCTGCCTGGTTCCGTCAGGATTATCGGGCTGGGTTGGGTCGTAGATAGTAAAAGTGTCTGCTGAAAAATCGCCTGTCCGCTCGGCGCTGGTCGGAACAGTGAAGGTGTTGGAGCCATCGAACATCTGCTGTTGCGTGGCCTCGTAGTCGCCGAAGAAGAACAGCTTCTTGTGCAGGATGGGACCGCTGATCGACCCGCCTTCCTGGTAGCGATGAAAGTCGGGCGATGTGTTCTTCAGGCCCTGCTGAAGCTGGCTTAACTTATTGAAGTAATCGTTCGCGGCCAGCACATTAGGCCGAAGCACCACAAAGGCGTCGCCATGAAACTGGTCGCCGCCAGACTTGCTGGCAAGGCTGATGACGCCTGCTCCGCCACTCTGATACGAAGCGGGAGTGTTCTGCGTCTCAACGCGGGATTCGTCCACGCCATCCTCGGGAATTTCCAGGGCCGGGAGGATGGCTCCTACGTTCTGTTCCGCAACACCCAGGGGACTGCCGTCAATCATGTAATAGACAGAGCCAATGATGGCGCCGTTGATGGTGTAAGAGGAAACATCGACTCCCGGGCGCCCACTGGAGATGTTGATGATGGCCTGGGAATTGGACGAGTTCGGTGATCCATTGGCTGGCGTAACGCCGGCACTCAGTTGCACCAGGTCAAAGACGTCGCGGTTCAACAGCGGGACGCGGTCAATGGTTTCGGCGGAGATGAGCTGGCCGACAGTGGAATTGCCGGTTTCTACGAGGTCGACGGACTCAGAAACGGTAACCGTATCCGTAACGCTGCCCACACGCAAGGCAATGTTCACAGTTATGACCTGATCTACGGTCACGGCCACCTTATCCCGGGTGACACTTTCAAAGCCGTCGCGGCTGGCATTTACCTGATAATCGCCCGGATTTAAGGAGACAAATGAGTAGAGGCCTGCGGCGGTGGTGACTGTAGATTGCGTAACCCCGGTTGCATGATTGAGCGCAGTTACCTTGGCTCCGGGCACCACGGCGCCGCTGGGGTCAGTCACCAGACCGTTGATGCCGCCCCTGCCGGCCTGGGCGAATGCGGCAATCGCCGTACAAAATACAAGCATCCACAAACAGAAGAAAGTGCGTGCCAGCGAGGTACCCGCAATCCTGTCGTTCATTGCCCGACCTCCCGTAAAGCTCCCAATTCAAACGTTTGAAATACCCGGTGAGACAATGTAGGATTTATTCGCTTGGCTGTCAAGCGAAAAAATCCGGGCAACTCGTAATCTGCTTGAGAGTTGCCCGTGACTCCGCGTGCTAGTCACTCACGCATATCGGCGAGGTTCCTCGCCGATTGCCAATGAAACGGTGTAGATTCAATGTCTGCGTGTTTCAAGGCGTCAGCGGTTACAGCTTCAGGCGGGGTGCGCCGTTGCGGAACTTCTGATCTGGCCACCAGCCCAGCGAGCCACGACCGATGTCGTTGTGACAGAATGACGCAGGGCCGCCAGCCTTGAAGAGGCTGGGGAGGCGAAGAAGTGGTTGAACGAAGATCCGGCCATGTTACGTTGCTCGACATTGCCCGTGCCTGTGGCTTTTCGGTATCCACTGTTTCCATCGTGCTGAGCGAGGCGCCGCTCTCGCAGAATGTAGCGGCAACAACGCGCGAAAAGATACGCGCAATGGCACGAAAACTTGGCTATCATCCTGACGCGTTCGCCCGCTCGCTCCGCCGCCGACGCAGCCAGACCATCGCAGTTCTGGCCTATGATCTTTCCGACCCATTCTGCGTTCCCATCATGCGCGGAATTCAATCCGGATTGCACCGAGCGAACTTTCTGCCGCTGCTGATGGACGCCCAAACCCAACGCAAGCTCTTCGACAGCTACTTGAGGATGGTTCTGGAGCGGCGCGCCGAAGGTGTAATTGTGGTTGCCAGCTGGGTATTCGAAGAGACCAATCTGCTGGCCGATATCGAGAAGAATCACGTCCCCATCGTTATGGTGGGCCGGGACCTGACTGGTCGCGGAATCAACTCAATGGCGGTGGACAACCAGGCTGGAGGCGCGCTGGCGATGCGCCACCTGCTGAAGCTTGGCCACCGTCGAATCGCGGTCGTCCGTGGTCCGGAAGAGCTTTTCGACAGTGAGCCGCGGTGGGCGGGAGTAAGGCAGGCTGCTGCGGAAGCCGGCGTCCAATTCGATCCGAAGTTGATCTTTCAACTGCCGGGGGCGACGGATTCCGTCTCCAGTTTCGAAGGTGGACTGCGCCTCGCAAGACAGATGCTGGACTCGGGCCGCGTGTTCACGGCCGTCCTTGCCTTCGACGATTTAACCGCTCTTGGCGTGGTGCGCGGGCTCATTGGTGCAGGGCTGCGGGTTCCTGAGGATTGCTCCGTTGTGGGCTTTGACGACGTGCTGCCGGCGGCCGTGGCTACACCGGGAATCACCACCATCCGACAGCCGTTAACCGAAATGGGATTGCTTGCGGCGGAGTGGACGTTGAAAGCGATCGAAGCGCACGAAGAAGGAATTGACAAGGCACCACGGTTATACGAGGCGCTGCCGGAACTGGTGGTGCGGACATCCTCAGGTTATCCGCCGCAAAGGAGCGAGAGAGGCAGAAAGCGCAGTAAACGCGGCACTTGACAATGCCGGGCCGGTTGGAAGATATTTGGCTGATTCAAACGTTTGAATTTCGACTCACCCCGCGAGATTCCCGTTTGAAAATAAGCCCTTATATTAACTAGGCGAGAAATCTATGACGTACTTGAAGGAGGGAATCTGGTGGCTATGAATGGAAAGGTTTTGTCATGCCTCGTTGCCCTGCTGGCATTGCCGCTGGCTCTGCGGGCGGGAAATGTCACGCCCCTTCGTGAAGGATGGCGTGTGCAATCGGCCTGCAAACTCCAGGTTGGGGGCGAGGCCATAGCCGCTGACGGGTTCACGGTTGACGGTTGGCTGAATAGTTCAGTGCCCAACACTGTGCTGGCTGCGCAGGCTGCCGCAGGCTCGATTCCCGATCCCTACTACGGCGCCAACCTGCGCCAGATTCCAGGCGCCAGCTATCCCATCGGTCTTGACTTCTCTAACCTGCCCATGCCTGCCGATAGCCCCTATCACTGTGGCTGGTGGTATCGCAAGCAGTTCACAGCTCCGGCAGCATCTGAAAAGGACCAGCGCTTTTGGCTTCACTTTGGGGGCATCAATTATCGCGCGGATATCTGGCTCAACGGTCATCGCATCGCGGACACGACCATGGTTGCCGGCGCCTATCGCACCTACGATTTCGACGTGACAGGTCTGCTGAATCCCGACAAACCAAACGTGCTCGCGGTGGAAACCTTTGCCCCCACTGAAAAGGATCTGGGTATCAACTGGGTCGACTGGAATCCCTGCCCGCCGGATAAGGATATGGGTCTCTGGGGTGGAGTGGATCTGGTGACCACAGGTGCAGTCACGTTGCGTTCACCCATGGCGGTTACTCACTTTACTGACACCGCGCTCAGTTCCGCTGACCTGACCGTGTACGCCGAGTTGCACAACGCTACGGGGAACCAGGTCAAGGGCATCGTCTCCGGAACGGTGGCCGGAGTTCGCTTTGAACAGCCGGTCGAGTTGGCGGCCCATGAAGACCGTACCGTGGTCTTCTCTCCGCAACAGTTTCCTGCGCTGCATATTCGCGACCCAAGGGTGTGGTGGCCCTACCAGATGGGCCAGCCGCATCTCGAGCGGCTCACCATGAGCTTTGCCGCGCAAGGCAGACAGACCGACGAGCAAAGCGTGGAATTCGGAATTCGCGAGATTACTTCGGAACTTACCGCCAATGGCAGCCGGCTGTTTCGCGTCAACGGCAAGCCCATCTTGATTCGGGGCGCAGGCTGGTCGCAGGATATGTTGCTGCGAACCGATGAGAGCCGATTGCGCGACCAGTTCCGCATGGTGCGCGACATGAACCTCAACACCATCCGCCTGGAGGGCAAGCTCGAAACCGAAGATTTCTTCCACCTGGCCGACGAGCAGGGAATCCTGGTCATGCTTGGCTGGTGTTGCTGCGACCACTGGGAGCATTGGAAGGACTGGACCCCAGAGGATCTGACCATTGCCACAGCATCGTTGCGCGCGCAGATGCTGCGTCTTCGCCAGCACGCCAGCCTGCTGGTTTGGCTGAATGGCAGCGATAACCCTCCGCCCGCGGATGTGGAGCGCGCCTACCTGCAGATCGAGTCCGACACGCATTGGCCCAATCCGATTCTCTCGTCCGCATCGAGCACGCCCACCACCGTCACCGGCGCCAGCGGAGTGAAGATGAATGGACCTTACGATTACGTCGCGCCCAGCTACTGGTACGTTGGGACTCGCTATGGCGGAGCATCTGGGTTTAATACGGAGACCAGCCCGGGAGCGGCCATTCCGTCCCTTGCCAGCAGGCAGAAGTTTCTGCCTGATGCAGAGGCGTGGCCGCCCTCAGCCACATGGAGCCTGCATAACGGGGGCAGCGAATTCGCCACCCTCAAGGTATTCGACGCGGCCATGGAAGCCATCTACGCCAAGCCGCACTCAGCTGCCGAGTACGAGCGCATGGCGCAGACCATGGAGTACGACTCAGAGCGCGCGATGTTTGAGTCTTACGGCAAGAATAAATACGTATCCACCGGTGTGATTCAGTGGATGCTCAACAACGCCTGGCCGTCAATGATCTGGCACCTCTACGACTACTACCTTGATGCGGGCGCCGGATACTTCGCAACGAAGAAGGCTTGTGAACCGTTACACATTCAGTATTCCTACGACGACCGGTCGATCGTAGTGGTGAACAGCACCTATGAGTCTGTTGCGGGACTGCATGCAAGTGTTCACGTGTATGACTTGGCCTGGAAAGAGTTGTATAACGCCGTTGCGGCCGTGGATACCAACTTGGATAGCGCACAGCGTGTTTTCTCTGTGCCCGATAGTCTCTATGCGGGCCCAGAGAAGATCTTCTTCATCGATTTGTCCCTGACAGACGCCGCCGGCCGCGTGCTGAGTCACAACTTCTATTGGGTCCCCGGTACGCTTACCACCTTCGATTGGGAAAACACCGACTATACTCACACACCGGCGCAACGTCACGAAGACCTGACTGCGCTGACTAAACTTCCTCCCGCGAACGTGGCGGCGCACGCGGACATTGAAACCACGCCGCGTGGCCGCGAGATTCGCGTACATCTTCAAAACACATCGGCCGCACTGGCATTTCAATTACGCGCCGCTGTCCGCACGCCGTCAGGCGGCCTGATCGCTCCGGTCTTCTGGTCAGATAATTGGATCGAACTGATTCCGGGTGAATCCACTGTGTTGACCGCACTGCTGCCGGAAAACGCTACCGGCGCGGCCATCGTTCAAATCGAGGGTTGGAACACTGCATCTCAAACCTTGACACCGACCGCTGCCGCGGCGGCACATTAGAGCGTTTTCGATTTGAGTGCGAGCAGAACCCTGGGTGCCCCATCCTTGCATCGTTTTGTGATTCAAGGGTGGGAGACCACAGATGCCCATCTCGGCTGTAAACAGTCAAGCCCAAAACGCTCTAGAGCTGGTTGCATAAATCCGATTTTGAAAGGGCACGGCAGCCGTGCCCGAAAAGCCAAATAGAATTTAGGGCTTTAGTCCCATCGACGTACAAACCGCCCCACGAATCTCCTTGAATTCGCCACACTCGCTTTTGCCGAGAATTAGGCCCCGCAGGCGCACAATCTAGGTATGGAGAACCTCCAGGTTTTCGATCCGGTTCAGTCTGTCAGGCATGTGACCGGTCTATACCACAAGGGTACCCACCCCCCTCCCCCTCCGAAACCCACCTTTGTGGGGGTAAATATTCATGTAACCACTGTGTAATGAGCATCTTAATAATTCACCCTATGTACTCATCGGTAAACAAAACCCCCTGATTTTCCCCTGTTTTTGGCCCCAAACTGCCTCAGAACCTGAGAAATTGCCGCAGTCGAAGCCGCTCCCGCCAAGTAGCCTCAACCATCCGGCCCGGTTGGGCTAGCGGCGGTCGAGATCAAATCGCTCGCGAATTTGATAGCGCGAGCCGGCTGAGTCGAGAAAGCTTTCGTAGAGAAGGAATTGCTGACAAACGAACCTGGTGAAATTCGGATGGTGGTTTAACTTGGCTTTGAGTTCCTGAAGACTTTGCGGCTGGCGCTCGCGTTTGCCGCGCGCGAGAGTGATGTGCGGTTGATAGGGCCGAGCCTCCGGGAGGAATCCGCAAAGCGCGGTCGCCTCGGTGATGCGTGCCTGAAGCGAGAGCAACTCGGGTGTGAGCCTGACCCCGGCAAAGAGAATTCCAGAGCGATCAAATAAGCCCAGTCCCTCAAGCGATATGGGCACGGGCGGCGCGTGCAACTCGCGCAATCTCGCGACAACGCATGCGTAGTGTTCCTGATCGGTATTTCCCAGGAACTGCAGAGTGATGTGCCAGGATTCCGGTGCCGACCAACGGAGCCCGTCCCCGCGGGATCGAAGACGCGCCGCAATTGCCGAAAGCTGCTCGGTAACCGTGGCTGCCAGGGGGATTCCGACAAAGAGGCGCATACGACGATAGTTTAAGAGAGTCCTATCGCCGGGTGTGGATACTGACTCGACGAAATGGGATTGGACTTGCGCAACACAGGCGTTGCTTGGCTTTTCAATGTTTACTGCTGCGTGTGGTTGGAAGGCTTGTCAGCGTGGAAGATACTGTGGTTGATGTCGGGCCAGAACTCCTTGAAGAAGAATGAAGCAGCATCGATTCCAACATCCAGTCCCCACTCTGTGCCTGTGTTGGCAAAGCTGCGCTCCCTCGACGGATAGTAGAGAGTAGACAGACCTGCGGCCGCACCTGCGCCGACAACCTCACTTATGTTGAAGACTTCAGCTCCGGAATCCGAGCGCGTGATCACGGCGCGGCTCAAAGCATAGCCGGTCCGCTTAAAGAATCCACCCCTGCTCAATGTATAGAAGCGCGTGTCCTCATGGGTGAGGGTGGGCACCACGAATTCAACCATATAGTTTTCACTGGTCTGATCGACTGCAGCGTGCCAGAAGTAGCGGGCATACCCGGCCGCCCCCTGATGGAACTCGGGAGTTGCGTTCTCTTCCATCGAATAGCCGGCTAGAATTGCAGGGATAAATATGGAAGAGTAGTCGAAAGAGTCCTCTGTAGCGGTGGTAAATTTGTCTTTCACTGATTGGGCCGGCAGCTTCTCGTCGGTGCTGACGGCGCGAAAGTTCGGAATAATGCCAAGGATGCGCTTCGTTTGAGGCGCTCGGGGATCATGAGGCGCGTTCTGCGGGGCAGGCGCGTCTGGCAAGCTGTTCTGTGTGGCTTGCGGCATTTCGGCTGCGCCGTCAAGCGAGAAGTCGTCGGTCGATGGTTTAAGGGCAGCAGAATTTTCTGTAATGCCTTGGAATGAGCCGGCGGGGATTGTATTTTGTTGTGCTGCCATGTTAGCCGAAGATGTCAGAACGCAGGCAAACGACAACAAATACAGGGCAATGCGGGCCATAGATCGAATTCTGAGTCTTCCGCGCCGGAGCATAAATCGCTCCATAGAGTATTCGACAGCAATATTCATTGAATGTTCGATGCTTTATCTGACTATCGGAATCGAGAAAATGGAAGCCACAACCAGGGAAAAATGAACAAATCATCATCTGGCATGCCGATAGAGAGACGGATCTTGCCCCGGAGCTCGGACAAGAGTGAGTGGCCGAGGATGCCTATGGGCGTGCCGCTCGCGTATGGACCGCAATGATTCAGCGGCTGACCCATCTCATGCATTGACGATCACTGCGGCTCTGGCCCGCAATGATCGTTAGGCGCGGTTCTTCAACTCAGGGTAGCGCGCGTAGATGCGGCGCTGGTCTTCAGGACTGAGCTGGCCCAGCCGCATCGGTTTGTCCTGCGGACGCGAGCCTTTCTGATTCAACACATTCATCAGGCTCCATTCGCGCTGCAGTCCGTGGGGCTCCTCGGCCTTCAAGTCGTAGCGGGTGAAGTCGATGGCCAGGGGAGGATTGCTTTTGGTCCAGTCGTGCAGGAGCGCGAGGCGAAACTCGCGGTTCATGAACCACTCAATTTCCAGTTCCTTTTCCGAGCCTGGTGCCCCGGTCCCTTTGGCATCAAAACGGTAGTTAAGCGAGGCATTGTTGGGGGTATGCTTGCGCCACTCCAGGCCGAACGCTCCTTCGGTCATCACCTGCGTGTCAGGCCATCTTTCCCGCACGGCCTGAAGCCAGTAAGTCAAATCTTCATCGTGGCCGACCGAGACTTCCCAGATGCCCGTCACAAAGCCAAAGCCGTTGAGAGCGTGGCCTCGGTCGAAGTGCATTGCGGTGGTATCCATCATTTCCTTGCGGCCCCGGACCGTTCCAAGATTGCCTACGGTCTCGATCGGGCCCACGCCAAGCCGGCTGTTGAACCCGCCCTGGAATCCGTCGCGCCGGGCAGCCAAGAAGTCACAAGTCCAACCATCGAGGCAAACGCAGTCAATAAAATCGGCCGTTCCCTGCGCGGGTTTCAGATAGTGCTCGCGGCTGGGGTAATAGGGATAGCAGATACCGCCATCGCCATCACCGAAATCGACGGCATGCTGACTCCAGACCTGGCCCTGACATACATGAATGCCCTCATCGGCGGCGAGGAATCTCTGATTTTCCGCGTCAAGATAGCCGGCCACCAGGCATTGCGGGCGGTAACCGCCTCCCACCATTTGCGAGATAAGCCCGAGCGCCTTGTGAATTGTTACCCTAATATGTTCACGGGTGTCGTACATCGGCGCAAAATAGCCACCCGGAATGAAGGTGATCTCGTCGCCATGTTGATCGTGATAGGAGGCAAGCAGCCGCCGCGTTTCCTGGTATTCCTTTCGGCTGTCATTCAGGGCTAGCCAACTGATTGCCCAGGTCATCTTGCCATCCGGGCAGCCCCTGGCGAAGGCTTCTCGCCGGGCGCGAACGTGATCGGGGCGGTTATCGGCGGCTTCGTCCTCGCCAATCGAGTGGTCGGGTGTGACCTCGATCTGGTTCACGCGCACGACCGATACGTGGGTCAGGAATCTGCCACGCAAGGGGGACAGCGGAACAGCCCAAGCCAAGGAGCCTGCTGCCGGCCCCGCAAGCGCAAGAGAGGCCGCTGACCCCGCCACTCCGCTCAAAAACTGTCTTCTGGTCCAATCGCTGCTCACGTGCCTACTCCCTCATCCCGCCTTCTGATGCCACACCGTGGCGAGGATTTCTTATCCGGCAGGAATCATACTAGAAAGGGCTCTGTCGGTCTGTTGAAAGAGTGGTCAAACGCATGCGGATTCATCCGATGCGCGACGGAGCTGCGAGTATGTCAGATCGAACCCATATCATGAATGAATCGGAGTTGCAGTCGGATAAACTGGTAGTCCGCCCTTTCTAAGGCCGAAGAGGTGAGGACACACTTCGCATTGATGACCTCTCAACTTACATTTACGAGATTTGCCTGGAAGAATCTCTGGCGCCGGCGTCTGAGAACTCTGCTGACACTTTGCGGCGTTGGAATGGCAATTGGCGCGTTTGTGGGCCTGGTGGGCTTTTCTCGCGCGTTTGAGCACGAATGGATGCGCATCTACTCCAGCAGCGGGACAGACATCGCCGTCATAGAGGGAACCTTTCTGAGCACCTCGTTGGATGAGTCGGCGGTCACCAAACTCGAAACGTTATCCACGGTAAGTCAGACTGCGCCCATGATTTACAACGTGATGGATCTGACCCCAGACGTGAACGCCCTGGCTTACGGTTGGAAGGCCGACTCGTATGAATTTGACTCGTTGCGGATTCTATCGGGTCGGCGCTTTCGCGACGGCCAGCGCGAATTGATGCTGGGCGACCTGTTGGCCGAAAACTTGAAGAAGAAACCTGGCGATACTCTTGAAATCCAAGGCTCGACCTTCGCGATTGCCGCTGTCTACCATGGTGGTTCGGCGCTGGAAGCCGACGCGGTGATTCTGCCCCTTGACCAGTTGCAGCAACTCAGCAGCCTGCAAGGCAAGGTCTCCACAATTCACGTGCGGCTCAAGCCTGCACCGCGCGGGGAGGCACAGGACCATTATCTGAAGCGCGCACAGGCGCAGATCGAGGGCGCCCTTCCGGGGCTGCGCGCAGTTCCTGCCGCCGAGCGCGCCAGCAACAATCAGCTTGTGAGAATGGCACAAGCGTCCGCCTGGGGCACTTCTTTGATCGCTTTGCTGATCGGCGTCCTGGGGATTGCCAACACCATGGCCATGTCGGTGTTCGAGCGGACTCGGGAGATCGGCGTCTTGCGTGCGCTAGGCTGGAAGCGGTGGCATGTGCTGATTCTCATCGAGATTGAGGCGGCTGTGCTCGGCCTCGGCGGCGGATTCCTTGGAATCGGCGTTGGATGGTGCGCTTTGCGTCTGCTGGCAATCCTGCCGCAAACCGCGAGCATTGTCTCGGCGTCGTTTCCCTGGCCCCTGCTGGCCGAAGCGCTGGGCATTGCCGTCCTGGCCGGGCTCATCGCCGGAGCGATTCCTGCATGGCGCGGCGCGCAACTTTCCCCGGTCGAAGCTCTGCGGCATGACTAGTTTGCTTCATGAAAAGTCGATGATCCACATCTGCCGAAAGGCGGCCGGAGCATCAGTCGACCGGCTGAGAAAAACGCTCTTGCAGCTCTCGCCGAAGCAGCTTGCCATTGTGATTCTGCGGTAAGGTGCCTGACTCGAAAATCCAGATGCGGCGCGGTGCTTTGTAGCCCGCGAGATTTTGCCGGCACCAATCCAGCAACTCGCTCTCACTGGCCTTGGAGCCCTTTTGCAGTTCGACCGCTGCCGCGGGGAACTCACCCTTTTCCTTGTGGGGCAGGCCGAAGGCGACGGCGCGGGCAACTGCCGGATGCGCCAGAATGGCCTCTTCCAGTTCGCGGACATACACCGAGTAGCCGCCCGACTTGATCACATCCTTCATGCGTCCAACGAGGCGGATCAGGCCAAGGCGATTTCGCGTGGCCAGGTCGCCCGTGCGCAACCATCCGTCGTTGGTAAGCAGGCTCTGGCCATGGTCATTGTCTTTCCAATAGTGAGGAGCGAGACCGCGGCGGCGGATCTGGCACTCGCCTGCGACGCCGACCCGTACAGGGTGGTTGTATTCATCGACTACACGAATGTGAAACGGCGGCATGGGAAAGCACAAGTCGCCGCTTCCGGGTAGGAACGACAACTCGATACCCATCATTGCGAGGCCGCCTAACTCCACCATGCCATAGCCGTTCAGCAGAACGGGCGGAATCCGCCCACCGCCCGGCAACCTGAGCAGGGCGCCGAACTCCCGCAGGCGCTGCCAAACTTCAGAGGGCAGGTGATCGCTGGCCGAGAGCCATAGGCGAATGTGCTTGAGCCGAGTGGGGTCCGGATTGCTATTGACCAGGCGCGCGAACATGGCGGGCACACCTACGAAGGCAGTGACGTCCAGGCGGTCAGCAAGTTCAAGCGCGCCCGCTACATCGAAGTGATCCAAAAAGCAGCCGCGGATGCCCGCCATCAGGCCGTAGAGTGCGATGCTCACGGCCATAATGTGAGACCAGGGCAGCGCGACAAGCGCAAGGTCCCTGGGTCCGAGAAAAAGTCCAGCCAGCACCGTAGAGACACGCGCGCCGAGCAGAGCGTTGCTGGAGAGAGCTGCGCCCTTGGGAAAACCGCTGGTGCCGGAGGTGTGGAATATAGCCACGGTCGCAGCCGGATCGATAGCCACTGGCGGGAACGGCGCCCCAGTAGGAACGACACGCTGGAATCCTTCCATCGTCTCTGCTTCTTCGTCCGCCTGTATCCAGATGCGTACTCCCAGCGCCTGGCGGTTACAGATACTGCGCTCGAAAACCGCCTTATCAGTGACCAGAATCTCCGTGCCGCTATCAGCCAGAATGCGACGCACCTCGGCGAGGGAGAGAAGCGGGTTCAGGGGAACGGCGATGCCCCCGGCCCGGATGATCGCCAGGAACCAATGAAAGCATTGCCGGTTGTTGGTGCGATAAATGGCGACGGGCTGACCTGGCTGGAGCGCAATCGAACGGCGAAGAAAGGCATCGATGGAGCAGACTTCATCGTGCAATTCGGCTAGATGAAAGGCGCCTCCGTTGTCGACGGAGACTTCGCAATCGCCTTCCCGCCGGACCAGTTCATCCACAAGGTTGGCCACAGTGACGTCGCGGTCACGCGCGAGTTGATAGCGATGGAAAATGTTCATTTGGTCGCAACCGCTCTGCGGCCCCAATCGCTTGCGACGCAGTAGTTGAATAGGCGGTCAAGGTAGTCCAGCACCGGCGGCGGGCATATTCCGGCAGGCCCGAGCAACCGCTCCGCATTGCTGGTGTCAAACTGCATGCGCATGGTGAAGTAGTCTCGGTAGGCGCGGCCATCGCGCAGCACCCGGCGCTTGCGTCCCCATAAAGCGAGAAACAGCAGCGGTCGCACCGCCGCGAAAAAGAATTTGGGATCGACATAGCGCGGTTCGGGGGCGTTGAAGTACTCCATCGCGCGACGGGCGACCTGCTGGATGGTAGCGCTGCCGCGCGGCCCGGCGCAGAGATGGACGGTGCTGCCGAGGGCCGCCTCATCAAAAGCAAGCTTCGCCACAGCGGTGGCGACAAAATCGACCGGCACAATGTCCAGCACGGCATCTGGGTAGCCGGGCACAGTGCGCCACAAGCGCCGCGCGTAGATCTTTAGCGGCCAATACATCATCTTGAAGCTGGAGGTGACACCGGTGTGGGAGTCACCAACGATGATGCTGGGACGCAGAATCACTCCAGGCAAGGAGTCGAGGCGCGAGCGGACCAGCGCCTCCGCCTCGGCTTTAGTCTGCTCGTAGGTGTTGCGGTAACTTTGCCCCACGGCGAGTTCGTCTTCACGCACCAGGCCCGCGCGCTCACCGGCCACATAGGCTGTACCAACGTACGCAAAACTCCGCAGTTGGCGCGCGCCAGCCGCGAAATCCAACACGCGGCGAGTACCCTCCACGTTAATGCGGCGCGCCTCATCCAGCGAGTGATCGAAACGTACTGTGGCGGCGCAGTGAATTATCCGGGTCGCTTCCGATGAAAGGCGCTGCCAGGCAACTGCATCCAATCCGCAATTGGGCTGGCCAACATCTCCGGAATAGACCTGCACACGTGACCGGTCGGCTAAAGGGACAATCGCATCGGAGCGTTGCTGGCCCGATTGGTTCGGTTTCGACCGGATGAGCAGGGCTAGCCTGGCGTGCGGCAGACGATTCAACAGCTCGCGCACCAGTTGTGTTCCAAGAAAGCCTGTCGCACCGGTGACAAGGATGAGTTCTTCGTTATTCATTCAAAATCCGACCTCAGTGCTCGAACAACTCGAAGGCCGGTGAACGTTGACCTTTGGATGCCTGGGCCACAGATAGAATATGCGAAATTATAGCCCGCGGAGCCAGCTCTCCATGACCCACCGGCTGGGCAGAGACAAGCAGTACGCTTTATGCACCATCTTCCTCCACAAATAGAAATCTGCTTGGACCCAGGTTTTTTCACGGGTAGAATTCGATATGCCCTCCGGACAGAGCGCATCTGGGACCGGGTCATCTTTGTCGTCGCAGGCAACGCTGCCGGCCGTTTGCATTGTCACGGCCGACGATGAGTTCCTCAATGTGCTGACCCATGAACTCTCGCCCTGGTTCAAGGTGCTGTCTCGAGACGGCTATTACGACTTGGCGCGCCTGACTCGGGAATCTAACGTCGCAGCAGTTCTGCTCGACATCGATACGCAAGGGGAAAATCCGTACGGCGGTCTGCATGTGTTGGACGAATTGCGCCATCTGAATGAGGATCTCACGCTGATTTCGTTGAGCCGGGCGCGGGCGCGATCCGTGGAGAAGCAGGCTCTCAGCGCTGGGGCCGACGCGCACTTTCGCAATCCGGTTGACGTGGCAGAGTTACGCACGACTCTGGTGGACAGGCTGCGCCAGCGACGCGAAGAGGCCGATCGCAAGAAGGCACTGGAATTCAGCCGCTTTCAGGACTTTATTGGGGTGAGCGAGCCGATGCGTCTCGTCTATGACGCCCTTCAACAGGTGGCGGCCAGCAACATTAACGTGCTCATCAGGGGCGAGAGCGGTACGGGCAAGGAACTGGCTGCACGTGCCATTGTTGCACTTAGCCGCAGGGCTACCAAACCGTTTATTCGCCTGAATTGCGCCGCATTACCTGAAAATCTGATCGAGTCAGAGCTCTTTGGCAGCGAACGCGGCGCGTTTACGGGAGCCGTCGAGGCACGCCCTGGACACATTGAAATGGCGGACGGCGGTACACTTTTTCTGGACGAGATCGCCACTCTAACTCTGCCGCTGCAAACCAAGCTGCTGCGTGTGCTTGAGGATCATCACGTGCAGCGCCTGGGAGGGCGCACGCTGCGCAAGATTGATTTCCGGCTTATCTCCGCCACCAACGAACCGCTGGAAGAGATGGCACGCACCGGGCGCTTTCGTGAAGACCTCTATTACCGGATTCACGTGATTCCCATCCACCTGCCTCCGCTTCGGGAGCGCATCGCGGATATTCCCTTGCTTTGCGATCATTTTCTTCAAGTCCACTGTCTGGCCAATGGCATGCCGTTGAAACGGCTTACCGCCGACGCACTGTCAGCGCTCGAGGAACATACGTGGCCGGGCAATGTGCGCGAGCTTGAGAATCTCATCCAGCGTTTGATTGTGACTACGCGTGGAGATGAGATTGCCGCAAGCGACTTGCCGCCCCGCGTGCTGGCTCAAAGTATCGCCGCGCAGGAGGCGATCCTGCTGCCTGAAGAAGGCACCGACTTTGACCAACAGATTTGCCAGATCGAGACAGCATTGTTAAGCACGGCGCTGCGGCGGACAATGGGCAGCAAGACCGCAGCCGCACGACTCTTGAATTTAGATATCCAACGGATGAAGTATCTCTGCCGGAAGTACTCCCTCTAGTGCGCTTAGGTGAAAAAGTAACCCTAAGTAGATGAATTATTAACCCAGAGAGGGGATTCGTCTCATGAGCCGAAAAATCGGCCATCAACTTAACCCCAATTATTTCAATGGTCCGGAATTTTCCCCCGGCATGGCCCAAGTTTGGCACGCTGGTTGCATTAGGTTATGGCGTAACAAGGAATTCAAAAAACTTTGGGAGATGAAGACAATGGCAATCACGAAGAAGTCACTGATCGGCAAGAGCACATCTGCAAAGTCCTCGACCGTGAAGCCCGCCGATTCCAAGGGCCGGTCAGCAGCGAGCAAGCTCGTCAACACCAAGCAGACCGCCAGCAAAGTGGTGGCCGCAATGAATCTCCACAGCACGATGCTCATCAATCGTTAGAATGCTCGCAAGGCGTTACGAAGATTGGGGAGCGCTTGCAGCGCATTGGTAGTAGGCGGCTTGTGCATTCTAGGCCAATCTGGCTGGCGCCCTAAATTGAATTGAAGTTCGAGCGGCGGTCGCACATTCGGCCGCCGTTTCAGCTTCACCAGACATGAGCCTTGATCAAGTTCAAGAGCGCAAACATTGCCCGCTCCGCGATACTCCGTCTCACACCAAAAATCTTAGCCCGGCCTGAGGCTCCAAACATCGGATTGCCGTCGGTGGCGGGCAAAGTCACGCGAGAACAGTAGTAGACTGCCATCTGAATCCCCTTGAAATCCTGTTGAGGAATCAAACCTGGGGGAAGAGTTTCAGCGTCGGCTCCGGGAAGAGGGAGCGGCTGATGCAGGACCGAGAATTCGCCCGGCAGCGAGAGTGCGACTTTGGCGTCGCGCGAAATGCGATCCAATCCCCACGCCGGAATGAAGATTCGGAGAACGCGGGGTCCGGCGTCAGCCAGATCAATCAAAGGCTGGCCTGAAGCAACGTCCTGGTCGAGTAGCAAGCCGGGATTCTGTGTCACGATGATCCCGTCGCTTGGCGCGGTAATCAAAAGGGAAGACTGAGCTTCATGGGCAAGGCCGGCGAAATGGGCGGCGCCAGATTGTTCGGCGGCCGCGGCGCCGATGCTCTGGCCCTGGAGTTGAGCATTGAAAGTCTGGAATCTGGCGCTGCCTACCTGGGCAGCGGCCGAGGACTGCATCGATGCGGCCATGGGGCTGCTCATGCGCAGCAGCGGCTGCCCAGCATACACCCGCTCCCCTTCTCTGACAATTACGTCATTCACCCGTCCCATCACCGCGGCATGCAGAGTGTGCGAACGGATTGGCTCAATCACATAAAAGGCGTCCACTCGATCGCGCCAGATGGGCAGGAACAGAATTACCAGAAGCATCGCGACCGCAACGGTGTGCGCCAGACTCCAACCATGGCCTGAGCCAAATCTGCGCTCCCAGAATCGCTCTGCCACTTCGCACAAAGAGCGCAGGCGCGATCGGAAGATGAAAAACGCCAGCGCACCGGCAGGAATTAGGGCGAACTCTGCCAGCCAGTGCGAAGCAATGTTGTATGAGAAGCGGACCGCAATGAGGAGTAATAGATAGCTGTACGCGCCGGAGGCAATTGCGTAGACGATAAAAAACGGTGCGCGCCGGCGGGGAACAATGGGAGTCTCCACCGGCAGTCCAAGTATGCGGCTCTGGAACCATCCAGAAAGGAAAGCAGTAGATCGCTCCTTTAGGTCGGGAATCTCGATCAGCTCGGTAAAAAAATAGTAGCCGTCGAGCTTGATAAGAGGATTGAGGTTGATGAGAGCGACGGCCAACCCTGTGAGCAGAATGACTTGGTACGCAAAATCATGCACCCACTCGCCGGTGCGAGTGTTTGACCAAACCACCATTGCCAGCCCGCAAAGAATCATTTCAACCCAGATGCCCGCGATGATGGTGGCCAATCGCTGAATCTTGGTGGCGGAGACCCATATCTCGGTCACGTCCACGAAAAAGGCGGGCGCGAGATAGATAAACATGAATCCCATGCTATGAACCTGCCCGCCGTAGTGCTTGCAGGTTAAGCCGTGCGCCGACTCATGGAAGAAGCCGAGAATCAGAAACAGCACCCAGAATTGCGCAAGGTCCAGCACGCTCTTGCGGGTGAAGTTGAAATAGAGCACGGTGTCAGGGCCAAGGATGCTCCACTTGGAGACGAAGACTGTGGTTTCGAAAACGAAGAGCAGAATGACCGCCAATACGCACCAGCGGCTGTACACATAACTGCCAATGGCTCCGTCGAGCCACCCAAGATAGCGGTCAGGGTCCCATGCGGAGAAGCCGATGTGCGCCAGGTCGATTTTAGATCTGCCCCGGCGTCCCCGCTGGGCGAGCAGTTTCTCGCTCAGCGCGAGATTCTTCTCCCGGGGCGTCTTATACCAGAAGTCGGATACGTCCATGTTCTCAGCAAAGGAGCGTACTTCCTCCGCGCTGATTGGCGCGGCCGTCGCACTTGCAAAGAGCTCGGCAATCTCATCATAGGAACGAACGCCATCGAAGAGTTGCGCGAGCTGCCACTGAGTCGGCGAGAAGCGAAAGTAGTTAGCTTTGCCACGCTGAAGCACGCCGACGATGTGTTCGCCGTCGAGCACATCCTCACGGACGACGAGGTCCGGATCGAGACGAGGAGGCCGGCTGCGCACGAGGCGCGCCTGAGGCATTTCCGGGAGCGCCGCATCGAGTGCTTCACTTAGATTCATGGCGCGAGACGTACCTGCATGGACATTCCAGGCTTGAGGAGCGGCGATGGATGGACTACCGCGCCAATCACCTGCACGCTGCCGCTGGCCGGGTCGACCACCGGGCTTACGCGAACGATGCGTCCTTCTTGGCGCAGACCGGGGTAGTCCGCAGTCGAGAGCTCAATCGGTTTTCCGACGGAGAAAGCCGCCATGGCGGATTCCGGTACGGTAAAAAGAACGCGCAGCGGAGCAACCGCGGTAATCCAAAAAAGAACATCGCCTGCTTTGACTTCCTGCGCAGGGCGCACGGAGCTTCGCCCCACCACACCCGCAAATGGCGCGACGATACGCGATTGTTCCAGTTGCAGGTTGGCTGTCTTCAGGTCCGCCTCCGCCACAGCCTCCTCATCGTGGTTGTGATTCACTTCTGCAACCGTTTCATCGACCCTGTACTTCGCGTGCTCCCAGGTCTCCTCGCTAATGATCTTGTCAGCACGCATCTGTTCAGCGCGGTGTAGATCCGCTTTGGCGGTCATCTCTTCGGCTTCCCATTCGCTCGCCTGCGCTCGAACCGACGCAATGTGCGCCGCTTGTGATTCGCACTTCGATCGCAAAACACGGTCATCCAGCATGGCCAGAAGCTGGCCGCGTTGTACCCGGTCACCAATCTGGACCGCTATTGTTACGATGCGGCCGTCTCGTTCCGCGGCAATGTCTGCCTGCTGCTCTGCCACCAACGGTCCGGTCGTCGCAAAGAACCTGGGGTCGGAAGCTTCCAGCGGCCCCGGCGCCGAGGGCGAAGCGGGCTTCGCCGAATTCACAGAAGTCTCGGGCGTGGCGGCAACGGCGGCCTGGGCCGGCGGATGGGAATCACAGGCTGTACAGTTCACGAGGATCAACGCGCATGCCAACGCGCCAGCGGAGGAGGAATATATTCGGCAGCAAAGGGAAAGATTCATATACGTCACCACCCGATCCAATTCCATAGAGCCTGCCAAATCCAGAGTGCGGGTCGGCGCAGCAGAACGTAGCCGGCCGGCTCCCAACCAATAAAGATCTTGGCACGGCCTGTCATTCCGGCGCGAAGGCTCGCGTCGGCGTTCGCGAGTTGAACCTCTGCGGTGAACGTGCGCTCGCCATCCCCAGGATGAGCCTGAGGGCTCACGACCAGGACGCTACCATGCCAGGTGCGCTGCGGATAGCTATCGAGCTTGATGGATGCAGCCTGGCCGGGGCTCAGCAACGCTGTGTCGCGCTCAGGAACGGAAATCTGAAGAATCGCGGTGGATAGATCAAGCACCTGCGCGAAGGGGACGCCCGCGTCGAGATGTTGGCCGGCAACATTCTGAAGGTTGGCAGTGACTACAATGCCGGCAATGGGCGAACGCAATTGCGCTCCCTCGAGCCGAGCACGGGCGCGCGTCACCTCAGACCGAAGATACTCAGCGTGGGCGCGGTCTGTCCCCGCCTGGGCTGCGCCATGAGCCAGATCGTTCTCCATGACCAGCATGGCCTCCTGGTATTTGGCTTCGGAAGATGCAAGATCGGTGCGCCACTGCCAGTCGTTCATGGCCCCCAACACGTCTCCGGCGGCAACACGCTCGCCTTCATGTGCGAAGACCGCCGTTACGTTGCCGTCGACGGGTGCAGCGATCGTGACCAGGTGCTGGGGCGCCACCATCGACTCTCCCACCACGCGCATCGGCAGCGGACAGAAACCGAGAAAGAGCATGCATTCGAATACCAGGCCAAAGGTCATCCAGCGGCTACGGCGGCTCTGCAGCAAGGCGCGCTTCTTCTTCATCAGCGGCTCTATCAGGCTGATGAGCGGCACTTCGCGATAAAGCAGCGCATTGCGGATGGCGACAGTCGCCTGGCCCGCGAGGATCTTGATCATTTCGGTATGAGGTAAGTCAAGGAAATCAGGATCGCTACTTTCATAAAGCAGCATCCCAAGTCGCCCCTGGTCGTCGGAGAGTGGCAAGGCGTAGAGCGCGCGATAACCGGTCTCATCGAAATGACGCGCAACCTCGGGTGGCAGATCGGTCTGCATTCCGTTATCGGATTGCTCGTACCGGCGAAGGTGCAGAAGCTCGGACTGAGAAGAGAGCCAGCGTGTCAGATCATGGAGCCGCTCCACCTGTACGTCTCCCAGGGGCAAACTGGACAACCCTGAAACAGCCTTCAATTGCAGCCGTCCGCGGTGATCGAGCGCTATGGCACAGCGTTCGTAGGGCAACACATTTTGCGGACTATTGACGATGATCTGCAGCAAGCGGTCCAGGCGCAGTGTGGAGGTGATCTCCGCGCTCACATTCACAAGCGTTTTTAGAATCTCCAGCTTGCGCTCAGCATGCATCAAGGTCGCATTCTTGAGTGCATTGCTGATTGTTCCCGCCATTGACACGAGGAAGAACTGGTCATCCTCGTCAAATGCCTGGCCTTCCTTGTTAATGGCCTCGAGGACACCGATCTCAGCGTCGTCCTGCATCAGCGGGACCAGCACCGCATTCCTTACCGGCGGAATGTCGCTGTCGGCATCGGCCGCAGCGTTGCGGGCACCTAATCGCTCATCGTCGGCGTCTGTGATCAGCAGAGGGATGCCCTCCTCCGCCATGTCCGCGACATAACCGTCGCCGGGAGCTTGCGTCACGCCAACTTGGACTGTGGCGTCTTCCCCATTGCTTGCAACGAGGCGCAGTTCATCGCCGTCGAAGAGCCAAAGATGAACGGCTTGACAGGCCACCATCGTCAAAGCCTTCACCGGAATCATCGCAGTGACCGCATCGAACTCGAGAGTCGAATTCAGCGTCTTCTCAAGGTCGTAGAGTTGCGACATACGATGAACTGAATCAAGCAGAGTTTGACGGAGCCGCTCGAACTCCTCGGCGGCCAGAATTGCAGGTGCAGCCAATTGGATGATCGGCGCGATCTGGTCCAGGTCCCGTGGCACCAGGCCGGTGGAGAAGGTGAGAATCTCGATGGCTCCAGTGAGGCAGCCATCATGCAAAAGAGGAATATACGCGAGCGAGGTAACCGTTCGCTTGACGTGCAGGTGAGAGTAGTCTTCGCGACGGATTACGGCGCCCGGGTAGATGATCGAGCGAGCCGGTTCGGACAGGAGCGGAGCGATCAGCCGGCACTCGGCCGGTATAGAAATCCGTTCAATTGAAACGTCCCCGGCCGCACCGATCGCGGTCCAGGCCGCGTCGACCTCTTCCGGCACAAATCGGTGAATGGCACAGGCGCTGTCTGGAATCTGGTCGACAATGGCACTGGCCACGAGGGACGCGCGCACGGCGACATCGGGCGCGGCCAAAAGCAATGCGGCGAATTCAATCGAGGCATTGTGCAGAAGGGCCATAGTTGTTTAATAAGCTGCTCCAGAGATTCCTTGCCGGACGGGGCAAGTCGCTGTATGGTTCTGGAGTAGTTGGAGCCTAGCAAGCTGCGGTTCTGGTGTAAAGCAAATTCCGCCAAACGATAAGGGGAAGACGTGGATCTCGACGTGAAGCAGAACGGCAATATCTGCACGCTGAAATTGAAAGGACGACTCGTAAGCGGAGAGGCTGTGAGTCAGTTTGAGAATGCGTTCCAGTCCGCGCTCGCCAGCGGGCATGTCTTTCTGATTCTCGACCTTGAAGCCTTGCCCTATATTGACTCATCCGGCATCGGCTCTATCGTGAATGCGCTTCGGCTCTCGACAAAACTGGGAGGTAGCACGAAGCTCCTCAATCCCGCTTCTTTCGTGTCCAAGACGTTCAAAATGGTCGGCATCCTGAGCTTGTTCAGTGTCTATCAATCTGAAGCAGACGCGGTGGCTGCATGCGGGGGCTCTTAACTGTATTCCTAAACGAATAACAGCAATATTATCAATATATTAGGTGCGCATCCAACGCGCGTTTACGCGCAAAGTTCGGGTTGAACACGAAAAACCAAGCGGCTTCAGAATTGCCAGGCATCTCGCTTGGAACAGGCCAGGACGTCCAGAGGAGAGATTGCCGTGAGCATCTTAGTCTCTCATCCTTTTGGTGGTTGACTGCTCGCTATTAGCCGATGCCGCACCCATTTTGCAATATGGAATGTGCTCCATGGCACTCGACGACACTGCAGGTCCGGGGAAGACCAGACAAACCCCATCGGAGTAAAGGCTTACGCTTATCAAGGGCACCAGAATGGACCGAACCAAGTTTCGGGTTGCGAAATATTGCGTCGTTGATATAGCGTCTTTCTGTCATGACCGCCGGGAACTCACGTGATCAATACCTGATCAAGTCGATCGTTTACGCATCTCGTTTGCTGGCCGCATTTCGCTCTCCGAGTGAAGCTCTGCCGCTGAAGGAAGTTGAAGCGCGGAGCGGACTGACCAAGACCAAAGCTTTTCGCCTGCTCTATACGCTCGAAAGATGCGGCATGGTCGAAAAGGTTGGTGGAAACCTCTATCGAACATGTCTTCGGCCTTTCAGGCACAGGCTCTACCGTCTCGGATATGCCTCGCTCGGAGATGACTATCAATTCTCTCGGGAGGTGACAGCGAGTCTGCAGCGCGCCGCGGATGTCGAAGGGATAGAGCTCATTTCGACAGATAACCGTTACAGCGCAAAAACAGCCCTGCGCAATACCGACCTGCTGGTTCGCGAGAAAGTGGATCTGGCCATTGAGTATCAGATAGGAGAAGAAGTTGCGCCGATTATTGCTGCCAAGTATCGGGAAGCGAATATCCCCATGATCGCTATCGATATTCCCCATCCAGGCGCGACGTTTTACGGAGCCAATAATTACGAGGCAGGCTTGATTGGAGGGAAATACCTCGGCCGGTGGGCGAAGGAGCGATGGCTGTCAGAAGTCGACGAGATCATTCTTCTGGAGCTGCGCCGGGCGGGGAATCTTCCCAAGATGCGCCTCACAGGCATGTTGATGGGTATCAACCTTGTGCTCCCAAATACCAAAAGCTGCCGGGTCACCTACCTTGACGGGGATGGGGAGTTGATTCCCAGCTTTGAAGCGATGCGCCGGCATCTCCGATTCTCCCATGGTCACAGAGTCCTCGTCGGCGCCAACAACGATCTCAGCGCTCTCGGCGCCCTGCGGGCTTTTCAAGAAGCGGGACGCACTGAATGCTGTGCGATTATGGGGCAAAATGCCTCACCTGAAGGACGACAGGAATTGCGCCAGCCGAATACGCGGCTGGTGGGGTCGGTAGCCTTTTTCCCAGAGCGCTACGGGGAAAACGTCATTCGAGTGAGCCTTGATATCCTGTCGGGGCGTCCCGTTCCGCCGGCAGTTTTTGTGGAACATAAACTCGTTACACCCTCGACCGTTGATCACTATTATCCGAACGACAGCTTGACGGCCGCATAACACAAGATGTGCGAATTACTACAGTTGGGGCCCAATGGTCTGCATGCAGTATGTCGACGTGGTGGAGTGAATTACTACGTAGGTCCCGCTTCCTGAGGCCCTCAAGGCGGCCACTCTTCATCAAGTCCTTCAGCACTGGTCTATGTCTGTTTCTACGGGAGTTTGGTTCTATATGAACGACTAACTAATCGGCCTGTGGTGGCCTGAATACGGATTTTCATATATTGCATTCATGCCTCAACCTAAGCAACTTACTTTCCCGCGAACGCTTGAATCGAGATAGTCTCATGAACCTCCAGATAATCAGGCGGCACTCATTTCACATTGCGCAATTCCACCCGTGTATCAAAATGCATAGGGACCTCTTCGACGGTGCAGCTCATTTCTACAGAATATGGACTAATACCACTGGTTATTGCAGTTAAGGACGTTTATTTCACCATTGAGTCATATTGCCTTCCGCATTTCACAAAGTGGAATCACCAAAATTTCTCTGCCCCTCGTTGACAAGCGTTTATGTGCGATGGAAAGCTCCACACCACTGTTGAGCACTCGGGGCTGACCCTGGGCTAACCAGAGCGATGGATCAACCCGTTGATTGACATGAGAAACACAAATGGGGTTTCCCGCACAGGCCAGTGCAGCTGCGTTCATTCCTTGCCGTTGGTTGAACCGCTTCTGAACGCACACGCGGCCTTGACCGGAATTCTAGGAGGACCTAAAAAAATGAAGTTGAGAATGCTCTTGATGAGTCTGCTGCTGTGGATACCGGCGAATCTACTCTTCGCGCAAGGTGGTTCCACGGGAACGATACTTGGGACGGTCACCGACAATTCCGGCGCGGTCATCGCGAGCGCGGGAGTTGATATTACGAATATCGGAACAACCGTTACCACTCACACCCAAACAAGTTCAGCGGGCGATTTCACCGCCCCTTACTTGCCGCCGGGCGTCTACCGGATCACCGTCCAGTCCGCAGGCTTCCAAAAGGCGGTGACTGATGGTGTCCAGCTGGCTGTGGCTCAGCAAGTGCGTGTGAACGTCCAGATGGTGCCGGGTTCGGTCACCCAGAGTATCGAAGTTTCCGCCAGTCAAGTTGCGTTGGATACAGATACTCCTTCTATATCGCAGGAAATCAGTCAGACGCAGGTCAATGACCTGCCACTCAATGGCCGCAATTTCCTTGACCTTCTCCGCCTGACTCCCGGGCAAGTCACGACAACCACCGAAGCATCGGCATTCCGGCAGGGGGCCGAATCGGGTATAAGCGTCAACGGCCAAAGGGCAACATCCAACAGCTACACCCTGGATGGAATGCCGAATGTCGATGCTTCCGAGTCTCAAGCTGCGGTCATTCTTTCGGTGGATGCGATTCAGGAATTTGCCGAGCAAGCATCCACTTATGGCGCTCAGTTCGGATTCAGTGCGAACCAGGTGAACCTGGTGACGAAAAGCGGCACAAACAACTTGCACGGAACGCTCTATGAGTTCGACCGGAACGACGCATTCGATTCGAAAGGTCCCTTTCAAACCGCGCTGCCACCTCTGCGCCAGAACCAATTCGGCTATGCTGCGGGCGGGCCGGTATACCTTCCGCACCTGTATAACGGCAGGAACAAGACCTTCTGGTTTGCCAGTTATGAAGGGTGGCGAATCAATTCAAGTTCCGACAATTTCTTTAACGTTCCATCGCCCGACGCTCTGGCGGGAGATTTCACCCAATCCATCATCGACCCGACCACGGGAAATCCGTTCGCGGGCTGCACCGCCAATGGCGCGAACTATGTCTCCTGTGTTCCACAGGCGCGCTGGTCCCGGCTCGCGAACGTTGCGATTGCGGATAAGTTCTTCCCAGCGCCGAATTCCACAAGCGCGTCCGGCAACTTCGAGGAAGTCGGCAGCGCGCCCCTGCATCAAAATGAGCAGGACTACCGTGTTGATCAGGACCTGGGAAAATTTGGCACCATCTTCGGCAGGGGTACGTACGGAACCTACATTCAGTCTCAGGCGAACAATCTATCCGTGCCGATTGGAAACACCTTGTACGATCAGGCGGTCACTTCATGGGCGATTTCACACACCAAGAGCTTTGGTGCAAATGCTATAAACCGAGCGTATTTCTCGCACATGAATTTCTACTTCGACGAGGGCACGGGAGATCCTATAACAAGCACTGACCTGCAAACGCTTGGATTTACAAACTACTTCTCAAACATCGCCGGCCTGCAAGCAGCTTACCCCAATATCGCCTTCAACCTCGGAGGACTTTCGAATGGGGGAGGAGATGTAAATGCTTATCTTGCCAACCAGCAACCGGAGTGGGATATCGGTGATTCGCTGACCATCAACCGCGGCAGACACACCATCACGACTGGAGTGGACTATCGCAATTACAAGTTGAATCGCAATTACAACCAGAACTTCCTTGGACTCTTCACCTTCAGCGGATTTGCAACTGGGGGCGATACCCCCACAGTAGAAAGCGAAGTAGCTGATTTTCTGCTTGGTTACTTCTATAAGGGAGGCAATGCGTATGTGCCGGGGCCTCTGTCTAGCACCAGTACGCCAGGTGCTGCCGGGAATCCCACAACTCTTGTCTTTTCGTATCTTGCCCCCTTTGTCCAGGACGACTGGAAGGTGAATGGCAAGCTCACGCTCAATCTGGGCGTGCGCTACGACTACAAGCCAACCCCGCACGACGCTCACAACTATTTCTTCTGGAGAGACCCGGATAACGCCTCCGGAGGAATATGCACCGCAGACCAAAGTCTAATCGGAAAATACGGGGCCGGGGTCTACAGGTATTGCGGAGAATCCCATCCGCCCACGCCCAAGGAACCCTTTGCTCCGCGAATCGGATTTGCGTACCGCATGGGTAGGCCGCTGGTTATTCGTGGCGGCTACGGGGTGTTCTTCGACAACTACGAGGGTCGCGAGTTCGACAACTCGCAGAACCTGTGTCCGTTCTCGAACCAGGTCAATCTGGCCCAGTCTACGGGACAGACTTCACTTATTACAACCGATACTCTGTGGCCTGTCCAAAGCCCGAGTTGCGAATTCAGCGCCAGCAGTCCTCTGGGCACTTACAACCTGATTCCTCCCTATTGGCATAACCCTTATGTTCAACAGTATTCTTTATCGGTTGAACACCAGTTAGCCCGCGAGACGACAGTGGAACTCAACTATGTCGGCAACCGCGGAACCCGCCTCCTTTCGCGAAACAACGTCGCGCAGGCGTTTGCTCCGACCAACCCAGCCGCTTGCCAAGCCGATCCAAATGCATCGGGTTGCCCGGTCGCCGACCGCGAACCATTTCCAAATTTCAACCTTTATATTGAGGAGCAGTTCGAGGGGTTCTCTAACTACAGCGCAGGGACTTTGAAGCTCGAGCATCAATCGCGCGGGCTTGCGCTCACTACCTTCTATACGTTCTCTAACAGCCTCGACGATAAATCGGCGGCGGCGGCGGTCGGCGCCACGAACAATGGTTGGCAGGGTTTTCTCGACAACCATAATCCGAGAAAGGACTATGGGCGGTCAGATTTCAATGTGCCACAGCGCTTTGTTCTCAGCGCGATTTACCAACTGCCCTTTGGCCGCGGAAAGCAATTCCTTGGCAACGCTGACAAGGCGGCAGATCTAGCGGTCGGGGGCTGGCAGGTGAACGGGATTTTCAACTGGCAAAGTGGACTCCCATTTTCTGTAACCGCACCTGACGCGCTGGGCGTGTTGCAAACCAACGGAGCGCCCAATCGGACGAACCAGGTGGGAAGTCCGTACCCAAGCGGATTCCATAAGTCCATCAACAACTGGTTCAACACCGCAGCCTTCGTTCCGGCACCCGACTATGAGTTCGGGACGACTGGTAGAAACATCATTCGCTCTCCGAGCTGGAACAATCTGGATTTCTCACTATTCAAGACGGTCAAATTCACTGAAGGTCTCAGATTCGAACTACGCGCAGAGGCTTTCAATGCACTCAACCATGCAGAATACGGCCTTAGTGGCGAAGCTGGCGATTCCTCCAATGCGGCGCAGTATGGAAAGATCCTGGCCGCGAATCCGGGACGTATCGTGCAGCTCGGCGGAAAATTCTATTTCTAAGGCTGGAATCATTCGCCGTTTGAATTGGGTCGGCCTGCCATCTCTGACAGCAGGCTGACCCACGCCGCAAGACCGAGATTGGCATCTTCGGTTTTATCCAACGTCCCGGGCCATTTTCTATCAATGATCATTCAACTAAATAGCAAAGGGGCAAGAATTCAATGAAAAGCAGATACGCAGTCATTCTTGGAAATCTCGGTAACACCAAAGATCGTTTTTGCGGCGGGTATAAGAATAATCCGCCGGCGATGGAGATGCTCAAAGCAGCTGCAAAGATCCCCCACGTCTCTGGAATCGAGCTTGTCGGTGATTGGGACATCCGTCCCGATAATGTCAAAGAAATGTGTCATGCGTTCAAAGACTACGGCATGAAATGCGTCTCGATTATTCCCAATCTTTTCGGGGATAAGATCTATTCCAAGGGCAGCTTCTCAAGCTCAGATGCGGCGGTTCGCCGGCATGCGGTGGATCACGTCCGCGCGATGTGCGACGCCGGTGTGGAGTTGGGCTGCCCGCTCATCAATCTGTGGCCTGGCCAAGATGGCTATGACTATCTGTTGAGCGCAGACTACGAATCTGAACGAGCGTGGTTGTGTGAATCGGTTCTGGAACTCGCTGATCTCTATCCTGATCTTAAGTTTGCTCTTGAATACAAGCCCAAAGAGCCGCGTACACATAGCTACATGGCGCGAATGGCAGATACGTTGCTTCTCGCCATCGAGACCGGTGCGGCAAATGTTGGCGTTACGATTGACACTGGCCATGCGTTCGTGGGCGGCGAAGTTGTGGGCGAGTCCATCGTGCTTGCAAAGAGAGCTGGAGATCGCCTCTTCCACATGCACTTTAACGATAATCACCTGACCACCGACGACGACATGATTGTGGGGTCGGTGCACAGTGTATGCTACCTGGAAACCCTCTATTGGCTGGATCGCTGTGGCTATTCCGGCTGGCTCTCCATGGATCAATATCCCTACCGGGAAGACGCTGCCGGAGCGATTGGCGAGAGCATACTTTGGCTGTGTCAGTTTGAGGCGATATTGGAACGGAACCGCGAACGGATTGATCATCTCGTGCACCAGCAAGACGCGATTGCCACGTCTCGCTTCTTGCGCTCGGTCCTTGCCCCAGTCAACGCGTAATAAGGCGTTCCCGAGGCGTGCAACGCATCAGTCGCGACGGGGGACAGTTACGGCCATTCTCTAATGAGAAAACGCACCAGATGCCAGAGGAGTTCGATGAGACTCATCTAGCTCGCTTTAGTGCGACAACGGAATCTGATCTTTCTTGCTTGGAAGGAGAATTGGGAGTATGAGGCATCCTCTCCGCAATCTGCTCTTGCTCACTCAAATCGCTGCTTTGGGCGTCTTATGTTCTTATGCTGAAATCAAGGTCACCGACCCACGATGTGAATCTGCGGTGAATCCCCTGGGTATTGATGCAATAACGCCAAGGCTGAGTTGGATTCTTACCTCGAGTGAACGGGGTCAAAGTCAAACCGCCTATCAGATACTCGTCGCAAGTGACGAAGATAAGCTGAAGAACGACCAAGGAAATATCTGGGACTCTGGCAAAGTTACTTCTGACCAATCGAACCAGGTGTTGTACCAGGGTCCCACGCTTACTTCGCGCCTTCGCTACTTCTGGAAGGTTCGCGCATGGGACAAGAATGGTGTAGCAGGTCCCTATAGTGAAGCCGCATTTTGGGAAATGGCGCTCTTGTCTCCACAGGATTGGAAGGCACAGTGGATCGGATACATGGGCGGCTGGGCCGGCCGGGCCTTGTATTTTCGATCTGACATCACGGTCAGCAAGCCCGTTCAGCGTGCTCGCGTTTACGTCGTCGGGATTGGTTACTACGAATTGAGACTGAACGGCTCCAAGGTCGGAGACCATGTACTGGATCCGGGTGTTACGGAGTACACAAAGCGAGTTCTATACTCGACCTACGACGTCGCAGATCAGTTGAAGCCTGGGCCAAACACGATCGGTGTAATAGTCGGCAATGGGTGGTACGGCGTACCCAGACTTCTCTTGCAGCTCGAGGTGAACTATGTTGATGGCTCTCAAGACACTTTTTATTCGCACCAGGGATTCTCCGCGCAGAACAATGGACAATGGCGCGTCACAAGTGGCGCAATTCTCGAGAACAACATCTACGACGGTGAAACCTACGATGCCCGTCTCGAAAAGAGTGGGTGGGACACCACAGCGGGCTACTCCACCTTGGACAACGGGCCGGTCGACCGAACTGAGGGCTGGGCAGCTCCACACAATGCACCCCCACCGGGGGGAAAACTAGTCGCCCAAGCTGTCAATCCCATAATGGTGATGGCGACAGTTCAACCGAAAAAAATCAGCGAGCCAAAGCCAGGCATCTTCGTCTATGACCTCGCGCAAAACATGGCGGGTTGGGTTCGACTTAATGTAAGTGGGGAGCGCGGCACGCGAGTCACGCTCAAGTTTGCCGAAAACCTAGCCCCGGACGGAACTGTCGACCAAACCAACCTGATCAAGGCAGCCGCGACGGATGTTTATATTCTCAAGGGTGGTGGTGCCGAGTCGTGGGAGCCGCGTTTCACTTATCACGGATTTCGCTATATTCAGCTTGAGGGCTTTCCTGGGAAGCCGACCCTCGATACTCTCGCGGCCAAGGTTGTTCGCTCCTCAGTCGAGCCGGGCGGAACGGTTGAGACGAGCAATGATTTGATTAACCGGATTCAAAAAATGGTTTGGTGGACGGAGGCCAGCAATCTCCCTAGCATACCTACCGACTGCCCGCAGCGAAATGAGCGAATGGGGTGGATGAACGACCTCACTGTGCGCTCGGAGGAAGCGATTTACAACTTCAATATGTCACGCTTCTACCCTAAGTTCCTTCACGACATTCGCGATTCTCAGGGCGAAGACGGCGCTATTCCGGATACGGTCCCGTATGGGTGGGGGAGCCGTCCAGCCGACCCGGTATCGGCCAGTTATCTCTTGTTGGGGTGGTTCGTCTATCAGCATTATGGCGATACGCGCACAGTGGCCGAGGAGTTCGACGGTTTTAAGGGCTGGACAGATTTTCTTCGTAGTAAGACCAAAGATAACATTGTGACCTATGGCTATTATGGAGATTGGTCACCCCCGAAGGCCTTTGCTATTCCTGGAAGTGACGGTTCCGGCGCCGTATCGAAAGATACCCCGCTCCAGTTCATGTCAACTGGATATCTCTATTACTGCTCGCGGCTCGTCGCCCAAATGGCGCACGTGCTCGGCAAACAGGACGACGAGGCTAAGTATGAAGATGTGGCAAAGCAAGTAGCCATTTCATTCAATAATAAGTACTGGAATGAAGCTGCCGGAGGATATGGTTCTAACAATGAATCCATGAACTCCTTCGCACTGTTCCTTGGCGTCGTTCCTCAGGATAAGGTGCAGCGCGTAGTTGCGAGCTTGGTCAAAGCCGTACACGAGAACCAGGATCACCTTACAACCGGAAACCTCTGCACAAAGTACGTTCTTGAAATGCTCACTAAGTATGGATACGGCGATCTAGCATTCAAGATTGCCACTCAAGAGACTTATCCAAGCTGGGGCTACATGCTGGCCAACGACGCCACAACTCTTTGGGAGCGCTGGGAGCCGTTGACTGGCGCTGGCATGAACTCGCACAACCATCCAATGATGGGATCGGTCAGCTCATGGTTCCAAAAGTATCTCGGCGGAATCAATCCCGATCCACAAGGCCCAGGGTTCAAGCGCATTGTGATTCGCCCATATGTTCTGGGTGACCTGACCTGGGTGCGCGCGGAGTACAGCTCTCCCCATGGCCTGATTGCCAGTTCCTGGCACAAAGACAATGGGACACTCACATTGAAGGTGACTATACCCGTCAACACCACAGCGACTGTTTATGTACCCGCGGGAGCCGCTGCCAATGTTGCTGAAAGCGGAAAGCCCACGTCGGCATCGGCGGATGTCAAATCGCTTGGCAAGCGAGAAGGAGCGGCCATATTTGAGGTGGGGTCGGGTGAATACGAATTTGTAGCTAAGTGAAAGACGACACGGGCTAAGGGCCTTCTTGGACTTAGTTATACATGTAGACGCGCCGGCACCGGCCGTGGCGGGACAAAGTTCGATCAAAGGATCTTGCCTATGTCCGCCGCGGCCGATTCTTTGTGTCGATGACTCGTGCAATTCATCCATTCGCACGCTCGACTTGGCCCTTCATCAAAATGCTCAGCGACCTCAAGTGCGCGGATGACCGGCTTTCAACTTTAGAGCGACTCGAATTTTGAGGCCGGACCAAATCTACATGCGATTCTCAGCGTCAAAAGCAGGTTCCCCCGTGGACGCTGTTGCTCTTTGGCCGCCTATTTGATCCTGAAATGAGGACTCGAATGCACGGACGTACAACTGGTTGATGGATCATTCCACGATTACGGTGGCACTGATATTCTGCGCGGACCCATCTGTTACGGTAAGCGAGATCGGAATTGTGTAGAGACTTCAAATCGCCCCGGCTATACCTGATGTTCATTAGTCTCGATCGGCAGGATTACCCGGCATTTCTGTTGGAAGGCCAGAAGACCGCGGAAATCATGCACGATCCAATACTCAGTGACATCATTGCGTCGGCGCGAGCTGGCTATGCAAGAGCCGGTCGGCGCGGTCTGATGGATCGCCTGTATGCCAAGCAGAAGGAGTACTACCTGCAGGGAAGGTACGACGGAATCATGCTGGCCAAGGCATGCGCATTGATGGGTCGAAAACAGGAAGCAATGCAACCGCTGGAAGAGGCCTATAACCGGCATGAAATAAATGTCCTTTCATGTCTTTCCCACTCAGACTTGCTCACATTAAGGGATGATCCCCGCTACGTTGCGCTGGTGAAGAAGATCAACTTCCCATTACATCCAACGGGGCCTTCGCCAATTTACCTGGCTGCAATAGGGAAGCAACCGCTACAAGGTTCCTCCACCCCGCACTGAACGGCGTCGCATCGCGGAGCCTGGGACGAATACTAAAATTGGCTCAAAATACCTGGGTTGATTAACGCGGCAAGGAATTCATCACTAGGACAGCGCAGTCGCTGGCCGATATCCGCTGATCCATGCGATCTCCGTTTGCCGCAGCGGCACCGCAAGCAGGGCGTAGTAATTGTCGGTGAGGTACCCTTCATAGCCCATCGGCGTACCATTCCAGCGCCTGAAATCGTTTGATCTGCCGCTCTCCCCACGGCCTTCGAATCCGCCCCGACCATACTCCCCAAGCATCGCAAACAGAATGCGATCCGCTTCCACCTTGCGCCCCAGATCATACAATGCCGCGAGCGTGAAGAAGGCAAAACAGGCCGTTGCACCCCCATTCTGGTAGTTCTGGAACCCATCGGAATTGTCCGGGAGCACGCCGCCGCCACGAAGCCCGTCCGGCTCCTTATGCACATAATCCTTTAGAGGTACGGATACGAGATTACCGGGTAGGCCCATGTTGAATTTGTCATAGCCCACCTCCCTCATCTTCGCCATGAGTTTGTTCATGATGGCGTCCGCCTTGTCCTTCGGCACGAGCCCGTAGTGAATGGCGATTCCGTTCACCCATAGGAAGTAGTAATCGTGTAACTGCCCATCTGAACTCCGCCAGCCACCTAATACGCCCGTCTCCGGATCGTAGAAAGTCTCGAAATACACATCCCGCAATCTGTTTGCAGCAGCCTTGTAATGTGCTGCGTCTTCCGTCTTGCCAATGCGCTCTGCCATCATCGCCATTCCGTTCAATGCACGGTAGGCCAGCGCGTTGCCGTAAGCGTCCTCGTGTCCAAACCCGATGTCATCCCACCAGTTCGACGGTCGTACCTTGATCGGAATCCCACTTGGCCATGTCCCGGAATTGCCGCTTACTATGTACTCAAACAGGCCATTGCCATCCCTGTCGGTTGCAATCATCTTGTTGGCCCACCCTTTAACGCCCGCGTAGTTGGCTTTCAGCCATGCATCGCTTTTCCCCTCGCGCACACAATTCGTTGCCGCGATCAGCAATGAAGGCATCGAATCCAAAGATTCGGCCGGAAAATTCCCGGGCGCAGGCAGTCCATAGGCTTGGCCACCGGCAAGGATCGCATCCAATGTCTGCCTCACGATATCGAGTGCAGTCAACCCCATTACCAGCGGCGGACTCAGCGCAGCGATGTCCGCATATTCGTAGTAGCAAAAGGCGCAGGTATCGCTCGTTGTATTGTTCGAAAGCACTCGTCTATCCGCATTCAATTGCAGTGCATTGAGCCAATTGCGCTTGAAAGCGTCAAAACGGCTATCGTTCTCAATACCCGGCAATTGCGGATATATCGCCGTGATCTCCAATATATAAACCACTTGCTTGTTCGCTTCAGTAGCTGGAGGAAATGTCAGAGTCGCCAGGAGCCCAACGCTCTCGGGAACGTTTTGCAGAGTCGATCGCTGTCCCGCTTGATATCCAAGACCAACGCCATCGGCACCGTTTGCCGTAACTCGCATTGATCCCTGTTCCGGAAAATGAATCAGTGCAGGTAAGCTTAGAAATCCGTCTCCGCTGGACAATCCAAGTACCGTCGAGTAACACTTCGACAGATCGAAGCGGAAGGCGAGTGGTTCGAGCACCACGCCCTCTGACCATTGCGAAATCATCAGAATCTTTCGATTCGACAACTCCACAGCCCACGCCGGCCCATCCACGGACGATTGCTTCGCCATCCTATACTCGATACGATGTGTCTCGCCTGTCTGAGCAATAGATGCCCTATATCCGCTCGAACTCGGAGGCTGGAAGACGTTCGCACCCCGCTTGGACCGCCCTAGTCCGTCGATACTCAACTCCGCAAACTCGGGGGCATTCCTTGATAGTTCCACCATCATGCTTCCCGAGGCAAAGCGAAAGCCATTTGCGCTGATCGTGGCAGGGTTATCTGCGAATGCCTGCTCGCGAAGCAGAGTTGAGGCGAGCATCCGCCCGGCTACTCCGGAAACTGCCGTCTTCAAGAAATCCCGGCGCTCAATCATTATTTGTCCTCTCCGTTAAAGGGGGTCGCAACGACCAAATGCTCATACCTTTGGTTCTTAGGTGCTCTCTCAGATGCCAACTTAATGCCGAAATGGCTCGGCCGCCACCAGAAATCGAATTCTGGGGCTCGCCTCTCTTGAATCGGCTGATTCGATGGTTACAGGCTCAACCGAATTCTAAGCTGTATATAATGATCGCTGCCATTGGAAGCAAGCAATCTCTCCGTGGCGTCGGTTATATTCGGGTTGTTGTGCCCTGGAACGTTCAGGGAGTTGACCGCCCCAAAGTTGAAGCTCAGGTTCGCCTTCTCCGTGAATCGGGGAACTGGACGGGATTATGGGCGGCGTCCTGTTCGCTCCCAGCTTGAAATGGCCCGATGAGAGCAGATGCAACTGCCCACACGGTAATGAGTAATGGTGCCAACAATGCCTACGGGTATGAGCGTCTTGGACTGGGCGGTTCTTTGCGCATACTTCGCCCTCATGATCGGCATGGGCTTGTGGGCGCGAACCAAGATCGTGAATGCCAACGACTACTTCACCGCCAGTGGAGCCATGCCCTGGTGGCTTTCCGGCATCTCGCATCACATGTCCGGTTACAGTACAGCAGTCTTTGTTGGCTATGCCGCTATTGCCTACACCGCCGGTTTTACCATCTACGTATGGTGGGCAAGCACAATTGCATTAGGGATGCTGATTGGCTGCTCCACGTTTCCACCGCGCTGGGCACGTCTGCGCCAACGCACAGGCCTGATTTCGCCACTCGAGTTCCTCGTGGCCCGCTATAACCTGCCCACTCAACAGGTGCTGGCCTGGAGTGGCGCACTGTTTAAGATATTCGATATCGGCGCCAAGTGGACTGCCACCGCTATCCTGCTGAATGTCCTTGCCAACGTGCCGCCTGTTTATGGTGTCTTGCTCACGGGCAGCGTCACTCTCGTCTATGCCGTCGCGGGCGGACTGTGGGCAAATGCACTCACAGACTTCAGCCAGTTTGTCATCCAACTCGCCGCAGGCTTCACTATGCTCATTGCGGTGCTCTCGCGTCTTGGCGGTGTCTCAGCCCTGTGGACAATCTGGCACCGGCTGCCGCCTTCACACTCGCACCTCTTTGTCGCGCCTTACACACCACTTTTCGCTGCCACCTTCCTGCTCTTGAACACCCTCTCTTACAACGGTGGTTCATGGAGCCTGGCGCAGCGCTTCATCGCAGCGCCCAACGGAAAAGATGCGAGGAAAGCCGCTCTGCTCTCGGCTTCTCTCTATCTCATCTGGCCGCTGGTGCTGTTTTTTCCTGTGTGGGCTGCACCGCTGCTGCTGCCGCATCTTGCTGACCCAGCCAGAAGCTACGGCTTGATGGCCCAGATGTTGCTGCCGCGCGGTGTCGTCGGTCTGGTGCTGGGTGGCCTCTTTGCATCTACGATGGCGATGACTTCTTCTGACGCCAATGCAATCTCCGCCGTGGTTGTGCGAGACATTCTCCCCGCGCTGCGTCGCGACCGCCTACGCATGAGCAGTGTTGCGCAATTACTCGCTGGCCGCGTCTGTACCTTTGTCCTGCTTGCACTCAGCATGGTCATCGCCTACTATGCGGATCACTTCGGCGGTGTGCTCGGACTGATTATTCTCTGGTTCGCGGCACTCTCCGGACCGGCCACGATTCCTATCATGCTCGGCATACTACTTCCGTTTCGTCGCTGCGGTCCTGCTGCCGCGCTCATCTCGTGGAGCGGTGGCGTATTCACCTTTATTCTCATCAAATTCGTCTTTTCGGCGCAGATTACCAACTTCGCTGGCGACATGGCCACGGCCGTCAGTGTCGGTGGCCCCGTTGTCGTTGCACTCATCCTCTACATTGTGGTCGGACTCTTCACCCGCAAAACGAGGCCGGCGGCCTACGCTCTGCTGCATAGCATCAATCTGGATTCCACCCCGGACGAACATCATGCAAACGATATTAAGCATGACGATGAAGCTTCACAGGAATTCGTCTCCTGAGTATTAACCTGTCGAATTCGAAAAGATCCTCGCTTAACTCACTCAATGTCCACGGGAAAGTCATATCGAGAAATATCGAGACACGTGTTGCTTCATCGCCAACCTCTTCTCACTCGGGCTAGCTGCGGGGAACATCGAGATTGATCCAACTGGCAATCCCATCGCGGCCTGCGTTGTTTCGCGGCCATACCTTCAGCTGGTTGCGTCCCGCATGCAACCTCCAGGTGAAGACTGCGTTGACAGGCGACTCCTCTTTCCCGTCGATTGTGGCCAGAAACGACTCGAAGCCAGGGGTCACCGTATCGAGATGAACCAGAAATTCATCCGGCTTCGAAGTTGGTTCGAGAACGAAGTGCGCCTGGTTGAGTGTCCAGTCGAAATTGCCGCGCCTGGTGACTAAGTTCGGGTGAAGCAATTCGGCGGGCGCGTCCGCATCTGTCCACACATCGAATCCGCTCCAATTCCAACCTTCTTTGCCATTGTTCAGCGGCAATGGCCATTTCTCCTGCAGGAAATTGCTCCGCGGGATAAGCCTCAGTTCGGCGAATGACATATCGCGGTCCAGCCCACGCCACTGGAACGCCCCTCTCAGCCAATCGGGCGTTGCAGGCATATTCCACTTCACAAGATGCACAATACGAGTGGACCTTGCTTGCTGGCCGCGCAGGACCCGTAGTTGGCGCTGCCGAATCTCCGACAATGAAAGTGGAACGCCAGTGGCATTGTCTACCGCGTAATAGGCCATCGTTCCATCGATCCAAATCCACTTCCGGAGCTGATTCGACCAGATCTCTACCGCTTCATGGCCGACGTTTGTCGGACGACCCACTGTTCCGCTATCAATCGAAATGTCCCTGCCCACAAATCCAAAGCTTTCGGCGGCCTGCAGGAGCACCAGGTTGTACTGCTGACAGAAACCGCCAACAGGCTTGCCATCAGGAAGCTTCTTCAGGATTTCGAGTGCGTCCCACGGGGGATAATACTGGTCCAGGTGCCACTCCGCCCATTTCCATTGTTGCGAAGACCAGGCGGCGAGCTTGGTAATTATGTCGAGATCCGTTTTCGCACCGTTGACGACGGCGTCAAGCTGATAGCGCGTTCGCAGTTCCTTCAGTTTCGGCTGCGTGAAAGGCTCATACTGAAATGGAATGGAACTGCGCACAATCTCTTCATTGTGAAAATCGATGACCTTGAGGGCCTTTGTCCAATCCTCCGCCTGCCTGGGCTCGGTGATCAGCTTGATCTCACTCAGCCTTGGCGTAACCAGCGGATCCGAAGTCGCCAATGTCACTTCAACTTGAACATAGCGGCCGCGCGGCGTTTTCACCATGCCATCATGGTCAGGTGGCTCCCACTCCGACCACGTCTCCTCGCGTGGCACATACGTTGTTCCGGATCGAACGCGAAGCGTTACTCCGCTCATGGCGTTCGGCGCAGTAGAAACCAAGACTCTCAGCGGACCAGGCGCGCTGAGAGGCGGTGCGAGCGGCTTCGCCTCAAGGTTGGAGACATCCACCACCGGCAGCAGGATAGAGCCGCTGGATACAAAGTGCTTTAGATAAACCCGTACGTAGTACTCTCCGGGAATATTGCCGGCAGGACCCAGTCTGTCCACACTCCAGGTTTTGCCCTCATCGGCGCTGCGGGCGCTCCTGTGCGCTAATTCCACATAGGAGTCGTCGGCACGCGCGATCTTTACCCCGCCTGTTCCCCGGATGATAATGTCGTTGATTCCCGACTTAAGGGTCGAAGGGTCGATGGTATACGCGTGCCACTGTTCGCCAAATATCGGTTTCGCTGTCCCTAGTTTCTGCGGGTTGCCGTTTATCTCCACTTTCAGGTCGCCGCTGCCGCCCACGATAAGCACTGCATTACTCGCCTGCGGATTGGAAATCAGGAGCTGTTTGCGAATCACGATGCCTGGAGAAAGCGTCTCTGTATTTGGCTTATAGGAGAACCCGGAGGCAGACCCATCATCCTGGAACACTTCGCCTGATCTCAGCTGTAGTATCGAACCGTCAGGAGAGAGGGCAACGTTGCTGGTCACCGCGCGTTCGTAAATTGCGTGGGCGCTCAAGCGTAGCGTCTCCGCCTGTGCCGGGCCCAAGACGCAGGCCGCAAGCAATGTGGCCCCAATCGACGGTCGGACGATCCGTAACCATATGGTCATTCAGTCTTCCTTCTAAGAGCACATCCGGATAGCCGTTCGGACACGCGGTAGAGCTATTCCAGGCTCACCGCTCCAGCTCAATTGCCTAGAGCTCAGATCGCCAGGCTCGGATGCAACCGCGCGGCCATGCACTTATCCTGACTCTCAATACTCTTGCGGCCAGCTCGCAGATACAAATGTTTTCGTGACGGCAAGTCTACCAGCATCCTTGCCCACCATGATAGGGTTCGTTAGCTGCTTTTTGCTTGTCGGCGTCGAAAATCATGGTTACCCTCGGTGGTTGAATAGGTTGACCATTCTGGAAACAAGCCAGGTTGCGATGGCAGCGGATGTTCGGCCGCGCGAAGAGCCTTGTAATCGCCTCCGCAACCGGTGGTTCTCATATATAAGGTTGAGAGATAGACATTTGCATGCCGTGCAAAATCGCTTGGCCCAGGCCCGACCGCCAAATTTTGCATATCAAGCATGTCGCAAGAACCAGGAGAAAGCATGGATCCGCTATCGATCTCTGGACGTGATCCAGTAACAGGAAGATGCATCTGTGTCACGGTTCAAGACGGTCATATCATCTCCGTTGATGATGCTCGCCAGGAATGCGACCTTTGGATCTCGGCTGGCCTTATCGACCTGCAGGTAAACGGCTACCAGGGGCTTGACTTGAATGGTGACAATGCGTCTTCTGAGACGGTTTCACAGCTGACAAGAACTTTGCTGGCAACCGGCGTAACTACTTTTGCGCCCACATTAGTAACAGCGTCCGAATCGGAGATTCTGCATCGGCTGGCATGCATTGCCGAAGCGCGCACCGCGGATTCCATCGCCAGGAAATGTATTCCCTACGTTCATGTTGAGGGCCCCCACATATCGCCGATCGACGGGTATCGCGGAGGTCATCGCCTTCAGGCGGTTAGGCCACCGTCATTGCAGGAGTTCGACCGATGGCAAGCTGCATGTGGTGGCCTCGTGGGACTTGTGACCCTGTCGCCCCATTACCCGAACTCTCCGGGGTACATCTCGGAGCTGGTAAATCGAGGCGTTCATGTGTCGATTGGACATACCCATGCCTCGTCCGCACAGATTGATGCGGCGGTGCGGGCAGGCGCCCGTCTCTCCACCCATCTCGGAAATGGAATAGCCCCTCAATTGGACCGCCATCCCAATCCGATTTGGAGCCAGCTGGCCGAGGACCACCTGACGGCGTCCTTCATTGCGGACGGCCAGCACCTGCCGGCGGATGCCCTGAAAGCGATGATTCGGGCTAAAGGATTGGACAGAAGCATTCTGGTTTCTGACGTGGTTTTTCTTGGCGGCATGCCCGCCGGAACCTACATTGTTCAAGGAGAGATTGTCGAACTTACCCGCCAGGGGCGCCTGCAAATAATCGGAACCCAGCTCTTGTCTGGGGCTGCGGTGCCGCTGATTACCTGCGTGGGCTCAGCTATAAGGATGACGCGATTCTCGCTGGCAGAGGTGCTCAAAATGGCTACTGAAATTCCCGGCCGGTTTGCCGGAGATAGTGGCCTGCTCGCGCCAGGGAAGCGAGCCGATCTCATTCGTTTTCGTTGGACTTCCCCTGAAAGCCCATTAACCATCGAAGACGTATGGCTCGCGGGAGAGCCCATGGCTGTCCCCTTTGATGTAGATACTCGCTTGTGGCCGGACCAGTTGCGGATAGGGAAGGTTAATGAAGTCGGTTAGGGGGCAGCGCAAATAACGGCAGGACAAAGGATATCGTGGTCGTTGCGATCTTCATGGCATCTCGGAATGGTGCGGCGCTTCGGCCAAAAATTCCTTGGCCCGCTCCCACCACATTCGTGAGGAGCACGGGACAGAGATGCTCGAGACTTGCGCTGGAGACACCAGGATCGCAGAAGCCCTCGAGTTTACCGTCGGATTACTTCCATTCTTTTATTTGCGGCGCCTATGGTTCTCCGCTACTATAAAGTTCCCTTCGTTGAAGAGATAGCGGTTCCCGATACAAACATCGCTGTCAGGATTGATAAGTCGCTCTTAATATCGACCGGAAAAATAGGCCCTGTTTAAGTTTGAGCTGGCAACTGCGGAGGTGATGGATGGCCGTCGGTCTTATTGTGTGGGGTAGGTTTCTCGACGCCTCCGGGAACAAGGTTACTGTGCCGGCGCCATCCACCAATCTAGGCAAGCCCTGGTTGTGGGATATGCTGCGAACCGAGGCTGCTGCAATCGGATCGACCTTTGACTTTGTTCAGTTGCCCCCATGGTCGCTGGCGCAAGGTGGTGCCGGATCAGGGTGTGACGGCTACGGAATTTTTCAGCGCCGCAATCTCAACGGCACTCGCTATGGTCCTCTCGAAAGCCTCATGGCGGCAATCGCTGCGATGAATGCACACGGCTGCCGGACTTATGGCGACCTGGTGCTTCACCAGTTGATTGGTGAAAACGGCGGGCCTGGGGTCTTCCGCTACGTCGGAGCTGACGGCAAGACGATGAATGGGAGAGGCCAAACAAAGCCTGGTTGGTTTCGCGGCGGCACCAAGAACGATGATCCCATTCCTCCCTTCTGCCGAGAAGATGACGTGCCGGTCAGAAGCGATGACACACCGTTTGGACGCGAGCTGAGCTACCAGAATTGCAATCCTCCTCATGTCACAGAAAATGACGCGAAAGACTATCTCGTCTGGGCGAAGGCGCGCACCGGCGCAAGCGGATTCCGCTTTGACGACACTAAGGGGACTTATGCACCATCCGTACGCCGCATTATGGATGCCCTGCCAGAGGTCCCCTTCTACAGTGAGTATTTTGACGGAGACCCGGCCAATCTCAACTGGTGGGCAACCAGTCCTCCGCTCAGTGGACGTTCAGCGGTGGAGGACTTTACGCTGCACTGGCGCATTCAAGCCGCATGCAATGGATACGATGCCACGCAGTTCAACAGTGGTGATGCGGGTTATTGGCAGTGGAACCCCGGTCTTTCCGTGGGTTTCGTTGACAATCCTGACACAGACACGAGCCCCGGCCAACAAGTGATGTTCAACAAGGGTTTGGCCTATGCTTACCTGCTCACTCTCCCGTTGCGTTCGGCGCTTGTGTACGGGAAGGACTATTTCTCCGGAGCGACCTGGCCCGGCGCTTACGGACTGAAGCCTCTGATTGACAATCTCTGTTGGATCAACCGCATGTTCGCCTTCGGCAACTACCAGGTTCGGTGGGTTGATCGGGACGTCTTTGTGGCCTCACGAGACGGGAATGGCGGAGGTGTAGGCTGGAGCGGCGGCCTGTTGACAGCGCTGAACTTCAGCACGTTGACGCCTCGGACCATCACTTGTGCGACACCGTTTGGTGCGAATCGCTGGCTGCATGACTATACAGGGCATCATCCCGATATCTGGACCGACAACAATGGAAATGCCACGTTCACTATTCCGTCAAACGCATACTCGAGCGGTCAGTCCTATCTCTGTTTCGCCCCAGGCGGCGTCAGCCAGCCTTACCCGACAACGGTCCATGCAACGACGCAAACTATTGAGGGCGCCATTGATCTGGATGTGATGCCGGCTCGCAATGGAAAACAACAGCTACCACAGCGCCTGTATTGCGCCAAAGACACCGATGTATCGCTCAAGGTTTCCGCCAAGTTGCCGCCCGGCTCCACGCTGGTAGCTACGATAGGCCCCGCGGATGGCGAAATCGTCGCGCACTGCCAAATCGGTGCGGAGCCCGGTAACTCGAGTGGCAAGACAAAGAACACGGGCTGGCAGAATGTCTCGTTGGAAGGTTCTGGTTTGCCTGATGCCGGAAACGAGTTCCGATTAGTTGTAACCTATACCGGAGCAAAAGCATAATCAGGCAAGTCGGTAGAACTGCACTGAACTCGTTCTTTCAGATTCAAGGCCCGTCGCTAAGAGAAATCGATGTGCAACAAAGCCTTCGCAAGATGTTGAAGGTTTCTTCCCTTGAATTGCGTTTTAGAGAATGGCGCAGTTCACTAACGTCATCTGCGCTGTAAGAGTTCAAGAGCATTCGGACTTAATCCTCGGTTCAGAGAAACTTCGTTGAGCTGAATTGAATAGCCATCAGATCCGCGCGGTGACTGTTCGATAGGAGGCGATTTGAAACCCAATCATTTTTGCCTGCTGATCTGCATGTTTCCTCTTGCTGTCATTGAGAGTGGCGTGGCGCAATCAACCATGGTGCCGTGGCTTACCCGTTCTGCGGATAACTCAAGAAGCGGTTGGAACGCACATGAGACTGAACTGACCCAGGCATCCGTTCAGTCGAAGGGAATCCTGCGGGCGACGATCATCCCAGTCATCGGAGATGCGCGAGGAATGGAAGCGCAGCCACTCATTCTGCCTAACGCGCAGACTGCACGCGGAACACGTGATGTGCTGGTGCTTCCATCGATGGCGAACGTCGTACGCGGGGTCGACGCACATGATGGCTCAGCCATCTGGCAGGTTACGTTGGGCACGCCAGTCAATGGGTCCAGCAATATCGACTTCCATGTCATCAATCAGTTTTGGGGCTGCCTCTCGACGGGAGTCATCGACGCGGATACGAAGCGCCTATATCAGATTTGCTGGGTTTCACCTGACAGATCGGGCAACCCGCAAACGGCCCGTTACTTCATGTTCGTGTTGAACGTAGGGGACGGAAGCCAGGCAGTTCCGCCCGTATTGATCGAAGGAAAGAGCGGAGCACAGGACTTTAGCGCGGCAATGCGCAAGCAGCGATCGTCTCTCGTCGAGACGAATGTTAACGGTGTAAAGACAGTGTTCGGCTGTTCGGGGACGATCTACGAAACGGCCGTGGGCGCATCTGGCTTTTGCTTTGCCTTCGACATAGCAACCAACAAGATGAGTGCGATGCTGGCGTTGACCTCGGGAGCAGGCGCCGGCGTATGGATGGCGGGGCAAGGTGCAGCTGCGGATTCTGAAGGCAATCTCTACGTAATCACGGGCAATGGAGGCTTCGATGGAGCGAGCCAGTGGGGTGAGTCATTTCTCAAATTGAAGTACACACCTCCTTCCGCAGGAAATGCAGCCAAACTGCAGGTAGTCGATCACTGGACGCCGTGGTCTGACCTCGGCCGAACTGGACAGCAAGCAGCACCCGCCGCAAAGATGGCCGGCATGAGTGCTCCCTCTGAGGCAATCAGGCCCGTCGGCGGAAAGATGAACATGTCGCTGCAGAATGCAAAGTTGACGCCGATGGTCAACGATCAGGGCGTTCCAACTCTTCTCGTCTATCCGGAGTTGGCCACCGGAGCGTGGGCCGATGAGGACTGGGGATCGGCAGGTCCAGCCTGCATCTTCGCTCTCGGTGTTTGCATTGCGGCGGGAAAGGACGGAATCGCCTATCCGATAAAGACAGCGAATCTTGGGGGTACAACGATCGCGGATCTCGCCGATCCGAAAGCAAACTGTGGAAAGCTTGCGGCGCCTCCTGTTTGGCTCACCATGAGTCCGGGGCCGGTTGATCCTTGCCCAACAGATCCTCGAACATTGAACTTCTTTCCGTGGGGCGAAACAGCGCATCTCCACATGACCCCGGTCCAGTTTTATGACCCGGCGCTGAAATCTTGGACTATCTTCGCCTGGGGAGAGAATGCGCAACTGCATAAGTGGGCTGTGAGCTCAGCTGGACAGCTAACATATATCGCGCAAAGCCACGAATACGCAAGCGCGGATGTGCGCGGCAATCCTCCAGGAGGCATGCCGGGTGGGTTTTGTTCCGGATCAAGCAATGGATCCGATCCTGACTCGGCACTACTCGTCTGCACGATCCCGTACGGTGATGCGAACGCTAACGTAGTGAACGGCCGCCTGCTCGTCTATGACGCGGTGCACCTCGCTGCCGATGGATCACTCAAGGTCCTTTGGGACTCGCAACGATGGGGCGTCCAATTTTTGTTCAATAAATTTGATCCCCCGGTGATTGACGGTGGCCAAATTTATGTCCCGAACTACAACGGCGGCGTGGATCTTTACCGGCTGGTGCAATAACAGCGTGAAGTCCGGGTGGGTGTCTCTGCGCTTTCTCCTGGGCTGACCCCAAAGTAAGACTCCACAGCCGGGCTCCGGTGCAAACTCAAGCCGTGGAGATATTTCGCAGCAAACACGCGCAGCTCGCGCGGCATCTATCGAAGCTTGTCCCCGCATAGTCGGCAACGTGATCGCGGCCAGACAACTCACATCACGCAAGTTCCGCAGCCGCTGGCGCCGAACCCTGCAAAAGGTCATGCGGCGCGCTGATCTCGCAGTCCTATGGACTGGCAGCTGTCGAAACACTGTGTAAGATTGACCAAGGAATCGAATAGCGAAGTGACACCGGCACAAAAGAGGCGTTGAATCGGGTGCCTTAGAGATCCCCATAAGGTCAACAAGATAAAATAGCTACCGACAATCCGGGCCTGTAGCTCAACGGTTAGAGCAGGGGACTCATAATCCCTTGGTTGGGGGTTCAAATCCCTCCGGGCCCACCATTAAAGCCTGCGTATTCAATGATTTATAGTGGCAACAATACACTTGACTCATCAGGAATTTTCTGTCAGAGTGGGAGTATGAAGCCGATAGCAGAGCCAAAGACATTGCAGGATGCTGTAATTCTGTTTCGAGACTCAGATGCTTGCATTCAATACCTTGCGGCGAAACGCTGGCCGGACGGTGTTGCGGTGTGCCCTACATGCGGGGAAAGAGGTGTGCCCTACGTTGCGGCGCGGCGCGTGTGGCAGTGTAAGAGCAGGCATCCGAAGTGCCAGTTCTCCGTCAAGGTGGGAACCATCTTTGAGGATTCGCCTATTGCCCTCGGCAAGTGGCTTACCGCCATGTGGATGGTTGCCAACTGCAAGAACGGTGTGTCAAGCCATGAGATTGCGCGGTCCATCGGCGTTACACAAAAAACCGCTTGGTTCATGATGCATCGCATTCGGTTAGCTATGGGTACCGATGCCCCGCACCAGCTTGGCGGTGAAGATGGCGGTCCCGTGGAAGTGGATGAGACTTTCATTGGCCCCGACCCACGCAAGATGCACGCCGATAAGCGGGAGGCGCGTTACAAAGCCGCTAATGCCCGTCCCAAGACTCCTGTGATGGGATTGCTTGACCGCGAACTACGCCAGGTACGCGCCAAAGTCGTTCCCAATGTTAAGCGCGAAACCTTGCAGACAGAAATTCTCAATCAGGTATCCAATGGCTCAACCGTCTACACCGATAGCGCCACTGGATACGACCGGCTGGCCGCGCAGGAGTACGTCCACGAAACCGTCAATCACATGCTCGAATACGTGAGAGGCGAAGTACATACCCAAGGCATAGAGAACTTCTGGTCTCTCTTGAAACGGGGATTGAAAGGCACCTATGTAGCGGTCGAGCCATTCCACCTTGACCGCTACATTACAGAGCAGATTTTCCGCTACAATAACCGTGCAACACGGGATAACCCGCTTACGGACTCAGACCGCTTTGCGCTGGCAGTATCGCAGATAGTTGGCAAACGCCTTACCTATGCAGAACTGACCGGCAAGGTGGAGGAAACGAGCGAGCCGTTCTGATATGCCGCACAAACGGCAGAGACGCGGGAAGCGAAATCGAGAGCCAGATTAACCCGTCACATTCTTGGCGGAGCGTGGGGCTAGTCGGCGCACATCTTCATAACCTTCAGAAATGAGGGTAGGAGATTGTGTGCATCAAGTCAAATCGTCATTCTAGATGAATGGTCAGATAGCGAAAAGGTGCTCGTGCAATTTCGCCTCCTATATTCCGGTAACCTGTTGGGTGCATCGCGGAATGACACCCGCGCGTCACTAAAACATCAAATCAGGCAAGAACTGTCACCTCAACTGAAACGGCTATGGGAGACTAATCTCCACCTTCAACGATTCAGCCGAGCACACGCCCGCTTTTGGCATGAGAATCACCCTGAAGACAAAGAACAACTCCCAACCCAAGACGGACCCGAGATTCAATCCATGCTCCGCATACACGGACTGAATCATATTGCCCATAACTTTGAGCGAGCAGGTCAGCAGTTCATCCCACTCGTAACCGAAGAAATGGGCCTTAGATGCAAATTGGAAATCTTGTTTCTTCGCCCGGAAGAATCAGGCAATCTGTACGTCAGCGGCGACCTAGACAATCGCATCAAGACACTTTTCGACGCGTTGAGGATTGCCAAAGACGCGAATGAAATGGGGGGATCTCCAATATCCAAAGAACCGCTCTATTGTTTGCTCGAAGATGACAGAGTTATTTCTGAAATTCGAGTCAACACAGATCAACTTCTCTTGCTTCCCAAAGAACAGTCCATCCATCCAAATGATGTTTTTCTAGTGATAGAAATATCGCTGCAGGCACCGCCGGGGAGCACGCTGGCGTTTACTTTTGGTTAACTGTCTTTCGGCTTCCGCTTGCTACCCTTCTTTGGTCCAGGCCGGAAAAGCCGCGCCTCTGACGCCTTTTTATATTCCGCTTCGCGCCGCTTCAGTTCCTCGCGTGGGACCGCGAGCACTCGCGTTACCAGATTGTCGAATGCCGTAAATTCAGCGGATGGCTTCGTCATGGCTTAATGATACCTCCGGCATCCCTAACAATCTGCGAATACTTGCCGTAGAAACGTAGATGGTTCCCCGCCGCTTCGGTTGCCGGCCGACAAGCATCTTTGCCTTGATGTATCCGCACACTGTATTCCTATGAACTTTCAGGTACTCGGCAGCATCTTCAGCCCTGATCCATTCGCGTTGAGGCAAGCGGTCCACGTTCTAAGCATACCGCTATATAATTCTCGGCACACCGGAAACAAAGGCGGGTGCAGCATGATAAGGCTTTGGTTCAAGTGCCCTAAGACTCAGGGAAACGTGACTTCGCTTCTCGAATCTACTTTACCGAACGGGCTTCCCGTTCGCGTCGAGTTCTCCCGCTGTCGCCACTGCGGAGAACCGCATCTGTTTCGCCGTTCCGATGTCTGGCGCGTGACGAACGAGAAGAAGAAGAACCGGGGATTTCGGACGCGATAACTGAGTCCTTGCATTCATAGTTACAATTGCACGCTGCACACTTCAACTTCCACTCACAGCGGCGAATGTTGGTACTGATGGAGTACAGGAAAGCTCCACATTTACAGAAGAACGAGATATGAGGAAACTTCTCCATTCCCCCATTCGACTACACCGTTTCACCTTGTCAAGACTTTTTGATGAGCCAAGTATGTTTTTACCTTTATAGTTCTCGCCTGATGCCTCCTCAGAGCCGTTTTGGCCACCGTGACCAAAAACGTGACCAAACCTTGGAACAGGCGCCGTCGGATGCTGGTTGCGTTGGTTGATTGCCTTTCTTAAGGCAGTGAGATCGTGATGCTGATAAGGCTCCATGGACTTCAAATCCACGTGGCCCATTGAGCCCGCCACCGCGAAGAGGTTTCCAGATCTGTGAACTGTTCGCTAGGCATTTTGCGTGCACTGAGGTTGTAATGGTCAATTTTCGAATGGCTGGACACTCGGCAGTACCTCGGCTGATTGCATTTGGGACACAAGTGCTCAATTCACAAATGAGAGGACCGGGCGTGGTTCCAAGAGTGTTATTGGAGGCTCAGAAACTTCTGCAGGCCATCTGCCACGCTTGCGATCGATCGAGCTAAGCTGAGCTTGGCGACATTGTGGGCGAATTTGCTGTTAATCACGTCAAGCTCGGCGGAAAGTTTTTCAGGATTCAGGCCGGATGGTGAGCATCCTGTCTATCATGCGGAGTTCTTCTTCCGTCTTCATCGAATTGAGGTAATCTTGGCGGGATCTGCGGGACGCGGTCTGCTCAATCTTGCCCGATCGGGCAACTTCTTTGGGATGGAAACAACAGGCGACTTCTGTGCGTTGTGCTCGGGCAACTGGTCGAGCAGGACAACATTGAGCAGCGACTTGTGCACTTGGATACGGCCGTTGTATTCGATAAAGCCAAGTTTGCGAAAACGATTCATGAAGAAGCTGACGCGGGACCGCGTGGTGCCAATCATCTCCGCCAGGGTTTCCTGCGAAATCGGAGGAATGAAGGTGTCCCGCTCCCCCGATTTACCAAACTCGGCCATCAGCACGAGTATCCTCGCCAAACGCTTTTCGCTGGAATTAAAAAGCTGATCGACCAGATCGGCCTGGGTTCTCATGCTGCGTGCCAGCAAGAACTTTAGAAAGAGATCGGCAAACACAGGTTCGTCGTGCATCTCACGAATCATTTCCTCCCTCATGATCTTGAGCGCCGTGCACGCGTCTACCGAAGTGGCCGTGGCCAGACGCTGCCCATGCACCGCCGCCAGGGACTCTTCTCCAACGAAGTCCCCTGCGGAGAGGAATGTGATCGTAGCCTCTTTGCCTTCATGCGATACGACAGAAAGTCTTGCCCGGCCGCTCTGAAGATAAAAGACAGAGTCTGCTTGATCTCCCTGGGCAAAAAAGGTCTGCATTGGCTTCACTTCGATGATTCTTCGACCGAGGCCGGTGTGGGCGAGATACGCGATAAGGTCGAATTTGGAATTGTTGCCATCGGTCATTAACATGACGCCTCCTTTGAGGCAGTTGGGATGCCGGATGTGGACCCAGGCGAGTTAAACAAAGGCCCGGGAGGGAGTGCTGCAGTGAATCAGATCATTCCGCGCAGTCTGACGGCAACGCAGGCCCGAGTTGCTACCAGGGGGAGGGCCGCAACTTTCGGGGCAGAGTTCAACGCACCTGGGCCCAACTACACCAAGGCTCTCGGCATCATTGCCTGAATTAAAAACCTTGTCTGTTCTGTTTTGCTCATCTTAAAAGCCGTCGCACCGAATTCGGGTCAAGTGCAGAATCCGCTTCCTATGTACTGTGCACTTTCATCCCGACCCCCTCCAAGCTAGGCATTGGTGTAGACGATAATGATCTGCACAATGCCTGTACGCTATTGAGTAATAAGTAGTTACATATGGAAAGGGAACCTGACCGTGCATCATTCAAAAGCCTATATAATCCCTACTTTCAAAGGCTTACAGGTCGCCGGAAACTGCCTAAGAATGCGGAAATAGGCCGAAGACGGATATTTGGCAGTTGATCTTGCAGGCGAGAAATGAAGCGGGGAGCTGGAGCATCCGCGTGAGCGCCAGAGGAAGCACACGGTTGCCTGTGGACGCACGGATGGATCGGCCAGCAAGGCAGTAGAGTGGTGCTTTTCGTCCCACAGACACCGAACTCGGAGCCAGGTGCGTAATTCAGATCACCCCCCGTGAACGGACACATCGGTATGATCGTGGCCTCCCTAGAGTGTCGCCGCTGATATTTGTAGGTGTTACGGCGCATGTCCCGGATTAGGAGTTAGTTATGCCCTCACTGTCGTCCTTGCCTTCGGACTGGATTCATGGCCACGAGCAACTCAAGCCACAGTTTGGAGATCCACCGGGTACTTCGTCGTATCGGCTGACTCCATAGGAGAGGCGATCGATCTCTTCAATGACGGTGATTTTGATCTGGTAGTGCTGGGCCATTACATTTCCATCGAAGACAGGGAAAGACTGACCTCCCTGATTCGCTTATCGGGTGCACAAACCCCCGTGGCCTTCATCGGAAACTCTTCGCACGACTCCGACTGGATTGCAGATTTGACGCTGAAAAACAATTCAGCTAAGCTTCTTACACGGTTGAGAGGGTTGTTGGCGGATAAGGCGAAGATGCGGGTTGTACCGACGGCCTTGCACGGCGGTTGGAGATAGAGGTAATGAAATACGCCAGAGGCACAATTCTAAAAAATACAATTGCGGACACCGATCACCATGCAGACACTTTCAAGTCCAATTTGCTTGCCTAAAAGTTGTGAACCAGTTGAAATGCGAGGGGGGGCAGATCAAGGCCTGAAATCCAGGCCCTCTTTATACCGGTTGTCGCCGAGTTCAGTTTCAGGCAGAGATTTCAGTCGTTCTTGAGTTATTCGGGCACTATTCCCTTCCATTCTCTGAGACACCGTCGAGCGAAGCGGCATGGGGTATTTCCTCAGCGTTTATTCCCGATCCCCGGTACCTATGACAGCTCTTCCTTCGGGTCGGATCGGTCCGAATGCACGGGAATTCCACTGATAAGGCCCTGATACTCTGTTAGGCGTTTGCCCAGAATGACCACGCCCTTGGATGTGATTTCATACTCGCGAATATCCTTGGCATGATTCCCGCCCCGCATCTTGATAACCACCATGATCTTGCGAAGCTGGCCATCGATGGATACATACCGCAGCCGGATGATGTCATCGCAGAGGAACGAAATGGAGTAGGTACTGAACGGAAATTCGGTGAAAGACTCATCCACTTCAACCGTGCTGAGAATCGTCACACCGATTCCCGTCAAAGCGAAGATCATGCGGTAGAGCGATTCGCGAAAGTCAGCGCGGAAGCCGGGCGACAAAGCCATCTCAAAGCCTGCCAGGGAATCGATAACGAGGCGCTTGGCGCCAATCTTCTGCACTGCGTCGAGGATCGACTGCATGGTTTCATCCACCGACAGATCGAGGGGACGGAGATAGAGAATTGTGAGTTCCCCTTCTTTCTGCGGCGTTTCCAGATCCAAACCTAAACTGGCGGCCCGTTTCGCATACGCTTCCGGGCGTTCTTCAAAGACCGCCACAATTCCCGGCTCTCCCTGGCGTATGCCGTCAGCAATGAATTGAGTTGCCAAGACAGATTTCCCGGTTCCCGATGACCCGGCTATGAGCACACTATCGCCTTCGCGCACGCCCCCATCCAGCATCTTGTCCAACTCCGGAATGCCGAAGGAAAGGCGCCGATCGCGGGGCGGATTTCTCTTACGCGCGGTCAACCCAAACGTGCGCGAGAAAGCTTGCACTCCGGCATCGGTTATGCGAAAGGTGTGTAACCCCGGCACGGAATCCTGACCACGCAGTTTGATGATCTGTAATTTCCGTACAATCGAATTGCGTTCCGCCGTTTGGCGCAACCAGAACAGCCCATCGGCAACAGTGAATATGGGATTATCGCGTAACTCTTCCTCTGCATATTCACCGATCAAGAAAGTTGTAGCTTGCCAACTGGCCAGAAACAACGCCAAGCGTTGAATGAAAGATTGCAAGTCCATATCGCTTTGCGGCTTGCGCACCATAGTGCGGAAGGAATCCACAACCACGACCGCAGGGTTAGCCTTTTCAACTTCTTTGGTGATTTCCTCCAAGACCGCGCCCAGGTCCTTCTCTAAAACAACCTGGCTCAGGTTGATAAAGCGGATGGAATCCGGCAGCTTGGCCGGATCGAAGAATGTGTACTGTTGCTGGTATCGCAACATTTTTATGGCTGATTCGCCCAGGACTGTAAAGTAAAGTGCAGGACGCTCCGGGGTAGCATTGGTAAACACGAACTGGTGAGCCAGCGTCGTCTTGCCGCTTCCGGGGGCTCCCGCGATGATGTTAAACGAGAATTCGGGGAGGCCGCCGCCGACGATTTCGTCGAGGCCCGGAACTCCGGTGGGTAGTTTGTTGATCTTCACTTTGTCTTGGGTGCTCACACTTTTCTCCCGTTCTCGGAATTTGAATCATCGAAAGCTGCATCTGGCCACTTAACTCGCAGCAGGCTTAACGTTAAAGCTTCGCCAAGAAAGAGAAGGAGCAGGCCGAGTAAGCGGGTGATCAGAATGATCCCTCCCTCACCAGTCCGATCTTCGCCAGCGTGATTCTTCTCAATGTTGCTTTTGGGCTCAAACTCGACAAGGCCCCGTAAAGATCCATCCGCTGCAACCTGCACCGCCCAAAGATCGGGAGCTTCCGACTTTGCTTGCGTTAAAGCGCGGAAAGCGAGGGACTCAAAAGCCGCGACTCCCGCAAATGCACAAATACCCTGGCGCAGCTTCTCATAGACGCGAAGGGTTGCGGACTCCAAAGGCTCGGAGGTCTTGCCCGCAACGGCTTCGTAAGCAAGAAGACGGTGGGCCAAATCTCGCATTCTTGGGGGAGTCGTCATGTTCAACCGTGCATCGTTCCATGGAGCAGATTTCGATAATCGTTGCACACTTCGCTGGGGCCAATGCGGCGATTCCGCCTCTTCTTGAAACGCCTCCGCGTTTGGGTGTTCGCATCCAGAGCCGCTCTGGATCGAGCACTGGCGGATCTCAATTCATGTAGCGATTCGTTTCTGGGTCAGGTCCGTCTTCCTGCGAGCCGCCAGCCTTGCTTCGAATAAGTGTAAAAACGTCCAATACCGTGGCAATACTGCGCAAGTTTCCGGCAACACTCACGAGTCCATCTCCCATGCCGGGGTGTTTCTCCGCCAGGGATTCAATACGCTCGCTCACGCTCCTCAGTCGGTCAATTTCCAGCAGAAGGTTTTCGAAACCTACAGCCATTGCCGGCCCATCCGCTGCCGAGTCTGTCATGTCCGCTGTGGGGGTAGCCGACACTGTCCTGATGTCAGCCTGAAGGCGTATATCTTCTATCAAACGCAGCGTAGTTGCCTCGCCAAGGAAGGTCAGAAACAGCCCGAGCAGTTGCGCAATCAGAATGATTCCGGCCTCGCCGTCCTCATCCGCGTCCGTCGGGGATTCAACTTCGCCAAGACCGCGCAAACCTCCATCCGCCGTTACCTGGACCGCGCTGAGCCGGGGAGATTCCGACTTGGCCAGAGCCAAAGCACGAGAAGCGAGCGCCTGAAAACCGTCAACTCCCACGGGTGCGCCGAGTTGTCGGCGCAGCCTCTCATACACCCGCACAGTCGCAGGTTCGGTATGAAGCGTGGTCGTAGTTGCATCGGCTTCGGAAGCAACGAGGCTACGGGCCAATTCACGCGTCTTATGGGGAGGAAGCATCGGTTCCGTTCTCTCCTTATGCTCTATGCCATTGCCTTGAGTCTAAATCGGTTATCTCTGCGACACTGGCATGGCGATTGTTTCTGTGATGAGATCCCCGCCGGGATTCATGGTGCTCAATTTGACGTCATACGGTCCAAGGGTACTTGAAACATCTCTGGAATGATGAGCAAACTTGAACGGATTGCCCCGCCGCCAGAGGAATCCCATGGTGAAGATTGATTGAAGTGTGAAACCGCGCAGGGTGCAACGGGTTCCTTCCGATTTATACGGCCGGCTACAGGTGGAACGAAGAAAACGCAGGTCTGGCGCTTACGGCCGGCGGGATCGCGGGAATTCTCACCCAAACGCAGACGGGCGGGCTGACTTTCTGTGATCAAAGCGGGCGCCGGTCGGAGTTGCCCTGACTGTCGGATATGGAAAACATCATTCATCGTCAGGGTGACGCTGGATTACTTTCGCGCAGTCGAAACACCACCACCGGAAGGCGGCTTCCGGGCACGCTCGTTGAAGACTCTCTCTTCAAGCGGATCGCGAAGCGAGTTGTAAGCGATCCTGAGCAACTCAGCGTCCACAGTATCTCCACTGAGTTCCCAAATCATCGCGCCACCCAGGTGTTGATGTGCGGCATAGCTGGCCTTGAAGCGAATGGAGACGGGATCTTCATAGGTCCAGAAAGTCCAGCCATCGAAAAGCCAGGGCTCCTGCGAGCGTTCCTCTCTATAAGCGGAGAAGTTAACTGCGACGCTTCGAATATGGTTGTAGGCGCGATCTTCTGTGACCGCATGCCCTATCTGAAAGAGACCGTCATTAATAATCTCGACGTCGGTCCAACTGTAGCCATAGAAAGGCAGGCCCATGAGCAGTTTTTCTCGAGGCACACCCGCGGCCTCGTAGCTGGCGATACTGTGCTCGATATTGTGGGAATCCTGTGGGTCTGCGGAGAAAAGGGGCGCCAGGAATCCGGTTGTTGGACTCCACGGGCCAACGTAATCGTAGCTCATAATGCCCACTTGATCGACGAGAGGAGCAATGGCCGCGAAGTCTGTGCCGGACAACGTCTGCGGTGATTCATCCACGGCGATCGCCAGGCGCAAACCGGGGCGCACGCCGCTCATCTGACGGCGGAACTCTTCTAACAATGCGCGAAAGTCGGCCGCGTCCTTTTCTTGTGGAGATTCCCAGTCGATGTCGAATCCGTCGAAGATTCCAGGCTTGTCGATTCCGGGTGCGAAATGGCCACGGAGGAATAGATCGATACAAGAGGCAACAAAGGCTCGTTGGTTTCCAGCCTGCGCATCCTGTGCAAAATCCTGTGCAGCGCCCTCAAGCGAAATCAAAATCTTCAAGTGCGGATAAAGCCGCTTCAGTTCCTCAAGTTGGTGAAAGTAGCCGCGGAACGAAGATGTAGGGTCGTCTGCTTTGCCGTTGACGCTAGTCTGCCGAGTGAACCTGGCTCCCAGATCGGCGTCTGGATCGGCTAGCGAGCAGTGGCCGTCGTGGACGGACCCCGCCGCATAGTTGATCTGGTTGAGCCATTCAGCGGATCCATTGGAGACGAGCGCTTTCACATAGTAAGGTTGTGCGAAGTAGAGACCCCACTGAGGGAAGTATCCGACCAGCAAGGGAACTGGCGCAGGCGATTCAGGATTCTGTGCACTGCTGTGCACGAAGCAAGACAGGAGAATAGCGGCAGCGAAGAAAATCTGGAAGCGAGTTGCAGTGTCGATTGATTTCATTCGAGTCCGGCTAACTTCGACGAGCACCGATTGGCTTGCCCCACGTCGCTTTCAATTAATCCTTTGTGTTCTGGTATGTTTGTGGGCAACTCGTCAGTAGAGGAGTCAGTGAGGCAAACGGTGCACAGTTCTCCATTTCGATGCAGCTGATTTCGCATGGTCTGGACAGAGAGCACGAAAGCCCACGGCCGACTGTGGGCCTTTGTCGTTAAGAACCAGGCTTCAGAACTACGGGCGACTTGGCTTCGATTCCTCCTTGGGAGTCGAATGTTGCTGCGGTGCCGCGTGCTGTTGGGGAACCGCGTGCTGCTGCGGCGCGGCACGTTTCGCCGGAGCCTCGCGGGCTTGAGCCATTGCGATGGGCGCAGATCTTTGTTCCGGTCTGGCTTCAGTCTTAGCCCTGGCCGGTGCTGGTCTTTCTTCCGGTCTGGCTTCAGTCTTAGCCCTAGCCGGTGCTGGTCTTTCTTCCGGTCTGGCTTCAGTCTTAGCCCTAGCCGGTGCTGGTCGTTCTTCTGGTCTGGCTTCAGTCTTAGCCCTGGCCGGTGCTGGTCGTTCTTCTGGTCTGGCTTCAGTCTTAGCCCTGGCCGGTGCTGGTCGTTCTTC
>Ga0181529_10000277_pt1 | contig 75819 bp, 68 predicted proteins | sample PEATcosm2014_Bin_36_FD_119763 | JGI IMG/M metagenome (GOLD analysis project Ga0181529, IMG submission 119763) | Peatland microbial communities from MTU Mesocosm Facility, Houghton, MI, USA - PEATcosm2014_Bin10_30_metaG | ecosystem: Environmental > Terrestrial > Soil > Wetlands > Peat | place...
CAGACGGATCAATCGTCGCTCAAACCTGCCCCGGCTGCGGCTGGCCCGGCCTTCGAAAAACAGCAAAAGCAACGACAACGACAAAAACAACCCCACCGATGCGCAGGCATTGACAGGGTCACTTCATATCAGAGCGTTTCCATTAAGACTCCTTGCGCGCGTACTTTCGGCGCGTTGTCATATCGATAGGGATGTAGGTAGTCTGGACATATGCGCCGCCTGTTGAGCTTTCGCGATTTCGACTGGACTCTGCTGGCGATGGTGCTGGCACTCGGCGCCATCTCCGTCTTGGAGATTTATTCAGCCACGCTGCACACCAAATATCACGGCTTCTCCACGTTGCAGTTTTTCTATATTGCCGGCGGCGTGGCGGCCATGTTCGCCTTCTCCAAGATCGACTATCACAAGCTGATCGACTTCTCTCCCTGGGCCTACGGGGCCGGCATTCTGGCGTTGCTGGCGGTGCGCGCGGTGGGGCACAAGGCGCTGGGCGCAAAACGCTGGATCAAAATCGGCCATATGCAGTTTCAACCCTCGGAATGGATCAAGCTGATCCTGATTCTGGCCGTGGCCCGCTACTTCGCCAATCTGGGCGGACGCAACCTTAACTGGAAAGAGATATTCAAGGCCTTTGCGCTGGTGGGCTTGCCCATGTTGCTGGTTTTGATTCAACCCGACCTGGGAACGGCCCTCACCTACGCGCCGATCCTGGTCGCCGGACTGTTTTTGGGTGGCATCAATCTTCGTCAAGCGCTGATCTTGTCAACCTGCGGCCTAGTGTTGATCGCCGGCGCATGGTCGAGCGGCAAGATTCTGAAGCCGTATCAGAAAGCACGTCTAACCAGCTTTCTCAACCCCGACAACGACCCCAAGGGCACCGGCTATCAGATTCGTCAGTCGCTGATTGCCGTCGGCGCCGGGGGCGTTTGGGGCAAAGGCGCGGCCAAGGGATCGCAGACCCAAGGCGATTTCCTGCCCATCCCTCACGCCGACTTCATCTTTGCCGCTTTCGCCGAGGAGCATGGCTTCATCGGCGCGATTTTCGTGCTGCTGTTATACTTCTTCATATTGATGCGTTTGATTCAGAACGCTCAAACAGCCGCGGACCTGTCCGGATCCCTGATTATCATGGGGGTGGTAGCGGTGTTGACCTTCCAGATCGCGGTCAACGTGGGCATGGTCATCGGGTTTATGCCCGTCACAGGAATTCCCTTGCCGTTAATGAGTTACGGCGGATCGTCGGTGTTGTTTACGTTCCTGGCGCTGGGCGTGGCGATGAATGTGCGTATGCGCCGGTTCGTCAATTGAGCGGTTCCGGCCCTTTGGCCCGAACCGCGATTCCTTGGTTCGCCTCTTGTGCTCCAGCAACTGTACTGGCGCAAGAGATCGAGTTTCAAGCATTTAGCCGGCCAGGTCCGGATGGATCTCGCGCCCGGCAGGATTGGGTTCATGAGTACGCAGAGACGGGAAAACCGTTGCCAGCGTAAAAGGTGCACGGATAGCGCGGAAGCTCGCGGGGTTCCCGGCGACAGGTTCTCGTCGCTGGAACAAAGAGCATCGGGGCCGGTACGCTCCGCTCCGATCGCGCGCCAATGCCGGGTAAGCGCCCACGGTGGAACGGCCCAGCCGCGCATCGCGGCAGGTTTCCACCCCAGCGACAAAGACCTGTCGCCGGGGACCCCGGAATATTTGGCCACAAACTCTTTGCACACAAACTCATGGCAATCGGATTGCCGTTTAGTACAGTTTGTTCACTTTGCACTATTCGTGCAGCTTGTTCAACTTGTCCAGGTCGTTGGGCAGGACATTCGCATCGGTTCGCCGCCCCCAAGGGTAGAGCGCCGGACGAAAACCCGCGCACAAGCGACTCACCGGGCATCCCTTCCGCGCATCCCCTTTCCTTCCGGTTTCTCGCGTCACCATCCAACCTTGCCGCGTGTCCCGGCCAGCGCAAGCCGCCGGGCGGAAAGGTACGATGGCAAAAGAGATTTGCATCTCCAGTACGCCGCATGAGACGCGGCTTGCAATCCTTGAGGACGACCAACTCGCGGAGATCTACTACGAGCGCGAAAACGAGTACACACTTGCAGGGTCGATCTACAACGGGCGCGTTACTCGCGTCCTGCCCGGTATGCAGTCGGCATTTGTGGACGTGGGCCTGGAGCGCGATGCCTTCCTCTACGTAACCGATTTCATGGAATTGGACGACCCGGAAGAGACCGATGAGGTCGAAAAGGCCGCGGCCAGCGGCAGCACCGTGCCTCCTCGCGAGATTCGCCCGGCGCCCGGACCGGGACGCTCCGACGCGCGTGCCGAAGAACGATCTGCGCGCACCACGCCCAAATCCGATCTGAAACCGGAGCAGCGACCGGAGCAGCGCCCAGATAGGTCGGTGCAGGACCGTCAGGCCAAGGACCGCCGCCTTCTCGTTGAGGCCGCCCCGGAAACCGGCGATCTTCCCGCGCTCCCATCGGCATCGTTCTCTCCACAGCCCGATAGCGCCGACGAAGATTCAGGCGGACCCGGCGCCAAGCGTTGGCGGGGCCGCCGCCGTCGTCGCGGAGGACGCGGTGCTGCCCCTTCGGCCGAAGCGCAGGAGACCCAGGATTCTTCGGTCGATTACGCAGAGGCATCAAGCGCATCCATCGAAGACGCGGCTCTGAGCGGGCAAGAAGTTGCCACCGAAATTCATGCCTCCGTCGCCCCGACAACGATGCCTCGCGCCGGACACGCTCCCGCCCCCACTCCGGCCCAGCACACCCCGGCTCCATTCGTCCTGCCCGGCGAATCGCTCTCGAAGTATGGCGGCGCTCCTGCCGGCGATGCTCCCAAATTGGAGCCTGCCTCCGCACCAGTCCCTCCAGCCGGAGGCTTCAAGCCCGCTTCGCTGATTGAAGCGCCCCTGGCGTGGGACGGCAGCGGTTTGCTGCCCGGAGAGTCGCTCTCCAAGCACCGCAAACGCGAAACCGAGCCTGCCGTTGACGCTGAGCCGAGGAGTGTCGTCTCCCATTCGCCCGAAGCCGGCAGCTTCTCCCCGGGTGCCGTCGCGGAGTTGGAGTTTGTGGAGGAGACGATCGACAACGAGTCTGCTCCAAACGCAGTTCAGGATTCCCTCCACGCCGAACCGACGAAGAATGAGGACCCGATCGAGGAAACAACGGAAGCCGCCGATGCCGAACCGCGGGCCGATGCGGTCGCCTATCACAATGTCGATCCCTTGCCCCCCACCGGCTTTCGGCTCTTCGGCCGCGGCAAAAAAGCAAAGGACGAACAGCCCGCCCCAGAACCCACGCAACTCGCGGACGGAAAGCCCGCTTCCGTGCCCTCGGTCTCGGCCTACGCTCCCGGCACCGTTCTCATCGAGGAAGAACTCATCGAAGAGGAGGGGTTCGTCGCTCCCCGCCCTCATCGCCTCGGAAATGCCGAGGATATGGAGCAATATGAAGAGGAGACGCTCCCCCCGCAGATTCGCTCCGGCGGCCTGGGCGAACTGCTGCAAGAGGCGCAATTTGAACGCCGCATCCAGTTGAATCTGGAAGACAAGAACGGGGACGAAGAGGACGCATTCGACGATGAGGACGAGCCTTCCGCCGGAGGCCAGACCGCCGGAGGCCAAAGTTCCGGCGCACAACGCCGCGGCAAGGTGCGTCGCGGCCGCGGCGCGCAAGCCGGTCAGCAAGCGCAAGCCAATCGCCGCGGCGGTACTTCGCGCCGCTCCATGCAGACCTCCGACCTGCCCATTATCAGCGACCTGTTGAAGCCGGGGCAGGAGATTCTGGTGCAGATCGCCAAGGAACCCATCGCCATGAAGGGCGCGCGCATCACCAGCCACATCGCCCTCCCCGGACGCTTTCTGGTCTTCATGCCCACGGTGACCCACATCGGAGTCAGCCGCAAGATAGAGTCCGACACGGAGCGCCAACGCCTCAAGCGGATTCTGGTCAACGAGCGCGGCGAGGCATCCGGCGGCTTCATCGTCCGCACCGCCGCCGAGGGCGCGTCTGAAGAAGACCTCCGCGCCGACCTGCGCTTCCTTCTGAACCTCTGGGCCGACATCAAGCAGCGCTCGGAAAGCTCCAAGTCGCCCGCCCCCATCTATCACGATCTCTCCCTGATCGAACGCATCCTGAGAGATCAGGTCAGCTCCAACTTCACCAACATATGGGTGGACACCGAGGCCAACTACGAGCGCATCGTGCGCTTCCTCAACCACTTCTCGCCCACCCTGACGCGCCGCGTCAAGCTCTACACCAAGGAGACGCCGCTCTTCGAACACTTCGGCATTCAGGACGAAATCTCCAAGGCCCTGCGCTCCAAGGTCTGGCTCAAGTCGGGCGGCTCCATAGTCATCAATCAGACCGAAGCCCTGGTTGCCATCGACATCAATACCGGCAAATATGTAGGCAAGTCGGCGCGGCTCGAAGACACCATCGTCAAGACCAATCTCGACGCTGTCCCGGAGATCGTCCGACAGATTCGCCTGCGCGACCTGGGCGGGATCATCGTCATCGACTTCATCGACATGGACGACCGCAAGAACCGCTTCCGGGTCATGGCCGCCCTCGAAGAAGCTCTCAAATCAGACCGCGCCCCGACCAAAGTTCTGCAATTCAACGACTTCGGCCTGGTCGCCATCACCCGCAAACGGGTCAAGCAATCTCTGGAAAGAACGCTTTCGGTCCCTTGCCCCACCTGTCAGGCCACCGGCATGGTCAAGAGTCCCACCACGGTATGCAACGAGATTTACGTCGAGTTGCGCAAGATGAAGAAGCACTTCGAGGGCGCCGACGTTCTGCTTCGCGTCAACCCCGAAACCGTGAAAGTGCTCAAGAGCAACAACGGAAGCTGGCTCGCCGAATTCGAGGAGTTGGTTGGCAAGAACATCCTCATCAAGAGCGATGCCACGCTCCATCCCGAGCAGTTCGACATTCAGGGGTGAGCGGTACTTGTTTTGCGAGTCGATTCCTCGTCAAGAAAGGAACTTGAACCGATTCCGTTCGCGGCAACCTGAGCGCATGAGATGCCGGTAACTGGGCAAGTTTCACGCCGAGCCTTCCACGCGCTGGAATGACATCCGGCTTAGCGGTGCGGCCGGGGGAATGCCATCTCAGCCGAGCCGATCGTGCGGCTTCGATATCTTCAAAAAATCCAGCGCGCGGATAATGTAGGGCTTCAGGGTTTGGCGGGGAACCACAGCATCGAGGAAGCCTTTTTCGAGGAGGAACTCGGCGCGCTGGAAGCCCTCGGGCAGCTTTTGACGGATGGTCTGCTCAATGACGCGGGGGCCTGCGAAGCCGATGAGTGCGCCCGGCTCGGCGATATTCAGGTCGCCAAGCATGGCGAAACTGGCGGTGACGCCGCCGTAGGTTGGGTCGGCGAGGACGCAGATATAGGGAACGCCGGCATCGTCCAACTGAGCCAGAGCGGTGGAAATCTTGGCCATCTGCATGAGGCTGGCCAGGCCTTCCTGCATACGCGCGCCGCCGGAAGTGGCGACCACGATCAGCGGCTTGCGGCCTAGCCGGGCGCGGTCCACGGCCCGAGCGATGGTCTCTCCCACCACGGCGCCCATGGAGCCGCCGGCGAAAGCGCCTTCCATGGCGCTGACCACCACCGAGTGCGGGCCGAGTTGGCCGACGGCGTTGAGTATGGCGTCGTCGAGACCGGTGGCCTGTTGGGCGGCGAGCAGGCGCTTCTTGTAGGGCTTCACGTCGGTGAAGTTGAGCGGATCCGTGGAACGCATACCCCGATCCACCAGTTCGTAGCCGGGATCGAGCAACTGGTCGATGCGCAGGCGGGCGCCGATCCTGAAGTGATGGCGGCACTTGGGGCAGACGCTTAGATTGGCTTCCAGATCGGCCTTCCAGATGGGCTGTCGGCAGCCCAGGCATTTAACCCAGAGGCCCTCGGTAAGAACCCGCTTTCCTTCCGAACTCACGGGGGAGCCGGGGTCGTCGGACGCACTATCGAGGCCGGACTCGTATTTTTCATTTTCGCGCTTGAACCAGGACATTCAAACTCTCTTTCGGAACGAAGAAGCTTGGCTTGGGAAAACCGACGAAGCGCCACGCTTCGTTCATCCAGCATCTTCCTAATTCTATTCCGAGCAAGGCGAGAGCGGACAGGGATGCGTGAATGTTCGCCTCCGGGCACCCTCCGGAGGACCGCGGCCCAGGTAAGCGTCCTGGCAATCAAAGCGTTTTGACGCTCTGAACGGCGCGTTTAGACGGTGAACGCCAAGCGCCTCGATGGCTCACCGCGCGAGGATAACTTCCGTGCGCACACAAGCGCAGGTTCCTCGGCATCGATCTCTCGCCTCAGCCTCATCTGTCTCAATTTCATTGAAGCGGTCTGAAGACAATGGGGCCAGCGGCGCACACCGGTTGCGCGCTCATTTGGCTTGAATGGATTCGAGGTAGCGGATCAGATTGCTGATCCTCATCGGCCTGTCGCTGGAGTTGGACGGATTCAGCTTGCCAAGAGCCGGTCCCCATACAGGCATCGCGGCCGAGCCGTGCGCCGCGGTTTGTTCGCCAAACTCGAGCACGGCGATAGTGTGCCGATCCGGAAACTTTCCGCCGTTTTTCTTGCTCAACATGGTCAGGTCGACAGGAGTTATCTTGAGCGCCGCGGCGGCCGGGCCGGCGCCCTTGCCGTCCTCGCCGTGACACGACGCGCAATAGCTGGCGAACATCTGCTTGCCGCTGTTTGCGGCGGTCTTGCTGACAGGTATGGTGACCTTCTCCGTGGATTGCGAGTAACCCGATGCCGCCGCAAATGCGAAGGACAGAACTGCAAGCGAGAATCGTTTCAACATGAATCCTCCATTCCGAAGCCGATTTCAAAGAGACTTTGCTCCAGGGCGATGCGCTCCGGCACGGAAGCGACTAGCCCACCGAGTCCCAGTAGCGTGACCGTGTAGATTCTTCGCCTCCCAGCTCCCAAAAGCGGGACATCGGGAACCTATATCGCCATGACCGAAGTTACCCAATCGTACGGTGCAAACACCAGTCCAGCCGCGCCGCGCGCTTTTCGAGCGGCAGAGCCTGGAATGCTAGAAGAAGTAACGTAGCGAGACTTGCTGGACGCGAGGCACGGTAAGGGTCTTCTGGTAGACGCCCAGATTGCCCCTGCCCACCGAGTTCAGCAGCGACGTAATGGGATTGGTGTCGAAGCGCACCGAGTTGGTGACGTTGAAGACCTCCCAGTCGAACTTTAGGCCCTGCCTTTCGTTTATCTTCCACGTCTTCATCAGGCCGCTATCGACCCCGAAGTAGCCATCGCCCCGGTACTGGTTGCGCTGGCCTACTTCTCCCGGCAGCGGGTAGCGCAAGGGAGATGAGCCGGAGCCGGCAAGTCCGGTGATGCCGGCCACCAGTCCGGTGGGATTGGGAAAGGCGTCGGGCGAGCCGTTGGCTAGGACGGTCTTCTTGGGCGCCAAAGCTCCGAGCGGCGCCGTCTGGATGGTCATGCTTTGCTTGGGCCAGGCAGTCATCCAGCCTCCGGCAATCTGCAGTCCGAAGGGCAAGCCGCTGGTCCAGCGTTCGATTCCGTTCAACTGCCATCCGCCAACCACGGCGTTCAGCACCCTGCCTTGAGAGTTGAGGAACCTCTGTCCGGAGCCGAATGGCAGCTTGTAGACGACGTCGGATGTAATCATGTGATGGGTGTCGAAGTCCGCAACCGCCTTGTTCAAGCGAGGGTTGAAGGAGTTGATCAGAACGCCGGTGGAGGCATCGGCCGTGGTTCCGACCGAGCTGCAACTGGTGCAGGTGCGCTCGGTATCGGAGCCGATATCGATGGCCTTCGAGTAGGTGTAACTGAAATCCTCCTGCAGACCGTGCGTCATGGGATGACGTACGGTCAACTGGCCCGCGTTGTAACCGCTGAATCCGATGGTGCTGTCGGCGTAAAGCGAGCTGAATGCCCCGTTGTAATAGCGATAAAGCTGCCCGCCGCAGCCCGGAGAACAGAGCGTGTCCATCAGGTTCAGATCGTCGGTGGCGTTCAGGGGCTGGGCCTTGAATTGGTTGTAGATGTTTTGCGTGGCGGTGTTTCCAGCCTGACAAACGGTTTTTGGACAAGGAATGGATGCCATCGCGGAACCGGCGGCTCCCGCCGCATCGGGAAACAGGTCTTCCCAGTACGCGATCGGAGCTACGTTGGCAGTCTTCACACCGGCATACGCCTGCTTCTCAAGCAAAGAGGCCGCAGTGAAGTAATCCATATTGCCCTTGGGATCGACCAGGTCGAGAGGCATCCCCAGATCGCGCTGAACGATGAGATGACGTCCCATGCGCCCGACATAGGCGGTCTCAACCACAAATCCCTTGGGCAACTCGCGCTGCACATCCAGATTCATGGCGAAGGAGTAGGGCGTCTTCAAACTGTCGTCCATGGCCCATGCAAAGGCCTGACCGGACGAGGGCGGCGAGTAGGGATAGTTGACGGTAGTTGCGGGCGGCGGCAACAGGCTGGGGGGAAGGATATTGGCCGGGTAGACAGGCTGAACCGTGATGCTGGTAAAGCGGGGCGCGGTATCGGGGCTGAAGAAGCCCGCGGGCGTGGACTCCGAACCGCCAAGACCGTAGGAACCAAGTTCCGAGAAATTGCGCACCACGCCTTCGCCGAAGTGATCGAAGTAGAGGCCGAACCCGGCACGAATCGATGTCTTGGCGTTAAGGGCGTAGGCCAGTCCCACACGAGGCGAGAAGTTCAGCCAGTTCATGGGAAAGAACGGCTTGGCATTGTTCCTCTTGCCGGAGGGCGAGAAGGTAAAATTGGGCTGTTCGACAACGCCAACCGCCGCTTGGGCAACGCGAGTGGCTGCCCATTGGTGGAGGCTCACGCTGGGTTGCACCTGCTGCCCGTTTACCTCGTAGGGAGTCTGCAGAATGGTGTGGCGCAGGCCGTAGGTGAAGGTGATCTTCGATGTCACGCGCCACTGATCCTGGAAGTAGTACTCCAGTTCGTTGGCCTTGAAGTGGCGCTGGACCAGGCTTCCGGTGGGCAGAAGGCTGGCCGTTCCATCGCGGTTGTTGTAGTACTGATAGCCGATCGATTCCGAGGCTACCACGCCCGCAATGCCCATGGCCAGGCTGCTGTAAGAGGAGCCGAACGAGGACAGCACCGGCGCATAACCCGCCGCTATCCCTTCCGGCGAGGCGGGGTCCAGAGTCTGTCCGGTGTTGGAGATGGCGTCGAAGTTCTCGCCCGAGCTTGCGCTCGCCGAATTGTACGATTTTGCGTCGGTTGAAATCCCGTCCTTGATGATCCGGTAGTTCACGCCAAACTGGAAATTGTGGGATCGCTTCACCCAGTTGACGTCGTCAATGAGGTTGTATACCGGAACCGCGATGATTTGCGTGCGGTTGATGGCGAAGGGTATCCCAATGACCGAGGGCGTGGTGTAACTGCTCTTTCCAGGCCCTTGGTCGGAGTAGCTCTGATGCGTATATCCGAAGCGAACGTTGTTGATGAGGCTGTTGGAGATGGACCAGGTCTCGCCCGCGCCGAAACCCTTGGTGCCGTCCGTGTGCGTGTCTTGAGAGGGTTGCGCCACCGGAGAAAAGTAGCCCGGCGCGCCTGTGGTCGGGTAGAGGGCCGGCAGCAAATAGCCGTCGTCTTGCAGGTTGCCGCGAGCGAAGAGGCGATGCTTGGAGTTGACCACGTAGTCGATCTTCAGGACCATCGCGTTCAGGATGGTCGGATTTGGAGCGGACCAGGTGAATCCGCTGGTGTTGTAGGAATCTCCGCCGGAGGCGTTGGGAAGCGGAAACTTCTGGGCCAAGGCAATGACGTTGGGATCCTCGCCGTGTCCCCAGGGGCAACTGGCGGTGCAGTTGGGATCGAGCACGGCGAACTGTGCCGGGGTGAGTTGAGCAAGATACGTGCCTGTTCCCGCCGTTCCCACAACGTTGCTTCCATTTTTGTCGCTGGTGGTGTACTGAAGAATGCCATTGCGCAACGCCTGCGAGGGCACGGTGTCTATCACCTGCTGATTCTCCGCCGTGTGCTGGCTCTCGAAATTGGCGAAGAAAAATATTTTATCCTTGAGAATTGGGCCGCCCGCAGCCGCTCCGAAGGTGTTGCGGATCAGTTTGCCGGTCTTGTTGGGAAGTTTCTCCTTGAACTGTGACTGCTTGTTGAACCAGTCGTTGGCGGCCATATCGGTATTCCGGTTGTACTCGTACAGGCCGCCGTGGAACTTATTCGATCCGGATTTCGTGACCACGTTGACCTGTGCCCCGGAAGTGCGGCCGGACTCCGCGTTGTCGCCGGTGGTGGTCACGCGAAACTCGTCTACTGAGTCGAGGGGAGAGCGAAGAACGCCGTTAAACGCCAGTCCGGAGACTTGGTCGTTGTTGTCCAGGCCATCGAGCGTGACATTGCCCTGGTCGGAACGGGCGCCGGAAACGGCGCCGCTGCGGCTGTCCTCGTTGCTTACAAGTTGCGCTTGTTCCGCGTGTCCAAGAAACAATACCCCCGGCTGAAGACTGAGCAAGTCGGGTGCATTGCGGCCTTCCATCGGAAGCGATTCAACGGTTTCCGGAGCGACCGCGTTGCCGATCGTCGCATCCGTCGTATTGAGCGCCTCGTTTTCCGCGGCTACTTCCACTGTGGTGGTCTCGCTTGAGACTGCCAATGAAAAGTTGACCGTGGCCGGTTGAGCGACAAGCAGCTCGACGACCTTCTCCTGCGTACCCATTCCCGTGAACGTAGCCGTGATCGTGTACTTGCCCGGAACCAGTTGTTGAAACTGATATTCGCCTCTTCCGTCGGTCACCGTTGTCTTGTGAACGTCGGCCGCCTTATATGTCGCATCGACCGCGGCGCCGGGGATCACCGCCCCCGTAGGGTCGGCCACCACGCCGCGCACGGATGTCGTCGACTGCTGAGCCATCGAACCGCGGCAGGGCAGCATGAGAAGCACGAGAAGAATAGTCGAGAGAGGGAAACGACGATTTAGTTTCATGCGGCTACACCTCCTAAGCATCGTGAGATATAACGATGCGGCATCTCGATAGCCGTTGGCGCGGCTCGGATGGCTGTTGTTCTATCGCGGACGCTCATCGCGTCATTGGGGTCGAGCAAGTTTGCGATGGGAGCCGGAGAACCCTTCGCAACCGCTGAGGGGATGTTTTAGAGGGTGCGTTACAGGCTGATCGTGCCACGGGACAATGCTCTCCACAAGCGAAAAGGTGCGAAATGCGAGAAGATGTTTTTGCACAATTCAAATGCGCACTTTTCGTTCTATTTCGCTTGCAGCGTCACTGGGGCGCGGTTAGACTGACCGCGTATCGCCCACAAAAGATTGAACGCATCCGTCACCTCAATACGCGATGGAGATGGGGTTTGGGGCAATTCGCGTTCCTCGGCAAAAGTTATTTGAGCATTCGAATCTCAGCGGCTTGTTCTTGAACGCGCGACGGAATCCAGCAGCATGATCGCCGAACGCGGATTCAAGCTCGCAGGTATCTCCAGCGATGCCAAGGGAGGGCAATTCATGACGATCACAAGACGAGAATTTGGCCGCGGGGCAGTCGGCGTAGTTGCGGTGCAGGCATTTGGACCGCGCTTGTTAGCATTGGCCACAGCCCCCGCAACCTCGGATCTGACTCCGCTGACTCTGGCCGAGGCAAGCGCCAGAATCCGCGCTGGAACAGTCACCCCTACGCAGCTCACGCAGGCCTGCCTGGATCGCATCGCAATCTATTCGAGCAAACTGGACTGCTTCATAACCGTGATGCGAGACAAGGCGCTGGCCCAGGCCAAGCTGCTCGATGCGGAACAGAAAGCGGGAAAGTTGCGCGGTCCGCTGCATGGAATTCCGGTTGCGCTCAAGGACAACATCGACACCGCGGGCACACGTACCACCGCCGCCAGCGGCGTCTTCGAGGATCGCGTTCCCACCGAGGATGCTCCGGTTGCCGCACGGCTCAAGGCAGCCGGGGCGATCGTTATCGGCAAGACCAATCTGCATGAGTTCGCCATGGGCGGGGGCGATGTCTCGTTCTTCGGTCCCGCCCGCAATCCATGGGCGCTGGACCACAACACGGGAGGCTCTTCGTCCGGTTCCGGCGCGGCCATGTCGGCCGATCTCTGCTACGGGTCGCTGGGCACGGATACGGCCGGCTCCATCCGCAATCCCGGTTCGTTTTGCGGAGTTGTCGGCATCAAGCCCACATATGGACTGGTGCCTATCCGCGGCATTGCGCCGCTGTGCGTATCGCTGGATCATTGCGGACCTATCACCAAGACGGTGGAGGACGCGGCCATGATGCTCAACGTGCTGGCCGGCTACGACAAACTCGATATAACCAGCGTCGACCATCCCAAAGAAGATTACGTTGCGGGGATGAAGCAGCCCATAGCGAATCTGCGTCTGGGCATTCCTGTCGGAGCCTTCGACGGCGTCAACGATGAGGTTGGAAAGATAGTCCAGGACGCGATCGATCGGCTCGGAACGATGACCAAAGGGGTCAAGGAAGTTTCGCTGCCTTCCACCAACGATGTCTCGTACCAGAACTTCGCCAACCTCGGCGAAGTCTTCGCATACCATGAACAGTTTTACAAGCTGCAATCTTCCCGCTATCAACCGACCGACCGCATTCGCCTCAAAGCGGAGGAAGACGGACACCCTCGCGCGGAGGATTACATACGGCTTCGCTGGGAACTGGAGACGCTCCGCCGGACTGTCGACGACGCCTTCTCGGACTTCGATCTGGTGGCGCTGCCGACACAGAAGAACACCGCTCCCGCATTGAACGACATGATCAAGAGAAATCTGCAGACGATCGCGGGTACGCCGCCATCGGGGGCCGGCGGAGGAGGCGGAGGGAATGTGGGCGCTTACAATGCCTACGGAATCCCTTCGATCACCGTCCCTTGCGGATTCAGCAAGCAGGGCCTCCCGGTGGGGTTGATGATTTGCGGCCCCCATTTTTCAGAAGCCCGGGTCTTTGCGCTTGCCGACGCTTACGAGAAGGCAACCTCGTGGCATAGCATGAAGCCTCCAATTGCTCCGGATACTCCGGTTCCCGAACTTATCACTCATCTCTGACCTGTACATCGCGCTTTCGCGTTTCTCGAATGCGGTTATTGATTCATAGCACGGACCAACTTAGGCTTTCCCCTTTCAGGAACCGCGCTCGGCGATCGCAAATTCAAAAAGGAGATACTTGACGATGAATCTTACAAGACGCAGATTCGGCATTCTGGCCGGTGGCGCCGCAGCCGCGGAAATGCTCCTCGGCAACTGGCGCATGGCCGGACAGCCGGCAACCGCCGATTCCGATCTGTTGATCGGCAAAACCCTCACCGAAGTATCCGCCGCGATTCATAGCAATACGGTAACTTCAAAGCAGTTGGTCGCCGCTTTGCTCGATCGCATCGCAGTGTATAACCCGAAGGTGAATTGCTACATCACGGTGATGGCAAAGGAGGCGATGGCGCAGGCCGAGACATTGGATGCGGAAGCCAAGGCGGGCAAGTTCCGCGGCCCGCTGCACGGCATTCCCATTGCGCTGAAGGACAACATCGACACGGCGGGGACGCGCACCACCGCGGCCAGCCCGATGTTCAGAGACCGGGTTCCAACCGAGGACGCGGCCATCGTGACCAAGCTGAAAGCGGCCGGAGCGGTCATTCTGGGCAAGCTCAACCTGCACGAGTTCGCTCTTGGCTGCACCGGGGATATCTCCTACTTCGGGCCTACGCGCAATCCGTGGAACCTGGCCTATGTTACCGGCGGCTCGTCCGCGGGCTCGGGCGCGGCCGTTTCCGCGGAGCTTGCCTACGGCGCCCTGGGCACCGATACCGGAGGCAGCATCCGCTGCCCTTCGGCATGGTGCGGCATCGTCGGAATCAAACCGACCGTCGGCTTGGTTTCCATCCGCGGCATCATTCCATGCACGGCCGACCTCGATCACTGCGGACCGATGGCGCGAACCGTCGAGGATGTCGCCCTGATGCTCGGACAGATGACAGGCTACGACAATCTCGACATCTTCAGCGTCCCAAGCGCGCCCGAGGACTACGTGAAGGCGATGAAGCAGCCGGTCGCGGGCTTCCGCCTCGGCGCTCCGCAATCGTTTTACGATCATGTGGAGCCGGAGGTAGATAAGGCCGTGCAGGCCGCGCTGGAAGTGCTCGGCAAGTTGACGGTCGGAATCACATCCAGCGCTCCTCTTTGGGAAGGCCTGCCTGGAAGCGGTGCCGGCGATGCGGATTTCTACCATCACGACCTGATACAGAAGTACGGGTTGAACTATATGCCGCCCACACGCGCGCGCTTCGAGAGATTGGAGAATCCGCCGCCGGGGACGAAAGCGGCCACCGCCGCGGATGCCGCCAGGGCGCACCAAATGCTTATGACCACCCGCCGCATGATCGATGCGTCCTTCAAGGACTTCGACCTGGTTATTGTGCCTACCACGCGCGGCCTGGCCCCGAAGATCAACGACTCGCTGGCTCACGAGTTGGCCGGCGGCGGGATGGGCGGGGGAGCAGGCGGCGCCAAGCCCACAAAGGTCTACGACTGGTTTGAAGGCGGCGGCGGCTGCACTAACACTTCGCCTTTCGACGCGTTCGGCATTCCCGCGATCTCGCTGCCCTGCGGCTTTACATCCAATGGTATGCCGATCGGCCTGATGATCGCCGGTCCGCACTTCTCCGAAGGCAAGGTTCTGGCGCTCGCATATGCCTATCAGCAGGCCACCGACTGGCACACCAAGCGGCCGCCTTTGACAGCCGCAACGGCGGTGCCGCCCATCGTCGAAGGAAAACCGAAAGCGGAAGATAAATCGGACGCGACTCCGTAGCATCGTATGCGGCGACCGCGATCAGGCGACGGTCTCCGAGAATCCGTTGAGACGAGCCTCGCCGCCGGAAGAAGCGTCTGTTCGATCCTTCGCCATGCTCACAGAAACCCGAGCCGGTTGCGTTTTCCAGATCAGAACCACGCTCAGCAGGATTGCAATCGCTCCAATCAATTGTCGAACCGAGCAGGACTCGCCCGCGAATCCAATGCCAAGCGCCATGGCGACGATAGGGTTCGCGTAGGCGAATGTAGCCACCAGAGACGGCGATTCGCGGCGCATCAACCAATGAAAGGAACCGAACGCAATCACCGACCCGCCGAAGATGAGATAGGTCATGCCCAGCAGCGGTTGGTAACCGAGCGTAATATTCATCTCCGGCACTCTTGTCCACTCCCCAAGCGCGCGGGAAACTCCCGCCAGCAGTATACCGGCGGTTGCCAACTGGAAGCCCGCCGTCTGCCAGCAGGATTCCGGAAGCCGGATGCGTTTGATCGCCAGCGAACTTGCGGACCATGAAAGCGCGCCTGCCACCACGCTCACGGCGGCAAAGGAGGATATAGAATGGCCCCGTTGGAGCGCCGTTCCGCCAACCAACGGAATTCCCGCCAGGCCCATCAGCAGGAAAAAAAACATACGCAAGCGCGGACGCTCGGAGCGAAGCACAAGGCACTCGCCGATGTAAGTCCACAAGAAGGAAGTCGCGGTGAGAACGGCGACCGTCCACGAGGGCAAGCGCGTCGCGGCCCAGAACACGATGGAGTACCCAAGCGCGGTCATGGCTATGCCGGTCGCCATGCAGTTCAATATCCGGCGCATACTCGGGGGCGCTTCCCGCCTGATTGCAAAACTGAAGACCAGAAGAATCGTTCCGCTGATGCTGTATCGCGCCGAGGCCGCGAGAAAGGGCGGAACCACATGGACAACCTGACGGATAGCGAGATACGAGCCGCCCCATAAGAGGTAGATGGCGGCGTAAGCGGCTCGTCGCTTGATTTGCATCGCTCTCGTGTCCAATCAGGAGAATGAGCGGCGGACACGGAAAGCTCGCGCAATGCGCTATAGGGAAATAGTCCGCGAGGACGATGCCGCCACCATGTCTTGAGTATCGGGCATTCTCAAGGAATTTTGCAATCGCCCGCGAGAGTTCGTTCTATTTCGCTTGCACGAGAATCGCTGAAACGAAATAAAGAGAAGGGGAACAATACGATGACGATACTGGACCGCCGTGAGTTCATGGCGATGACCGCAACTGTTGCGGCTTTCGCGGCCGCTGGGAAGTCGTTTGCAGCGGACAAAGCGCCGGGCGAAAGCCTCTGCGCGCTTACCTTGAGCGAGGCATCGAGACGCATTCAGGCCCGCGAAGTCACGTCCACGGAGTTGACGCAGGCATTGCTTGACCGCATCAAGGTCTACAATCCAAAGATCAATGCGCTTATCACCGTGATGCAAGAGAGCGCCCTAGCGCAGGCGGCGCTCTTGGATTCGGAGGCCAGGTCCGGCAAGTTCCGAAGCGCGCTGCACGGGATTCCGATCGTGCTGAAGGATAACATCGACATGGCCGGAACCCGGACCACGGCGGCCAGCGAGGTCTTCGACGACCGCGTTCCGGATCAGGACGCGGAGGTGGTATTGCGGTTGAAGGCGGCTGGCGCGGTCATTCTCGGCAAGGCGAATATGCACGAGTTCGCGGCCGGCGGTTCTTCCGCCTCCACTTACTTTGGCCCCGTCCGCAATCCATGGGCGCTTGATCGCATACCGGCAGGCTCCTCGGGCGGCTCCGCGGCGGCGGTAATCTCCGACCTAACTTTTGGCGCGCTGGGAACGGACACGGGCGGCTCGGTCCGTATGCCCGCATGTTATTGCAGCATTGTCGGCTTGAAGCCGACTTACGGACTTGTCTCGATCCGCGGCATCGTCCCGCTGACTTACTCTCTGGACCACTGCGGCCCAATGACCAAGACCGTCGAGGATGCCGCCATCATGCTCAATCACATGACGGGCTACGACAAGCGCGACGTGGCCAGCGTGGACCATCCGAAAGAAGATTATGTCGCATCCATGAAACAGCCCGTCTCTTCCATCCGTTTGGGAATTCCACGGGCGCCGTTCTTCGATCACCTCGACGACGAAACCGCAAAGGCTATCGAGGCAGCCATCCAGTTGTTGGCGAAGTTGACCAAGAGCGTGAAGGACTGCCATCTGCCCGGCACCGCGGGGTTCAATGCGCTGGCGCTGGGCGGGGAACGGGAAGCCTATCATCTTCAACTGCTGCGCCGCAATGCGATGCGCTATTCGCTCGGGGTGAGGCAAAGTTTCGAGTCGGCGCAAAAGGCCATGGACGATGTTACGTCCGAGGCGTGCTCGGAAAAAGTTGTCGACTACGTGACCTCGAATTGGCAGCTCATCCTGACGCGCAAGAGCATCGACGATGCGTTTGCGGATTTCGACCTGGTGGCGCTGCCCACCATGCGCATCCTTCCACGCACCATCAACGACTCGCTGAATCGCGAAGAAGAGGTGAAACCGCGCGAGCCGGAGGTCATTTCCAACTGTTCGCCCTTCAATATCTTCGGACTGCCCGCCATCTCCATCCCTTGCGGCTTTTCAGGCGACGGCCTGCCGATAGGGCTGATGATCGCCGGGCCGCGCTTCAGCGAAGGCAAGGTGCTGGCGCTTGCAAATGCCTTCGAGAAAGCCACCGATTGGCATCTGAAGCGCCCGACTCTCACGCCGGAGATGGCCGTTCCACCCGTGGTCAGGAAGAGCTAGTCAAGCCGCCGGAGGCAAGACTTCACAGGGGTAAATGCGCGACGATATCCTCTGAAAGCCTGAAGAATTCCGCAGGCGCGCGAACCTTGGGTCATGGCGGGCGAAAAGGGTCATGATGTTTCGGGCGTTACAAGCCCTGTGGAGATGCTCCAAGGCCGCTTCTTCGTTGTTCAGTATCGCGTGAACCGCGGAAACGTCGTAGTCCGGAAAGCATTCGTCCGAGCTTTCCCGTTCAAGCTCTCGAAGCAGCGGCATGGCTCTCGTTGCGTTCCCGCTTCCCACGTAAGCATAAGCCAGCAGTGCTTTGGTGAACATGGATCCATGAGATAACTCCAATCCCCGCTTGAAGGCTGAGATGGCATCGTCCCAATTGCCGAGTTGAGCTTCGATCCTGCCCAGCAACGCTTGTCCCATCGTATGCTGAGGCTGTCGCTCGACGGCAGATCGAACCGAGGAGATTGCATTGGCGTAATCGCCGGCATAGAAATACGCAAGCGAAACCTGAATGTGACTTGGGGCCTTGTCTACCTGAGGCTCTTGCCGGCAGGATTCCAGCGCGAATTCGATGGCCTCCCGATGACGGCCGCTAAGAATCATCAAACTGGAAAGCAACTGGAGTGTGCGGCCGTCCGCCCTTCCGAATTCGATTGTCTGTCGACATCGCCGTTCGGCCGCCGCAAGATCCCAACTGCAATGCATAAGGAGGTTGATGTGCGCGTTGACGACTTTGGTGGAGTTCTCGTCGATCTTGAGTGCTGTTCGCAACGCCTCGCGCGCTAGGGACGCGGCCTCCCGCGACGGCATAAGATGGTTGTAGGAGAGAGAAATGTAGGTGTCCGAAAGGCCTGCGTATGCGTCGGCGCATCGCGGGTCCAACTCGACCGCATCCAGGAAGTAGCGCAAGGCTTTCCTGAGAGCCTCGATGCTGCGCCGCTGCCTGAAGTAAGAAGCGACGATGCAGCTATGAGAAGCCATATTGCGTCTGGCCGCGTCGTCGTCTTGCGGCTCGTTGACGCGATCGAAGCCCCACTCGCCGAGAGACTGGCCCATCAGTCGGGCGAGAGTGGGTTGAGTGCGAAGACCGTCGCTCGGTTCCTCCTCGAAGCATTCCGACCACACGCACTTCGAATCCGACGTGCGAACAACTTCGACCGTAACTCGCAACTGGCCGGCCGAAGTGCGTATCCTTCCCGAAAGAATGAAATGAGCGCCCAATTCCGTGGCCAGCCTTCTTGAGTGTTCCGATCGGGACACTCCCAACGGACAAGTCTCCGCCTGCGGAACTATTGCCAGGCGAGATTGTGTGCGCGAGAGTTCGGCGATAAGGTCGTTTCTCAAGCCGCCCGCGAACTTCTCCACCAGAGGCCGCCCGGGGACGGCCTCATTTGGAGAACAGAGAACCTCGAACGGAAGCGCCAGGATTCTGAAATCCCCGTGGCCCGCGGGCTCATCGACAAACACATTGATCTCGCTGCTCGGGCCTCGAAGACGCTCGGATCGGGCATGATGAGAGGAATGGGCCGAGCGGTCGCGCAACCATGCCTCCAGCTCTTGCCGATAGGCATACACGCTCCCCAGCTTCTTGTGAAACTGACGGCGCACCGGGAGCCCCTCGCTCTTCTCCCATAGCTGTACGGTGCGCACATCGCGCCGGAAATACGACGCTATCTCCTTCCAGGAATCGAGCCGTTCCCGGATATAGTGCCTTGAATCGACACCTCCGCTTGCGAATGCTGACACGTTCTGCATAGGCTTGTACCTCTGGTTGTGTGATCGGCTGGCTAAGTGGGGCCTATCGCGAGCGAAGTAGAGAGCCGTACATGAGCGGCGGTTCGCGTTGTGCGAAAACCCGAAGCGCCGAAAACCGCCGCCATGATCTAGTCCTATTCGAGAACCTGTCAAGCGTCAATATGTTTTTGATCGATGCGCGACGACTCAACTCAGCGCGAACGCAAGCGTGCCGAAGGCGTGGGATTGTTGTGCGTGGGATAGCACCGGATAAAAGACCTCCAGCTCGAATCTTCGCTACTTGCAAATCGACTCGAAGTCCGCGCGGTTGCCGCGATCAGGCGGCGCGGCAATAACGCGCGGTGCAAGGTGTGCGTGGAAACACTCATACCGTAAGCTTGCCTGCGGCCGCATTTACAATGGGAATGTGCAGCCCGACGATTCTTCGCCAATCATTCTCGCCGAGAACCTGACCAAGGTGTATGTGGCGGGTCGACTTCAGGTCACCGCGGTGCGCGGAGTTTCGCTGTCTATTCTGCCGGGGGAGTTTGTGGCCATCGTCGGACCCTCCGGTTCGGGCAAGTCCACGCTTTTTTATTTGCTCGGTGGGTTGACCCAAGCCACCGGAGGGCGCGTACTGATCGACGGCGTGGACTTTGCCGCGCTCGATGACAGCCGACGCACCCGCTTGCGCAAACACCGCATAGGTTTCGTCTTCCAGAAGTTCAACCTGCTGCCCACGCTCTCGGCGATGGGCAATATCGAGATCGCTTACGAAGTCAGCGGGCGCAAGGAGCCGCTGGATCGCGACTATCTCGACCACCTGAGCGAACTGCTTGCGATCAAGGGCCGCCTCCGGCATCGACCCTCGGAGTTGAGCGGCGGCGAACAACAGCGCGTGGCCATTGCGCGGGCGCTGATTTCCCGTCCCGCCATAGTTCTGGCCGACGAGCCAACCGGCAATCTGGATACGAAGAATTCCGAATCGGTTTTGAAGATGCTGCTCAAGTCCAACCAAGAACTAGGGCAGACCACGCTGATGATTACGCACAATCCCGATGCGGCTTCGATCGCCGGACGGATTTTGCATATGCGAGACGGAGAGATCGTGCTCGAGGAAAAAGGGGCTGGAAGCGGAACGGCAAACGGCTCTCTATCGGTGACGGGAGTGTCGGAAGCCGCGGCGACAGCCTTGTCCACTCAAAGATGAGCCCGCAGTCGTCGCTAACGCCGTGGTCTGGCCGCGCGCTCCCCATCTCTCCCTGTCGACCGGCATACATTTCCATTCGCATTGGTGTCGTCGAACCACGCTACTTATCTCCGACGACTATTTGCCTCCTGCCGGCAATTGCGGAGCGCGTAAGGTTCCCATCCCCTACACTGAAACTTGTCTCTCATGCCCGCTTATTGCGAAGTCGCGTTGCCTGTGCCGCTGGAGCGGACCTTTACCTATGCGGTGCGGGAGGGGCAGACGCCGCTGCGCGGGGCGCGGGTGATTGTGCCCTTTCGCAACGAGAAGCTGATAGGGGTGGTGACCGCGGTCGGCGCAAAGGAAGCCGCGGATTTCGAGGCGCGCTATATCGAGGCGGTGCTGGACGACAAGCCGCTCTTGAGCGGGCCACTGCTGGAGCTGGCGGAATGGATGGCGCAGTATTATCTGGCGCCGCTGGGCGAGGTGCTGCGCGGAATGCTGCCACTGATGGCCGAGGTGCGGCGCACGGTTTATTACCGCATCACCGACTTGGGGCGAGATGTGCTGGCCGAGAGTCTGGAGGGGAAATCCAATATCTTCCAGGTCCGAAAACCTGGAGGAATGAGCGTCCAGCGAGACTCCCAGGTCTCGGAATCGAGACCTGGGGCACCCATGTTTGGCGGTGAGTGCAAGGTCAGTCCGAAGCGGCGCAAGGCAAAGCTCTCGGCGGAAGAGCAGGACTTGGAGCGACGGGTGCTTGAGCGGCTGGCGGCGGGCGAGCCTGTGAAGGTCTCAACGCTGCGCACGGCGACGGCGGCGACTCTGCCGGTGCTGGCCGCGCTGCTGCGCAGGAAGTGGATCGCGCGCGAGACAGCGGCCGTCGAGCGCGATGCGCGGCGCATGGAGCGGTTTGCGGTACTGATCCCGGAGGCGCGGTTGCCGGCGCTGACCGCCAAACAGCAGGCGATTCTAGCGGAGTTGGCGGCTTGCGGCGGAGAGCTGCCGCTCACCGAGCTGCGTCGCAAGCAGCTTCCTTCCTCGACGCTGCAAACGCTGGTGCGGCGGGCGCTGGTGCGCGTCGACGAGCGGCCGGCGGCCTTTCACCTGGGCGGATTGCGAACGGTTGCGGAGCCGGTGCGGCTGAACGAACCGCAGATGGAGGCATTGGCGGGTCTGGCGGCGGCGCTGGGGGGATTTCAGCCCTTTTTACTGCACGGAGTGACCGGCTCCGGGAAGACGGCGGTTTATCTGGCGGCGATGCAGCGGGCGCTGGATCGGGGCTTGGCTTCGATTCTGCTGGTCCCGGAGATCGGCCTCACGCCGCAGACGGCGGGGCTGCTGGATGCGGCCTTTGGATCGAGGGTCGCGCTGCTGCACTCGGCGCTTACCCCGGAGGAGCGCAGCGAACAGTGGCGGCGCATCCAGCGCGGCGATGCGCCTATTGTGGTCGGCACCCGCTCGGCGATCTTCGCCCCCGCGCCGCATCTGGGACTGATTCTAGTGGACGAGGAGCACGATCAGAGCTACAAGCAGGAGGAGACGCCGCGCTACAACGCCCGCGACGTGGCCGTGATGCGCGCCAAGCTGGAGGGGGCGGTGGTGGCGATGGGTTCGGCCACGCCTTCGCTTGAAAGCTGGCAGAATACGGTCCAGGGCAAGTATGGGCGCATCGAGATGCGGAAGCGGGTGATGAATCGCCCGCTCCCCGATGTCGAGCTGATCGATATGCGCCGCGAGTTTCAGGAGACGGGCAAGGAGCAGCTATTTTCCCGCGCGTTGATCGAGCAGACGCAGACCGCGCTCGACCGCGGCGAGCAAGCCCTGATCCTGCTGAATCGCCGCGGGTACTCGTTCGCCGTGATCTGCCGCGCCTGCGGCGAAAAGCTGGAGTGCCAGAATTGCGCCATCGCGCTCACTCACCACAAGCCGCCGGCGGAAGATGCCGGCGAGGCCCGCGAGGGACAGCACCTCGAATGTCACTATTGCGGCTTTCGCAGGACGGTGCCGGCGCACTGCCCCAAGTGCGAGAGCGAACACCTTTACTATCTGGGCGCGGGTTCGCAGCAGGGCGAAGAGCGGCTGGGCGAGATATTCCCCGGGGCGCGCATCGGGCGCATGGACCGCGATACGGTGCGCGGGCGCTACGATCTAGAACGACTGCTGGCGCGGCTGCATTCGGGCGAGATCAACCTGTTAGTCGGCACGCAGATGATTGCCAAGGGCCACGACGTTCACGGCGTCACACTGGTGGGCGTGGTGGGATGCGACCACGCGCTTTCCATGCCCGACTTTCGCGCCGCCGAGCGGGTTTTTCAGTTGATGACGCAGGTCTCCGGACGGGCCGGTCGCGGCGAACTGCCGGGGCGCGTGGCGGTGCAGACCTACTACCCCGACCACTACGCGATTCTGGCCGCCGCCAAGCACGACTACGCCAGCTTTGTGGAGCGCGAGCTGAAGTACCGGCGCTGGATGCACTATCCGCCCTTCGGCGTACTGGCCAATGTGCTGGTGCAATCGGGCAAGTTGGAAGAGGCGGCGGGGTGGTCGTCTATTCTGGGCAAGTATCTCATCCAAAATCAGAACAGCGGAGCTGTGCGAGTGCTCGGCCCCTGCACCGCGCCCATCGCCCGAATCAAGGGCGTCTACCGCTTTCACCTGATCTTGAAGGCCAATTCGCGCAAGGCGCTCAACGCCGCCCTGCGCGGAATGCTGGCCCACTCCGATGCCGCCGATATTCCGCGCCGGAATCTGGTGGTGGATGTGGATGCGCTGCGGCTCATGTGAACCCCGTGGATGTTTCGCTTACCTGGATTTGTTCTTGGCCGGTTTGGCCGGCTTCGGCTGCGATACGGGCAAGCGACTGACGGGAATCGGTCCCAGGTCCGCGCCTGTCCGCCGCACCTGCGTATCCCGCATCAAGTAGACGATGGTGCGAGGATTGGCGGGCCGCGCAATGCCCGTCGCGGCATCCACGGCAACGTTTTCTCCGCCCGCGATCTGGAAGCTGAAGGTCGGCTCCTTGCCCTCCGGCCCCGGCTGAAATCCGGTCCGTACCGGCAGGTAGCCCTGAATGGGGTGGAGCCGAAAGCCTGTCTCATAGCGGTGCCGCTTGACGCTCCAGGTAAAAACGCGCACCTGATCGAAGTCGAACGGCAACCCCGATTGAGGAGGACTGAGCACGGTTACGTACTCCGGCACGCTGCGGTCGGGCGTGGAAGCCTCCGAATCGTAGACCCTGGCGATCACATAGGCGCCCACGATCTTCTGTCCTTCCGCATAAGTCGCGATTTCGTCCGGCACATCCACGTCGAGGCGGGCGGAGAGCAGCCAGCCCGTATGCCCCGCGGCGTCGCGCACCAGCCACCAATCCTCCATAGGTGGGGGCATTGGCATCGACTCCGCCGCGGGCAGGCCGGAATCCGGCGCCGCGCCTTTCGGAGCAGGCGGTTTGGCGGGGGAGGCGGGACTCTTCCCGGCTTGTGGCGCTTTCCGAGCGGGGGGCCGGGCAACCGGCACCGTGCCGGGCACCACCGCCTTGGGAATCGAGGCGCGGGTCAGAAGGCGCACCTTGGCGTTGGCCGCCAGCAGGTAGAATCGCTCCGTCTCCCGCCCGGGCCGCAAGTGCGCGTACATATCGTCGCGCAGGGTGGCGTCGGCCACGACGGGGTCATCTTTGTGCCGCTCGGCTAGCTGCTCGAAGGCATCGTAGGTCTTTGCGTCGATGACGGAGTGCTCTTCAATCCAGCCAATCTCGTTCTTCCGGGTCTTCACCTTGAGGAAGCGGCGTCCGTGTTCGAGGACTTCGAGGGGCTGGCCGTTGGTCACCTGGGCGACGCGGTTGGAGACGGCGGCGACGCGGTCATGGAGATACATCTGCCGGGCGGATACGTAGACGGTATCGTGATGTTCCTGATGGAAGCGCGCGCAACCCAGGCCGAGCGCCAGAAAACAGAGGGGAAGCAACGGCAGTCTGGAGGCGGCGGAGCGCCGGAGGAAGGCGGCAGATGAGATTGGAGAGCGCGTGAGCACAGCCGGTGGCGGTCCTCTTGAGGATAGCAGAGCAAGGGGGCGCGGGGAGATGCGGGCACAGGAACACAGGAATTGTGTTCCTGTGGAGCGCACGGTTGAAAGTTATTGATTGCAGGTAGGTTAGCATAGGCTCCACAGATTCACAGTTTCTGTGATTCTGTGTTTCTGTGAAGGCGCTCCATGTAAAGCATTGATTATGGGTGAGTTATATAGGCCTCCACAGATTCACAGTGAAAATCGCAAATATTTCGGTGTTTTCGGTGCAGTCAATTTTTGGCAAACGGTTGATGGGACGGTTGTTAGCGAACTCGAAAAAAGCGCTTTTCGTGACATAGAATGCGATAGTTGCGGGCCGGCTTCTCCGCGGTCGCTCCATCTCCGTATTCCAGTATGCGCGCGCGGGAGGCAATCTTCGGCAAGAGTCGCGGGAACCATTCGGTGGGGTCCAAAGCCCACTCATTTCAGGCCACTTGCGGCACAGCCGAAGCCGCTCCGTTGCAAAACATCGACGACCATCCGTTGCGTTTGCAAAGCTGCGATTGCACTGGAGCGCGGCCAAATGGCTTGGCCGCGCTCTTGCTATTTCCGATTCAGTGTTCCCTCACGCGCCTGCGTTACCTTACGGAACGGCGACGATGGCGACAGGTGTGGTTCCGGTTGTGGCTACGGTGAGGGGGGTGCCCAGCACACCTGTTGAGCTATCGAAAGAGTAGGCGTCCAGGTCTGGGCTGCCGCCCGAGGAAACGGCCAGCACAAAGCTGTCTGTGTTGTCCTCGGCCAAGCCGACAGGATCGGTTCCAGTCGTAAAGCTGCCGGAAAGCGGCGTCAGCGCGCCGGAAGAAGTTACCTTGAAGCCGTAACCGGTGGCGTTGCCCGCCCAGTTGGCAACGTAGACGTAGGTTCCGGTGGATTCTGGCAGGATGGCATGAGGTCCTGTTCCACCGCTGGAATAAGGAGAACCCGTGATCTCATTCACGCCAGTGGAGGTGATCGTATAGACTCTCAATCCGCCGGTGCCTGTGGTGGAATTGGGGAGGGCGACGGTTTCGCCGATGTACAGGAATCTGTTTTGCGGGTCGATGGCCACCGATTGCGCGGTGCCGCCCGAAGTATTGTACGGAGTGACGGTTTTTAAAGGTGTGGCTCCGATGGGCGTGGCGGAGTTCCAATCGAATGAGAAGACCTGGGTTCCGGAGGTGCCAAGCGCCACAGCCACAATCACATTCGAGTCAGATGGAGAGATGGCCATCTGGATCGGGGTTCCTGCCAGTTGCACAGGCGTTTGCTCGGAACGGGTCGTGTCCACAATGCCTGTGGAGGTTATGGGAATGGCGGAAAGGATGTTTGAACTATTGGCCGCCAGCAGCCATTTGCCGGATGGATCCACTTGAATGGCAACGATCCCGCTTACGGAAGATATTGTCGTCGGCGTCGCGGACATCGACTGGGTGTTGTAAAGGTAGATTCCGCCGGTGGTGGCCACATAAAGAAGGTTGCTTTCCGCCGGATCGATGGCTATTGCGCTCCCTGTGCCGGAGGGCAAGGTATAAGGACTTCCGCTGAGCTGAGCGAGCGCGCTGGAGACGACGGAATAGCCGGAAATGGTCGTCTGATTCAGGATATAGAAGTCGCCGCTGGTGGTGGCAGTGGCGGTGCAACTGGAGGTGGAGACGCCCACGGCAACGCAAAAGGTGGTGGTCTCGGCGACGTTGCTCGAAACGCCGGTCACCGTAAGCTGGTAAGCTCCTGTGGAGGCCGGGCTTGCCGAGGTGCCGGCAGTGACGGTCAGCGTGGAGGTTCCGGCCGTGGTGGTGGTGATGTCCACCGAAGCCGAAGAAAAGCTGCACGTCGGGTCAACGGTAGCGCCCGCAGCCGCGGTGGTGATTGCGCAAGTCAACGCAACCGTCCCGGTAAACGAGTTTGCCGGAGTCACGGTGATGGTGTCGGTGTTGGTCGAACCGGCGGTCACGGCGATGTTGCCACTATTGGAAAGTGAGAAGCTGGCGGAGGTGCTGACCGGCGCCTGCCAAAAATCTCCGCAGCCGGCCAAAAACGGCGCCGCCGCAAGCAATAACATAGCCCATCTACCGAACTTCATCTCGACTCCTTCTAGAATGGCTTAGAAAACTCCGTTATCAGGGTATCGCCTGAACGCACACTTTGTCTTGCCGACGAGCAAGCGCAGAGGGCAATCCTCGGCTCTGAGGGAAAGACGCGCCTGGGCGCGAATTCGCTCAGCTAAGGAATTGCTTGCGGCACAAGTCCTCTGTTTCCGGTTGGCCCGCCGAACGACAGCGCACCCCCTATTGCACACCTCAATCGCCCTTATATTGCAAGGGCCCGGTCGTCAAGGCAAAGACGTCCGAGTTCGACAGGTTCCCACTTGCCCCTGTCACGGTTACGTCGGTGGCGCCAGTGTACGTGGGAGCCGGACCGGTATAGGTGGTCGGGCTACAGGCCGATGCAAGCGTCAGCGTCGCAGTGCCAGATGTGGCAATGACGGCCGGCGAAATGCCAGCGGTTACCCCTGCCGGCAGACCACTTACAGAGTTTCACCGGACCGGTGAAATCGTATTCCGGAGCGACCGTTATTGGGTAGTTATTCGGCAAGTATGCGAAAATTGTGGCTGCAAGCAGATTGGAAAACCGAACACCATGAGCGATACTCCAAAATTCACAGTGATCGACCGCCGCAAGTTCAAGGCGGAGGAAGAGCAAGAGAGCCGGCAGTCGCAAGCGGCGACGGGCGAAGCAGCGCCCGTTGAACCCAGCGCCGGACCCAGCCCCGCATCCAGTCCCTCGCCGAGTTCCGGTCCGAGGCTGGTGGTGACCGAGAGCAAGCCCGCGCCCGTCGAGGCGCCCGCTGCCGAAGTCAAGAGCACCGCGCAGCCGGAGCTTCCGCCCGCGCCCACGGCTCAGGAGAGCAAGGCGCAGAAAACCGCCTACGATGCCTCCGCGCAACGCCTGGAAGACCTGGTGCGCGCACAGAATCCGGCCATCGGCGCGCAGCCGCCCATAGGGTTCGAACATCTGGTGCAGCAGTTTTACGTCTCGGCCATGATACAGATGGGTGCCGGCGCCCAGGAGGGCCAGCGCCCGCGCGTGGATATTCTGGGCGCGCGTCAGACCATCGACCTGCTCGGCGTCCTGGCCGAAAAGACCCAGGGCAACCTGACCGCAGCCGAGGAGCGCACACTGCGGACCGTGCTCTTCGAGGCGCGCATGGCCTTCCTGGAGATTTCCAGCATGATCTCCTTGCAGAGCATGCAGCCTCCGCAACCCCCGCCGGCGCAGGACAAGCGCTAGACCGCAATGGAAGGATTGCTCACATTTCTCGGAACCGGAACGTCGATGGGGGTTCCCACGCTGGGCTGCGACTGCGCCGTTTGCACCTCGGAGGATCGCCGCGACCAGCGCTTGCGTCCCTCGGTCCTGCTGCGCTGGTCCGAGTCCGGCAGGGAACCTGACAGCGAGCTCTCCAACGGGTCCGCCCAGGAGCGCGTCGTAGTCATCGATACCGGCCCGGACTTTCGAGAGCAAGCCTTGCGCAACGGCATCACCCGGGTCGATGCCGTATTTTATACCCACGGCCATGCCGATCACATTCTGGGCATGGACGATCTGCGCCCGCTCAGCTTCATGGCCGTCCACGAGGGCGGTCCGATTCCGCTCTACGCGGCGCCGCAGACCGCCCAGGTGCTGGAGCGCGTCTACGAGTACACGTTTTCTCCCCACGCTACATATCCCAACCGCGCCCGTGTGCAACTGCTCCCGCTCCACGATCGCACCGGCGTTCATGGCGTCGCGTTCCTGCGCGTCCCAGTGAAGCACGGCGAAATGGAGATCGCCGGATTCCGCTTCGGAAACGCCGCTTACCTCACCGACGTGAGCGCCATTCCCGAAGAGAGCTTCGCACTGCTGGCGGGACTGGAGCATATGGTTCTCTCCGCGCTCCGCCACACGCCCCACCCCAACCATGCCACCGTCGCGCAGGCCGTGGCCTGGGCCGAGCGCATCGGCGCCCGCCATACTTGGCTCACTCACATCGCCCACGAGCTGGGCCACGCGGAGACCAACCGTTCCCTGCCTGCCGGAGTGAAGCTGGCCTACGATGGGCTTAGCCTGCTCGTCGATCTCGAACAAGTGGATGCCTCAGCATGATGCGCCAGCCTCATGCAATCCCCGTCTTTCGCACCATCGCGGAAATTCCGGCCAGCTTCGGCCCTTCAGTGGCAGCCATCGGCAACTTCGACGGCGTCCACCGCGGCCATCGCGAACTGCTCTCCGCCGTGGTCGAGGAGGCGCGAGGGTTGGGAGTTCGCTCGGTAGCCATCACCTTCGATCCGCACCCCGAACAGTTTCTCCGTCCAGCGACCGCGCCCAAGCTGCTCACCCCCATGAACGAGCGCCTCCACTTGCTGGCCGCCACCGGACTCGATGCCGTGCTGGCGCTGCGCTTCGACGCAGCGCTGGCCAGCCTGACGGCCAGGGAGTTTGTGCGCCACATTCTGGTCGAGACTTTAGGGATTCGCGCTCTGCACGAGGGCGGAAACTTCCGCTTCGGCCATCGCGCCCAGGCCGGCGTGGCCCAACTCCAGCGATTCGGCGAGGGATTCGGATTTGCCGTTCACGTCCATGCTCCGGTGCGCATACATGGGCTGGAGGTCTCCAGTTCGGCCATTCGGGCGTTTTTAGCGGAAGGCAACTTGACCCGCGCCCGCTGGATGCTGGGTCGCCCCTTTGCGGTGCTTTCCTGGCCGGCGCGCGGCCGAGGCATCGCCACTCGCCTGCTAGTGCCCACCGTCAACCTGGCCGCTTACGACGGCCTGCTCCCCGCCTTCGGCGTTTACGTCACGCGCCTCTCCGTGGCGGGCCGCCGCTTTCAAGCGGTCACAAACGTAGGGAACCGTCCCACCTTCGGCGATCCGTCCTTTGCCGTCGAGTCGCACATTCTGGACTTCGAGCCGATCGAGTTAGACGACCGAACCCCGATCGAACTCGAGTTTCTGCTCCGTCTTCGCGGCGAGATCGAGTGGCCCTCGCCCGAAGCCCTCAAGGCGCAGATACTCAAAGACGTGACGCGCGCCAAGCGCTATTTCCGGCTGGCAAGGTAGGTCGCTGTCTTCGCCGGAGGCTCACTTCTCCCCAACCACAACAAAAGGCCCCGCAATCTCCTGTCCTGTCCCGCCCGCATACGCCGTCTGCCCCATGGCCGGCAACCCAATCTCCCACTTGGGCGAGGCAAGCTCCGGCATGGGCCTCGCCTGGAAGAGCTTCTTGCACTGCCGCGCCGTCCACCGCGCCCCGGCCTTCGACTTCTTCCGCCGCGCGCTGTCGGTCGAGATGCCCGTCCCCGCATACATCTGCCGGTAGAGTTTGGATAGAAACATGAACGCTATCCTGGAGCGCAGATTTGGCGTGCAGGCCGACCTCTGCCAGATGGACTTCCAGTTGTAGAACCTATCCCATACCTTTTGCGTCCGCTCCCTGATTTCTTCGGAACTCATGGTGGGATGCGGGGTGAACATCTTCGGCCTAACTTCGGGTGGAATCAGCCAGTAGCGAGTTATCGGCACGTCGCCCACCAGGGTTGGATTCCGCTCCTGTTCCTTCTCCCAGCGGGCAAAGTCCACCGTCCCCGGAAACGGGGTCATCATCACGAACTGAGCGAAGGTGATGCCGGCCCTCAGCGCCATCGCGACGGTTGCATCGAAGGTCGCGGGCCGGTCCGTGGGCAGCCCGAAGATGAAGGAGCCGAGCACATGAACTCCATGCTCCTTGAATCTCTGCAACTGCTTCGCCAGCGCGTCGCCGGAGAGGTTCCAGTCCTTGTAAACGGCCTTGAGTCCCTCCGGAGTTACCGCCTCGACCCCCACCAGAGCGCCCTTGATGTTAGCCTTGCGCATGGCGTCGAGAAACGCAACGTCCTCGCCGGCTTCCATGGTGATCTGCGTAAAGAAGACCATATCCTTGGGCAGCTTCGACAGCTCCTCCATCAACTGGAAGCGCTCGGCGCGTATGGCCGTCAACTCTTCCAGCTTGGCGGAGTTGTTCTGTTCCCGCGCCAGGCGCAGATCGGTCCGCGTAACCGGATAGAAGTTATCGTCGGCCAAAGCGATGTATCTGAATCCCAGCCGCCGCAGAGTTACTATCTCATCGACGACGCTTTGAAACTTCCTTTGCCGGGGCTTCTGCCCATCCGTTCGCCACACGCTGCAAAAGGAGCAATGCTTGGGGCATCCGCGCAAGGTTTGCACCGAGGCCCACATATACTTCGTGGAATCCATCAGATCCCAGCGCGCGGCCAGAAACTCGCCCCCGCCGATCCGTCCGCCGTCGTAAATCCGCTTCGGCTCGCCCGCCATGCAATCCATGACCGCCCTGCCCCAGGCAACGTCGCCGTCTCCGATCACCACGGCGTTCGCCTGACCGCGTTCCAGCGCCTCTTCGGGAAAGAGCGTTGCATGAATGCCACCATAGACCACCCACGCGCCCCGCGCTCGCGCCATGCGTCCCACCGCGTAGCCGCGCAGGGCATTGCCGGTGTGGACACTGATGCCCACAATGTCGCCCGCCTGAATGGTTTCCGGCGCAATCTGCTCCAGAGACTCATCGACGAGGATGGGGTCTCCAGCCGATGGAGGCGTCGCCGCCGCCAGAACGAAAAGCCAGCGCGGCGTGATCACCGCCGTGCCAAAAGCATTGTCGCTTGGATTGACAAGATGAACGCTCAACCGATCCAACCTTTCCTCGTGCGAGTTGCGGTGGTCTCGGCGGTGTCGTCGTGGCCGGAAGAATCGACTGCGGAGACGCGCTCCAGGACGATTGGCGGTCTCGATTCTTCCAGGGAGACATTTTTTACGAATCTACCCTTATCCTAACCCCTGCGGGTGGTCAAAACTGACCATACTTTGTCGATTCTGTCGTTTCTTCATATCTGTGCAACATTTCGGAACCTTTCCAATGCGGCGGCAGACTGGTGACGGGGCCGCAGCATTGAGTGACTTATGTTACGCGCTAGCCCGAAGCGGAAGAAGTTGGCCGGAGGCTGATCTTGTAGCGTTGACGAGCGGTTTTCGGCACAGGGCGTCGGGGCTGAGTTTTTTGAGGCTCAGGCATTCCAGTTCGAAGGCGGCGCAAATCGCCGGAAAACATGGTTGACTTGAGTCCGCTGCATACGCGCGGGCGGCTTAGCCAGGTTGGCGCTTGACTTCAAGGATTTGTGGGACGCCTCCGCTTGCCACCGTCATTTGTAGGTCGTGCCTACGACGTCATAACTGCAAGTCAAGTCGCCGCGCACCGGACGCGATTTGCCCGTGTCGCCGTCCTCGTTCGCAAAGATATGGCGCGGCGCACTGATATTTTCTATAGCCATTGAGCCAGCCCGCATACTCCGGCTGGTTAATGACTCGCGCTCGCGTCCCAGTATCCGCCGCTTGGCGGGGCGGCTCAGCGTCTCGTGCGCCTCGACGACCGCGGCCGGCAACTCGATGTCGGCCGACGTGTGGAGTTGCGCGAAACGCCTCCGATTGACCGCCAACCGCACTGGCCCGCTGGCCGTGTGGCCTGCGCCCGGCTCATCCCGGTCATCTTCGCAATGCAGCGACGCAGCGGGCTTCGCTCCGCATCGCTCAGTTGAGCGTACTCCCGATGGATCGGTACCCGCTCCACCCAGCCGTAAAGCCGGCGGCGATCTTCGGCCTTAAATTGTATTTCCTCACCGGCTCCAGCGAACCGGCCAATCGCTTCCAAACTCAACTTTTCCGGTCGTTGTATGCGGATGTTCACTACCCAGCATGAACGCCCCTTCAGCCTCATCCTGTATTGGACAAGAAAGAGACTTGCCACAATGCCGTCCGCGGGACTATTCTAAACTTATGCGTCGATGTCGCTAACACCGTTCAGGTGACAGCTCCGATGCGGACCCGTGCGAATTCGCGCTCGTCCTTCTCCGGCCTGACGGCTCGACCTTCACCCCAATCATTAGCTGCAACCATCCGGGCCAAAACCCCGGAAAGAGGAGATCATCATGGCGCATATTGCCGCGGATGTAACTGAAATCATTGGCCGCACCCCGTTGGTGCGGCTCAATCGCGCAACCGCCGGCTTGGGAGCCACCGTGCTCGCCAAGCTGGAAAGCCAGAACCCGCTCTCCAGCGTCAAGGACCGCATCGGTCTGGCGCTGATCGTGGACGCCGAGAAGGCCGGCAAGATCCAACCCGGCAAGACCGTCCTGATTGAGCCGACCAGCGGCAACACCGGCATCGCTCTGGCCTTTATCGCCGCCGCCAAGGGCTATCGCCTCATCCTCACCATGCCGGAGACCATGAGCCTGGAGCGCCGCACCGTCCTGCTGGCCTTCGGCGCGGAGATCGTCCTCACCCCCGGCCCCAACGGCATGAAGGGCGCCATCGCCAAGGCCGAGGAGATTCTAGCCAAGACCCCAAACGGCTATATCCTCCAACAATTCAGCAACCCCGCCAACCCCGCCATCCACTATGCCACCACCGGCCCTGAAATCTGGAACGACACCGATGGCAAGGTCGATATTCTCGTTTCCGGCGTCGGAACCGGTGGCACCATTACCGGCGTGGCCAAGTACGTCAAGGAGCGCAAGCCCAGCTTCAAGGCCATCGCTGTCGAGCCGACCGACAGCCCTGTCCTCTCCGGCGGCAAGCCCGGACCCCACAAGATTCAGGGCATCGGCGCGGGCTTCGTTCCCGGCGTTCTCGATACGAAATTGGTTGACGAGATCGTCCAGGTCACCAACGACGAGTCCATCGCCGCTGCCCGCCGCCTGCCCCTCGAAGAAGGCATCTTTGTCGGCATCAGCTCCGGCGCGGCCCTGGCCGCTGCGCTCAAGGTCGCCGCAAGGCCTGAAAACGCCGGCAAGCTCATCGTCGTGGTCTTGCCCGACTTCGGCGAACGCTATCTCTCCAGCATTCTCTTCGAGTCGCTCCGCCAGCAGGCCCTGGCCTTGCCCACCGAAGCCATCGCCGTCCCCGCAGCCGTATAGCCGGGCACCCCCCCACCCTTGCGACGCAATTGTTCTTGTCGGAAGGGTGGGGTACCGGGAACGTCGACCGTCTCGATTCCGGCAGAGGCTGGCCAGTTCAACCAACTCCGCGCACCATGAACGAAGGCTCGACCCTGAATGTCCCTTTTTTCCCGCATCCGCGAAGACATCGACTCCGTGCAGGAGCGCGATCCCGCCGCCCGCTCTCGCCTTGAGGTCTTTCTCTGCTACCCCGGTCTCTGGGCCGTATGGATGCAACGCATCTCCCACGCTCTCTGGAACGCCCACCTGCCACTTCTGGCGAGGCTCGTCTCGCAAATCGCGCGCTTTTTTACCGGGGTAGACATTCACCCCGGTGCGCAACTCGGTCGCCGCCTCTTCATCGATCACGCCACCGGCGTAGTCATCGGCGAAACCGCCATCGTCGGCGACGATGTGACTATGTACCAGGGCGTTACCCTGGGCGGCACCGGCAAGCAGCACGGCAAGCGCCACCCCACCATCTGCGACCGGGTCTTCATCGGCAACAACGCCAACGTGCTGGGCAACGTCACCGTCGGCGAGAACTCCCGCGTCGGGGCCGGCTCGGTCGTCCTCTCCGACGTGCCTCCCAACTCCACCGTCGTCGGCGTTCCCGCGCACATTGTCTATCGCAACGGCCAGCGCGTCCTCATCACCGATCCCCACGACATCAAGGATCCGCTCTCCGACGCGCTCATCGCCCTCTCCGCCCGCGTCGACGAACTGGAAGACCGCATCGGCGGGCAACCCAGCCTGGACGGCAAGTCCCCCGCCGAGCCTTTTGCAGCAGAAGCCGCCGAGCGCGAGGCCTATCGCCTGGAACTCGAGCGCCTGCGCGACTACGTCTCCATGGGCGAAGGCATCTGAAGCCGCAGCCTTGGCCGAATCGCCCCTCTGAACCTCTGACTGAAGGGTATGCGCGGAAATATCATGAACATACTTAAAGAGTGGCCCACTCTCTTCCCAAGGGAGACGAGTATGCCTGGCCTCTCACGGGGCGTAGTGTGTCTGCCGGAGGCCGAATGAGCCTCCGGCGAGCAAAATGAGCGGCGAAATCCGTATAAAAACAAGCGATTTTGAACAGTGACGGAGAATTCTCTGTCGCGATGGCCTGTAAGTCGACGTTGTTCAGAGGTTCCCTAGAGTCGCCCAGGCCGCCGAAAGCTCCTTCGCCTGCTCCCGCCCATCTGGAGGGTACTTGTATTTCTTCAGGATGGTCTTCACCATCAGCCGCAGCTTGGCCCGCACTGATTCTCGCACATACCAGTCCACGGAATTGCTCGCCCGCAACTTCTCCGTCAGCTCACGCGCAATCTTACGCAGCGTTGCATCTCCAAGCTCCCGCACCGATGCTTCGTTCGCTGCCAGCGCGTCATAAAAGGCCATCTCATCGCGGGACAGGCCAAGCTCCTCGCCCCGGTTCGCCGCGGCTTTGAACTGCTTTGCCATGGCGATCAGCTCTTCAATCACCTGCGCAGTTTCAATGGCGCGGTTGCGGTAGCGGGTGAGCGAATCTTGCAGCAGCTCAGAGAACTTGCGGCTCTGCACCACGTTGCTCCCAAACCTGCTTTTGATCTGGCCCCTGAGCAGACGCTCCAGAACCTCCACCGCCAGATTCTTCTCTTTCAGCCCGTACTGGCTGCGGTGCGCTTCATCGCACATCACCACCACATTATCCCGCTCGGTCAACTTCGGATAAGTGTCCTCATCCTCACCGGGGACAAACTTCTGGATGGTCGTGAAAACAATGCCGCCCGATGGCCGCTGGTTCAATTGCTCCCGTAGCGCCGTCCGGCTATCTGCGTGCACAGGCTTTTCGCCCAGCACCTCCGCCGCCATGTCGAACATGCCGTGAAGCTGTCCGTCCAGGTCGTTGCGATCCGTCACCACCACCAGCGTGGGATTTTTCCAGGATGTAAGCCCCATGTGCGGCTGCGCGGCGTTGGCGCGCTGCCTGACCACCTCTGCCGCCGTGCGGCCATGAGCGGCCCAGTGCAGCTTGTTCTGCGCCGTCTTGAAAAACACCTCGGTCAACTCCGCATTGCGGTCATAGTCGATGCTGGTGGCGTAGATGTCGGTGATCTTCTGGTAGAAGAGCCGCTCGCTGGAGCGAATGTCCCGGATGCGAGACAGCAGTTCGTCGAAATAATCCTGCCCCAGCGTCCGTCCGGCCTTGATGCGCTCGTCGTCGAGCGTGAACCCCTTAACCAACAACTCGCTGAGCCGTGCCGTGGCCCATTGGCGGAATTGGGTGCCGCGCAGTGAGCGGACCCGGTAACCAACGGCCAGAATCATTTCCAGGTTGTAGTGGTCAACCTGCCGCCGGACTTCTCGCTCCCCCTCGGTTTGAACTGTCAAGTATTGCTTGACAGTTGCCTCCTCTGTCAGTTCTCCATCAGCTAAGATGTTTTGAATGTGTAGGCTAATATTTTGTTTGCTGGTCTGGAAGAGGTCGGCCATCTGGAGTTGAGTCAACCAGACAGTCTGCCCGTCCAGTCGTACCTGAAGATTGAGTCCGGCATCCTGGTAGATGAGGATCTGCCCCGGCGCTGAATCGGTAGGGGAGGTGGATTTGCGGCTCCTGTTAGATGCCATATCCCAGCGCCCCCAATTTCCGGCGGATCACGGCATCGAGTTCCGCGCCCCTGGCCATCTGTTCGGCCAGTTGCGCGGTGAGCCGTTCCATCTTTTCGGCAAAGGCTTCGTCGTCGTCCTCGACGGCTTCCGCGCCGACATATCTGCCGGGAGTGAGCACATAGCCGTGCTCCTGAATCTCTTCAAGCTTCACCGACCGGCAGAATCCCGATACATCGGCGTAGTCGCCCGTGGCCTCGCCGTGCTGGTCCTGAGTAAAAGTGTCCACCGGCTCTTTGCCGAGGTTGAAACCGATGCCGCGAATGGCCAGATTCATCGCCACCAGACGCCATGTCGTAGGGTTGGATTCCTGCCCGTAGATGGAGATGTCGTCCGCGCGGCCGCCGTGCGCCTCGATGAACTTCTCCGACTGCACGAACATTCCCCCGGAACCGCAGCAAGGATCGTAGATGCGCCCCTTGTGCGGGGAGAGCATGGCCACCAGCGCATCGTCGAGCAGGCGGCCGATCTCCGGCTGCTTGGCCTGATTGCGCAGCGTCTCCCACCGCGCCACCTGAGGAACCCAGAACACGTTCGCGGAAGAATAGTAGTCCCGGTCCTCCAGCGCCTTGGCCTGCTCCGTTGGGTCGTCCGAGAAAAACAGCTCCGAAGTCGGGTCCGCCAGCAGCTTGGCCACCTCCCGCCGCCGCTCATCGAACGCATCGGAGACGTACTTGAGGAAGATCAGCCCCAGCACCAGGTGCTTGTACTCCGCCGCGTCCATCCGGGCGCGCAACTTATCCGCCGCCTCCCAGAGGGTTTTCTTCATTTCCTGACTGGTCATGGCTCCGCTTTTCCGTCGAATACCGCGTTAACGCCTAGTTGGCAATGGAACCAATGTATTCCTCTGCACAAGGAGGATACAAATCAGGAGAGAATCCTCTGGCAATGGCCATACGCGGCAACTTGACCGAATGAGTTCCTTATAACTCCATGCCGAATTTACGGCTCTGCATGAATTTCAAAACAAGGCGGCACAGGCGCAGCTTGTGGCGTTCATAACGGCACGTGGCTGGACATTCCGTTTCAGAGCATCGACACTTCCTTCGTGTTTCCATTATCGACCCCGGCCCTGGAGCTAAACGAAGAAGATATTGAACGCTGGAAGCGACAAGAGTGCCCGCGCATAAAACAACGCCGCAAGGCTGGGCGCCCACAGCGTCTTGGTCGATGAATCGGGCTTCCTGACGATTCCCAACGCAGCCGGAACATGGGCTCCGCGGGGGCAAACTCGCATCCATCGCCATCGCCAAAAGCGCGACAAAATATCCGTCATTTCAGGCTGTCACTCCGCCCCTTGCCAGTCGTTTCTTCCAAAGCCCCTTTGTCCATTCAGTTTGGCAGGCCGATTGCTGGTGTTGTGGTGCGCGAAGGTGAACGGATGCGCACTGAGGGTGCAACAACCATGGCGGAACTGTATGCGATCTGTAGAACATCGGACATTGCCGACAGTCAGGCGGCAGGGTTTGTGCTCATGCGCAAAGAAGAATCGGGAGCGGCTCATCCCTGGCCAATACTGGTCACCAACAAAGGGAACCGCTACTACGGCTTTGAAAATGTATGTCCGCATCAAGGCTTGCGGCTCGATGCGCGGCCGGGACAATTTCTCGATCAGGACGGCAATTTCCTGACCTGCGGCAACCATCGAGCGCAGTTCGATCTAGATACGGGACATTGCTTCATTGGACCCTGTCAGGGACAGCGCCTCAAGCCAATCCATCTCGTGATTGACGATGGGGATGTGTGCGTTTCTGGAATTGAACTGGCCGAGGAAGACGGCTTGGACCTGCCTGAACTCGATTCGACGCCGGAGATCACGATCCAGCCGGATTGAAGGAAGCCACTCACGGTTGCCTGCCGCCGCTGTCGTGCGGATTGCCCTCGGTGTTGCGCATCCAATTGGCCAGCTTCTCGATCGGGACATATATCTCCTGGCGCGCGCCGGCATCCGCGATCGTGTCGTCGATGGCGCCTCTCATGCACAGCAGCCAGGCATCGCGCTCGGCTTCGCCAATGGCCAGATGCAGGTGACGCTGGCGCAAACGCGGATGACCCTTTACCGCTGAATAGAGAGCGGGTCCGCCAAGCCATTCGCCAAGATACAGTTTGAGGACCGCCTTCATGGGCGCCAGATCGGGTTCGTGCATGGCGCGAATATCTTTGGCTTCGGCAAGCGAATCCATGCGGCCATAGAAGGACTCGACCAGCCGGTCCACGGTCTCCTGGCCTCCAATCCGCTCATACATGGTCAGAACATTCAACGTCGTCATTGGCGCCCCTTTCCCCGTGTTGTGTCTTGCAAGTTGCGCGGCCTCGATGAAGCCATGCGGCGTTCTCGTTAACGATTTGCTCGCCTGATACATCTTGAACTTAGCAATTGCTTTTCCAATATCGCATATCGCGCTGTATTCCGTTGAGATGCCGCCTATGCGCTTTACAGGGAACCGGCCGGCATGAGCGAACCGTTCCTATCCCGCCTCTCAGTTCTGCCCGATCCGTGTAAGGATTGGCAGGTTCCCAACACAGGAGCGCAGACCCGGCGCGGAGATGTACGCATCCCGACAGCGAATAAAAGAAGGCAATCGTCATGTTTTCAAAACCTTAGCGAATGGCCCGGCAGTTGCATTGAATGACGACAACACGCAGGTCGGAAAGCGAGGGAAGATGCGGGAAGTTGCACAGTGGCCCATGGTCAAGCTGACGACACTCCAACCGGCCGGCGCGGTCATGCAGAAGATCGCGGAGGAAAAGGGATGCGGCACCAAGGGCGGCAGCGGCAAGGCCAGTTGCGGCTCCGGAGCGGGCCAAAACGACCTTGCGCCTGAAATCTGGGAGAAGGTCAAGAATCATCCCTGTTACAGCGAGGAAGCGCACCATCATTACGCGCGCATGCACGTCGCCGTGGCGCCCGCCTGTAACATTCAATGCAATTACTGCAACCGCAAGTACGATTGCGCCAATGAGTCGCGCCCCGGCGTGGTCAGCGAAAAGCTGACGCCTGAACAAGCGGCGAAGAAGGTGCTCGCCGTTGCCTCCACCATTCCCCAGATGACCGTGCTCGGCATCGCGGGTCCGGGCGATCCGCTGGCCAATCCCGAAAAAACCTTCAAGACCTTCGAACTGATTGCGAAGACCGCGCCCGACATCAAGCTCTGCCTCTCCACCAACGGACTCATGCTTCCCGATCACGTCGAAACCATCAAGAGCTTCAACGTCGATCACGTAACCATCACCATAAACATGATCGATCCGGAGATCGGCGCCAAGATATATCCGTGGATCTTCTACAAGCACAAGCGGTACACCGGCGTGGAAGGCGCGCGGATACTCACCGAACGGCAGTTGCAGGGGCTTGAGATGCTCACCGCGAATGGAATCCTCTGCAAGGTCAACTCGGTGATGATTCCCGGCGTGAACGACAAGCACCTCGCTGAGGTCAATCGGGCGGTCAAGTCGCGCGGCGCGTTTCTTCACAACATTATGCCGCTGATCTCCGCGCCGGAGCATGGCACCGTCTTCGGCCTCACGGGACAGCGCGGCCCATCGGCGCAGGAGTTGAAAGCGCTGCAGGACAGTTGCGAAGGCGAAATGAACATGATGCGCCATTGCCGCCAGTGCCGCGCCGATGCCGTGGGTTTGCTCGGCGAGGATCGCAGCGCGGAGTTCACCACTGAAAAGATCATGGAGATGGACGTCAACTACGACCTCGACACCCGCAAGGCTTATCAGGCGAAAGTGGAGGTGGAACGCCAGGCGACGGTGGCGGCCAAACAAGCGGAACTGGAAACCCTGGCCGGCGAACATAGCGACGTCAAGATACTGGTTGCCGTGGCCACCAAGGGCGGCGGGCGCATCAACGAACACTTCGGCCACGCCAAGGAGTTTCAGGTCTATGAGTTGAGCACGGCGGGCGCCAAGTTTGTCGGTCATCGCCGCGTGGACCTTTACTGTCAGGGCGGTTTCGGAGACGAAGACAGCCTCGATACCGTCATTCGCGCCATCAACGATTGCACGGCCGTCTTCGTCGCCAAGATCGGAGGCTGCCCCAAGGAGACGCTCAAGAAAGCTGGAATCGAACCGGTGGATAAATATGCCCTGGCATTTATCGAGCAATCCGCCATTGCCTACTTCAAGGAGTACGTGGAAAAGGTGAAGTCCGGCGAGATCGACCATGTGGAGCGGGGCGATGCGGCGATCCGCCAGGGCGCGTTGGTGGCCTGAGGGAAAGCTATCTCCTCAAAAGCAGTTGCAACTCCGCCATTTCGGCGATCGACAAGAGAGGAAGAGTATGGCATACCTGATTGTTGCAAAAAACTGTACTTCTTGCTCCGCTTGCGAGCCGGAGTGTCCCAACAAGGCAATCTCGGAGCAGGGCAAAAGCTTCGCGATCGATCCGGCAAAGTGCACCGAGTGCATCGGCTTCTTCGACGAACCGCAGTGCGTGGCGGTTTGTCCTGTCGATCGCACTTGCATCGTCAACCTGGACTACCCGCGGTATCAACTGCAAGTTTGAGGGAAGGCGTATGAACGTGAAGATAACTCCGGCAGCGGAGAAATTCATTCGGCGGATGCTCCGCTTCGGCGGCGGTCCTGAAAGCGGTTTTCGCCTGGCGGTAACTCCGGGCGGCTGTTCCGGTTTGGCGGCGGAGTTCGACGTGGAGGCCGCGCCTCGGTCCGGCGATGCGGTTGTGGATATCGACGGCCTGCGGCTCTTTCTGCCCGCTGAGAGCAGATTGCTGCTGGAAGGCGTGACCATCGACTTTACGGACTCTCGCATGCAAAGCGGATTCGTCTTCCACGATCCGAAATCCAACGGCGCCAGTTGCTCGACTGCGGCTTCCCCCGCGTTCGTAACATTGGGCAGCCTGGTGGGGGCGAATTCAAGCCGGCCTGATTAGATCGGCCGGTGGAGGCTGGAATGCTCCTCTCTGAACTGGGCGGGGACGAGGAACTGCTGGCGAATGCGGTGCTTGGCGAGGGGCTGCCGGCGGAGGCTGAAGGTCATCTGCGCAAGGCTGGAAGGAGTTATGCGCAGGACGAGGTTGCGGAGCGGCATCTGCGCGAGGCGAGAAGGATTGCACCGGACCATGCGGCAGTCCTGATCGCCTTCTACCGCTACTACTTTTACAAGGGCCGACTCGAGGAGGCTCTTGAGATGGCTCGAACTTGCCTGGCCAAGGCTGCGGTCGATATGGGACTGGCGCCGCGCTTGGTGGGCGACTGGCGAGAAGTAACGCGGGATGACGCCGCATTCGATGGCTACGATGCGGCGCTGCCGCGTTTCTATCTCTTCACGTTGAAGGGATATGCCTATCTGCAACTTCGTCTTGGGAATATAGACGAAGGGCGCGATGCGGCGATGAAACTGCTGGAACTTGACCCAGGAAACAAACTGGGCGCGAAGGTTTTGCTCGAAGTCCTGGAACGGATGGGTAAAAGCGACGAAGAGTGAGAGACGCGAACTGGCCGTCAACTGGATCGACGATGGCGCTTGGCGACGCGATTGGCAGGCGAGGAGGTCCGACATGGGAGATATCAGCCGCGACAGCGATGTGGTCGAACTGAATGGGCCGCCAATTTACAACTATGGCGACAAGGTGCGTTCGCGCCGCATGATTCGCAACGACGGCACGTTCCCAGGCAAAGACATCGGCGAAATTCTGGTCAAGAAAAACGAAGAAGGCTACGTCACCAGCATAGGAACCTTTCTGCAACAGTTCTACATCTATGGCGTCGAATTCATCGCCACCGGCTACCGCGTTGGCATGAAACGCAAGGAGCTGGAGCCTGTCGCGGCGCTGGAAGGAGGCGAAGATCGTGATTGATCGCCGAGTGGCAAAATACCAGTGGGGACAAAGGGTGCGGGCCAGCATCGACCTTATCGACGATGGCTCGTATCCGGATTCAGCCGAGGGAACTCTGTTGGTTGCCAGCGGAAACTCCGGCGAGATCGTGAATGTGGGAATGCACACGGAATCGAATACGCCCGTCTATCTGGTTCAGTTTCCGGAGAACCGCGTCGTAGGTTGTCTTGAAGAAGAAATCGCCCTGGAGTAGAAGCGATATGACAGCATCGAATGCATCGACGGCGCCGGCAATCGCTGTTTATCCGCCCAATGCGTTTGACCGCAAGCACGTGGAGCGCGCTTTGAAAGAGCGCGTACGCTATCGCTATGTGAGCCCGGCGCTGCGCGTTGTCGAAGGAGGGTTTCGCATCGAAAGCCCGTGCTGTTCGCGCCGCGTCGATGCCGATGGAGGAATGGTGGACATAGCGTTGTTGCTCCGCTCCCGGCCCGGCGAGTGGGAGCTATACCGCAAGGACCACCCGGCGGCGCAATGGCTATTGCACGGAACCTACAAGTGGCTCTCCGACCTTCTGGAAGAGCTGAAGAAAGACCCGCAACAGAAGATCTGGCAATAGAGAGAATGAGGCGCGCATGAAAGTGATGATCCGCAAGAACGGGTCCGGCGAACTGTCCGCGTACATCGCCAAGAAGGACCTGGAAGAGCCAATTGTGGCCATGGAGAACCCTGGACTGTGGGGCGGACTTATCACCCTGGCCAACGGCCTGAAGCTGACGCTGCCGGCAATGAGCGCGGACACCGCGCTCCCCATCACCGTGGAAGCGCGCCGCATGGAGGCCTAGCGATGGGTCTCGGAGTTGACGAACTGGCGGCCATCGACGCTCTGCTGGCAGCGGAATCGGTATCTCCGCCTGGCGCGGGCGAAGTCGCGCTTGCGGATTTTCGCCGGCGGTTTCCCCGGCTCTCAGTGACCCGTTGCGATTCGTCCGACGTCGATTCCGAAACTCCATTTCGTGCGCTTCCCGGGATGAGCTTGTTCCTAGTGGATGCGAGCGATCATTGCTGGCGCATCACATCGGATCCGGCCAGCGCGACCGGCATCGTTTTGGCCCGCGACAGGATTCGTCCCCAGGAGGGTCCATGAATCTGACCTGGATTCCACTCTCCGATCCCGATATCTCGGCCGCTGAGATCGAAGCGGTCAAGCGTGTCCTTGAATCGCCGCAACTGGCCGGCGGTCCCGCGGTCGAGGAGTTTGAAGAAGCCTTTGCCCGCTACACCGGCCGCCGCCATGCCGTGGCGGTTGCCAGCGGCGGAATGGGAATGCTGCTGACGCTGAAGGCCTACGGAATCGGACCCGGCGACGAGGTGCTTGCCTCCCCGTATTCATGGCGCGAAACCGCCCATGCCATAGCATTGACGGAGGCGCGCCCGGTCTTCGCAGATATCGATTACTGGGCCGCAACGCTGTCTCCGGAAAAGGCGGAGAGCAAGTTTACTGAGAAGACACGCGCTATCGTTGCCGCAAACACCAATGGCCATCCGGCCCCATGGGCGGAGTTGCAGGCCCTGGCGTCCCAGCGGAACGTCCTGCTTATCGAGGATTCCACCGAAGCCATCGGATCGACTTACAAAGACCGAATCGTCGGCAGCTTCGGCGATTGCGCCATCTTCGACTTCTCCCAACCCTCCCCCTTGAGCTGCGGAGAAGGCGGCATGGTCGTCACCGACGATGGCGAGATCGCCTCCATGCTGCGCCGATTGCGCGGCCGCCGCCCGGAGGAGCGCGGCTCGGTTGTCATCGGCATGGAGGCTCCCTATCGGGCGGGCATCAGCGACGTCACAGCAGCGCTGGGCCTGGCCCAACTGCGCCGCATAGATAACATCCTGGCGCGTCGCAAACGCGCCGAGCGCAGTTACTTCGAGCACGTGAAATCCTTTGAAGGCATCAAGGATCCTTATGTCGCGCCCGAGGCGACCTCCGTCCACTGGTTTCTCTATCTTGTTCAATTGGGTACGCGCTTCACGCGCTCCAGCCGCGACTCCATCGTCGAGGATCTTCGCGGGGAGCGCATCGATGCCGCGGCCTATTGCCGGCCCATGCACACGCAGCGCCTCTACGTCGAAATGGGTTGCCGCCGCGGGGATTTTTTCGTTGCGGAAAAGCTCGCCGACCGCGCCGTGGCTCTGCCCTTTCATGGGCACCTGACCGACGATCAGGTAGCTTTCGTCGTGGGCACCATGAAGGACGCCTCCATCAACGTGGGGGCGGGGGCGGCCATTTATTAATCCCGTTGCTCTCGATGCGCTTCTTCTAGACCGGGCGCGAGAGCGATGGAGACTGTAAATGGAGCCGTTGTTTCATAACGAATTCAGAAGGAGGATGCAATGCCTGTAGTTACTGTAATGCCTTCGGGCGCAAAGGTCGAAGCGGCGGAGGGTTCGTCGCTGCTGGAGGCCATCAAGGCGGCCGGCCAGACTATCGGGAACAAGTGCGACGGCAATGCCGATTGCGGAACTTGCCATATCTTCGTTCTCGAGGGCCGCAAAGGAATTTCCAGGATCGGTGTAGCTGAGAACGCAAAACTGGACGGCATCGTGGGAGTCAGTTCCAAATCCCGGCTGGCCTGCCAGGCTCTGCTCAAGAACGAAGATGTAACTGTGGAATTGCTCAGCTTTGCGTCGGGCTTTTGACGGACCGTTAGCCGCTGACTTATCCAGGAGAGGACACGCGCCATGCAGACCTTGATTCATGTTCGCTTTTCACCGGACGGCACGGTCACCGAGATCGGCGCAAGACCCCAGGATGTCGATGCGCAATCGTGGTTCAACCACCTTACGCGCACCGCGGGGAGTGCATACCAGGCGCTTTCCGGAGGACGCGGCGTCTTCCGTGTTGCCACTCGGGATTTGGACGGGATCAAGGCCGCAATTGCAAAGTAGAGTCTTTCGAGGATGCCTTCAAGGACACTCGATGCTGTTGCGCCTTCCCGCTTGCCGGATGGCGAATTGGTTGTCCCGGAGGTTCCACTCCCGGACAGCGCCATCTAACTTTGTCTGACCGTGGAACCCAACAGCGCGGCTGGGATAAAGTCGGCGATGCCTCGCCCGAGCAACAGGTCCACCTTCGTGCGCACCGGTTCAACCCGAAATGGCTTGGCGAGCAGACCGTGCGCGCCTGCCTTGAGACAGGCTTGCGCCAACGAATCGCCGGCGCTATCGGTCACGACGAGAATTTTCGTGCCGGGAAGAGCCGAAGCTATCTCGCCCAGAACGCCGGCGCCGCTCTCTTTCACCAGAGTCAGGCCGAGTAGAATCAAATCCGGCTTCCAATCCCGCGCCTTGGTGAATGCCGCATCCAGGCTTGGCAATTCGTGCGTTTCATTCTCGTCCTGCAGCATGAACTGCAACACAGCGCGATCTATCTCGTCGCTATCCACAACAAAGATGCGCTTGTTTTCCACTGACCGCGAGCTTTCGACTCCGATTTGCATAGGCGCTCCAGAAGACGGATTCTTGTCGAACGGCATCCGTTGCGACTGCAATCTCGGTTCCATAGACTGAAGCGCAGAAATCAACGATTTCGCGTTTCGTCTGGCGCCGATCGTTGTTGTGTATGCGACAGAGCGGCGCGTAGATGTCGCTTTTAGAACAGGCCCCGCCCGGCGCTCCGAGGCAATTGTCCTTGCTGATAGCAAAGCACTTGCCTGTCGGTTAGTTGAAGCGACAAACTTGGCAAGGCGATTGCACTCTCAGTTGCAAGCGGTCGCCAAGCCGCCCACCGAGCAATGACCAGGCGTGTGCGCATGGATGAATCGGCCAACCGCACACTCTTGAAGGCGAGAAAGCATGACCGATTTGGAGATTGTCAAGGCGGAGATCAAGAAGCTGTCCTCGCAAGCCGTGCAGGCCAAGATGAACCTGCACGATCTGGCCGAGGATCTACCCATCAACTGGGAACAGATTCTTCCGGTGGCGCAGCGAGCGCATGATACCTACCGGGAGTTGGAGAGCAAGCGAGCCATCCTCAAGGCGTCTGGAGCGTAAATGGGAACACAAGCGGCAACACTTGCGCTGGCGCGCGATGGAAGCGCATGGAATCCGTCGTATCTTCTCGACATCTCGCAAGAGATCTGCATCGGGTGCGGTCGTTGCTTCAAGGTCTGCGGACGTTCCGTGATGACCTTGAAAGGCCTTACCGAGGATGGCGATCTGGTCGGCCTTGACGACGATGAAGAGTTTGAACGCAAAGTTATGACGGTTTCCAATCCGGGAGCGTGTATCGGATGCGCCGCGTGTTCGCGCGTCTGTCCGAAAAACTGCCAGATTCACGGGCCATCCTGACGGAGGACTCATGACGCCGATGGCAATCTACACGCTCCTCAGTCAGTCTCGCGCGGCTTCCGGCTGCGATGCGTTCGACGGGCACGCGCTTGCGTGTATCTTTACCGCCGGCGCAATGGAGACCGGACTTGGCGGATCGCTCTCCGATGCATTGGGCATCTCTGGAAAAGCGCTTCGCCAGGCGAGTGAACGATACTTTCCCGGCGCGCTGGTCGTTCTAGAACGCTTCGGGCTGGATGGCGAACCGACGGTCGACGAAGAAGAACAATGCTTGCGCGAACTTCTGGGGCGCTCGCGCTCTTCCGCGGGACCGGTCGGTTCTTTGCTTTCCAGTCTTGTCGCGCACAGAACCACTCGGCCGAACCATCTTTGGCAGGATCTTGGGCTGCGCAATCGCAGTGAGCTTTCCACGCTGATGTTGAGACATTTCGCGCCGCTGGCCATCCGTAACAATCAAGACATGAAATGGAAGAAATTCTTTTACCGGATGATTTGCCGGGACGAGGGCTTTCGACTGTGCGCCGCGCCTTGTTGCTCCGAATGCGGCGATTTTGAGAACTGTTTCGGCGATGAGTCGGGCGAAAGCCTACTGGCGCGCACACGATTTCATATCGACTCTCGAGGACTGGTCTCCATCGCGGCTGCCTGCGCGCAATGACCGGAAATCTACATGTACCGAATACGACAATCCTCCTCTCCCGCCTATTCTTGCATCCGTAAGTGTCTGCATCCGCAACTGCTCCCGATTGGCGCACCACGTGCTATACCAGGGTCATGTTTGGCCAGGAGAGCGACATGATTCAATTGACTGAAAATGCCGTGGGCGCCTTGCGCGGCGCCATTGCCGCCACCTCTACGCCTATCGCGGGATTGCGGATAGCCGTGCAGTCGGGCGGTTGTTCCGGGAACAAGTATGAGATGGGCTTGGTTCATGCGGCGGAGCAGGGCGATCTCGTCGGCGAGAGTCACGGCATTGCCATCTTCATCGATCCATCCTCGGTGCCTTTGATCGCCGGCACGACCATCGACTTCGTGGACAGCCTGGAAGGATCGGGCTTCTCTTTCAGCAATCCCCAGGCAAAATCCACCTGCGGCTGCGGAAAATCCTTCTGCTGAAGTAACTCGTTTTTCGAAGCCGGCTCCGGGAAGGAGGGTTGCGATGATAGAGTCCGATCCGCCCCGTGAATGGGTCTATCTCGATAACAACGCCACAACGCGCATGGACGTTCGCGTGGTCCAGGCGATGCTGCCCTTCTTTAGCGAGCAGTTTGCCAATCCATCTTCCACCCACTCCCTCGGTGTGGCTGCATCCGGAGCCGTGCGAACAGCGCGCCGCCAGGTTCGATCATTGCTCGGTGCGGCGCGCGAGAGCGAGATCGTTTTCACATCGGGCGGAAGCGAGTCGAACAACGCGGCCATCTTCTCCGCTCTCGAAACGCAGGCGGGACGCGATGAAATCGTCACCTCAGCCGTGGAGCATCCGTCGGTGCTTGCCGTCTGCGACCGTCTGGAGCGGTTGGGTAGCGCGAAGATACACCGCATCCCGGTGGATCGCGCAGGCAATCTGGATATCGATGCCTATCGCGCCGCTCTCAGCGCGCGCACGGCTCTGGTTAGCATCCAATGGGCCAACAATGAGACCGGCGTCGTTTATCCCGTCGAGTCGCTGGCATCGATGGCTCACGAGTCCGGCGCGCTGTTTCACGCGGATGCCGTTCAGGCCGCGGGAAAGATAGCCATCGATATGCAAGCGGCGGAGATCGATACGCTATCCATCTCCGCTCACAAGATGCACGGACCGAAAGGCGCGGGGGCTCTGTATGTTAGGCACGGGGTCCGGTTTGCGCCGCTGATTCACGGCGGGCGTCAGGAGCGTGGCCGGCGCGCCGGCACGGAAAACACCGCCGCAATCGTGGGCTTTGGACTGGCCGCGCAACTGGCGGAGCAAGCATTGCCGCGGGAGATGGCGATGGTTGCCCTCTTGCGCGATCGGATGGAGCGGGAGATATTGCGGCTTGTTCCCAGTTCGATCGTGATTGGCGACCGCGCCGCCGACGGAAACCGACGCCTGCCCAACACCCTCAACATGGCCTTTGAAGATATGGAGGCGGACTCGATTCTGCTGTTGCTGGATCGCGCTTTCATCGCGGCTTCATCCGGTTCGGCCTGCGCGGCGGGGTCCATGGAACCATCCCATGTATTGCGCGCCATGAAGGTTCCGTTTCCCTATCTGCGCGGCGCGGTTCGCTTTTCTCTCTCCCGCGAAAACTCGGAAAAAGACGTGGATCGCGTTCTCGAAGTTCTTCCCCAAGCGGTGAACGAGTTGCAAGCACTAGCCGTTCCAATGGAGGCTGCTTATGACTGACTCTCTTAAGGTCGTTATCAACGACTCGACGCTGCGAGACGGAGAACAGGCGCCGGGGGTGGCGTTCACGCTCGATGAAAAGCTGGCCATTGCGCTCGCCCTAGAAAGCGCCGGCGTGGAGGAGATCGAGTCGGGTACGCCGGCCATGGGAAGGCGGGAGATCGAGGAGATCGCGGCCATTGGATGCGCCCTGCACAAGGCCGAGCCTATCGCCTGGTGCCGCATGACGCGCGCGGATGTCGATGCCGCGATCAAGACCGGGTTGAAGCGGGTGAACCTGTCCATTCCGCTCTCCGATATTCAGATGCGGGCCAAGCTGAAGGCGAATCGAACCGAGGCGCTGCGGCGCATCGGAGACGTGATCCCTTACGCCATCGATTGCGGGCTGCGCGTGGCGATGGGAGGCGAAGACTCCAGTCGCGCCGACATCGACTTTTTGCTGGCAGCCGTGGAAGCCGCTGCCAAAGCCGGAGCGCATCGTTATAGGTTCGCGGATACCCTCGGCAATATGGAGCCATTCGGCGTCTACGACTTGTTTGTCAGGCTGCGAAAGGCTACCGGGCTGGAGCTTGAATTCCATGGCCATGACGATCTGGGTCTGGCCACCGCGAACACGCTCGCGGCCATTCGCGGCGGAGCCACCCATGCCAGCGTCTGCGTGCTGGGTCTGGGGGAACGCGCCGGCAATGCGGCGCTGGAAGAGGTTGTCGCGGCATTGAACCGCTTCACCGGCGCCTGCGGCAACATAGATATGTCGCAGTTGCCGCGGCTCGCCGAACTCGTCGCCGCCGCCGCGCGCCGTCCCATTCCAGCCGGAAAAGCTATCGTAGGGGCGAGCGCTTTCACTCACGAATCCGGCATTCACGTCGATGGCATCTTGAAGGATCCATCGACTTATGAGGCTCTATCTCCTCATATCTTCGGACGCGCTCGCCGCATTGTGCTGGGAAAGCACTCCGGCATTGCATCGGTGAAAGACGCGCTGCGGTCGCTCGGCCTGGCCGCCGACGAAGATCGGACCCGCTGGCTTCTTACCCAGGTTCGGGAGCGCTCGATGCAGGCAAAAAGGGCGGTGAGCGCGGAGGAACTGTTGGAGTGTTATCACCGCGTACAACAAGGGGCTCATAATCCCCTGGGTGAGGGTTCGAGTCCCGCTGGGATCCACCTAAGCTAGAGAAGCAAGCATGGGTATCCATTGTTAGGCGTTTGGAGGGACGGATGAAACCGAAGCTTTTACTTGCGGAACGCGGAAAAGCAGCATTGCAAAATGCCCTTCGACGAGCGGTCGATCAAAATCAGATTTGTCAGCACAACAGAAACTGTTCGAGAGCGCCCGAACGGATTCTTCGAATACTGGAAAAGACTTCTGAGCTTAATATCACTCCGTGTCATCGGTGCGCTATTGAGCAATTCGTTTGGGGTCTTGGGGTTGAATCGGAGCGTGAGGGCCTTGTGGAGGTTTTCGCCGGCCTATTCGATGTGGATGAGAACACGGCTGATAAAATCCTCGGTCGGCTCAACAGTTAGAGTTGCCCTTGTAACTCAAGCGGAAACGATGAGGCGGTAGATTTTGACGGTGGAAGAATCGGCGATCCCGCAAGCCCCTCGACAAACCATTGGAGGTCAAATATGACTGTACTTGAACAGCTATCCAAGTTATCCTCAGCGGAGGATTTCTTTCGCTTTCTCGACGTTCCCTACGACCCCTCGGTGCTCAATGTGGCCCGTCTTCACATTCTTCGCCGCATGGGCGACAATCTTCGCAAAGCCTCCGTCGAAGCGGACGATGCGAAAGCCCGCGCGTATTTCCGTGCCCATCTCGAACGCGCATACGAGGATTTTCTCGGTTCTACGCCGATCAAGGAGCGAGTCTTCAAGGTGCACAAAGACGCAGTCCGTCCCAGCGCCATGCCGCTTGTCCGTCTCTCGATTCCAGGTAGCTGACAAGTTCATCTCTAGCGGCATCTCTCGCGATCGACCGCTGCACAATGAACGACCTCGCCGCAAGCGGCGAGGAATCAGCCCCAGAGAGATAGAAAGCGTCACAGCCCCCGCCGCATCTTCGCCGCGCGCACCGTATTAGCCGTCAGCATCTTCGGCTTTGAGACCGCATCGGGGCGGAAGCCGATCTGCCGGGCTGGCTTCTCCGGCGGCATCGCGAGCACATGGATGGCCTTGACGATCTCGACAATTTCATGGTCGTGTTTCTCCAGCCGTTGCTCCAGCTCGGCAAGTTTGGCGGTGAGCGCCTTGTTCGTGGCGAGCGTCTCACGCAAGCGCAGGAAGGCGCGAACCACGTAGATGCTCATCTCCACCGCACACGGTGAGTTGAGTACGCTGGCGGCCATGATGGCTCCGTGCTCGGTAAACGCATAGGGCGCGTAGCGGCGGCCTCCACGGCTGCTCTTTGAGGTCACAGTTTGTGACCTCAAAGCCTTATTCTCTTCCGCCGTGAGCTGAAATACGAAATCCGGGGGAAACGCTCCTCGTTCCGCTTGACCGCCTGATTGAGCGCCTTGACTTCTACGCCATACAGCGCTGCCAAGTCGGTATCGAGCAGAACCTTCTGGTCGCGAACCAGAACGATTCGATTCTCAATGGAATTCGGCATCAGGGCGCTCTTGCCGGTCATTCCGTCTCCTGGCTTGAGAACACAAACAGCCCACGCCGCATCTTCGCCGCGCGCACGGTATTGGCCATCAGCATGGCGATCGTCAGCGGACCCACGCCGCCGGGCACGGGAGTATAGGCGCCGGCCAACTCGTAGGCCTTGGGATGCACGTCGCCCACGATGGTCGATCCGCGCTTGGCGAAGGCGGCCTCGCGCTTGGCGTCGCCGGCAAAGAAACGGGCAAATTCGCTTGGGTCCGCGATGCGGTTGATGCCCACGTCGACGATCGTCGCGCCGGGCTTGACCATCTCCGGGGCGATGAAGCCCGGTCGCCCGATGGCGGCCACCAGTATGTCGGCTTGGCGAACGATCGCGCCCAGGTCGCGGGTCTTCGAGTGGCATACGGTGACGGTGGCGTTTTCATGCAGCAGCAGGATCGCCGCCGGCTTGCCCACCAGATCGCTGCGGCCCACCACCACCGCGTGCCGACCAGCGATGGGAATGCCGCTGCGCTTGAGAATCTCGATCACCCCGGCGGGCGTACAGGGCACAAGCCCCGGACGGCCCGCCAGTAGGCGACCGGAGTTGATCGGGTGGAAGCCGTCCACGTCTTTGTGAGGCGCGATGGCGTCAAGCAATGCTTTTGCATCCACATTTGGAGGAAGAGGCAACTGCACCAGGATGCCGTCGATCTCGTCGCGGGCGTTCAGGCCATCCAGCAGGCCGAGCATCTCCGCGGTGTCCACGGTCGCCGGAGGCGTTAAAACCTCGCTGTAAATGCCCAGTTCGGCGGCGGCCTGGGCCTTGCCGCGAACGTAAATCTCCGAAGCGGCGTCATTGCCCACCAGCACCACCGCCAGCCCCGGCCGGATGCCCCGCGCGGCCAGCAGTTTCACTTCCGCGGCCACTTCCCGCCTGATCTCCGCCGCAATCGCCACGCCGTCGAGAATTCGTGCCATTCCCAGCTCCAAATTCCATCGTATCGCTTTGGGCGTTGCAAAGCGGAAAAGCGATGCGTTCGCGGGGACCGACCGGCGGCCAGCAAAGTTTGCTCTCTTCGCGGATCGAGAGCGCCCGTCCCGTCACGCAATGGTCTCAGAACGACTCTTTCGTCTTGGTATGAATGATGGCGATCTTCGTCTTGCCATAGTTCCGCGATGGTTTGGAGACAATCAGCGCTTGGACGGTCTCCTCATGGCCCATGCGGTGGACAACCTGGGTAACCTCGGCGGTATCGATCGTCGCGGCCGCGCGCAACTCCCGGTCCCGCAATCCCGCGTATATCTGCTCCATCTCGCCAGCGTTCCGTCGCAATCGAAGACGGCCACTTTGGGGGTTGGATTCCAGCACCAGCCGCTCGAACTCCGCGGCGGACCATTGGCGGATTTCAGTTTGGGTTTGCGTCAAGCGTTCCTCGATGCCGCCGGAGAATTCATCTATCTCCATCCTCACCCATAGCGGCTGTTTTTGCATGGGTTTGACCGTAAGCTACCTGCTCGGCATTCCCCTGGCGGCGCGCGCGCTCTACACCAGTTTCCATATCCTGCTCACCCATCGGCTAGCCGCCGCCGGCGATGGCGCTCAGCTCGGTCTGGGTGCTGGGCAATAGCTTGCGCCGGCGCCGCTGGGCGGTAACGCAAGTCTGAAAATACGGACCTGCGCCGCCCAGCAACTCCCGTTTCAATATGGTTCGCAATTTCAATCCGGGGAAAGCCGCTGCTCTCCCTCGAATTCGAGCTTGAATCAGGCCCAGGATACGGTTACTGTCCTGTTATACGACAATGCGGGTGCGATTTCGTTGGAGATCGCCGGCCCGCTCGACGCGTTTGCGGATTGCGCGCTTTGAACGAATCGAGACGGACAATCTGAGTTGCGTTATGCGGGAAGGCATGGGATGAAGTTAAGACTGGAAGTTTTCGGGCAAGCCGCGCGTACTGGAATCGCAACCTACCGGAGGTGTTTGCAACTGATCCTTTCGATCTGTTTCCTGTCTGCCGCATCCGGGTGCGCGGGCACGATTGCATCCGTTCCAGGCTCCTCTTCCTCGCCCACCGGCCCGGTCGCGCCTAGTGTCGTTGACGCCATCGTTGTATTCGGCGACTCGCTCACCTGCGGAGGGCAGGGCAACTCGTATGGCCAATCGCCCATCGGCAGCGTCCCCGACGCTTTGCAATCGATGCTGGATATTCCAGCCGTGAACCAAGGGGTTGGCGGAAACACATCGAGCCAAATCGACGTGCGCTATAACGCCGGCGGCGCGCATCAGACCGTCACATTGGCCGGAAATCAGATTCCGGTTTCCGGTTCCGTGCAAGCCACTTTTCCGAGCGGCTGGCAACCCGTTACCTCCAGCGGAGGCAACAACGGCGCTGCCTGTTACCAAAGCCTGACGGGACAAGGAACCAACGCTACAATCAATGGCGTTGCCGGCGTCTTTACCTATGCGGGGGGCAACTATTCCTTCACGCCGACAGTCTACCCGCCTTCTCCAGTTACAACGGTCGTCAACAACCCATACACGGTGGCTACCCCGTATGCCGGATACTTTCTCGTCGATTCGTCGGGAACGAATGATGTCAATCAGAATGTTCCACTAGCGACCGTAATTGCCAACGACAAGGCAATGGCTGCCTTGGCAGGAAATCGCTTTATCGTCGCTTCGGCGCTTCCGTTCGACCTGCCCTCGTATATGCCCGGGGGGACAGCGGCCATTAGCTTGGCCAACTTGAATGCGGCGAAGGCGTCTACCTTTGGAAATCATTATGCCGATACACTTACACCTCTCTTGGACGGATGCGGTCCGGTTCCCGGGGGGGCGCTTGCCGCAATGGACGCGCTCGATATTGCCAATGGAATCGTTCCTACTTCTTGTCGCGCCTACAACGGAAGCAAGATTGCAGCGAATATCAATTCAACTCAAACGACGGTTTGTCTGTCGGGGGCATATCCGGCTGTTGGCGAAAAAGGATACTTCAGCCATGTTACAGACCCCGTGGGAGGTTTTGAAGCTTTCCTGATTACTGCCATCGTCACCCCCGGCACTTGTTCAACGGGATCGCAAATGACAGTCGTTCGCGGTTATGCGGGAACCGTAGCGGGGACGTATCTGGCAAACCAGGATAGCTGGGGTTTTTGGGACAGAGTTCACCTTTCGGGCGGCGCACCCAATACTGCGGTCGCCGCAAAAACTGGATATGCAATTCAAGCGGAAGCTATCGCTGAGGCCTATAGGATATTGACGGAGAGCGCTGCCCCATAGCATACGTGCTATATTCTCGCGCTTACATGGCCGAAGCATTTCCGTTCAAGGAAAGTTCTCCTCGATCGATAAGGCGATGGACAATAAGCGAGGAACCGGCGGGCGAGAGATGGTCTGTGTCGAACATCAGTGGGACTTTGTGTTCGGAATCCGAATACAGGGTGCAACTCTCATTGCTGCAAATCGCTTGATAAAGAGAAACGTAGGGGATATGCCAGTTTGCAGATAGGCTCTGTAGCTGCCTATCCATCCGTTCAAAGCCGTCCACGCGATGCTCGCTTGCCAAGTCCGGTTGGTTCCATGCTAGGGAATACGCTTCGAGTCGCGGCAAAGGAGCATCGTACTCCGGCACGGGACCGAAGAGAATGACCGGAACCCGATGCTGATTCGCCCACTCGACAGTTCTTGTCAATTCGCCAATGTCTTTCGCGGCCCATCGTTTTTCCAAAAGCAATCCCTGGATTGGCTGCTTCAAAAGATAATCCTGGTAGATGTATTTCATCATCTTTTCGCAATCGGGACCATTGGATGCATGGACGAATGGCCCGCAGCCGCTGGTATTGGCCTGCATGATATTCGCGCCCGGAAAAGCGGAAGACAATGCTTTCCAAAGAACGGCGGAATGGCTGTCTCCCAGAAGCAGAAAGTTGCTTTTAGCGGCTTCCCGATGCAGGCAAAGCCGATAATCGTAGTCCTTGAAGTTGTATGCTGAGGTGATAAAACAGGCTCCCTCTCGCGTTGTCATTCTATCTTCGGTGTTATCCAGATAGGATGCCAGTTGAACGCTATCCGGCGAGAAGCGTCCTTTGAATCCTCCGGCAAGCATTGCCGACAAGGAATACGCTGAAAAGGTGAACATACCAGCCCCCGCCAGGATAAACAGTGGCCTTCCGGTCAGTCGCAGAGAACCATTGCGAAAGGGGCGTTCGACGAATCTCCAGGATAGAACCGCCAGCATGAGAGATAAGGATATTTCAATGATCCAGTCATACCGACGCACTGTCAGTAGAGTTGCGTATTGATGCGGAAGAGTCGATCCCATGGCAAGAAGAATTCCCATTTCATGCAGGATGATGACTGGCCAATGCCACAGGTAGAGGGAGTAAGAAATCAATCCGATAAAAACAACGGGGCGAAAGGAGAGTAGAGAACCGACCAGGGACGAGCCGGATTCTCCAGCCCCAATAATCAAAGCAGAGCCCATGCAGGGAATGAAGGCGCTAAGTCCAGGGAACAATGTGGTCTTGGAGTAAGAAAAAACAGGCCAAACGATCATTGCAGTGCCGAAGATGACCGCAAGATTTCGCAACCAAGCGGAACGCAAGCGAGGAAACATTCTTAGAGACAGCATCGTTCCCATCAGGAGTTCCCATGCTCTTGTGTACGGCATATAGAACGCGGTGTTTCGATCGAAGGAAACGACGATTGCGCTCACCACGAATGAAACGATAAAGAGCGAAACGACTGCGGTTCGCAACCGTTGCGGGAAAAACTTGCGGACCGTCACCAGGAATATCGGAAATAGGATATAAAACTGCTCTTCCACAGCAAGCGACCAGGTGTGCAGCAAAGGGTTCGATGTGGGCGAATCGAAGTAGCCGGAATGTTGCCAGAAATAGAAGTTCGAGGAAGACACTGTAGCGGCAAGAAGCGATTTGCAATAACTTACAAGCTCTACCGGAAGAAAGTAGATCGTCGCAAAGACGCTGAACGCCGGCAACATAGCGAAAAGAGCCGGAAAAATTCGGCGGATGCGGCGCTCGTAAAAGGAAAGAATCGAAAAGCGGGAAGCGGCAATCTCGGCAAAGACGATTGAACTGATAAGATAGCCGGAAATAACAAAGAAAACATCGACCCCGACAAACCCTCCGGCCATGCGGGGCAGCTTAATATGGCAGGCCAATACGCTTAGAACTGCCACTGCGCGCAGGCCATCGATGTCAGGCCGATAGTTCAGAGAGGACTTATTGGACAGGGGAGCTTTCATGTTGTTCGCGTCCATTGTACGCCTCTACCCCGAAAGCGAAATTGTCCAGGACTCGATTTTGAGCACCAAACGGCTTTGAATCAATCTGCACCACGAGCAACGATGTCCCCGCGCTAGAGAGAGCCCAAACGCGCTAAACTAACCCCAGAGCCATTCCGTGCGCATCCTGACCCGTTACATCCTCGGCGAAATTCTCTTCCAAACGCTGCTCGGCTGCGGGCTGTTCACCTTCGTGCTCTTCATGAAGGAGCTGCCCCACATCCTGGAGATCGTGGTCCGCAACAGCTCCACCTTCGCCAGCGTGATGGAAGTGGTTCTGTTCATGCTGCCCAACTTCTTCAAGGTCACCGTTCCCATGGCCGTGCTGGTGGGTGTGCTGCTGGGCCTCAGCCGCCTGGCCTCCGACAGCGAAATCATCGCCATGCGCGCCTCCGGCCTGGGCATCGGCTACTTCGTCCGCGTCGCTTCCATCGTGGCCATTGGAGGCACGCTCCTGGGCCTGCTCAACTCCATGTTCATCGAGCCGCGCGCCAATCAGGCCATCATGGCGCTGGACAAGGCTCTGGCCTCCGAAGCCTCCTACGAGATTCAGCCCCGGGTCTTCGACGAGGACTTCCGCAACTACGTCCTCTACGTCGAAGACGTGCGCTCCGGCACCGGCGCCGCCAACTGGCGTCAAGTCTTCATCGCCGACGTCACCGACCCCATCGCCCCCAAGATCACCACCGCGGCCTCGGCCACCGTAGTCGGCGGCGCGCCCCAGGAACTCTCCAGCCAGCAGCTTTTGATGCGCCTGCGCAATGGAACCGAGCATGAAACCGTCGCCGGTCAGCCGCAGCAATACAACATCTCCACATTCGACGTCGACGATCTGCCCTTCGCCGCCAGCCAGCAGAGCGAAGGCCATCTGGGCCGCCTGGACACGCCCGTCTACGCCCTGTCCATGAGCGATCTGCGGGCGCGCATCCACGGCCCGGAAGGCAAACGCTTCCTCATCGAGATGAACGCGCGTTTCTCCTATCCCGCCGCCTGCCTGGTGCTGATGCTGGTGGGCGTTCCGCTGGGCGTCAAGTCGCAGCGCGGCGGCAAAAGCTCCGCTTGGGTCTTCACCATCCTGCTGGTCTCCATCTATTACCTGCTCTCTTCCTTCGGCATCGCCCTCGGCCAGCAAAACAAGGTTCCCGCTTTTCTCGCGGTCTGGTCGGCCAATCTGATCTTCGCCGCTTGCGGCATTTTCCTGCTCTGGCAGATGGCGAGCGGCGGTCGCGTCCTCAACGCCATCGCCGCCTGGACCTCGCGCGCCCCCAAGCCCGCAACTGCCTCCAAGCCCAATGCCGTCTCCTTCCGCGGTCCGCTCCGCCGAATTCAAACGGCGGCTCTTCGTCCCTGGGCCGATCTCCGGCGCTCCCAGCGCGCCACCCCGCGCAAGGTCTTTCCCCGCATCCTCGACGAGTATGTGGTGCGCGAGTTCCTCTTCCTGTTTTTCCTGGTGCTTTTCGGCTTCGTCCTGCTGATGCTGGTCTTCACCGTCTTCGAGCTGCTGGGCGACATTCTGCGCAACCGTATCGGCCTGCTCACCGTGGGCGAGTATCTGGTCAACCTCACCCCCGATATGCTCTACCAGATCGCCCCGCTGGCGGTGCTGATCTCCGTGCTGGCCACCTTCGGCGTACTCAACCGAAACTCCGAGATCGTGGCCATGAAGGCCACTGGCATCAGCCTCTACCGCCTGGTAATACCTGTCGTCTCCATCGCCGCGATTCTGGCCCTCAGCCTCTTCCTCTTCGACGAGTTCTATCTGCCCCAGGCCAACCAGCGCCAGGAGGCGCTGCGCAGCGTCATCAAAGGCAAGCCGCCGCAGACCTTTCTGCATCCCGAGCAGACCTGGTTATTCGGCCAGCCGCGCCCCGCCGAGCCGGCCCGCATCTTCCACTACCAGTTCTTCGATCCGGAAAGCGACCTGTTCGCCAACCTCTCCGTCTTCGAGTTCGATCCCTCCACCTTCGCCCTCACCCGCCGCATCTTTGCCGCCCGCGCCTCCTGGGATGCCGGCGCCGGCGCCTGGCGCTTCAAGGACGGCTGGCAGCGCGACATCGAAGGCGCCAAGGTAACCCAATTCCGCGAGTTCACGCAAACGTCCTTCTCCGAAATTCACGAAGACCCCAGTTACTTCAAGGAAGAGAAGAAGCAATCCCAGGAGATGAACTTCGGCCAGCTCCAGCGTTACATCGCGGACCTGCGCCAGAGCGGCTTTGACACCATTCGCCTGCGCGTCGCCCTCTGGCGCAAGCTCGCCTACCCCGTCATCGCCGTGGTCATGGCCGTGCTGGCCATTCCTTTTGCGCTCTCCATGGGCCGCCGCGGCTCGCTCACCGGCATCGCCGTCGCCATCGGCGTAGCTCTAGCCTACTTCGTCTTCAACGGCTTCTTCGAGGCTCTGGGCAACGTCAACTATCTGCCCGCCGCCCTGGCCGCCTGGGCCTCCGACATACTGTTCGGACTGGTCGGCGGCTATCTGCTGCTGAAAACGCCGACGTAAGGGGGCGGCGGGGGGAGCGCAGGAAAACGGAAGGCAACGTGTTCGCGTTCCTGGGAGGCTTGCACTTGAAATCATTCACCGGGAATTCAAGCTGGAAGTCTCGAACGTCCGTGGCAATTTTGTGGGTGGGTTGCACGCTGTTGGGGTTCGCGGTCCCAGGTCCGAAAATCCGGACCTGGGGCACCCAGATTTGTGTCTGGCTGATATGGGGACATAGGCCACCCGTCAGCCCTCACCATCCATAAACAGGGGTTGGATTGTAGACGATCGATGCAAAGGTACCGGCCAATTCGTTGGTGCCAATCCCCTGCCCCACTGTGACGAACAGTTGGTTTGTTGCCCCATTGTTCGCGGTTCCGCCGCCGAAGGCGATTCCCCAGAGGTTGTTAAGAACGATCTTCCTCCCGCGCTCGTCTCTTATCGTACCGACAAACTTGCCGGTGGCAAGATCGAATCCGTTGATGGTGCCTTCGACGGAGTTGTTTGAGACCAGCAGCGTATTGCTCAGCGGCCCAAAATTGCCGGGAGCGAGGGCAATGCCCCAGGCCTGATTCAGCGGCCATCCCTGGATCAGCGTCTTCACGAAGGTGCCGTCCTCCTTGAAGACATCGACGTAGCCGCCGGCGCCGACGTTCGGTACTGCATACGTGACGTAAACCAGGCCATTGATGTCCTGAACGCCAAATACCGAGAAGGTCGATGGGATTGCCGGATCGCCAAACGACTTCACCAGTGCGAAGCTGCCGTCGAAGACATCGATCTTATTGTTGGCGGCATCCGCCGCGTAGAGGTAATTCCCCGAGGCATTCGCGGTGATGGCCAAGCCGGTGTAACTCGCCTTGCTGGCCGAGTTGTCGACTTTGAGGGTTGCCAGGTTCTTGTTCAGGCCCGGCCAGGCGCTGATGGTGCCATCGAGCGCGGCAAAGATGAAAGACGAGGCCACGCCCGAAACCAGGAAATCCGTCTTCGATCCGTTGTAAACGATACCCGTCGGTGTGCCAGGGCCGTTGAGGCCGGTCGGCTCGAGGGGTCCGTTGCCGGCGGTGGGAATCGCAACCTTGAGGGCTTCCAGCGTTCCGGCCGCATTGTAGATGGTCGACCAGCCGGTGTCGTTATCGCTGATCCACCAGGGCGAACCGGCGCTCCGAGCCAATCCCCAGGGATTTGCCAGCAGCGGATCGATGGTGGGGGCATGCGAATCGAGTTGATTCGAAACCAGGTTGGTAAGCTGATACTGCGCTTGGGCCGAGGCCGAAACCATGAGAAGCGCGAGGCAAAGGCAAGGGGCGACTGCGATCTTGCGAAACAGCATATTTCACTCTCCAGGGGAAGATTCAAGAACAGAGAAAGGTCGAAACCACTGGTCGGAGCGACTGGGGAGCCGAACCTTCTCTGGCCTCTTAGTTATCGATCGTAGGCCGAGTCGCTACCCGAAGTTGTCATCGGTTTGTCACCAGTTTGCAAATTTCTCGCAGTTGGAGTATCCCCGTCGCGCCTTCGCCGCAAGGTGAGCGATGCGGCGGCCTGCTGGTCGCCATCGCCCTGGTCAAAGGAGTCTTTCTCTACGCCCAGCGCTGGATTCTCATCGGCATCTCCCGCGAGATCGAGTTCGACCTGCGCAACGAGCTGAGCGCCGTGCGCATGATGCTTGGCCTGCCCTCAGGTACAGCGCCAACACCGTCTTCTTCACCGTCGGCGCAGTTAGAAACTCTCAGAACAGTTTCATCTTGATCGCCAAATACTTCTTGGGGTCTTCGCGGATGCTCTTCACCAACTGCTGGGCCTGGTCCATGGTTTGGTCGGCGTGATCGTAGAGGGAGCGGTTCCGCACAAACTGACCCAGCGAACCTTTGCCTTCGTCCACGCTCTTGAGGATCGAGTCCAGGCGAGTTACCGTATCGTCGAGTTTCGCCGCGAAGGCTGGGTCTTTGGCTATTTTGCCCAGAGCGCCGTGACCGGCGTCGATCTCGGCAACCAACTGGTTGGTGTTGGCGACGGTGGCATTCAGGTTGTTGTAGAACGAGTCGTCCTTGAGCAGCTTGCCGGCGCTGCCCTTCCCCTCGTCCAGATCGGTGGCGATCTTGTCCAGCCGGTCGATGGCGGAGTTGGCGCGGGTATAGAGCGTGTCGTCGTCTACCAGCTTGCCAAGCGAGCCTTTGCCCTCGGCAATCGCTTTGGTGACGGTCTCCATGTCGGTGGCGATGAGCGCGATCTTACGGCCCAGTTCGGGATCGTTGATGAGCGCGCCGACAGTGCCGCGATCGGAGTTGAGGGTATCGACCAGGGTCTCGATCTTGCGCAGCACGGTGTCGATCCGCTCTATGGAGACCTGGCTGGTGCGGATCACGTCTTGAATGCTGGGCGAACCGGCCGTCTTGAGTTCGGCGTCCTTGCCGGGAGGGGGGCCGACCGCATGGGCCGAACTGAGATCGACGAAGCTGTCGCCCAGCACCCCGGCCTGATCGATGGTGGCGGTGGAATCGGTATGAAGGTCGTGGAGATATTCGTGACCGACCTGCATCGTCACCTCAACCGGCGTGGGGTTTCGGTTGGGGACCACGCGGACGTGAATCACGTTGCCGATGGTGACCCCTTCCAGCGTGACCGGGGCGCCGTCCTTGAGTCCGGCGGCATTCTCGAAGTAGGAGCGAAGGAGCAGCTTGCGCGCAAACAATCCGCCCGTGGAGCCGGACATGAGAAAAATGAGCACGATCAGCACGGCCATGGCGGCCAAGACCAAAGCGCCGACTCGCAATTGAGCCCACTGAATCTCTTTACGGGTTGGCACGGCACTCCCCCGGTTGAAAATCGGCTGTATTCGCCTTGAGGATAGCAGATGAGCGGGCGCTAACGCCCGTCTTCAAGCACCGCGCTGGCCATGGCCAAGTCGCCGGTATGGGTGATGGACAGAGCGGCGCGCACTGCGCCGAGGCGCGCCGCAATCTCGGCGGCGCGACCGTGGAAGAGCAAGGATGGCCTTCCGGTCGGTTCGCGGACCACCTCGATCTCCAGCCAGTTCACGCCTTGCCCGATGCCGGTTCCCAGCGCCTTGGCCCCCGCTTCCTTGGCGGCAAAGCGGGCGGCAAAGCTCTCTGCGGACCTGCGCTTGCTCAGGCAGTAGGCCTGCTCGGCCGCGGTGTAGACGCGATCGAGAAAGCGGCTCCCATAGCGTTCCACGGATCGCTGAATGCGCCCTATCTCTGCCAGGTCGATGCCGGAGCCGACGATCATGCTGCTATGAAGCTACATCATTTGGCTTTCGTTGCGCTTGCCGAACGGCCCCGCGGCGGCGGCGCCCCGCCTATTACCCCCGCGAGATGCCGCGGGCATCGCGCAAGCCAATATGTATCGAAGCCGGTCAAGCGGCGTTCGACTCCGGCACAGAGCTTACGCGCTCGCTTTCTGCACCGATAAGACGGATGAGAGGCTGACCATGCAGGGAAATCTCGCGGGGCAAGCAATGAGCATTCCGTGGGCACTGCAGATGAAGGCCATCTCCATCGAGGAGCCGGGGCGGCTGGTGCAAACCCTCACCGGGGCTATCCTCGGCTGCGGCGGCTGGGTTCTGAGCCGCGGCGCCAACGATACCGGCACCGTGAATATGCTCTTCGAGTTCGAGCGCCAGGCCTGTGTGGACATCTACAGCGTGATGATCGCCGCCGGACTGGAGCTTAGCCAAAGCGGGCATATCCGCTTCACCGAACTATGCCAATGCACACGCAGCCACTTGAAGGATTGCGGCACCGAGATTGCCAGCATCGACCTGGAAATCCAAACCTTCCCGGTTGAGATGACCTATAACCCGCGCACCCATGAGGCGGCGTAAGCGCAAGCGGTTCCCCAACGCCGATCTGACGATTCTCGGCTCGGGCGCGGAAGAGGCGGCGCTGCGGTCCGCTTGCCGCAGTCTCGGGCTGGAGGCCGCGGCCGCGGGGCTTCCGATTGTGGCTCTTCCGGCATCGGGAGGGATAAGGGATATGCTCGGCAGTCGCCCCTGGGCGTAGCTTGCTTCGGATATTTCGGCGGAGGCGCTGACCGCTTCCCTGCTCTCGGCTCTGGCGACATTGCGCTCCGGCGAAGGGGTTCCGCATTCAACGCAGGCGCATTGAAATTGTCCTTCCTCGAATTTGGATTCGCCATGAGATTTTCAAGCGACAAGAAACTTTCCAGTAAATGGCGGGTTCGTGTATGGTAGATTCCAGTTTTGCAACTGGTTTCAATTTCACCACGGAGAGAAACATGAAGAAGCTGTACACCGTTCTTGCCCTTGCCCTGGCTTTCGTCGCCGGCGGCGCGCTGTACGCACAGGTTCGCGATTGGCACGATCTCGATGCCGTTCACAAGCACGTCCTCGAGGCCATCCATGAGATGGACCGCGCCCGCGCCGCCAACCACTACGATATGGAAGGCCACGGCGCGCGCGCCGAAAAGGCACTCCACGAGGCGGAACGCGAGCTCGGTTTGGCCGTCGACGCATCCAAGGCATCGGCGAGGTAACTTCCTTCCCTGACAAGCCAGGATTGGAGCGAACGGACGCTTGGGAATGTTCGCTCCGCCTGTTATTTCCTTCTTTCCCCCATCTAGCTTCGTTTCCTCTTTCACTGGGGGAACGCATGTTCAAGCGTCAATTGGAATTCGCGCTCGCGGAATTGCTGCTGATTGCGGCGCTGCCGTTGCTGGGATTGGCCGCATCGACATCCAAACTGGGCTTGGCCGGCTCGGCGGGCATTGGGCTGGCAGGTAGGTCGCGCGGAGTCAAAAGACGCGCGCCTTTGCCACTGCGTGGAGCCGATAAGTCCCGACCGGACGAATTGCAGCCGGGGCGGGCGATCCAAGCCTACGAGGAACTGATCGACGCGGTGCTGGCGGAGACGCAAGCGTGAGTCACGCCGCTCTGATTGTTCCCGGCCTTGACCGAATTGGCGGCGCGGAGAGGCAAACGATCCTGCTGGCCAAAGGGCTGGCTGGGCGCGGCTGGCGGGTCAGCGTGGTGGCGCTCACCGGCGACGGGGGTGGCGCGGCAGCGGAATTGACTGCCGCGGGCGTTGCCTTTCTGAGCCTGAAGATGCGCAAGGGGCTGGCAGATCCGCGCGGCTGGATCGTTTTCAATTGCTGGTTAAAGCAAGAAGCGCCCGATGTGGTTCACGCTCACCTGGCCCACGCCGCCTGGTTGTCCCGCTGGTCGCGGCTGGGAGCGCCGGTTCGGGTAGTAATGGATACGCTGCACAGTTGCTCGACGGGGACCGTGGGCCGCCGCCTGGGCTATCGCTGGAGCGGCTGGCTTCCGGACAAGGTTACAGCCGTGAGCCATGCCGTTGCGAAGGCGCATCTCTCCGCCGGAACCGTGAGCCGAAGCAAGCTGGCGGTGCTGCCCAATGGCGTGGATACGCGCGAATGGCGCCCGGATGAGGCCGATCGGACGGCGCTGCGCCGCGAGTTGGGAGTCGATCGGGAGTTTCTGTGGTTGGCGGCCGGCCGTCTGGAACCGGTCAAGGATTACCCGACGCTTCTGGAAGCCTTTGCAAAGGTGGGGACGAGCGCGCGGCTGGCAATCGCCGGCAGCGGACCGCTCGAAAGCCAATTGCGCGAACTCGCCGTGCGCTTGGAAGTGGAGAAGCGGACGCGATTTTTAGGCTTCGCGCCGGATGTGCTCCGCTGGATGCGGGCAGCGGATGGATTCGTGCTCTCGTCGCGGCTGGAAGGGCTGCCAATGGTCCTGCTGGAGGCCGCTGCTTGCGGCTTGCCCGCCGTGGCGACCGGCATTGCCGGAACTCGCGAGGTCATCGTGGATGGCGAGACCGGATGGCTGGCCGAGGCCGGCAGCTCGGCGGCTCTCGAAGGAGCAATGACCCGGACGATGCGCGCCTCGCCGGAAGAGCGCAAAGCGATGGGAGAGCGGGCGCGTTGGAGAGCGATCGAGCGGTTTAGTCTGGAGTCGGCGCTGGATCAGTGGGAGGCGCTCTACGGCGATCTGATGGAACGGAATCCCCGGCCCAGGCGTTGGGGAATTGGCACTACCGATACTGCCCGACACTGAGACTATGCACCCCACCGCGCCAGCCGCTTTCCAAGCCTCGAGGCCCGGATGCGACCCAGGGCCAGCGATTCGTAAGCGCGTTCGATGGGATTCAGGCTTGCGGGCGGAAACTCGGCCAGCGCCCGGTCCACGGAGGTGAATTGTTGCGCATGACTGGCGAGGAAGTTGCGCAAATCCTCCAATTGTCGATCGCTTGCTGAATTCGCGTGGATGCAGATGGTCCAAAGGCCCTTCGGTTTTTCGACCGGCCCCCATAACTGCTGCGGAATCCAGATGAGGCCGCCGCGAACGAAGGGAATGCGGGCAAAACCGTCGGAGAGCGCGCCGATTCCCTGGCTACGGAGCGCGCGCAGGGTTGCGCGGTCAAAGCCGTGGCGAGGCGCAACCCATAGTTGCGGATGGAGCCCGTGGCCGCGGAGAATACTGAGTCCGGCGCGAATCCATTGGCTCTGCTCCGGCTCAGGAACGCCGGCGAACTCTGTTCGGCTGTGCAGGAGCAGCAGGCTCCTGCCGGCGCTTTGGCAGAGGTGGCGGTAGCCGTGCAGGGCAATCGCGGCCCCGGCTGCCTCCAGCGCGCGCATCCGCGGCCAGAAATCGGGGTCGGGTGGCGAAACCGCCAGTTGCGGATCGCAATTGTCGGGAACCACGGCAAGAATGGGGCGAACTCCGAAATCCTGAACCAAGGCTAGGCAGGCCTGCCACCGCGCGATGTCGTGAGTCGGGCAGAGATCGTCGAAGCGAAGAAGATATTGCGCCGGGGTGGGTATCATTCCGCTCTCCGCTGCCGTCCGCGCAGTTTTCCGGGTTGAGATTGCCGTTTTCAAATTGCCTGGCCGTCTCCGACTGGGTTAACCCAATTGAAACAGAAGAAAGCCGAGCGCATAGATGATAAATTGCACTGTCGTGCCAATCAGTGCGACTCGCTTCGCCGGACCGGACTCTCGGTGAACCATGAACGTCATTGAAGAATTGGGACCAACCGAACCCGATTCATCCTCGCAAGCGAGATGCAAGGAACGCTGGGAATATCCCCGTTTATCAGGGGTAAGGGAAGACCCAAGCCGACCAAAAGATCGGAGCAGTCCTCAGCTTGAGCCATCTCCCATTTATCAAGCGGAAGAGCCGGATTCAGTATGGTTCCGTTCCAGGCCACGAACCAACTCCGTAACGCGGAATTTACGCACTCTCTATCCCGCCCACCCAACCGCCCGGCCAGATAAAATTGAATGCGAAATGCAAAAAAAACTGCGCGTGGGCATTCTCTTTGGCGGACGCAGCGGCGAACATGAGGTTTCGCTGCTCTCGGCCGCTTCCATTTTGAAGGCGATCGATCGCGATAACTTCGAAGTCGTGCCGATCGGCATCGACAAGGCCGGAAACTGGCTCACGGACGAAGCGGCGCTGCGCCTCCTTGAAGGTTCCGTCTCAACTGAACCTTCCCAGCAACCGCCGGCCCCGGCTCTCGACGCTCCTTCGTCCCTGCAAACCCATGCCACATTGGCCGGCTTATCCCGCCTCGGCGGTCAATCTCTCAACGTGATCTTTCCAGCGCTGCACGGTACTTTTGGCGAGGACGGCACCATTCAAGGGCTATTCGAGATGGCAGGCATCGCCTACGTCGGCTCCGGCGTGCTTGGCTCGGCGGTGGGCATGGACAAGGACGCCATGAAGCGCCTCTTTGCCCAGGCCAAGCTGCCCATCGTCAAGCACCTGACGCTCTTGCGCGCGGAGTGGGAGGCGCGCCCGCAAGAGGCCGTTGCCCAGGTCGAGGCGGCGCTCGAATACCCGGTCTTCGTCAAGCCCGCCAACCTCGGCTCTTCGGTGGGCATCTCCAAAGCCCATGACCGCCATGAACTCGGCCCGGCGCTGACCCTGGCCGCCAAGTACGACCGCAAGATCGTCGTCGAGCAGGGCGTGGGAGGCAAAAAGGCCAAGGCCCGCGAGTTCGAGGTCGCGGTGCTGGGCAATGATGACCCCGCGGCAAGCGTGGTCGGAGAGATCGTTCCCGGCAAGGAGTTTTACGACTACGAAGCCAAATATCTATCCGAAGGCTCGGTGCCGATCATCCCAGCCCATCTGTCCCCCGCTGAAGCCGAGCGGATTCGCCAGATATCCCTGGCCGCCTTTCGCGCCTGCGACCTCTCCGGCCTGGCCCGTGTGGACTTCCTCATGGAGCCGCACGGCAAGCGCCGCATCTTTCTCAACGAGGTGAACACCATGCCCGGATTCACCAAGATCAGTATGTACCCCAAGCTCTGGGAAGCCTCCGGCCTTGTCTACAAAAACCTCATCTCCCGGCTGATCGAATTTGCCCTGGAACGCCACCGGGAGAAGAGCCGCACGACGTATAGCCGAGAGGAGTGAAGCGAACGAGCGCCCTCTATCCTTCCTCATCTTCGCTGTCGAATGGCAAAGGGACTGAACGGCGCCCTTCCTTCTCCGGGTATGCGAGGGCCGGTAGTGCGCTCGGACCGTGCTCCAAGTCGGAAAAAAGCGCCGCAATTCGCGCGCAAAACAGGGTATTTTCGAGTTTTTTCTCTCAATTTCGTAGACTTTCAGGCCGATCTTTGCCGTGTTCCATGCACCTGCAAGCGCACACTCGTTGAAATCAAGATGGATGCGTCTCATTGCTCGACCCGCAAGTGCACGGAATTGTCGGGCGCGCCGGGTCGCCGAGTCTTTTTCGGCCCAGGTTTCAGTCGTTCCGGTCCGCGCCAGGCAGCCGTTCGCCAAGAACGGCAACGATTCTGTCGTGGACTTCGCCGATCGTCAGGTCGCCTTCGATGAGCGCGACGCGGTGGGCGTCGCGGGTGGCGATCTCGCGGTATTTCCGCCAGACACGGCTATGGAAAGCGTCCTGCTCGGCTTCAAAGCGCCCTTCGTTCCGGCCGCTTTGAGCTTTGGCGCGCTCGTTGCGGCGGCGTGCGCGGGCCAGGCTCAGTTCCAAGGAAGGCAGCAGCAGAAACGTAAGGTCGGGCTGAAGGTTTCCGCATAGCAGCCGATGAAGCTCAAGAACCGCCTCCGAGCCTAACTGACGCCCGCCCCCCTGGTAGGCTTCGGTGGAGTCCGTGAAGCGGTCGCAGAGAACGATCTTTCCCCGCTCCAGGGCGGGCTGAATCACTTCGGCGATGGTCTGGGCGCGATCGGCGAACATCAGGGCCATCTCCGTCATGGGCGCAATGCCGGACGAGCGCGAATCGAGCACCAGGGCGCGGATGCGGTCGCCGGTCGTCGTTCCGCCGGGCTGACGTGTGAGGATGACTTCGCGCTTTCCCGCCCTTTCGTCGGCGAGATGCCGAAGGGACGCGGTTCCGCGCTCTTGAGGCTTGCCGGCGTCCAAGACGAGGCCGGCCCTGGGGTGGATAGGGCCAAGTCGATGAAGCCACGCCTCCAACAGCTTGATTTGGGTGGTCTTTCCGCAACCGTCCAGGCCTTCGAGTGTGATGAACAGGCCACGCGCCATGCGCTGAGTTTATCATCGCGGCGAAAAGCGAGACGCGGTTGCGGCGATTGTGTTACAAGGAGAGAACCTCAACCGTTCCCGGAGCAGGGCATCCACGCTCCACTGGAGTCGAAGCAAAGTGAAACCACGAAACTTCCCCACGTTTATCGCTCGCGGCGTCTTTGCGGCTGTTGCACTCAACGCCAGTCTCAACGCGCAACAACTGACTCTGGAAGGCCAGACCGGCGGCTTTTTGACTCCCACCGCCTACGTCGTCGAATCCGCCAAGGGGAAGGTCTTCTCGCATCCGGCGGTGAGTTACCACTTTGTGAATACAAACGCGGTGATCGGCGACCTTCACGCCTTCAGCGTCACCGAGGGCTTTGCCAACCGGGCCGAGGCCGGCTACACGCGCGGCGTTCACTTCGAGGGCGACAGCGCGGCCTTCAGCAGCCTCTGGAATTACTCCGGGATGAACATCCTTCACGGCAAGGGGGTGGCGATCAAGGACGGGCAGTTCGGCCCCTGGACGCCGGGAATCGCCGCCGGCGGTGTGCTCCGCCTGGGCGACAAATTCGTCTCCGGCGCGCTCAACCAGGAGATATTCGGAACGCTGAAAACTTACACGAACGGCGATCTCTACGTGGCGGCGACCAAAACCTGGCTGCATCCGCCGTTGCCCTTCGTCGCCAATATCGGCTGGAAGGCCACCAATGCCTCCATTTACGGCATCGGCGGGCAGGCGACGCGCTTCGGCGGGAGGCTCTTCGGGGGCATAGGCATCCCCTTGCCCGCGCCCTTCAAGACGGTCATCGTGCCCTCGGCGGGATTTACCCAACAGCCGCCCCAGGTGAAGAACCTGGGGCTGATTCTGGTGGGCGGCGCGGCCCATATTCCCACCACGCTGGACTATGCCGTGCGGCTGACGCAGAAGGAGAATCCGCACTTCAGCTTCGATATTGGCGTGGGGCAGGTGGCGGGCCAGATCGGCTTCACGGTGGTTCCAACCGGGCTGCCCGCGCCCTATCCCCCCACGGTTACGCTTCCGGTCAATCTTGAGGCGCGCCACGTGGTGGGCATGGGGATGAGCTTCCGCTACTGAGACAATGGCGTTGGCGGAGCGAAAAGCGGCGATCCGAGCAACTTCTTCTTCCGGGACGTGTTAGCAGAGGAGTAGACTGGACGCGCATCCGCGTTTCAGGCCTTGTCGACACGAAAAATTTACGGAGGATATTTCCATGCGTTCGTTCCGCTCTCTGCGCTGGCTCATGCTGGCTTTGCTCGTCACTCTCATTCCCGCGCCATCGCGCGCGGGCGTCTTTGTCAGCGTGGGCTTTGCGCCGCCCGCCTTGCCGGTCTACGAGCAGCCCCCCTGCCCTGAACCCGGCTATATGTGGACCCCAGGCTACTGGGCCTACGGCGACGATGGCTACTACTGGGTTCCCGGAACCTGGGTTCCAGCGCCGGAGCCGGGCCTTCTATGGACGCCCGGCTACTGGGGCTGGTCTGGCGGTCTGTTCGTCTTTCATGGCGGCTACTGGGGCCCCCACGTGGGCTACTACGGCGGCGTCAACTACGGCTTCGGATACGGCGGCCTCGGATTTGCCGGCGGCATCTGGCGGGGACACGATTTTGTCTACAATACCGCCGTGGTCCGCGTGAACACGACGATCATCCACAATACCTACATCGACCGGACGGTCGTGGAGCGGGGCTACGTTGCCAGAGACAGCCACGTTGCCTATAGTGGCGGTCCGGGAGGCATCCGCCACGATCCCAGCCCAGAAGAGCGGGTTGCCGAGCGCGACCATCACGTCGAACGGACCTCGTTCCAGCAGCAGCACGAAGGCGCGGCCAGGGCAGATCGCAACTCGTTCGCCAAGAACAACGGCGGGCGCCCGGCGAACGCCGCGGTCAGCAGGCCTATGGGCAATGTGGGACATGGCGCGGCTGTCGAGCATAATGCCCCTGTCTCCCACGGCACGGAGCCGGTCTCGCATGGAAACGCGCCGCTATCGCACTCCGCGCCGATCGCGCATAACGAGCCCGTCTCGCATCCGGCTCCGGCCTATCACCCCGCTCCCGCGTCTCACTCCGCGCCGATCGCGCATAACGAGCCCGTCTCGCATCCGGCTCCGGCCTATCACCCCGCTCCGGCGTCTCACTCCGCGCCTCCGGCGTCTCACCCGGCTCCAGCATCGCACTCCGCGCCTCCGGCGTCTCACTCGGCTCCGGCATCGCACTCCGCGCCTCCATCGCACAGCGGTTCGGAGCCGCACAAACACTGAGCCGGATCGAAAGCGGCAGACCGCATCTTCAAGCCGAGAGGCCCACGGTCAACCGTGGGCCTCGGCGCTTTCAGGAGAGCCGAGGTCGCGCTCAATCGCTTCGATCCCGGCGATCTCGACTTGAAGGCCGCCGAATTCGGAATGATCGTTGTTGCGGATGCGATAGGCAAGGTCGATGAGGCTTCCCTCGCGCAGTCCGAGGAAGGCGGCGCGTTCGCCCAGGCCCCAGCCTACCGCGCGCACCGTCCCGCTGGAGCCGGCCACCACCGGGGATCGCATTGCGGGTTCGCCTGAATCCTGGACCAGTTCCAGAGAGAGATGTCGCTCTTTCATCAGCCGCGGCGGGGCCAGCAAGCGGACCTTGCGGGCGACAAAGACCGGCTCCGGGTTGCCGTGGCCGAGCGGTTCGAGCTTGCGCAGCCAACCGGCCAGCACCGGGGTGATTCGATCCAGTGGCAGTTCGGCGTGAATGCCCAGCAGTCGTTCGGGTTCGCGGGCGGCCAGGCGCTCCGCGGCGTAGAGGCGCAGGCGGCGCTTCAACTCCGGCAGCGCGGCGGCGGGCATGGCGAAGCCGATGGCAAAGGCGTGGCCGCCGAAGCGCGTGAAGAGGTCCGCGCAGCTCTCGATGGCATTGAGCAACTGAAATCCGTCCACCGACCGCCCCGAGCCATGCGCCACGCCCTCCTCTACCGTGACTACAATGGCCGGCTTGGCGGTGCGCTCCACCACCCGCGAGGCGAGGATGCCGATGACCCCGCGATGCCACCCCTGGCCATCGATCACCAGCAGGCGTTCGGCAGCCAACTCCGCGTCTGCACTCAGCCGGTCGAGAATCGCGCCCAGCGCCGCGGCCTCGGTCTCACGCCGCGCGCGGTTGAGCCGTTCCAGCTTCCCGGCCAGTTCTTTGGCGCGTTCAGGGTCGCGTGTCGTGAACAATTCGACGACTTCGGAGGCGATGTCCATGCGCCCCGCCGCATTGATCCGCGGCGCAATGCGGAACCCCACATCGAAGCCAGTGATCTGTCTTGCGCCCGGATCGAGGGCGGCGGCGGCAAAGAGTGCCCGCAGTCCGACGCAGGCTGGTGAGCGCAGTTCACGCAAGCCAAGAGCGGCAATGACACGGTTCTCGCCCTTGAGTGGAACCGCGTCGGCAATAGTGGCAATGGCAGCCATCTTGAGAAAACTGGGCAGCGTCTTCTCGCGGGTGCGGACTGGATCGCGGCGTTCGAGCAAGGCCTGCGCCAATTTCATGGCGATAGCCGCGCCGCACAGGAACTTCTCAGGGTACGAGCACCCCGGCTGGTTGGGATTGAGAATGGCGAGCGCATGAGGCACGGCATCGCCCGCTTCCAGCAGATGATGGTCGGTGATGATGAGGTCCAAACCGAGTGCGCGGGCGGTCTCCGCCTCGGCAAAGGCTCTCATGCCGGTATCGACGGTGACGACCAGCCGGATGCCGTCGGCGTAAGCGGCTTCGAGGACGCTCGATTGCATCCCATAGCCCTCGCCAATCCGGTGCGGCACATGGAAACGCACTACGCCGCCCAGCATCTCAATGGCGGTCTTGAGCAGCACGACGGCTGTGGTGCCGTCCACGTCGTAGTCGCCGTAAAGCAGCACCTGCTCACGGGCGGCGATGGCGCGCTCGATCCGATCGGCGGCCTCGGCCATGCCCAGCATCAGCAGCGGATCGTGCAGTTGGGCAATCTCCGGATTGAGAAAGGCGAAGGCTTCAGCCGCTTGGGCGATGCCGCGGGCTACCAGTAGCTCGGCCAATTGGAGCGGCAGTCGGGCCGATTTGGCCAGTGCGGCGGCCGCGTCGGGATGCGTTTCCGCAAGCACCCAGCGCTGGCGCGGAGACAGCAAGGAGCCGGGCCGCGGAATCCGATCCGCCACGGGAGCGGCGACGGGTGAGTCTGCGGGAATCACCCGGCTTACTCTTCCTCGTCGTCGTGATCGTGATCGCCGATGACAATATCCTCGAAGCTCTCCAGGTCTTCGAGCAGCGACTGATAGCGCTCATACCACTCGGTGGTGGTTTCGTGCAGAAAGACCAGTCCCTGATAGACAAAGCCCAACTGGATGTAGCCGAGACTGCCCACATATTTGCGCAGCCATTGCGCCTCGACCAGCTCGGTGGCTTCTTCGTCGGGGAAGTTCATCTCGTTGGCTTCCTCGATCAGCGTGTCGAGTTCCTCGCGCTCCAACGTCATTTCGCTGAAGGTCACGAAGGGAGCGCCGACGTGCTTGGCCATCTCCACAAAGTCTTTCCATGCGTCGGGGTTTTCCTTGCCTTCCCACACAATGGAGGGAATGTCCTCGGTGACGTAAGCCGGGACGCGGCGGAGGCCGTGGCCCTCAATAAAGGCCACCATATCGTCTTTCAGCGGAAGCAGATTGTCGGTGCTCATAGTCAAGCTACCATTTTCGCAGATGCGGGCGGTGTGCGCGGCGCGCTAGCGAAAAGAAACTCGCGGTCAACCGAAACAGCAAGAAACTCATCGGGAATTTGCGCGACGCGCGAAAGAGGGAACGGCGATCCGGAGGCGGAAGCGTTTCTCGAAAACATACAGCCCGGAAATGGAGCGATTCCGCTCCGCTTCCGGGCCGCGTGTGCCGTTCTGTTATTGCGCCGCGGTTGCGGCGGCGGGTTGGCTGGTGGTGTAAGTTACCTGCGTGAAGGGCGGCAGGCAGGCATCCACCGGGCAGCTAGCCGGGAACGAGAACGAGTAGATGCGTCCGTCGTTGATCGGCTGATTGGTGATGTCCAGCACTTGAATCTGATACTGCGATCCGCCGGGAACCGTGGGCGAGATGATGAAGTCCTCTCCCAGGTCGCCATCCATCACAGCCGGCGTCCAGACTCCGCCGGAGTAGTAATTCACTCCATGAATGCCATTCTGCAGGTGGGTGATGGAGATCGCTCCCCAATACACGCTCGCGCTGGTAACGAAGCCTATGTTGATGTCGCCCGTGTAATTGGGCGCCTCTTCGAAGTACCAGGAGATTTGCCGGTTCTGCCAGTGGTCCGGGAACATATCGCCCACCGGCACTCCGTTAATCTCGAAGAGATTCAACGACCCCTGCGCCAAATCGAGGTGATAGGCGTCGTCGCGGCACCAGGCGTTTCCGTCCTGGCAACTGTCCCCGACAATCATATCCAGTTCAGCGCCGGTGAATTGGTCCGGAACCCAGCCGTTGGCCCCCTGGCAGAAGGGATAGTCCGGCGCGCCGTTGTTGATGCCCGTGCAGAAGTCGTCGATGGTCACATGGACCCAGCGACCGCAGTTGGCGCCGTTGTCGAAGAAGCCGATGTAGGCGAGATTCGCTCCGGTGATGGGGCGCGGGAAGTAGTCGTCGTAGACGCCCGGTGTGTTCTGCACATTCAGCGCGACGAAGTTTTGCGTGTCCAGATTCGGTTGCGGCACACCGCAGCCTCCATAAGGCTGTCCCAGCGAACTGAACCATGTGGAGTTGCCCGTGTACACCTCCGGACTCGGCGTCGCCGCGGTCACAGTGAACGGAAGCGGATTGCTGGTCACACCGTTTGTGACTACTGTCACGTTGTAGGTGCCCAATGGCAGGTCCGGAACCGTAACCACAATGGCGTTGACGACCCAGTTGACGACCGTGGCCGCCGTGGTGCCGAAGAAGACCTGTCCCGTTCCCTGCGTCGATCCGTCGGTCTCCCCGATGCCTGCGGGCATGATAGTCAAGTTGCTGCCGACAATCCCGGAGGAGGCGCTGAGCCATGACATCTCCAGCGGGCTTGCCGCGATCGTAATCGTGAAGGTGGCGGTCGCGGTCAGTGTGCCGGAGGTTCCGGTAATGGTGATGGGGTAGGTGCCGGCGGGGGCCGCGGTGCTGGCGGTAACCGCGATGACGCCGGTGGTGGTGGCGGAGTTGGTGTTGGCCACCGCGGTCACGCCGCTCGGCATTCCGGTCGCGGTCAGCAATACGGTGCCGGCGAACGGGCTGATGTCGTTAATCGTTATGGTGTCGTTCACCGAGGTTCCCGGAAGAATCGTCAAGGCCGTTGGCGAAGCCGACAGCGAGAAGCCGCCGGCAGTGCCGATGGTGAGGGAGAAATCGGCCGTTGACGAGATCGTTCCGGAGGTCCCGGTAACTGTAATTCCGTAAGTTCCCGCAAGCGCTGTGTTGCTGGCAGTGAGGGTAAGCACGCTGGTTCCGCTGGCGTTGGGAGCGGTGAACGCGGCAGTGATTCCGGCGGGCAATCCGTAGAGGCCGGACGCGGTAAGCGTCACGTTGCCGGTAAATCCGTTGAGGGGCGCGATCGTGATGTTGTCGGTTACGCTCTGTCCTTGAAGAACCGACAGACTGGTGGCCGAAGATGTGACCGTAAAGCTCGGCGCGGTCGTCAAGCCGCAGGGCGAACCGTTGATGGCAAAGTTTGTGGGCACCAAATTGAGTGCGCCGGTAAACGCACCATTGAAGCCGACGCCCCCGTAGCTGCCGCCGGCCGGGATGGCCGCGTCGTAACTCAGGCTGTTGACCGTCACGTTGGCGCCGGTCTGAGTATCGGTGGCGTTCCAGATCGAAGAGATCGTCTGCCCGTTGGCGAAGGTCCAGGTCAGCACCCAATTGCTCCAGGCAGAGGTTCCCGTGTTGTTGATGGTGATTCCCGCTCCGAAGGTGGTTCCGCCTTGCGGGAAGATAGTGTAAACGATATTGCACACGGAACTGACCGGCGCGGTCACCGACAGCGCAATGGTGGCGGTCGCGGTGGTTGGGCTGGCGCTGGAGTTAGTGCCGGTGATGGTGACATTAACCGGGCTGGAAGTGACAGCCGCCGCGCTGCTGGCCGTAAAGGTAACTACGCTGCTGCCGGTGGCGGGATTGGTGCCGAAGGTGGCGGTAACTCCCGAAGGCAGGCCGGAGGCGGCAAGCTGGACGCTGCCGGTGAATCCGCC
>Ga0181529_10000279_pt1 | contig 75069 bp, 64 predicted proteins | sample PEATcosm2014_Bin_36_FD_119763 | JGI IMG/M metagenome (GOLD analysis project Ga0181529, IMG submission 119763) | Peatland microbial communities from MTU Mesocosm Facility, Houghton, MI, USA - PEATcosm2014_Bin10_30_metaG | ecosystem: Environmental > Terrestrial > Soil > Wetlands > Peat | place...
CTCGGAAACCGATCGCCATCGACGAACACGACGACCGGAATTTATCTCTAACTCATCCGCCATGAGCCGATCTTTACGCTTGACGCTCTCCACGGCCAGAAGGGGAAGGGCGTACGCTTACGAATTATTCGTCCCGCCACTTTCTACTGCGGCGAACTTGTTCTGTGCGCAAATAATTGATCATTTGGATTGTTTCTTTTGGAATCCAATTCGGATAAAGACTACGTCGTTGATTTGCATATTTGGCGATGTGCTGTTGGTTGCTGCCCCATCTGGGCCATCCACCTCGGCATTCAGTCTCCGCCCTGTTTTCCCGGCAGGGAGCGAATGCAATCGACTATCACCCTGCTTTCCGCGCCACACTTTTTTGAGCGTACATAGCCTTGTCGGCATTCTCAATGACCTGCTCGATGGTCTCTCCTGGATGCCAGTCAGCAAATCCGATGGACGCCTTTAGCTGGAAGTCGACGGTCTTGCTAGGGCTGACCTGGGTTTTGTACCTGCCGAACGCCCAATCCTGAATTCGTTCAATTCGCGACTTAGCGTGGAATCCCGCACAGGAGAGCACAAGAACGAACTCATCCCCCCCCCAACGTCCTATAAGATCCGCGGATCGGGAATTCAATTGCAGCTCCTTGGCGAATTGTCTAAGCAGGTCGTCGCCCACCGAATGTCCCCAAAGGTCATTCACTAGCTTGAAATTATCCAGATCGATCATTACTACACAAAACGGCTCTCCTTTTCCTATGTGAGAGCCAATTCGCTGCTCAATACTGCGACGATTCGCCACCTGAGTCAGCGGATCGCGGTAGGCTTGATGATCCAATGTTTTGAGCTTGTCTTCGTAACCGGATACGACCGCTTTCAATTGGGCGATCGATTTCTGATTCTCCTGTACCATGCGATCGACGCTGTGCTTGAACTCGGCGACACGTTTCACAATCGAGGAACGCATCTGTGTCAGGTCGTCGAGGTCACCAATCTGTTCCAGCCTGGAAATGATATCGGTGAATTGGGTGGAATGACACTGGCTAGTATTGCAAGCGGAATCGGCAGCCTGAGCCAGGGTAATCAGAAGTTCCTTCACCTCGTCAGCCTTTGTCTTGAAGTGATCGGCTGTCTGTTCTCCCCATTCCTCCAGTACGGTCTCAACATGAGTCTCAGTCACTTTCAGCGATTCCACCGATGAGTTGAGCAGTTGGCGTCCGATCAGACCTTGCAATTTGGACTGGAGGTCGACACCGAGCCCGGGAGTAATTCGAGCTGCATTCTTGCCTATGGAGGTGAGCGCGGCATGGTAGCACTCGAGCGTCGCACTTCCCAGGAGATTTGGTGACGACAGTTGCTCGGGCAGTTCCGAATCGTCCATGTCTAGATACTTCTTAAGACTAATCATAAAGTCAGGCACAACCTCCCTCGGTGGCGAATGGAAATCCGCGTTCTCTATCGGCATGTGTCCGAAGAAATTCCAAATGCCGTCTGACGCGCTGCTTCCGAACCGGGGAACTGGGATGCCAGTGGCTGCCAGCTGATGACCTGACCCCTAATTCCGTCTATTTCGGAAAATGATTTGGACGAAGGAAAGGGGAAAAACGATGAGCAAGAGGCGGCACGCTGAGGCGCAGATCATTGCTGCGCTGAACCAGGTGAAGCGGGTCGCACGACAGAAGACGTGGCTCGGGAGCAGGGCGTAAACAAGCACAACGGCGCGTCCGGGGGAGGGCCTGGTTCTCGCTTTGAATCAATAGCTTATGCGGTATACGCAGGCGGGTTCGTGAGAACTTTTGCAAATCGGTTTGCGAAGGTTTCACAGGTGAGCGGAAGCCCTTGAGAAATTAAGGGCTTAGCGCGCAGCCCATAATTCCTCACGACGATAAACGTAATGTTGAGTACTGTTTCCTGAGAGGTCCAGAATACTACTACCGGGACAGAGAAGCCCCCCGACCGTTGGCCGGGGATCTTGGTTGTCCCCTGAAGAAAGAAGATCAGGGGAGAATGTAAGAGCTCCAAGGCGACGATCCGCTGGTGCTGACGCTGGCACGCGGCCACTACTGCCCAAAAGAGCACCAGCAGCATTTGGGAATCGCCGCGTCTTACCCGAAGATCGCCGTGGCGTACTCGCAGCTCGTCACGATTTCAACGGACGACCACCACACGCTCCAAGAGTTTCGAGCATCGGTCAGGAGATCCAAAACTTCATTTTCTGCGAGAATTGGGTTCGATTCAACTGCAATCGAGCGCCCGTTCCGTGGACTCCTCATGGTCGCCTTTTCTCGTTGAAAACCTTTGCCTTCGTCCAGTCCGCTCTAGCGGTTTCAGGATTGCTGTACCCAGAGGCATTGCACTCAAGTCGACCCGACCCCAAGGAGAGGCGACACGGCACGAAGCGTACTTGGGCATACCTATTCTGAAACCGCTCTAAAGCTCCGCAAGAGCGCGATGCACCAGACTCACGGAAATGGCTCCTTCGCCAACGGCCGAAGCCACCCGCTTGAAGCTTCCCGCGCGGACATCGCCCACGGCGAATACCCCTGGGAGGCTGCTCCCGAGCATCAGCGGCGAACGGGAAAGAGACTACGGTGGACTCCGATCTGGTTCCACAGCCAGCGGCAGATCGCCTCCGGTGAGGATAAAGCCTTCTCATCAAGAGCGACGGAGCCTCGCAGCCAACTCGTGTTGGGTGAGGCTGGCTTCGAAACTGAGAAACCCTGACGACTCGCAACAAGAGGTGAAGAAAACGCGGCAACTCCTGCAGAGGATGCGGCTTTTTCACCGTCCAGTAACGTGAAGAAAATACTCGGTTAACGAATCGCCGTTAGATTCCCTTCAAGTGACCGAAAGACCAGGTGCTCTTCCCGCGAAGGCGCGCAATGCACATGGTTAGAGTGTGCGCCAGGCTCGCATGGCTCACCTCTTCCGTGCGCATTCCACTCTTTCTCAAAACACAATCAATCAGGTTTCACCACTAATCGGAGGCAATGCCCATGCAAAAGTCTGTTAGATCTCTTCTTGCAGGTGTAGGTCCAGTTCTTCTGGCTGTTTTCTTCCTGATTGCGGCGCCGCATCAGATTCAGGCGCAAGCGACACAAGGATCAATTGTTGGCTCGGTCAAAGATGCGACCGGCGCCGCAGTTCCCGGAGCCACAGTAACGCTGACCAACACGGTCGAGGGCACGTCGCGCACGGTCAAGAGCAATGGGGTCGGCGATTACGCCGTTCTCGACGTCAAGGCAGGCCGATACTCCATCGCCGTAGACGCAGCGGGCTTTGAGAAATGGAGCGTGACCGGTGTTGTGCTTCAAGTTCGCCAGGAACTGCGCGTGGACATGGCACTTTCGATTGGCTCGATACAGCAGGAAGTCCACGTGGACGCCGGCTCAGTGGCGGCAATCGAAACCGACTCGCCGACCATCAGCGGCACATTTACAGCCGAGGAAACCGACAGCCTTCCGGTGAACACGCGCGCCAGCTTCAGCGGAACCAGCGCCGCCGCAATCCTGGGAGCGCTGCCCGGCGTGCAAGCCGATGCATCCGGCATCTCGCTTCAAGGCGCGCTCCCTTACCAGGTGGATGTGGCTGTGGACGGCGTGACGGTGAAAAATGCTGCCGGCGGCAACTTTATCGGCGACTCCTTCCCCTCCTCTGAGTCGATTTCAGAGATTCGCGCCGACGGCGTACTGGCCAATGCGGAGTTTGGCGATCCCGGACAGGTTGTGGTCACCACCAAAGGAGGCAGCAACACTCTGCATGGATCGGCCTTCTGGTATTACCAAAGCTCTGCTTTCGACGCGATCCCGTACACCTATCCAACGACGACGACCAAGCCGAGCCAGACCGGCAATACGTTTGGAGGCAGTGTCGGCGGGCCGGTGGTGATACCGCATCTCTACAACGGACACAACAAAACCTTCTTCTTCGGGGCCTATGAAGGCTGGCGGCATCCGGCGCAGGCGACGATCCTTGAAACGGTGCCCAGCACGCTGATGAAGCAGGGCAACTTCAGTAATTACACTTCGACCACATTCAGCGGACTCACCGATCCCTACACGGGCGCAAGTTGGGGCACGCAGATTCCAAACGGTTCGCTGAATTCTATCGCTCTTGCCACGTTGAAGCAGTTCTATCCCGACCCGAATATCGGAGATCCAACCGCATACACCGACAATGGCGTCGCCAACTACCAGGCCAACGTAGATGCCAGCGGTCATTCCAACCAGTTCGATGTACGCGGCGACCAGTACTTCGGCGCCAATCAGAAGTTTCTGGTGTGGGGCAAGTTCACATGGAAGGACTTTCCGACCAACAGCCCCGAGCAGCTTCTGGTCCCATCGCAGAACAACATCAGCAACAATCGCGCGATGAAAGTGGACACGAACTGGAGCCTCAAATCCAACTTGATTAACGAAGCGGGCTTCGGCTTTACGCGGTATACGAATGGTGCGAGCGACACCTTCAACGGTAATGCGTGGACGGTTGGGCAAGGCTGGCAGGGACTGCAGAACCTGTTCTACAACGGCATTCCACAGATGGGCTTTAATAACATCCAAAGCCTGACGGCCGACCGTCTGACCGGATTGAACGAGTCCTTTACTTACGACTACTCCGACACGTTGATCTGGAGCAATGGCAATCACACCATCAAGGCCGGAGGAGACATTCAGCACCTCGAAGCCCTCACCCCGCTCGGCTTCAACGGCTCTGACAACTACGGAACCTACCAGTTCAATACCAAAGGAAGCGCCGGTCTGTTCACCGGTGTAGACTTCGGCGACTTTTTGCTCGGCATTCCGTATCAGACCTTCTACGACGTGGTGAAAGAGGATAACGACGGTCTTTCGGACCACTACGCATTCTTTGGCCAGGACGAGTGGCGCCTGAACTCTCAGATCACTCTTTCGTACGGTCTGCGCTACGAGTTGCACCCCGGCTACTTCGACCGCTACGGCGATATCGCCAACTTCGACCCCAGCGTGGCCCTGGCCGGACGCGTGATCTACCCGCAGGGCAAACAGTCCTTGCTAGCGCAATCGTTTCTGGCCAGCGCCAACGCCTGCGATCCCGACGGCGCGACGCAGACAAATTCGGCAACCGTAAACGGCGCGCCCTGCATGCAGGTGGTCGGCAACGACTCGGCGAACTACCCATCCGGGCTCAAGAAGGTACCGCACCTGCGCATCATGCCCCGCGTCGGGTTTGCCTGGCGTCCGTTCGGAGACGACAAATGGGCGATTCGGGGCGGCTACGGCTTCTACCAGATCAACATGTTGGGCTCCAGCTTCTATTCCCTCACCGGCACGGCGCAGGCACAAACCCAGCAGTTCACCAACACCTACGATCCGACCACGCATGCCATCGGTTACCAGTGGCCGCAGATTTATGCCGGCGCCGGAAGCTCAGGCTCAACGACAGCCTACGGAACCGACTACTTTGGCACAGCAAACAGCACCAACTGGAAGGATCCCTACACGCAGCAATGGTCGCTCAGCGTCGATCATGATTTTGGCCGTGGCTATGCGGGGCGGGTTTCCTACATCGGCTCTGAGACGCGCCAGCTTGTATGGGCGCCGGATGAGAACACACTGCCCTATTCGACCACCGTTTCAGCATTCAATGCACCTATCAGCAGCCGCCTCTTTCCAAACTGGGGCCGGATCAACACTCGCGCGACGGGTGCGAACGAAAGCTATAACTCCATGCAATTCGATGCCAGTCATCGCCTGCAGAATGGCCTCGAATATCACTCGACCTTTACGTGGGCCAAGGCTCTTGCCGACAACGAGGGACCGGCGGGCACAAGCTTCGGCGGCGAGGGAGGCGGCGCTCGAGCCACATCCATTCTTGATCGTCACGTTGACTTCGGCAACGTCTACGGCACGCGGCGTCTGCGCTGGAACACGACAGCGGTTTACGACCTGCCGATCGGCCGCGGCAAAATGATCGGCGGCGCCATGAATCATGCATCCGACCTGGTGGCTGGCGGATGGCGCCTCTCGGCAATCTTGACCGCGCAAACCGGACCCTTTGAAACTCCGTACTTTCCGGACGGACAGGGCGATCCTTCGGGCACCGGCTCAGGCCTGGATGGAGAGCTTGGCAACGGTACAGGCAGCTTCGATGGCGGACACCGAAACCAGCACGCTGACCGGTTGTCCAGCGTCAGCATCAATCCGACTGGAAAAAGCCGAATGAACTGGGTGAATTCGGCGGCCTTCGCCTGCCCGGGGGACCCTTCGTGGTCGGTAGGTAATCCCTGCACGACTGGTTCGGGTTACACGCCGCAGTCAGGCGGGTCCCCAAGGCCAAACGGAAATGTGCCATTGCCGATCGGGCGCTTTGGCAACAGCCAGGTCGGCTCGGTTCCCGGGCCTGACCTCGTGAGCCTCTCGGCCGGCCTGAGCAAGAGCTTTGACATCACCGCCCGCTTCAAGGTGAAGTTTGAAAGCACGTTCTCCAACGTTCTGAACCACACCAACCTGGGCGATCCAAACATGAACCTGAGTTCACCGAGCTTCGGTCTCATCACCGGCACAGTTGGCTCCTACAACGGTACGCCGGCGGACTTTGCAGGCGCCCGCACTGGCCAGATTGCTGTGAGAGCCGAGTTCTAACAAAGCCATCCCGGCGCTGATCATAGAACCACGAGAAGCGGCGTCCTCAGTGGAGGGCGCCGCTTTCTCTTTTGGCTGGCTTCGCGACTGGCACAGAAGGAGCATGGGAGTCTATTGCCGAACTCGCCAAAATCAGGAACGACCCCCATATTGCGAGTCAACGGCACGTCCCGGCCAAAAGGGCATCATGGCTTGTCGAAGATCTTGTTCGATAGTGCTGAAGTGCCCAGACAGCAGCGCGCGGGCCGCGCCCAATCGGGTGCGCCGGCACAAGCAGAGAATTTTGTTCTATCGAATCTCGTAGACTGCGCTCCCATGTGCGGCGAGGCTCACCGTAAGGTGATCGGAGCGGGGGAGTGGGCTGCCGCTTGCTTCGTCGAGCGCGGCGTGTTCGCGACCCGTTACACCCAACTCGGACCAGGCAGCCTTCAGCTCTCTTGCATGATCGTCGAGATTGAAGATGGCGAGGTACACACGGCCATCCTGTGTCTGCGCTTTCCATACGCGAACATCCGTAACCCCCGGCAAGGCGCCTTCGACGGCCTGCGATGACTTCGCGTGCTGATCAATGCGCAAAAGAGTGCGATCGGTCATCAGGGCCCGGGTCGGCGCATCGAGCCGCGTCAGGTTGGCGCCTTCAATCAAAGGAGAACGGGCAAACGCCCATAGGGTGAACTCGGTGCGTTCTTCATCCCCGCTCAGGCGCGAATGCCTCGGCTCGCCCCACGCGGGATGCGGTGCAAGCCAGCCGTCTGCCAGCAGGTCGGGATCGATCCAGCTTCCCGCCATCACGTCGTGCTCCGCGTGCGCCAGCAAATCGAACTCATCGCGTATTCCGACCGGAAATCCGCTCTTCCCCGGCGGAGTGTTCCACACATCCCAGTGTTCCGGAGCAATGCGCCACATCTGTGCATACGGGCCTGGCGCAAAGTCCGGCGGCAAAGGTCCGGGCGACAGTTCCACCACCATGGGCCGGCCGGCTCTGCGAATTGCCGCGCTGAACTGCCGGATTTCAGAAGCATGAAATGGGCTGTCGCTCACGCAGCCCAGCTTGATCAGGTCAACGCCCCACGCGGCGTACAGGCGCGCGAGTGAATCGTAGTACGCCTGCCCCGCCGGGTTGTCGTTTGCGACGTAGAACTCGCGATCCCACGAACATGTTTCCGCCGCGTCCGCGGCCTCCCCGGCACGATAATTAGAATCTGCTATGGGAAGATTCCCGCTGACCGCCTGGCGCGGGATACCGAGCATCACATGAATGCCCAACTTGAGCCCTCGCGCGTGGAGCCAGTCAGCCAGGGATTTGAATCCCGCACCATCAGCCGCGGACGGAAACCTGTTCGCCACCGGAAGCAGGCGGCCGTTCGCATCCAACGCGAAGTTGCCGGGAGCCTGCAGATTCGAGAGATCCGCAACGTACCACCCGTAGTCGAGCATGGCATATTGCCAGCCGTATTGCCGGAGACTCGCCAGCACCGTCGCGTTCGCGCGAAACTCCGCCTCCGTTACACCGGACCCATAGGCATCCCATGCGCTCCACCCCATGGGCGGTGTGGGAGCCGGACTTTGCGCGTGCAGAGGGTGGCCGTGCGCAACAATCGCGCAAGCAAGAATGAGGAATACGGCCCGCATTTCGATGCGCGCCACAAAATTAGAACATCGTATTTTCAATCGTCCTCCGGTCCAGCAGAACTTTCCCGCGTCATTCTTCAAGCTACAATATCGAAGTTAGATTGTTGAAGCTGCACTTTGTTCGGCCGAATTGGAGCCCGTCCAATTCTAGATGCCGACGACTCCCGTGACCAGAATAGCTCGGGTGACTGGGCGAGTCTGGTTGAATTTGCACTTGATTCAACTTGGCGGCACGACTTCACATCTTAGAAGCTGATCGCGCGCCAGGAATACGTTGACACTCGTTCAACCCACTGCTACGATGCTACTCGCAGGTTAGGATGGTATGCCTGCAAAGGCACGAATCCTGGTGTGCGGTGGATTTCACAGACCGTCAAATGGCTTCGCAGCTCTGCGATAGCGATTCGCAGGGAGCGGTTGATTGGCCTGATGAACAAGGCCAGATTACGCCAATGCAAAAACTGACCGGAATTCAAACTGAAGGGAACTGGAATCCTCGCCCATGAGATCAGCCATGAATCGTCGCGAATTTAGTCAAATGATCGCGGGAGCAGCCGTTGCGCACAGTGTTCTCTCGCACGCTTCTGAAAGCCAACCCTTCACCGCGCCTTTCCATCTTTCTGTCATGTTGTGGACGATCGACAAGCAGCGCGGTGTCGATCGCAGCATCGAGATTGTTGCCGAGGCTGGGTACCGCGGAGTGGAGCTCGTAAGCGAATTTGAGTCGTGGTCCGCGCAGGATACGCGTCGAATCATGGCGAAAATGAATTCGCTGGGACTGATCTTCGACACCATCGACGGCGGAAGCTACACCCTGGCGGACCCTGATGCGCGCGCGACAATCCTTGAAAAACTTGCAACCCGCATGAATGTGGCCCGGGATCTTGGCTGCTCACAGCTCATCCTCACCTCGGGCAACCAAGTGAAGAACCTGTCGGAGCAGGCCCAGGAAGCAGCCGTGATCGAAACGCTCAAACAGGTGGGCGAGCTTGCGGGCAAAAACGATATGCATATCGTGATTGAACCTATCGATCCCTATGAGCGGCCCGATGGCTATCTTACCTCCGTAGTTCAGGCGTTTGAGATCGTGCGCGCCGTAAGCAGCAAGAACGTCACCGTCCTCTACGACTTCTATCATGAGCAGTTGTTTGGCGGGAATCTGATCACAAAGCTGGAACAGAATATTCAATTGGTCAGCCTAGTCCACATCGCCGACGTTCCCGGACGCCATGAGCCCGGGACAGGCGAGATCGACTATCTGAGCATCTATCGAAAACTGGCCGAGCTCCACTACGACAAGTTCATCGCTATGGAGTTTTACCCAACGGGCGATGCGCTCCAGATCCTGAAAACCGCGCGGCTCGATGCGCTGAAAGCGGCTTCCGGCATTGCCTAGGGTGAATCATTAGGCCCGCGTCATGTCAATCCATGGACTGCGCAAAGTGATAGCGCAGGTGGAGAGTCGCTTATCCCGTAAGTGGGACGTGATCCGCGCACCAAACGCGCTACGAGTTCCCACGCGGTGCCTCAGACTACGACAAACCAGCAGCCTTGATCACAAATCCGGCGAGATGGAGCACGGGCCGGGCGCTCCGCTCACTGCTCATGGAGGCAGCGAAGGAGTTCTCGGGCGTTTGCGCCGACCTGGCTGGCCGAGGTGCCCGGCTTGTAAAGCGCGGAGCCCACTCCGAATCCGTCGGCGCCGGCTTTGCGCCACAGGGGAATTGTGGTTGCATCCACCCCCCCCACCGGAACCATGATGGTGCTCTGCGGCAAAACCGCCCTCAAGCCCGTCAGCATGTGGGTGCCCATCGCGTCGGCCGGAAAGAGCTTGAGCGCATCGGCGCCCGCGCGCACCATGGCAAAGGCCTCAGTCGCGGTTCCGATGCCGGGCACCGCCAGCAAGTTGAGCCGTTTCGCCTCCCGTACGATCGCCGCATCGGCGTGAGGTGACACAAGCAGCCGCGCGCCTGCAGCGCTCACCTGCTCGACCTGGGAGACCTCGGTCACCGTGCCGGCGCCAACCAGCATCCGGTCTCCGAACAGTTGGGCGGCACGGAGGATACTGGCAAAAGGCTGAGGAGAGTTGAGCGGGATTTCGGCGATGACGATGCCTGCGGAAAAAAGCTCTGAGAAGACCTCGTCTACCTCTGAGGTTTCGATCCCTCTGAGGATGGCAATCAACGGAGATTGCCGCAAGCACTCGCGCATTACCATTGCAAGCTCCCTGCGATACGCAGCAGCCCGCGCAAGGCAGCGCCTTCGGGTTCAACCGACGTCGAGACGCCCGACTCGCGCAGCGCGGATTGATACAGCCGGCACAGGCCCGGATCGCCAACTAGATGGACCTGCTCGCCTTCCCGGACCATCGCCTTGACCTCGTGCCCGATCAGAATCCCCGACAGATAGGATGACGCCGCGCTCTGCTTCAAAGCGCCGGTAAGCACAAGTGTGCGTACGCCGAAGAGGTGGTGCGCCAGCGCCCCCGCCTGTTTTGAACGCGCCACGCCGTCCAGGAAGGCGCGATCGTCAGTTGGCGGCTGCAAGGTGGAGGCGCGAAGGATCGTATTTTCGCGGATCGCCTTGTAGAGATCGCCGGTCATCGAAGTTGAGAATGCCGCAATCGTCGCGCCTTCCATGCGCACCCATTTTGAATGCGTTCCGGGAAGGCAAACGTAGGGATGACCCGCCAACTCAGTGCCGCAGCCGAAAATCTCGGTTTCTTCTCCCCGCAAGACCTCTGGAACCTCGCACTCGTCCGCGCCGATGAGACCGGGGACGATGCGGCCGTCGAAGAAATCCACCTCAAGTTTGACAACTCCATCCACCACCTGGGAAAAGGTAGCGGGGGTTGCAACGTAGGGCGCTTCTTTCCATCCGAGGCGCGCGCCCACCATTCCCGACATCAGGACTTTGGTTTCACCCCCGCGCACCCAGTCCCCTAGCTCAGCCATGAAGGCGTTCAGGAATCCATCCGGCGGCAACTGGACTGCGCCGGAACCGGAAAGCCTCTCGGCTTTGACATTGCCCGCGGCATCGAGCTTGAAGGCGCGAAAGTTCGAGGACCCCCAGTTGATCGCGATCATCGCCCGCCCCCGCCGTACAGCACCCTTCATGCTACTGGCAGTGATTACCAACTTACAAACCGCTGGTCGGGCGGGCTTGGCGGCAGCGGGCCGGCGGCTGATAACCTTCCACGTAGGCACCGGTGGCGAAGTGGCTAACGCGCAGGTCTGCAAAACCTGTATGCGCGGGTTCGACTCCCGCCCGGTGCTCCACTTCAACGGAATCGAAGGGTGCGGCTCGTCCTACAGCGGAATCAGCGGGCGAGGAAGCCTTACGCCTGCCCGATCGAGAAACAGCCTCATCCGCAACGCCTCGGCGCGTTGCACGGCCACCAGCCGCATCTGCCTGCGAAGATGGTCGCCGTCTTCGAGCAGAGCGGCAAATGCTTCGTCGCTGGCAGCATCCTTTTCAAGCCGCGCGACGCGCTCTTCGACGGTCTGGCGAAACCGGGGGCTGATCTCATAGCCTTCTTTTGTGGCGCAGTTGGTGGTCAAAGCAGTCTCCGTAGAGCGGCGTTCTTGAGGCTGAAATTAATTTTGGAAAAGGCCTCAAGTTTTTCCCACTGCCGCCGATATTATCGAAGAGCCATCAAAGGCGCCAGATTACGGAGATGCGGAACCTGAGTAATGGAGTGTCTGAAAACGAGACAGCTGGGAAGTCCGGGCTGGCCTTTTGAGGGATGAGTCCTGCAGGAGTGAAAGCCCAACATCGATAAGAACCGCCTTATCGGCATCACTGAAGTCATGCCCTGTCAGAAAGCCTGCATTGAGCTTTTTCGCAGCCAGTGGCCTTCGGAATCAATAGTTGTCCTGCGGGGCCAGGGCGTAATAGCCTCTGCGCACCTGCGCCTTCAAGCCGTCACCCTGGCATTGAATGGCGATGTGCCGGAAGCTTCCGTCGAGCTTGGTGTTGGTGGGCGTGTAGCTGGCAACATACTGGGTGCGCAGCTCGTCCTCTATTTGCTGGAAGGCGACCTCAAGCTTTTTGCCATTGTTGCCGACGTCGATCAGCCGGCCGCCTGTCTCATCTGACAGCCTTTTGGCCGCGGAGTAGCCGCTGTAGCCCATGCTGAAGCCGCCATAGAATCCGCGGTCGGCGATCAGAATCACGTAGATGATGACGTTGGACTTTTGGGCCGCGGCGATGGCCTCGCCAATCTTGGTGCGGCTACCCTCGTCCTCACCGTCGGTGAGAATGATCATAGCTTTGCGTCCGATTTCCTGATTCAGCTTTTCATTAGCAGCGAGGTTGATGGCGTCGTAGAGCAGCGTTCCCTTGGGATCGCCGACTGTGGGAATGGTTCCTCCGCCCGCGCCGGGAATTCCCCCCGCGCCATTGCCGCCCGCGGTGTTGATCTCGGCCTTGGCCATCGCATGCGACAGCAGCCGCGGACTGTTGGTGAAGTCCTGCAGAAGGTCGACGTCCACGTCAAAGGAAACCAGAAAAGCCTGGTCCTTGGCCCTCAGCACGCGGGAAAGAAACTGACTTCCCGCATCCTGCTCGAGGGGAAGCACCCGCTCCTGGCTGCCGGAGGTGTCGAGTAGGATTCCCAGGGTCAGGGGCTGATCGGTCTCCGCCACAAAGCTCTTCAGCGTCTGGGGTACCTTGTCCTCGGACACGGTACAGTCATTTTTGGTGAGATGCGGAACCAGCTCGCCGTTTTTGTCCTTGACGGTAAAAAACAGATCCACCAGGTTGACGTTCACTTTGAGGGTGGCCATCGGATTGTTATCCTGCGCAGGGGCCGGCGCGTTGCTCACCGGGGCCTCGTCAGGCGAAGGCGCCAGTTGAGCCCACCCCGCCACCGGCAAGCCAGGAAGGCCAAGAAACAGGACCGCTAGTCCAAATCGGGCACGCATACTGATCCGTTAGACGGGAAGGTCTCCTCATCGAAAGCATACTCGAACTCTTTCAAGGCTGGCGGGCAACCTGCGACGCTGCGGCGCGTCTGATACTCTGACAGGTGCGGACCCACTAGCCCAAAAGGGCTGTACGGCATGCAACTGCGGGCCATGAAAGCCCTGGCGACGCGGTCTGGGAGGATGAAATACCTGTGAAGCCCGGTTCCAAAGCAATAGCGCTGGTGGCGCTCCTCGGTTCGAGCTTGTACCTGGGCTCGATGGTTCCGGCCCAAACGCAGCAACCCGTGGTTCCAGATGCTCCCGCGCCTCAAGCCCCTCCGCCACTGCAAGGCGAGAATGGCCCCATAACCCCCGGACAGGGTGCAGAGAGTACGCCGGCCGCGCCCGAAGCACCTGCAACCGCTCCCGGTTCCTCTTCAACCGGCCCAGCTTCGCCGTCGCCAACAGACGTTCCTGCCCCACCCCAGGAAACGCCCGCCAGCATGCCGCCCAGCGCGCAGGTCAAGGACGAGGTCCAGACGACTGAGCCTGAACAAGGTGCGGCGGCGGTCACCACCTTCGTGGCGAACGTAAACTTTGTCGAAGTTCCGGTCACGGTGAAGGACGCAAAAGGGAACCTGGTGGCTGGACTCACCTTCCGTGACTTCAAAGTGTTTGAAAACAATACGCGTGAGCCGCTCAGAGTGTTCAGTGTCGATCCGGCCCCCCTCTCGATTGCCTTTGTGATTGACCAGAGCCTGACCTCCGACGTAATGGCCAAGGTGAACGCGTCCCTCGGAGCCATTCAGGGTGCCCTGACGCCCTACGACGAAGTGGCGATCTTCACCTACAACAACGGGCCGAGGGAGTGGACGGGCTTTACGGGCGCCGAAGGCAACCGCGTGCCTGCGGTGCTAGCGCTGGCCAAGGCCACCGGCTCCGATGAGCTGGTGCCTGTCAATACCGGCCCGCTTGCCGGCTGCAACATCCATGTGAACGGAAACTGCGCCGATCCCACCTTGCAGCCCGGGGGCTCGACCGGCGATAACACGTTTATCACGATTCCCAAGGAAATTCACACGCTGAACGACGCAATCCTGGCTGCAGCCAAGGAGCTTTCCACACGTCCCAAGGAGCGGCGCCGCATCATTTACGTGATTTCCGACGGTAAGGAGTACGGGAGCAAGGCAACGCTCAAGGAGGTTATCCGCTACCTCCAGACCAACAAGATTGCCGTCTACGCCACCGGAGTGGGCACGTCCGCGGTGTGGGGCGAAGGCTATGTCAGCCGGGTCCATCTGCCCTTCACCATGTATGACAACATCCTGTTCAAGTACACCTATGCCACCGGCGGCGACCTTGACTCCGAGCGCGGGGTCAACGGGATTGAAAAGAGCTACGCGAAAATCGCCGACGAAGCGCGTACCCAGTACACGCTCGGCTACCTGAGCCACGAGTCGGTTTACGACAGCAAGTATCGCAACATCTTAGTGCTCGTGGATCGGCCTGGCCTGGACGTCATCGCCAAGAAGGGGTACTACCCGTCCTCGCAGGACTACAAGTAGCGTGCACAGCTTCCGATGAGCGCCACGGGAGCCTCAGCCGGCCTCGGGTTAGTGTCGGCAGCCACCTGGGGTGGTTCGGACTTTGTGGGTGGAATGGGTGCGCGGCGCGCTCCCGCCCTGTTGGTGGTTGCGTCAGGCCATATCGCTTCCTTCCTTCTGCTTTTGGGCTACTGCCTCGGTATCCGGCTGCCGCTCCCGGGCGGCCACTTTCTGCTTTTTGCCGTTCTGGGCGGATTTGAAGGCTCGCTGGCCCTTGCGGTGTTCTATCGCGCCCTGGCGATCGGCGCGATGGGCCTGACCGCCGCGCTGACCGGCGTGCTGACCGCATTGATTCCGGTGCTGTTTTCTGTTTTCACCGACGGCCTGCCGAGCCCGATAACCGCCATTGGATTGGCCGCCGGGCTGGCCGCGATCTGGCTCATTACCCACGCGCCGGCCGGCGGCGGCCCTGCGTCGCCACCGACCGCGCTCATGCTGGGCGCGCTGGCCGGAACCGGGTTTGGCGCCCAGTTGATCCTCTTCAAAATGGCCAGCGGAGGCGGCCTATTGTGGACCATGACCGCGGCCAGAGCGGCCGGCTGCGCAGCCCTCCTGCTGGTGATTCTGGCGGCGCCGCCGAAAGGGCCATGGAACGGCTTCTGGAAGCCCGGCATCCTGGCTGGAATCCTGGATACAGTCGGCAATCTGTTCTACCTGCGCGCCGCGCAGATAGGTCGCCTGGACGTGGCCGCGGTGGTTTGTTCGCTTTATCCGGCGGGGACGATTCTGCTGGCCGCGTTGGTGCTGCGCGAGCGGCCTTCGCGCCGCCAGGTAGCCGGCATGGCCCTGGCGCTGGGTGCGGTGGTGCTGTTGAGCGCATAAAATCTGCGGATTTTACCCGGATCGCGCCCTGAAACGGCCGCCCCAACGCGCAAAGACCTGTGCCGAGGCACAGGTCCGATGAAATGCACTGAATTTGCACCCTGCACCGTGATCGGAATCAACGCCTTTTCAGGATTGGAGAAACCGTCCGGTTCGATCCGGTTCTGTGCATGCAGGCTGCCTGTTTGGGTCCAATCTTACTTAGGCTCAAGCGGGGCTGTCGGCGGAGGCGGCGGCGGAGCCGCAGCCTGCTGCACATTCTGCACCGGAGGCGGCGGATTCTGCACCGGAGGAAGCGGATCGCTGATTCCCCGGATGCCCTCCTTGAACCCCTTCAAACCTTCGCCCAGTCCCTTGCCCAACTCCGGCAGCCGCTTGGCGCCGAACAGCAGAAAAGCAACCACGGCCAACACGATCAGATGCCATGGCTGAAGTAGATCGCCCATTGCTTTATCCTCCGCGCGCCGCAAGTTGGCGGCACACATATTCACCATTTATTGTCGCACACAACCGCATCTCAGCGTGGAGCGTGTCGGCTGGCTCTGTTAAGTGGTGTCAATTCACCTGCGCCGGCTTGCCCAGCCGCTCGGTCACCATCGCATAGAAGGAGCGCAGGTCTTCTTCCTCGCCTTCGGTGAGCCGGCGAAATACCTTGATCAAGGGAAACAGGTGGGAACCGCGCACTTCGACGGCCGGAACCGCAGCAGCTCCACCTGGATATTGGATCATCTCCCAGACGCCGGCATAGCGCCGCCGGAGCACCTCTCCCAGGTAGCTGCCCCAGAGGCGCACCTCGAACTCGACGTCCAGTTCCGGGCTCTCGCCCACCAAAACAAGGATTTCGTCCAGACCGTCGATCGATTCCGACGTGAAATCGAGCTTTTGCCCAAACTTGCTGGCCCCGAACTCCGCCGCCCCCTGCGCATAGCCCTCCATCATGGCTCCCAGGTCAGGGAATGCCGTCGACTCAAGGCGTTTGCGCACTTCGGTGGGCTTTTTCATCCAACATCAAGAGTACATGCACCCGCGGGCCTTCGCGGTCATCGATAGTAGTGTGCGCAGGTTTGTGGCAGACTGAAAACAGATATAGAGGATTACCGATTTGAGGAGATTCAAGCTCATCGCGCTTGCTGCCTTGCTGGCGGTTGTCGCAGGCAAGGCCCAATCCGCGACTCATGACATCTACCCCGACCCCGCCGAGGCCCGGGCCGACCTGGCCATGGCGCTCAAGACCGCCGCGGTCACCCACAAACGCATTCTGCTGGACTTTGGCGGCAACTGGTGCGGCGACTGCCAGGTGCTTGACATCTACTTCCGCGACCCCGCCAACCGGCCGATCCTCGATGCCAACTTCGTGCTGGTCCACGTCAACATCGGCAAGACGGACGCCAACCTCGCCCTCGCCAAAAGGTATAAGATTCCACTCGAAAAGGGCGTGCCGGCGCTGGCCATACTCAGCGAGAACGGCACGCTTCTATACAGTCAGAAAGGCGGGGAATTCGAAGCCATGCGGCGCATGGAGTCCTCGGCGGTAACCCGGTTTCTGGTGCGCTGGAAGCCCGTTCACCAGGGCTGCTCGGTAATGGCCTTGAATTGCTAGCCTGTACGATGAACGCATGAAGTTCGATTTGGAAACAGCACCGCGCGGGCAAGCCTACAAGCTCCTGGTAGGGCTGGTGGCGCCGCGGCCCATCGCCCTCGTCACCAGCATGGATGAAAACGGGCGCCTGAACGCGGCGCCCTTCAGCGCCTACAACTACTTGTGCACGGATCCGCCGATTGTTGGCATTGGCGTCAGCAACCGCTCCCGCGAGCCCTTTGTACCCAAAGACACGGCCCGCAATATCAGGCGTACCGGCGAGTTTGTGGTCAACGTGGTCACCGAAGATATCGCCCGCCAGATGAACATCTGCGCCACCGAATTTCCCGAGGAGTTGAGTGAGGTCGAGTTGGCTGGCCTTACGTCCGCGCCCTCTGAAAAGATCAAGGTTCCGCGCATCGCCGAGGCCCACGCCGCGCTCGAATGCCGGGAATTTACAACCATGGAAATCGGCCGGTCGCGGATCATTCTGGGGCGCGTTGTAGCCGTGTATATCGAAGACCGGTACGTCGATCCCGACGGGCCCTACGTGAAGGCCGAAGATCTGCATTCGATCGGGCGCATGAACGGGCTGGGCAACTACGTGAGAACCCGCGACGCGTTTATGACCATTCCCCGCATCTCCTACGAGGATTGGAAGAAGGGCCAGCGCTGAGAAGCTAGCTGATCGGCGCCAGGTGCTTTGTCTTCGAGTAGGTGTAGGTGACGCGGTGGACCACCGTGACCATGGAGAGCACGGCAAGGACCCACAATACCGGGGCCATCACGCCCCAGTGGTTGAATAAGGCGCCCAGAAGGATCAGCACGATGCGCTCCGGGCGCTCCATGAAGCCCACCTTGCACTGGCCGATCAGCGCCTCGGCGCGCGCGCGTGTGTAGCTGACCATCAGCGATGTGACCATGACGAAGGCAACCAGCACCACGTAGCGGAAGCGGTTGATGCGGCCGTAGTAGACCAGCAGCCCGAAAAAAAGCACCACGTCGGAGTAGCGGTCGATCACCGAATCGAAGAACGAGCCGAAGACGGTCACTTGGTTGTTCCGCCGCGCCACTCTTCCGTCCACCATGTCAAAGATGCCGGCGCCGAAGATGACCATGCCCGCGTATAAAAACATGCGGTCGCTGTTTGTGGCATTGGCGTGGCCAAACAGGAAAGCGGCGGCAATGTTGATTACCAGGCCGATGAACGTAAGCACGTTGGGAGAGATGCGGGTAAGCGCCAGGCCATGCACGATGCGGTCAAGAAGCCATCCGCATGCACTGCCGAAGGCACTGGTCCAGGTGGTCATTGCTTTTCTTCCTTACATCTTTTTGTTGCCGCTACTTGCCGCCGGCTGCAGCGGCTTGGTCCTGCACGTCGCCGTTGCCGGCCTCATCGTGAACGGTGGTCAGCTTGAGAATCTCAAGCTCGCGCTTGCCATTCGGGGTGACGATGGTGGCCACGTCCCCCACCCGCTTGCCCACCAGGCCACGCCCAATCGGCGAGGTGGTTGAAATGAGCCCCTTGGATACGTCGGATTCCTCGCTGGTGACCAGCCGGTACACAATCTCTTCAGCTTTGGTGGAGTCGTACACCACAACCGTCGATCCAAAACCGGCCCTGTCCCTCGGAATGTTGGCCAGGTTGACCAGCGAAAGCTCGGCCATGCGCCGCTTGAGCTGTCCGAGCCGCGCATTGACGAAGTCCTGGCGCTGTTTTGCCATGTGGTACTCGGCGTTCTCCGACAAATCGCCCATGGCCACAGCCTTCTTGATTTCCGCGGGAAGCTCGTGGGCGAGCTCATGCTCGAGAATCTTGATCTCATCGAGAAGCTGTTTTTTTATGTGCTCGGGCATCCGCGATCCGTGGCGGGGAGCGGGGATGCTCCATCCGCGAGAGATAAAAGTGTCTAACTTTCGATTATACGCGGGCCGCGACCGGCGGTCTTCAGTCCCCTGTCAGGGCAAAATCCAGTCCGGCGCAAGGTTTTTCGGCTCTTTCGAAAGCCTCACCGTACGCAACCCCAGGCTCGGTTCCGCTTGGTAGCGGACGACAGCCCGCCCGCAATGGGGCGCCGAGCAGCTCTGATCGTGTCTTTGGTTCCCGACAGCCGATGAGGTATGGTTGCTGAGGAAGAAGATTCGATGCGCGTTGCGGAACTGATCGCTCCCCGTACATTCCGGCCTGCCGAGATGGCTATAGAAGATCCAGGGCCGGGCGAAGTGCAGGTGAAGGTTGAAGCAGTGGGCGTGTGCGGGTCAGATCTGCATGCCTACAATGAGGGCGTGCTGGGCGGCACGCCCAATTTCTACCCGATGGTGCTCGGACACGAACCCGCCGGAACAATTGTGAAAACGGGCGCAGGCGTGACTGGGCTGGCCGCGGGCGACCGCGGGGCGCTTGAACCTGCGCTTTACTGCTACCACTGCGAGTTCTGCTTGACCGGCCACCATAACGTGTGCGCGAATATCCGTTTCCTCTCGAACCCTCACCTTCCCGGCTTTTTCCGCGAACTAGTCAACTTGCCGATCACCAACTTTGCTCCGATTCCCAGCACGATGTCGTTTGGCGAAGCGGCCCTAGCCGAGCCTCTGGCGATTGCCATTCACTCGCTGCGGCTTGCGTCGATCCAACCCGGCGAAACTGTGGCGGTGTTCGGCGCGGGACCGATCGGGCTTTTGACGATCGCCGCCCTGCGCGCCGTGAAGGCGGGACGCGTGTGGGCCGTGGAGCCCCTGGCGCACCGCCGCGCCCTGGCCCGCGAGATCGGCGCGGACGTTGTGCTGGAGCCCGATGAAGCTGTTGAGGAGATTCTGAGCGGGACGGGCCGGCGCGGCGTGGATTGCGCCATTGATTGCGCGGCCGGGGAACACACGACCGACCAAGCTGTTCACCTGACCCGCAATGCCGGCCGGGTGGCGCTGACAGGCATTCATTCAACACGAATGGTAAGCCTGGAGGGATCGGCGATGCGGCGCAGGGAACTGACGATCTTCAACGTGCGCCGATCGAACCATGAGACGCATGAGGCCCTGGAGCTGCTCGAGGCGCACAGCCAGTGGTTTGCGCCGGTACTTACCCATTCGCGGGGGATCGAACAAATCGATGAGGCGTTCGCAATCGCCAGCCATTATCGCGACGGTGTCGGGAAGATGATTGTCACACCTTAGGGGGTAAATTTCGCGGTTCGAGATGCTCCGGGGCCGCTAAATCATTGTCCACGCGCGAGGCTAATTCCCGGCTTCCGGTTCTCCGGTTTTGGCCTCGTGGGTTCTACCTTGGTCAAGGTACGACTGCAGAATCAGCGTGGCGGCTACCTGGTCGACGACCCGCCGGTGATTCTGGCGGAGGTGTCCAGCCTCGTAGAGGATCCGGTGGGCTTCGCGGGTCGTCAGCCGTTCATCCCAGAGGTGGACAGGCAGTCCGGTCAACTTGCCAAGTTCAGAAGCAAACGCCTGATTTATCAAGGCTTGTGGGCTCGTTTCGCCGGACAAGTGCACCGGATTACCGACCACGATGCCGGCAACGGCAAACCGCCGCGCCAATCTCGCCAGCGAGCGCAGGTCGTCCCTGGAGATGCTGCCGCGGGTGCGCCTCCGCTCAAGCGTAAGCACCGGTTGCGCCGTCAGGCCCAACCCGTCCGAGACGGCCACTCCTATGCGCCGATCGCCGATGTCCAGGCCAAGGAAGCGAATTATGGGGGCTTCGGTCACGTGGTTCGATCATACGGCAGCAGAGTGTCGCCCGCGTCGCGCTGGTTCTGAGCCCCGCCTGGGCCGTCTGCCGGCCGGTTAAAGCCCGATACAATAGAGATATAGAGTCCCCGGTGGGATTCTAAGCGTCTCATAGGCATCGAAGGGTCACCAGCATCAGCATGGCAAGGCGCACAGGGAAGAGTAGGAGAAAAAAGCGATCCGGCGCCGCAGGGGTTTTGCTGGGGATTCTTGTAATTGTGCTTCTGGGGGCTGCCGGCGCAGCCTGGCTGTTTGTTTGGCCTTACGGGCCTGAAGCAGAAACCTTTGTTGAAATTGCTCCGGGGGCATCCACAACCTCGATCGGCCGGCAACTTGAAGACGCCGGGGTGGTGCGCAGCCAGTATGCGTTCGACCTGATGCGGCTGTGGAAGCGGGGAAAGCTCAAAGCCGGCGAGTACAGGTTCGACCATCCAGCGGCGGCGACCGAGGTATATGCGCGAATTGCGCGTGGGGATGTTTTCACGATTTCCCTGACCGTTCCCGAGGGCGCGAACATGTTCGACATCGCGGCACGCGTGGAGCAGGCTGGGTTCGGTAGCCGCCAGGAGTTTTTGGATGCTGCCGTCAAACAGGTCGGGCTGTTGTCGGGACTCGACCCCACGGCGAAGAGTTTGGAGGGTTACCTGTTTCCCGATACCTATCGATTTGCCCGTAAAACGTCTCCGGCGCTGATTGCCGCAGCGATGGTGAGGCGTTTCAGGGTAGAAGCGGGCGAATTGGGATTGAAAGAGAACGTGCATTACGTGGTGACGATAGCTTCACTGGTCGAACGGGAGACGGCGCGGGACGATGAGCGGACCCTGGTCGCGAGTGTTTTTGAAAACCGGCTCAGGAAGAATATGCCACTGATGTCCGATCCGGCCGTGATCTACGGACTGGAACGCGAGGGTCATTGGCGGGGCGTGCTTTATCGCAGCGATCTTTCCCGCAATACGGCCTACAACACCTATCTGCACACCGGTTTGCCGCCGGGTCCAGTGGCAAATCCCGGGGCTAAATCGCTGCGGGCGGCCATGCTGCCGGCCAATACGGATTACCTCTATTTTGTTGCGGCCGGGGCCGATGCTCAGGGCAAATCCCTGTTTTCAAGCACCTTGGACCAGCACCAGCGGAATGTGGCCGGGTACCGGCAGGCGCTAAGGAAGGCGGACCCTCGATGAGAATAATCAGCCGTCTGGCCTGTCTTTCCGCGCTCGCGTTTCCGATGCTTCTTTCAGGCTGCTTTGTGATTTCAACCCACCGCAACCTGCCGGTGCCGAAGATGCCGGGCATCGTGCGGGCAGCGACGCCGGAGGAACTTGTGGGGATCATGAACAGGCGCTGGGATAACCTGCAGAGCCTGACCGCAAGTGTCGAGATTCAACTCAGCGTGTTCCAGAGTGTGACGGGCGTGGCTACGGATTACACCACCATTCCGGGCATCATCCTGCTGCGGAAGCCGGAAATGCTCAGGGTGTACGGCCGCGTTCCGGTGATCGGCACCCGTGCCCTCGACATGGTGAGCGACGGAAAGAATTTCACCCTCTGGATACCGTCGAAGAACAAGGCGATTAAAGGTTCCAACTCCTTGCACCATAAGTCCTCAATCCTGATGGAGAACATCCGGCCAGGGTTCTTTTTTGATGCCATGGTGGTGCGCGGCCTTGAGCCCGATGACGATTACTCAATGGCGGCAGACTCTGAGACATTGGAGGACGCGTCAAAGAAACATCTGCTCTTTACTCCGGAATACAACCTGAACATCATGCATCGCAAGGACGGAACGCACGAATTGGTCCCGGTCCGCGTGGTCACCTTCCATCGCGAGGACCTTCTTCCCTATGAACAAGATATCTACGACAGCGAAGGCAACCTCGCTACCCATGTGACTTATGCGAACTATCAGGACGCAGGTGGAGAAAAATACCCCCAGAGCATTACCATCAAGCGCCCCAGCGATGGATTCCAGATCGTGATTACGGTTGAAAGCATAAAAGAGAACCAGACACTCAAGAACGATCAATTCCAATTCGACATTCCCGAGGGCACTGAAATCCAGAACCTGAAGTAAGCCGCGGGAATCGGTATTGTGCAATCAGGAAAATGGGCGCCCACCAGGCGCCCATTTCAGTTGCTGGTTAAAGCAATGGATCTTTGCGAGGTCAACCGATTACAGCAGTTTAGAAAAGGCCGTCGACCGAAGCGTCCTGCTCAAGTGGACGCGACCAACGGGGAGCGGTGACCCTGAGACCTCTCAAAAGTTCACGGTATTTCCTGAAATGCTCTGAGAAACTGGCACGATAAAGGGTTATTGCGGCGCATTGCGGGGACCGTCGGGCGGCCCAGACTGGAACGCCCCCATCACGTTCACTGCCGTTGCCGTAAAGGTTCCGTCATTGAGAGCGCCGTCGGCGCGGACCATGTCGCCTACCTGGATGTCGGCCAGAGTGACGGGATCGCGGCGCTTGCGGAAAGTTGTGTTTTCATCGGCCACAAAGGCGTGGGACGCGTTATCCATGGATCCCAGAAGCGTCACCTTGACCCCGTCGATTGCGGTTACCTTGCCCTGGAGCCAGGTTCTTCCGTAATTGGCCTGCATTTCCATCATCTGTTTCGCGCGCTCGGGATCAAGCTGGACGATGAAGGTTGCACCCACGGATTTGGCGATCGCATCCTCTTCGCCGGAGGCGCCGATGGCATCACCGACCTTAATGTCAGTGGCTTTGATCTGCTGCGGCGGATTGCCACCCCGGCCCGTGCCGCCGCCATAGCCTTGGCCGTCGCCGGCCCCCTGGCCACCACCTCTGCCCTGTCCCCCGCCGCGCGGGCCCGCGGGCATCTTCATGATCCGGGTGTTGGCGCTGAAATGAATGGTGTAGATGTCGCCCGCCTCAGTCTTGACGCTAAAGTGGTCGGCAGCCACTTCAGTGACAGTTCCCAGGACCCCGCGGCCTGCCGGGCCCATGCCGCCGCCAAAGCCGCCACGACTGTATCCGCGATGGCCGTACCCGTCGACTCCTGCACCATTGTCCTGTGAGGCAGGGGGCGCGGGGTTTGCATCCTGGGCGCAGGCAGCAGCGCCAAGCACGAGCGAAAAGACGATGACCGGCAAGTGAAGGACTTTCATGAGACCTCCTGGAACAAGGCTCTAGTAGATAGACGCAAAACAAGCGCTCTGGGATCTACTGGTCTGGGGTGCGATGCTGCCTACCTGCGCCCGAAGCCCCTTGGCTTGACGGGCGGGGCAACCGGCAGGCTGGTTTTGCCCAGCGGATACACGGCCAGAAAACGATCCTGGCCCTCGCCGTTGCTGGCCGTCTCAACCCCTTCAATCGACTTGAAGGCAAGATGCAACAGCCGGCGTTCGCGGCTGTTCATGGGAGGAAAGGCGTAGGGGATTCCGCTGCGGATCACCTTGTCGGCGGCGATCTCCGCCTGCAGACGCAGCTCCTCCGCATGGAGGGCTTTGAAGTTGGCGGCATCAAAGCTGACAAGATCGTTTTCGCGCTGATCAAGGCGGAGCATCTGCGCGGCGATGGTCTCAAGCGCCCGCAACAGTTCGCCGTTGTGCTGGGTCACGAGCGGCACATCCGGTCCGCCAAGTTCAACATAAATCTGGCGGGCCTCAATGCCCAGGGGGTCGCGAGCCCCATCTCCCGCCGTGATGCGGTACTTGAGGCGCAATCCACCCAGCTTGTTCAGGGTGGCAAGGAATCCGGCGATCTTCTGGGCTGCTTCTTGCAGGTCGGCGATAGGCATAACTGAGTAGTATCGCAGAGCGGGGCCGGGCACGGAGGGGAAATTGGAGGAAGAATCGAGGGTTGCCGTCTTAGCGACAGCGCGGAGCCGCTCCGCTTGCCGGATGAACGAAAATTCACCTGGTCCTTGTATGCTTCTGAGTGTGGGCATGCAGGGCAAGCTGCGGGGCAACAAGAGTCGGCAATGTTCCGGATTTCTGGCTGGCGCATGCGCTCTTTCGCTGCTGGCGGCTGCGGTCTCTCCATCGCTTCGCTCCCAGGCAGCGGACAACCCTTCGGAGCCGGCGGCCGGAGCCCAGCCCAAGGTGATCACTCTCGACGAAGCCATTCGCCGGGCCGAGGCCAATGAGCCTTCGTATGCGGCAGCCGCGGCAGGCAGCAAGGCGTCGGCCCTTGACCGGCAGATTGCCCGCGGCGGCATGTTGCCCAGTGTGGTTTATCACAACCAGGCGCTCTACACGCAGCCCAACGGCTTGCAGAACCAGGCCGGCCAGGGCGCTGGTGCGCAGGCTTCGCCAAGATTCATCGCCAACAATGCGGTCCGCGAGTATGCCAGCCAGGCGTTAATCAACGAGACGCTGGGGCTTGCCGGGTGGGCTGGCGTACGCCGGGCCGATGCGGCGTCTGCCATGGCTGCTGCCGAACTGGAAGTGTCGCGGCGAGGTCTGGTAGCCGCTGTCACCGCGCTGTTTTATGGCTCGCTGGCCGCGGATCACAAGCTGGCCGTGGCCGAACGCGCCCACCAGGAAGCAGCCGACTTTACTGGGCTCACGGGAAAGCGCGAACAGGCGCGCGAAGCCGCGCACGCTGACGTGGTGAAAGCGCAACTGGACGAGCAGCAGCGCCAGCGGGACATGGAAGACGCCAAACTGGCAGCCGAAAAAGCCCGTCTGGAACTGGGAGTGCTGTTGTTTCCGGATCCACGCACGCCCTACACGCTTGAGGCAGACAAGGAAGCTGCACCCCTGGCCTCGCGGGAGGACGTGGAGCAGGCGGCGGCCAAAAACAATCCGGAGTTGAAGAGCGCGCTGGCGGCGCTGGGCATGAGCAATGCGGATGTGCTGGCTGCTCGCGCCGCCCTGCTGCCCGACCTAGGCCTGAATGTGACCTATGGCGTTGACGCTCCACAGTTCGCTGTTAACGGTCCAGAGACAGTACGCAACCTGGGCTACTCGGCCAGCGTCACGCTCGACCTTCCGGTTTGGGACTGGCTCTCAACTGAGCACAAGGTGAAGCAGAGCGAGATCCGGCGCGACGCCGCGAAGGTGGCGCTCAGCTCCACGCAGAGGCAGTTGATCGCGCGGCTCGAAGAGGCGTACCAGGAGGCCCGGGCGGCGCAGGACCAGTTGGCTTCATTCGACGCGAGCGTTGCCGCTGCCGAGGAGAGCCTGCGCCTGACCAAACTGAGGTATAGCGCCGGCGAAGCAACAGTCCTTGAAGTAGTGGACGCGCAAAATACCTACATAACCATCCAGAATGCGCGCGAGGATGGAAGGGTGCGCTACGAGGCCGCGCTCGCTGATTTACAAACACTCACTGGAACCAGGTAGCACGTGCATCGGAACTATGAGCACTTTGAAGAGCGGAATGAAACGATGACCAGCTTGAATGGCACTCCCGCAACGCATTGGATGAGAACGGCCTGGGTGCCGCTGGGCGCAGCTGCGGTCTCCCTGGCGCTTTTGGCTGGCTGCAAGAAAGAGGCTGAGCCGGAGCCCCAAGTAACCGTGCAGGCCGCACATCCCAAACAGGGGCCCATCGCCGAGCACATTACGGCAGACGCGGTGCTCGCGCCGCTGGCGCAGGCGGCTATCGAGCCCAAGATCAGCGCGCCGGTGCGCAAGTTCTACGTCGAGCGTGGAACGCGCGTCAAGAAAGGCCAACTGCTGGCCACTCTTGAGAACAGCGACCTGACCGCGGCGGCCATGGACAACCGGGGCTCTTACATGGCAGCCAAGGCGGCCTACGCAACCACGACCGGGGCGCTGGTGCCGGAGGATACGCTGAAGGCCGAGTTGGACCTTGCGCAGGCCAAAGCAAACCTCGACTTGAACCAGAGCATCGTGAAGGACCGCAAACAACTTTTTGCGGAAGGCGCCATTCCCGGCCGCGATCTGGATATGGCCAATGCGGCTCTGGTGCAGGCCCAGGCTGCCTATGACGCAGCCGCAAAGCACCTGGAATCGGTGCGAAGTGTGAGCCGCGAAGCCGCGCTCAAGTCAGCCCAGGGCCAGCTCACTTCAGCCGAAGGAAAGTACGAGGGGGCCAAGGCCGAGGTCGATTACTCAGAGATTCGCAGCCCGATTGATGGCGTGGTGACGGACCGGACCCTCTTCGCCGGCGAGACCGCGTCTGCAGGAACGCCGTTGGTCACGGTCATGGATACGTCCATGCTGATCGCCAAGGCGCACATCTCCCAGAGCCTCGCCCAGCAGTTGAAAGTGGGCGACGCGGCACAAGTCACGGTGCCGGGGCTGGCCGATCCGGTCGCGGCGAAGGTTTCTCTGATCAGTCCCGCTCTCGACCCCGGCAGCACCACCGTTGAGGTCTGGCTCAACATCGGCAACAAGACGGGGAAGCTCAGGGTGGGCACGCCGGTCAAGGTCACCATTACGGGTACAACAGTGGCACAGGCATGGAAGATTCCCGCAGCCGCGGTCCTCACCGCGCAGAACGGCAGCAAATCGGTGATGGTGGTGGGCGACGACGGCACCGCGCATAGCAAGCCCGTGACGCTGGGCATACAGGATGCGGATGCCGTGCAGGTAACCGGAGGCCTTGCGCCAACCGATACCGTGATCACCGCCGGAGCCTACGGACTGGATGTGGGCACAAAGGTGAAGATAAGCCCTGCGGTCGACGACGGCGCCGCCGGCAATGGCGGAGGAGCGGACTGATGCCGAACGATGAGCCGGGCGCTCCCGAAGGTCGCAGACCCTTCTGGTTGGCACGGTCAACGCGCACCATCTTCTTTTTCGCGGCCGTGCTCACGGTGGCCGGCGTCTACTTTGCGTTCCAGGTTCCGATCTCAGTGTTTCCCGAGACCAACTTTCCGCGCGTCGTGATTGGCGTCGACAACGGCGTGATGCCCCTGGAGCAGATGCAGGTGACGATCACCAAGCCGATTGAGGATGCGGTCAACACCGTGCCCGGTCTGGTGACTGTGCGCTCCATTACCAGCCGCGGCCAGGCCGAGATCAGCCTCTTTTTCGACTGGAACGTGGATATGTACCAGTCTTTGCAACTGACGAACGCGGCCCTCGGAAAAATTGCCCAAACGCTGCCGGCGTCGGCAACGATCACCACCAACCGGCTCACCTTCGCCACCTTCCCCATCCTGGGCTACAGCCTCACGTCCGACACGGTTCCGCAGACGCAGCTTTGGGAGCTGGCCACCTACATCCTCAAGCCCCCTTTGAATCGTGTAACAGGAGTGAGCACCGTGCTGGTGCAGGGAGGCAAGGTGCCCGAGTTTCACGTGGTGCCCAACCTGGCCCTGATGCAATCCGCGGGCGTCACCATTCCCGATCTGGTGAATGCCATCCAGGCGTCGAACATTGTCAGCTCGCCCGGCCTCTACGAGGCCAACCATCAGCTAGTTCTGGGGCTGGTCGGCGCGCAGGTGCATGACGCGGACGGGCTGCGCCAGCTTGTTGTCAAAACCACCGCCGCGGGGGCGCCCGTGCGCGTGGCCGACGTGGCCGACGTGGAGCCGAGAACCCTTCCGGTTTACACCACCGTGACGGCGAACGGCAAAGACGCGGTTCTGATCACCATTGCACGCCAGCCCTCAAGCAACACCGTGGCCGTGGCCGATGGCGTGGCCGCACAGGTGAGCGAACTCCGAAAGAAGTTACCTCCCGGGGTCCATTTCGAACTCTTCTATGACCAGTCGCAACTGGTGCGCGACAGCATTTCGAGCGTGCGCGACGCGATCTTTATCGGGCTCATCCTGGCCTGCATCGTTCTCTTCCTCTTTCTGCGCGACTGGACCTCTTCGCTGATCGCGGGCATGGTGATTCCGGTGACCATCGCCGTTACCATTGTTGCCCTGCGGGTTATCGGCGAGAGCTTCAACCTGATGACGCTGGGTGGCCTGGCCGCCGCCATTGGGCTGGTGATCGACGACGCGATTGTGGTCGTTGAAAACATAGTGATGCATCGCGATGCCGGCGAGCCGCGTGTTGAAGCAGTGCGCAAATCCTTGAAGGAGATCACCAGGCCGCTCATTGGTTCCACCATTACCCCGGTGGTGGTTTTTTTGCCTCTGGTCTCGGTCAGCGGTGTCACCGGCAGCTTTTTCCGCGCGCTCGCCATCACCATGACAGCGGCGCTGTTGACGTCACTCCTGCTGGCTCTTACCTGGACACCCGCGCTGAGCTTCGTGCTCCTGCACGATAAGCGCGACAGGGAGACAACAGACCACACCGCCGGACGAATCCTTACTCGTGTCCTCAGCGCGCATCGCCGGGCTCTGGACTGGGGGCTTGCCAAACCGCTCTGGGTCGGCCTCGCCTGCCTGCTGCTTATTGCGGGCACCTGGGCAGGCTACCAGGCGCTCGGTTCCGACCTATTGCCCGAGATGGACGAGGGCGGCTTCATTCTCGACTACATCATGCCGGCCGGCAGCTCGCTGAGCGAAACCAATCGTGTTCTTGAACACGTGGAGCGCATCTTGCGGGCCACACCCGAGGTGGAAATTACTTCACGCCGTACCGGCCTCGAGATGGGGTTCAACGCGGTGCATGAGGCCAACTCCGGCGACTTCACCGTCAAGCTCAAGGCCAAACGCAGCCGCTCCATCGAGGATGTGATGGAAGATGTCCGCCAGCAGATCAGAACCACCGAGCCTGAACTCGACATTGAATTCACGCAGGTGCTGCAGGACATGATCGGCGACCTCTCCAACGCGCCCGAACCGATCCAGTTGAAGATTTTTTCAGACGATCCGTCGCTTTTGGTGCAACTTGGGCCCCGGGTGGGGGATGCGATCGGCAAGATTCCCGGAGTTGTGGACGTTGAGAACGGCATCGACAACACCATCAGCGGTCCGGCAACTAACTTCCAGGTGGACCCCGTGGTCGCGGCACGGCTGGGCTTCACTCCGTCTGAAATTTCAGAAGACGCAACCGCTATTCTCGACGGCGTTGAGACCACCGATCCGCTTATTGCCAACGGCCGCCCTTACACCATTCGCGTGCGGCTTGGCGATGAGACCCGCACTTCGCTCGACGCCATCAAGAACACGGTCTTCAACAGCAGCTCAGGCCATACGGCATCGCTCGGTTCACTTGCGGACATTGAGCAGTTGCCGCCGCAGAACGAAATCCGCCGCGAGAACCTGCAGAGCCTGGTGGTGGTGACCGGCAGGCTTGAGGGCTCCGATCTTGGCTCCGCGATGGTCCGGGTTCAGCAGACCGTGGCCGGCCTTCACCTGCCCCCGGCGGTGCGCGTGGAGTATGGCGGCGTCTACCAGGAGCAGCAGCAGTCGTTCCGCGAGCTGTTGCGCGTGCTGCTTCTGGCGCTGGCCCTCGTGTTCGGCGTACTGCTCACGGAGTTTCGCAATTTCCTCGCGCCGATCGCCATTCTCACATCATCGGTTCTGTCCATCTCGGGAGTGATTCTGGCCCTGCTTGTTACGCACACAACCTTCAACGTGGCCTCGTTCATGGGGCTCATCATGGTCATTGGCATTGTGGCCAAGAACGGAATCCTGCTGCTCGACGCGGATGAAAAGTTCCGCGCCGAGGGAGCATCTGCGCGCCAGGCCATGCTGCATGCGGCTCAGCGCCGGCTGCGCCCCATCGCCATGACCGCCATCGCAGCGGTTTGCGGCATGTTGCCGCTGGCCTTTGCCCTGGGAGCGGGCTCGCAGATGTTGCAGCCGCTGGCGATTGCGGTGATTGGAGGGCTGTGCATTTCAATGGTGCTGAGCCTGGTGGTCACGCCCCTGGTGTACTACCTGCTGACGCGGCATCGCGACAGCTCGGCTGAAGATCTGGCGTAGGCCGGGGACTCTTGACGGGAGAATGTAAGAATAGAGCCATGTCCCCTTCCGATACGATCCTGCTGACTGCCGCACAGGCCCGCGTCCTAGGCGCGCTCATCGAAAAAGAAGTGACTACGCCGGACTACTATCCGCTCTCACTGAATGCCCTGATCAACGCCTGCAATCAGCGCTCGAACCGTGAGCCGGTGATGAACCTGGACGAGGATGACGTGCGCCAGGCACTGCATGGGCTGGAGGACAAGCGGCTGGCGGGACGAGCGCGCTCGGCAGATGGACGCGTCACCAAGTACGAGCACTGGCTGGGCGAGGCCTTCAACTTCAGCCGTGCGGAAACTGCCCTGTTGTGTGTGCTGCTGTTGCGCGGGCCGCAGACTCCCGGCGAGCTGCGCGGACGGACGGAGAGGCTGCACCAGTTTGACGAGCTTGGCGACGTGCTGGCGGGACTGCAAAAGCTGATGGAGCGCGAGCCGGTGTTGGCCGCCGTGCTGCCGCGCCAGCCGGGCATGAAAGAGCCGCGCTACGCTCATTTGCTTGCGGGACCGGTTGAGTCGATTGCGATTGCCGAGCCCGGGACCGGACATGATTCAGTGGGCGGGACAAGCGAAGTCCAGGAGCGCATGAATCGAATGGAGGCTTCGCTTGAGGAGTTGCGCCAGCAGGTGGCGGCGTTGAGCCAGAAGATCGACAACCTGTTCGGGTGAGGGTGGGAAGCACAGGCCTCAGACTCGAAGTGCAGGTTCCAGCCTCGATGAGGGACAATCAATCCTAAGGATGAAGCAGCGACGATGACAGAGATGCGCACACACGAAGAGAAACTCGACTTGCTGGCCGCGGTGGCCGTGAAGGTGGGGTTGGGCTTGCAGCCGGGACAGGAACTGCTGATGACGGCGTCGCTCGATACGCTGCCGCTGGCCCGCCGGATTACCGAGCAGGCCTATCGCGCGGGAGCCTCGCTGGTCACGACGCTCTACACCGACGACGAATCGACCCTGATGCGCTACGAATATGCTCCGGATGAGAGCTTCGACCGCGCCGCCAGGTGGCTCTACGATGGAATGGCCGCGGCGTTCAAGAGCGGGGCCGCGCGGCTGGCCATCGCCGGCGGCAATCCGGCGCTGCTTTCCGAACAGGATCCGGAGAAGGTGGGGCGTGCGAATCGCGCCGTCTCGCAGGCTTACCGTCCGGCTCTCGAACTGATTACGAGGCACCAGATCAACTGGAACATTGTCGCCAGTGCCACGCCGGCATGGGCCGCGACGGTGTTCCCCAGCGATGCGCCGGATGTGGCATTGGCCAGGCTGTGGGATGCAATCTTCGCAGCTTCGCGCATTGACGCCGCCGATCCCGTGAGCGCCTGGAAGCAGCACGATGCCGCGCTCCATCGCCACGCGGCGCGCTTGAACGAGAAGCGTTATGCGGAGCTCAAGTATCGCGGTCCAGGCACCGATCTGCGCATCGGCCTCCCGCACGATCATCTGTGGCTGGGCGGCGGCGGCAAGGCGATGAACGGCTTCTATTGCGTCCCCAACATACCCACCGAAGAGGTGTTCACCATGCCGCACAAAGACCGCGCCGAAGGGACGGTTACCGCCACCAAGCCTCTTTCCCACCAGGGAACGATGATTGACGGCATCCAGGTGCGGTTCGAGAAGGGCCGCATTGTGGACGCGCGCGCAACCCGCGGCCAGGAAGTGCTGCAACGGCTGATTGATACCGATGAGGGCGCGCGGCACCTGGGTGAGGTGGCGCTTGTTCCGCACTCTTCGCCGATTGCGCAGAGCGGCCTCGTTTTCTCGAACACGCTGTTTGACGAGAATGCCGCCTCGCATATTGCCATGGGACAGGCATACGCCTCGTGCATGCGTGACGGAGAGAAACTGAGCGAAGAGGAGCAGGTGGCCAGGGGAGTGAACCAAAGTCTGATCCATGTGGACTGGATGGTCGGTTCAAGCGAGTTGGATATTGACGGGGTGACGGCTGCGGGAAGCGTGGAGCCGCTGATGCGCAAAGGGGAGTGGGTGTAGGCGACCCGCGTGGCCGGATTTGCATGCGTTGCCGTGCCCGGGTTCCGTGGCATAGTATTCCCTGAGATCGTTCCCGGAGGAGAAAACATGCGTATTCCTGCTCAATTTTTGTTTGCTGTTCTCGGATTGACAACGTTTGCCGCCACAGCCGAAACCCCCGCCGCCCCCGCAAAGCATCATCATGCGCAAACGCCTATCCTGGCAGCCACGCCGCCGATGGGTTGGAATAGCTGGAACTTTTTCAAAGGGAAAGTGACCGACCAGGACATCCGCAATGCCGCCGACCAACTGGTGGCCACGGGCATGAAAGACGCCGGATACGTCTACATTAACATCGACGACACGTGGGAGGGCGAACGGGACGCGAACGGCGTGCTGAGTTCGAACTCAAAGTTCCCTGACATGAAGGCGCTGGCCGACTACGTGCACTCCAAGGGGCTGAAGCTCGGCATTTACTCCGGGCCCGGCCCGCTCACTTGCGCGCGCTTTCCCGCTTCGCTTGACCACGAAGTGCAGGATGCCAAGCTTTACGCCTCGTGGGGCATCGATTATTTGAAGTACGACCTGTGCAGCTTCCGCCAGGCGGTGATGACCGCCAAAGCGCCTGACGACGAGGCGGAGCAGATGCGCCTGATGATTGCCGCCTACGACAAGATGGGCAAGGCGCTGAAGGACTCGGGCCGGCCGATCGTCTACTCGCTGTGTCAGTATGGCTGGGATGCGCCGTGGGTGTGGGCGCCGGCGCTGGGCGGCAACCTATGGCGTACCACGGGCGACGTGCAGCCGAACTGGCACAGCATCTACGACATCATCAGCGAGCAGGCAGGCCTGGCCAAATACGCGGGTCCCGGACACTGGAACGATCCTGACATGCTGGAGGTGGGCAACGGCAAGATGACGCTGGTCGAGAACCGCGCACACTTCACGATGTGGGCGATGCTCGCCGCGCCGTTGCTGGCCGGCAACGACCTGCCCAACATGACGCCGGAGATCAAGGCCATCCTCACCAACAAGGATGTCATCGCGATCGACCAGGACAAGCTGGGCCGCGAAGGAACAAAGGCCTATGCCGATGGAGAATCGGAAGTCTGGACGCGGCGCCTTGCCGGCGGAGCGTTGGCGATCGCGGTGTTGAATGTTGGATACGATCGCACCTCCAACCACCCCATCTACCTTGATCTGGCGAGGCTCGGACTGCATGGGCCACTGAAGGGCAAGGACCTCTGGTCGGGCAAGGATGTCACGCTCACCGACCACATGCCCGTGGAACTGGTCAGCCACGATGTGATGCTGGTTCGCATTGCGGCGCCGAAATAGACGCCGCCCTCGGAAACATCGGCTCCCCATGGTTGCGGCTTGATGCTGCCGCGGCCATGGGGAGCTGGCCTTTTCTGATATAAGGTTCGGCCAGGTTCCGGTATCGCTCTCGAGACCGGCGGCCTTACCGGGCGCGCCCTAGGCAGACGCTGAACCAGCCGCGCTCATCGGTCCAACTGCCGGCTGCTGCAAAACCTGCTTCGACGAGCATGGATTCCGGCTGGCCGGGCGCATACTTGTAGCTGTTTTCAGTGTGGATGGTTTCACCCAGGCCAAAGTCGACTTCGAGATCGAGCGCGGCCAGGCGCACGGTTTGCTGCACGCGGCTCTCGAGGTGCATTTCGATGCGCGACTCCACCCGGTTCCAGACGGCGCGGTGCTCGAAGCTTTCGAGGTAGAAATCCGCATCGAGCTCGCGGTTCAGGCGCGCCAGCAGGTTCAAGTTGAAGTCTGCCGTGACTCCGGCCACATCGTCGTAGGCGGCCAGCAGCGTGGCTTCATCTTTGATCAGGTCCACGCCCAGCAGCAGGCTGTCGCCGGGTCTGAGTCCGAGACGCACGCGGCGTAGCAGCCGCCTCGCCTCCTGCGGCTCGAAGTTGCCGATGCTCGAGCCGATGTAGAGCACCAGTCTGCGCTGCTTTGGTGCGCACGGCTCGAGATCGAGGCCGTGGCCATTGCCCTGCGTATAGTCCATCACCCGCGGCTTCACGATGGCTCTGCCAATCTCCTGCTCGATCCGCTGTTTGGCGGCGCAAAGCGCGCTGGCTGATACGTCCACGGGCTCGTAGACGACCGACTGCTGGCAGGCGGTGACGGCCTTCAGAAGGAGGCGCGTCTTGTCCGCCGAACCCGCGCCGAGCTCCGTCACGCGCAAAGGGGCTCCGCCGGCGGCACGCGCAATCATCGTTTCCGCATGCGTCTCGAGAATGGCGCGCTCAGTCCGGGTGAGGTAGTACTCCGGACGGCCCGTGATCTCGTCGAAAAGCCGCGAACCGGCAGAATCATAGAAGAGCCATGGGGGCAAGCGCTTGGGCCTGGAACTGAGGCCCGCGCGTACGGCCGCGGCCACGCGAGGCGCAACATCCTGCGGTGCAACCTCGGAAACTCCTTCAAGGTGGCTGCGCAGACCGGATTCGAGATCGACTGAGGGGAAGAGAAAAGTTGTCATGCGCTCACTTGGATGCAGAAAACTCTGCAAGGTAACGTACCCGCAAAGCGAATTCGCAAAGAATTCAAGAGCCTTTCACCGAGCCAACTTTATGCCGGAGAACTGCCAGCGGGTCTCGGGCGCAAAGAAGTTTCTGTAGCTTGAGCGGATGTGCGCGGCGGGCGTCACGCACGAGCCGCCCCGCAGAACCATTTGACCGCTCATAAACTTACCGTTGTACTCGCCGAGGGCGCCCTCCAGGGGGCGGAATCCCGGGTAGCCAAGGTAGGCGCTCGCCGTCCACACCCAGCAATCGCCGAACTGGGCCATGTGTTGGTCATCAACCGGCGCAGGCGTAAAGCGCCCGGAATCGAGCAGATTGCCCTCGACGGGCTGGCCCTCGGCCGCAGCCTCCCACTCAAACTCCGTGGGCAGGCGGTAACCGGCCCATCGTGCATAGGCGTCTGCTTCATAAAAGCTAACGTGGCTCACGGGCGTGGTTTCGAGCTCCTGCAACGGCAACTCGCCGCACAGGGTAAAGACGCTCCAGCCGCCGTTGCCGCTCGTCCAGTAGAGCGGGGCGCGCCAACCGTTCTGTTTGACCGCGTTCCAACCGGCCGAAAGCCAGAGTTCGGGCTTGCTGTAGCCGCCGTCGTTCATAAAGTCGGCGTACTCCGCGCAGGTCACCAGACGCCGGGCAAGAGCGAAGGGTTGAAGCCAGACGCGGTGGCGGGGCAGCTCGTTGTCAAAGCAGAAGCCGGGGCCCAAGTGGCCGATTTGTTGCAGGCCGCCCTCAAACGGCTGAAAAACCAAAGCAGGACATAGGCCTGCTTGACCTTTAGAGTGCACAGCCGGCGCAGCGGGTCGAGCCTGCGGCTGCTTGTAGACAGGGCGCAGGGGATTGGTAAAGAAGGCATGCTTGAGGTCCGTGAGCAGCAGCTCCTGGTGCTGCTCTTCGTGGTTTGCGCCCAGCTCGATCCGGCGGAGGGCTTCCGGTTCAGCTCCAACTTCAAGCAATTGCTCAATGCCACGGTCAACATGCTCGCGGTAGCGGAGAATCTGTTCGAGGGCCGGCCTTGAAAACGAGGCGCGGAGACGCTTCTCAGGGAAGGCCGAGAAGCCTTCGTAGTAGCTGTTGAAGAGCCAGGGAAAATCGGGATCGAAGAGGCGGTAGCCGGGCAGAAACTCGAGGAGCACAAACGACTCAAAGAACCAGGCGGTGTGGGCGAGATGCCACTTGGCGGGCGAGGCGTCGGGCAAGGACTGGACCATCATGTCCTCGGGGGTGAGGCCGGCGCTCAATTCGAGGGAGCGGCGCCGGACGGTGGTAAACCGTGCCGCCAGATCAAGCTGCACATTCTCTTCGATCGACGTCTTCAAGGCGTCTACCCTCCCGCATTCAACAAAGTGTACTGCCCGAATCGCGGGCGGCACAGAATTTTTCCGCACAAAAGCGGATTCTGAGCGGCGCGCTCGCCGCTTTGGCGATTTAGTGGTCTAATACTTGATGTTTCAAGTTCAACGGACGGTTCGGTTTGTGGATCGCCGGTTGGATGGAGGGGGAGACGTTATGCCAGGGCTCAAGGAGCATCGCAGCCTGAGGGGCTTGGCCTTGTTCGCGTTCCTGGCGGTTGCGCCGTGCGGTTTCTGTGTCCTCCTACCTGCCCAGACACCCGCGCACGCTCCTGACCAGGGTCAGGTCTCACCCCCGGCTGCGCCGGTTCCAGCGCCGACACGACAAGCGAGTATTTTCCCTGCTGCGGCGCCCACTCCCGAACAGCTCGGTGATTCGCTTTCAGCTCACCGTCGCTATCAGGAGGCCATCTCCGCCTATGGCAAGGCCACGGAATTCACGCCCGCGCTCTGGAACAAGATGGGTATCGCCTACCAGATGATGTTCAACCAGAAAGACGCCATGCGCTGTTATGACAACTCGCGCAAGCTGGATCCGCACAACGCGCAGGTTCTCAACAATCTGGCTACTGTTTACGAGTCGATGAAGGAATACGGGAAGGCCGAACGGCTTTACCGCAAGGCCGTTAAAATCGATCCTCGCTCGGCCTTGATCCTGCGCAATCTGGGCTCAAATCTTCTCACGCAGCGCAAGTACAGCAAAGGTTGGGCGGTTTACCAGGAAGCGCTGGCCATTGACCCCGGGATCTTTGAGGATCGGGCCGGCGTCACCCTTGACAACCCTTCCACCACGCAGCAGCGCGGGGCCATGCACTATTACATGGCCCGGAGTTGCGTGACCGCTGGGCACTCTGATTGCGCGATCCAGAACTTGCGCCTGGCGCTCAATGAGGGATTCACGAATGCGAAGAAGATCGCGGCCGACAGCAGCTTTGCGAGCCTGAGACAGTTGTCCGCCTTCAAGGAGCTGATCGCCTCGGAGAGCGCGCACTAGGGGCCGTTCGCAATTCGATGAAGCTTCATGGCTCTTTGGTTTCGGTGGCCGGTGCGCCGAAGTGACAATGAGCGCGCATGCCCACGCGGAAGCGTTCCCGCTCCTCTGGCGTCATGTTTTCACGGCGCTCCTCCCAGCGGCGGCGGAGGTGGGAACGGCCGTGGCCCCGGAATCCTAATCCGCCGAACAGTATCCGGCACAAGACCAGCAGCCCGATCGCCTGCCAGAAGCCGATTTGGTGCCAGCCGAAAAGCCCGGGCAGCAGCCAGTTCCAAAGGTGCACAACCACCTGGCCCCCGACAAAGACAAACAGCAGCATGGCCAAAGTTGCCAGTGGTGCAATCAAATACCATTTCCTTCTCATTTTTAGCTCCTCATGAATTCGTAAATTCGTCATAGATGTCCTGCAGCCGCCCGCGGAGATGCTGCACCGCGTAGCGCTTGCGCGCGACCAGAGTATTCACGTTGACGCCGGTTTCAGCAGCCATCTGTTTGAAGCTGCGACCCTCAAATTCGTGCGCTATAAAGACCGCCCGCTGCTCCTCGGGCAATTCGTCAAGTGCCAGCTGGAGCTCATCGAGGAGCACGTTGCGGGCGAAGACCGCGTCCGGCCCGGCGTCGGGCGAAGGGAGCAGATCTTCCAATTGGAGAGGTTCGTCATTCTCATCGATGACCGTCCTGTCGCTGAAGCTCTCCGGCTTCTTCTTGCGGAAGAGATCGATGATGCGATTGCGCGCCACGCGAAACAGCCAGCCGGTGACGTGCTCGATGGGGACGAGCAGGCGGTTGGCTTCCACCAGTTCGTAGAAGACGTCCTGCAGGATCCCCTCGGCGTCGCGGGGATCGGGCACGCGGCGTCGAATGAAGTTGAGCAGGCGCGCCTTCTCTCGGCTCACCACTTCGGAGATCCGCTGGTTCTGTTTGACTGCCATCCGTTCAAGTTCCGCCACGTTATCCATCTACCATTGCAGACGAATGAGGGGGTGCGGATATTGTAGGGTCGGCCGGGGTCAAACTGGCGAACCATCGATTTGTCGCCGGAGGGGCAGACGCCGGCGCGCATCGCAGGCGGGATTGCTGCGTCAAGCTCCTCCTGAAACATGGCGGTCGTCTCGCACCGTTAATGTCTTAGACTGAAGAACGTCGGGGAGTGAGGGTCGTTGAAGGCTCAAGAGCGGAGGGACCATGAGTGACGGCCGCGAGGAGCGCGAGGAACGGGAGAAACGACGTGAGCAGGAAAGACGGGAGGATCGCGAGGACCGTCTAGAACGGCACCCGCGCGATCAATGGGAGCCGGAACGGCACGACTCCTGAGAATGAGGGAGCACATTCCTCCGTCGAAGCCTTATTTCAGCCTGGGATGAAGCTTTTCAAAGCCCGTGGCCCGCTGATAGGCCTGGGCAAAGGCAGCCAGTTTGGCGTCCTGGAAGTGGCCGGCAAGAAATGTGAGGGAAACCGGCGTGCCCGGACCACCGATGTCGTCGTGGTCGCCGTCGTCGATCTCGGGTGGCGGAGGCGCGTCGTCGCCGCGCAATCCGTTGGGGACAATGAGCGCCGGATGGCCGGTGAAGTTGGTCGCCGTCAATTGCGTGTCGGTTGAGGGCGTCACGATGATGTCCACCTGTTCAAACAGCGCCGATACCTGCCGGACGGCCAGCGTGCGCACTCGGTTGGCCTGGATGTACTCGACCGCTGGATAGAAGCGCGCGATGCGGAAGTCGTTGGGCCAGTCTTCGGGACCCTGCTCGGTCAGCAGCCTGTCGCGTCCGGTCATTGTGAGGTCGTCAAAGGCGGCGGCGGCCTCGGCCGTCAGCAGCGGGAGCATGGCGTCCCATGGTATTTTGGGCAGCTCCACGGGGATGAGGCTGACGCCCATGGCGCGCAACTTGTCGAGGGCAGCGAGTTCGTAGCGCCGGTCGTAGTCTCGGCGGGCGCGGGTGGCCGCGAGGTCGGCATTCTGCTTTTCGCGGGCGACCTTTTCTTCGGTTGTTTCAGCGGGTGCGGCTTGTTTTAGCTCGAGAGGCTGGGGCGGATCGAACTCGCTCTTCAGATAACCGATGCGGAGCTGTTTCCAGTCCAAGCTGGGGTCCCAGCGAAACTCGGCAGGATAAACCGAAGTGTCTTTCCCGTCAGGGCCGTGAATGGCCTCGAGAACAAGTGCGCAGTCTTCAACCGACCGGGCGATGGGGCCGAGCTTGTCCATGGTCCAACTGAGGGCCATGGCGCCGGTGCGGGGCACAAAGCCGAAGGTGGGGCGCAGGCCGGTGTCGCCGCAGCGGGTCGAAGGCGATGAGATCGAGCCCAGTGTCTCAGAACCGAGTGCGAAGGGCACGCAGCCGGCGGACACTGCACTCGCCGAACCCGCCGATGATCCGCTCGAGCCTTGCGTGGGATTCCATGGGTTTCGTGTCCGTCCGCCAAACCACTTGTCGCCCATGGCCAGAGCGCCGAGTGTGAATTTGGCCACCAGCACGGCTCCGGCTGTATCCAGTCGCTGAATGACGGTGGCGTCTTCGTCGAAGGATTGAAGCTCGAAGCCGCCCGCGCCCCACGTCGTGGGATAGCCTTTCACGGCGAGCAGGTCCTTTGCGCCCCAGGGAATGCCGTGGAGCGGGCCGCGGTATGTTCCTGCCGCGATCTCGGCGTCGGCAGCGCGGGCCTGGGCCAGGGCGCGCTCTTCCGTGAGCGTAATGACGAAATGGAGTTGGGGATCGTAGCGCTTGAGGCGGGCCAGGCACATCCGCGTGAGCGCCTCAGACGTAATTTTGCGAGAGCGCAGAAGACCGCCCAGCTCGCCCACAGTGGCAAAGGCCAGGTCGTCGATCTTCACCGGGGCCGGGCTTCCCGCGTGGCCCGCTTCCATCCCTACCTCGCTCAGGGGAACCGGCGCCGAACCGCGACCCGGGTTGGGTTTGTCGGTTGCCGCCGGCAGTGGATGAAAAACATAAGCCGGCGCAACGGAATTCGGCAGCTTCAGCGCCCGGATCTCATCGTATCCGCCTCGCTGGTCGTTGAGGCCGTCGAGCATCATCTTCTTCTGCTCCGCGGTGAACGGACCCACGCCGGCGAGCATGGCGGCCTGGTCGAGCATCTCGGCCGTGATTTTGTGCAGCTTCGCCTTGGCCTCGCCGTCCGGGGTTTGCGCCTGCGTGGCCAGGGTATACAGGATGCCGGGCAGAAGCGCCGAGGTGATTCCGGCGCGGCTGCAAGCGGAGAGAAATCCTCGACGATCAAGAGTCATGGCACCCAGGTCTCCTTTGCGAAATAAGATGTCCTTTGGCAAAGGATAGTGGACGCAGGCCGCCTCCCTGACAGGATTTCCGGCTTTTATCGCCGGTCGGGGCGAAAACGAGTGTGCCTGCCCCGGGTCATCTTCATGACCCGATGCGTGCGACCGGAAACTGACTTTGCGATTTCAGAAGCGCAGCACAGGACCGGTGGAGACGCGGCCGTTCGAGTTTACGACGCCCTTGACGGTTTCATCGCTCGATTGAAAGTTGGTGTTGTAGAAGTCACCTGTGATGCGCCAGACCAGGCGGCGCGAGAGTCCCAGGTCAAGTCCGCCGCCGGAGGCCATGGCGAACATTGAGCCGGATTTAAGCGAGGGAATCACCTGCTGATTCAGGTGTGCGCTGCCTACCATCACATGCGCAAAGAGCGTGGATTTGCCAAAATGCAATGAAAGCTGCGGCCCCGCGAGAAAGAAATAGGCGTGGGGATCGAAGACGGGAGAGTCGTTCCGATAGCTGCCCGAGACATCGCCTTTTACGCCAAGCCAGGAGCCCACGATTGGCAGAGGCACGCGGAGTGAGGCGTCCCAGCCATTCATCACGCCGCTGAACGGGTTGGCCTGCGTGTGATCGTAGGGGCGGAATAGCAGGGAATATCCGCCGTACAACTCATAGTTGGGCGCGGGCATGTGGTCCGTGTTGATCTGGCCGCTGAGCAAGCAGGGCGCGCCCAGAGCAGAAACGAGCAGGAGAAGAAATAAGGACTTCAGAGTCATGCAAACACCTCGATAGCCTGAATTTGAACCAGGGCAGGAGGGCCGCAGCGGTGCAACAACATAAGATGCGCCGTCAGCCCGCTGGGCTGGCTGCGTAATCTCCTGATTTAGACGCCGTCGGTCACCGGGCGTAAGCGTTTGGTGAAACGGGCTTTACGCCGGCACGCGGGGAGTTGCCGGCGAGGCGTGGCGAAAGCCGATGAGCGGCTTCGGCGATACAGCCAACGCGCGTCTAATCGGCCCGCCTGTTGTTCCGTGACGCTAGGCTCGGCGGGCACAATCGCGCGGGCTTCTTCAACACTGGCGCCGAGGAGCAGGCGGGTCGGCTTTTCCGGGCCTTGATTGCAAGCCGGAAGGCAATGGACCACAATGCCAATCCCGGCGGGGCGCGAAAAAACTCTGACCAGGTAAAAAAGCGCTTGACATATTCTTATATCGGAATATATTGTGTTTCTCATGGCAAGAGCGGCCACAACCTCGGATGCTTTCAATGCGGTTGCCGAACCGCGGCGGCGGCAAATTCTTGGCTACCTGGCGCGCGAAGAACGGCAGGTGGGCGAAATTGTGACGGCCCTGGGGCTCGACCAGCCTTCGGTGTCGAAGCACCTGGGAGTTTTGCGCAGCGTAGGGCTGGTGAGAGTGCGCCGCAACGGGCGGCACAGGCTGTACAAGACCAACGCCGAAGCCATCCGGCCTCTGCACGACTGGTCGGGAACATTCGAGCAATTCTGGCGGCGCCAGTTGAGCCGCGTAAAGGAACGCGCCGAGGGCTCGACGGGCCAGACAGCTTCCGCAGCCGGAAACCAAAACATCCCCAATCAACCTGACAAGGAGAAATGATGGCCACGATGACGAAGACCGTGAGTGTTGAAGACCTGATGCTGAACATCACCCAGGAAATTCACGTGAAGGCTGGGCTGGAAGCGACGTTTGCGGCCCTGCTCGAACAGATGGGCCCGGCAAACGAGGGCGGCCAGGGCGCACCGATGCCGATGAAGCTGGAGGCGTGGCCGGGCGGCCGGTGGTACCGTGACCTGGGCGGCGACAACGGCCACTTCTGGGGGCATGTGCAGGCGATCAAGCGTCCCACGCTGCTTGAGATTGTGGGACCGCTGTTTGCTTCCTATCCACTAGCCTCGAACGTTCAGTACCGGCTGAAAGAAGCCGACGGCGGAACCCTGATCACCTTCCGACACACGGCGCTGGGGCTGATCGAGGATCAGCATCGGGAAGGCGTCGTTCACGGTTGGAGTGCCTTGCTCGAGATGACGCGGGATCGGGCTGAAAAGCGGTAAGTGAACTCGGTTGGCCTCGATGCAACTGGCCGCGCAGATGGTCAGGAACAAAGGATGGGCCATGAAGCGGGAGGGGAAGCGAAAACTTCCCCTCCCGCTTTTGATTTGGCGCGAAACTACTTCCCTATCTCGCCGACGAGCGACTTGGCGCGCTGGAATGCGTCAAGGCGGCGCTGTTTCTGGGCCTCAAGCTGCTCCGGCGTGAAGCTGGCGGCCGCGACGCGATTGAGACTGTCGGCCAGGCTCTGCGCAAAGGTTCGATCCAGGGCGGCGACGGCGGACTGGGCCTCGAGCACGGCCACATGGAAGTGCGTAATCTCATCGGTGGCGAACTCGGGGTGATAGCCGAGCCGATCACCGGTCTGCATGGCGTCGATGAGCGGATCGGGTGGCGCGGCCACGGGCCAGGTTTGCTGCAGGGCGTCGTACGCGTCGCGCAGGCGGGTCATGGAGCCGGCAAAGCCGTCCAGTTCGCCGCGGCGGGCGGTGAGGCCATCGGCGCGGCGGACCACCACCGTGACCTTGGCAGCGACGCTGCGGCTGGACACGGGGATAATGGTGGTGAGCGTGTTGCCTTCAAAGGACCAGCCGGGCTCACCCGGGATCTCCGCCTGCTTGACGGGAATGCCGTTAACCGTGACGGTGGCTGGAGGCCAGTCGGCGGGAAGGCGCAGCTCGAAGGCGCGCGCTTTGAGCATGCCGGGATAACTGCCCTCGACGGGTCCGATTTCCACGCTCAGCGTGTCTCCATTTTGTGCAGCTTTGATGGGCGTGCGGGTAAAGACACCCTTCTGATATTCGACCGAGACGCCTGAGTCCTCATACACCTCATAGCTTGAAGTAGTGCCGGGAACGAGCGGCCACACATTCACGATGAGCGGATCGACGGGCTTTTGGCCGGTATAGAGCATGGGCGGCTGCATGGGGATGATGGCGCCGGCACGGAGATAAACTGGGACCTGCTCGATTGAAAAGCTGCGATCGAGCGTGGCCAGTCCGGCAATATGCCTGCCTGTGCACCACTCGATCCAATCGCCCTTGGGGAGCCAGACCTTCTCGGTGGCCAGGCCGGTAACCTTGTCTGCCGGCGCGGTAACGGGAGCTGCCAGCATCTGGTCGCCAAAAATATATTCGCCCTTGTTCTCGTAGGCGGCGGCGTCATTGGGCCAGTCGTAGTAGAGGGGGCGCAGGAAAGCTACGCCGGTGTCGTAGGTGCGGCGAGCCTCGGTATAGAGGTAAGGCTGAAGCGCGTAACGGAGTTGGAAGGTGGACCGCAGAATGGCGGAGTACGGCTCAGGATAGGCCCATACACGGCGTTCGGCTTCAGGGTTTTTGGTGGTGTGGGTACGCAGGATGGGGCTGAACGCGCCGAACTCGACCCAGCGGGTGAAAAGCTCGGGATCGACGGCGCCCGGCATGTGTCCGCCAATGTCGTGGCTCCAGTAAGCGTAGCCGACGTTGGCGGCGGTGGCTGTGAACCAGGGCTGGAAGGCGAGCGAATCCCATACCGAGACCGTGTCTCCCGAGAAACCAATCTGGTATCGGTGATTGCCGAGTCCGCCCCAGCGGTGAAAGAGCAGCGGCCGCTTGCCTTCGCGTTGCTGGTCAGTGAAGTGGACATAGTTGAGCCACCACGTGGGCATCACGCCGGGCATCGAGGTGTGCTGCTCCTGCTGCCAGTCGAGCCACCAGAAGTCGATTCCCTGCTTTTCAAGCGGATGGTGCACCAGGTCCATGTAGTTGGTGGCGAAGTTCTTGTTGGCGATGTCGAAGGGGACGTAGATCTTGGATGCCGGATCGATGCCCATGGCCTTGGCCATGGCGGGATAGGCCTTCTCCCACGGCTCGATGCCCGAAGCGGGATGCAGGTTCAACGTCACCTTCAAGCCCTCGTCGTGAATCTTCTTGAGAAAGTCATCGGGATCGGGAAAGAGCACCTTATTCCAGGTGTAGCCGGTCCAACCGAGGTCGTGGCTCGACTGGTCCTTCTCGCCCGCGGCCTTGAGCTGATCTTTGCTGATGTGCCAGCCCATGTCGATGACCAGAACATCGAGCGGCACATCGTCTTCGTGGAAGCCCTTGACCAACTGGTCGAGTTCCTGGTCCGTGTAATCCCAGTAGCGGGACCACCAGGCGCCGAAGGCAAAGCGTGGCGGCAGCGGAATTCGCCCGGCGACGTGAACATAGTCGCCGAGGGCCTGTCGGTAGTCGTGGCCGTAGCCAAAAAAGTACCAGTCGGTATAGGCGCCGGGCCGTTCGGCGGCCGGACGCTCCATCGCCCAGGGCCAAGGGCTCTTCTCGCCCTGTGAGAAGCTGAAGTCGGCAGAATCGAACAACGGACGGGTTGAGTCGTCGACCAGCGCCCAGCCGGAACGGGACACCAGGCCAGGTTCGATGGGCGTGCTCGTCTGATCGCCGCGGGCGCCGTCGAGCGTACGCGTGGTGCCCAGCAGGTTGTCAGGATCGTTGAGGCCGGGATGCCAAACAACGGATTTGCCGTCGACCTTAAGCGTGATGGAGAGATTGTCCGCGGTGAAGTGGCCGTCGCCCGAGGCCGTATAGGCGAGGGTGAGCGCACTCGTGCTCAGTGTGAGCTTTTGCCCGTTATTGGCGGTCACTTGCGAGAACTCCGGCACGGGCAGGTGGCGGTTGATGAAGACAAAGGAGGCGCGGTCTTCGAATTTATTGTCCGCCGCCCATTCCATGCGGATGAGTTGAGGCGTGAGCACTGTGAAGCGCGCGTGGCCAACGACCACGATGGCCTTGAGGGCGGCCTCGGGGTTGTTGACGGGCTCATCCGCGCGCTGGGGCGCCGGAACCGGGGCCGGTGCTGCAGCGGGCCTCGCAGACTTGGGGGACCTGGGGGTAATAGACTGGCCAGGCTGAACGAGCTGCGCAGGCTCGGCGGCTAATCCAAAGCAGCATGAGAAGACAACGATAAACAGGGCAAAAGAACGAAGAAAATTGCGCACAGACCCCTCCAATTTTGCTATGTGGGAAGCCTATCATCGCGAGACGATTTCAGGCATTCCAGAACCCATTCATTACGGGGGATGAATCTTCGGGGGAGGACCAGCGATTCATTCTATTTCATTCGGGGCTGGCTTTTGTGGGGGATTTTGCGAGGACGTCAAACTGCGGCCGTGCAGAAGAGGGCGAGAAGAGATCTCTAGGACGATTCCTCATCGCCGCCGGGGATCTCCTTGATCCGGTCGGTGGCTAGGCGTTCTAACTGTTTGCGCCAGTCGAGCGATTCAATGAAACCTTTCGATTCGCGCCAGCCGGGCTCGACGATGACGCGCAGCTCGAGATAGAGCCGGGTACCGAGGAAGGATTCGATCTGGCGCCGGGCGCGCGTGCCGATCTCCTTGAGCTTGGAGCCGCCTTTGCCGATGAGAATGGCCTTTTGGCCGTCGCGCTCGCAATAGATGGCGGCCGCGATGCGCGTTAAGGGCAGGCGCGCGGGCACACGCCTATTCTTTCCAGGCGGCGCTGGCTCCGGCTCCTCGAACTGCTCAATGACGACGGCCGAGGCGTAGGGGACTTCCTCGCCCGTCTCGATGAGGATGCTTTCGCGAATGAGCTCGGCAACCATGAAGCGCTGGGGCTGGTCGGTGTACTGGTCCTTGGGGTAGAAGCGCTCGCCGGCGGGGAGAGCCTTGACGATCTTACTCACCAGAATGTCAAGGCCGTCGCGCTTGCGGGCGCTCACGGGAATAATCTCGGCGAAGTTGAATTGGCGGGTGAGCGAGTCGATCAGGGGAAGCAGATGGTCCTTGCGGACGAGGTCGATTTTGGTGAGCACGAGGAAGACCGGGCACTCGAGCTTGCGCACCAGGCCGAAGAGAAACTCGTCCTCGCTGGCCCAACCGCCGCGAGCGGTCTTCCTTTCGGGATCTTTGCCGGGCTCTTCGAGTTGAACCCGGCGGGTAGCGTCCATCAGCACCAAAACCAGGTCGCGGGATTCGAGGGCTTCGTAGATCTCCTGCAGCATGCGCCGGTCAAGCTGGGTGCCGGGCTTGTGCACGCCGGGGGTATCGACGAAAACGATTTGCGCGGCTGGATGCGCTCCCTTGCGCGCTGCAACCTCGACTACGCCGACGATGCGGTTGCGGGTGGTTTGCGGCTTGGCCGTGACGATGGCGACCTTTTCGCCGGTGAGGGCATTGAGGAGCGTGCTTTTGCCGACGTTGGGACGGCCGAGAATGGCAACAAATCCGGATTTCAATGGGCAGTGCTCCTCCACTCCTATTATCGCGGATAACGTCGTTGGCCGTTGGTATGATCTTCGAAATGAGAGTCGAAGGCAAAACGGAGAGGCTGATTCTGCGCCCGCTGGAGGTGGGCGATGCGACGCAAATTCAGGAATTGTTTCCGCGCTGGGAGATTGTGCGCTTCCTGATGAACCGGGTACCGTGGCCCTATCCGGCAGACGGAGCAGACTTCTTCATCCGTCAAATTGCGCTGCCGCAGATGGAGCGGGGCGAAGCCTGGCACTGGACGATAAGGCTGACGGCTGAACCCGGAAAGATTATCGGTTCCATCTCACTGATCAAGGGAGAGAAGGACAATCGAGCGTTCTGGCTCTGCCCGCCTTGGCAGGGGCGGGGGCTGATGAGTGAGGCCTGCGTGTGGATCAATGACTTCTGGTTCAACCGGCTGGGTTTCGACGTGCTGCGCGTCTCAAAGGCGGTGGGGAATACCGCTTCACGGCGGATCTCGGAGCAACAGGGAATGCAACTGGTCGGGTATGGGGAGAAGGACTACGTATCCGGCAGGCTGCGGTCAGAGACTTGGGAGATTACGGCAGAGGAATGGCGGACGTGGAAGGCTGCCCGGGGGTTCTCGTAAGCGCAAAGCTTTCTATCTCGCGCGCGGCTAAAGCAGCTTAAGAAATAGTGTCGACCGTGACGACGCACTCAGGTCGACGCGACCAACAGGAAGCGGCGAACCTGAGACCTCTAAAAACTTCACGACATTTCCTAAACTGCCCTAGGCAGGTTCGACGATGGGCTTGGCGGCAGGCGGAAAGATCCGCAGCCGGTCCACGCGCCGGTCTGTGGAAGCGACAATTTCCATGCGCATGCCGATTGGCTCGAGCATCACCACTTCGCCGGCCATGGGAATCCGTCCTTCAATCTCACTCACCAGGCCGCCCAGTGTTGTGGCCTCATAGATTTCGCCCAACTCGATCGGCTTGCCGAACAGATCCGCCAACTGATCGACGGGAAAATTCCCCGGCACGAGCCATACACCGTCAGGCTCGCGCTGCGGCTCTTCAATCTGGACATCTTCTTCATGCTCGTCATGAATGTTGCCCACAATCTGCTCGAGCAGGTCTTCAATCGTTACCAGCCCGGAGACGCCGCCGTACTCGTCGATGACGATGCGCATGTGCTGCTTTTCGCGCTGCATCTCGCGCAGCAGCTCGTAACCGCGCTTGGTTTCGGGAACAAAGACCGCCGGACGCTGGATGCTGGCAACCGTGCGCGTGTGGGCTTCCTGGTCAGTGATCTGCAGCAGGTCGTGGGCAAAGGCGATGCCGGTCACGTTGTCGAGGGAGCTGGAATAAACGGGGACGCGGGAGAAGTTGTGTTCGCGCAGAAGATCAAGGAACTGTTCGAGGGTGATCGAGGCGGGGACGGCGAAGACGGCGGGCCGCGGCGTCATCACCTCGCGCACGAGTTTGTCCCCAAATTCGACTGCGGAGCGGACCAGGTCGCGGTCGCTCTCTTCAAGGATGCCTTCTTCTTCGCCGGCTTCGAGCAGGGCCTCTACGTCTACCGCGGTTTCTTCCTCAGGGCTGGCGGGCTCCTCGGCCAGGGCCGCAACCGAAAAGAAAAAGCTGATAAAGACACTGATCGGGGTAACAAGCCAGAGGAGCAGGCGAATAGGCCAGAGCAGGCGCGCGGCCCAAACGCCACGGGTGCGGTTGAACAGCAGCGTTGGGAATACCTGGTTGCAGAAGACAACGACCAGCACCACCGCCAGTACGGCCTGGGCAACTTCAAGGTAAGTGGGCGGGCCAAGGTGCGGAGCACGGTCAAAGAGGAAGGCCCCGCACTCGAGGGCGATGACGCCCAGAGCCAGTTGTTGCAGAACGGCGGCGCAAAGAGAGGCGTGCTGGCGGCTCAGGCCGAGGTGAGGCTCGACACGCTCCTCCCAGACGTCGAGATTCTCCTGCACCTCGCGCGTGAGGATTTTGCCGAACTCGGAATAGAGACGGCTGATGTAGGAGGCCAGGGTCTCAACCGCGGCCACCAGAACCAGCGCAACGATGACATGTAGAGTCATAGTCTTTGCATTCTGGCTGCCGGCCGCCAGGGAGCGCACTTTGCGGCTGCAGCGCGTTCGATGAGGCCCTGGGGCAGCGCTAACTTGGTGCGCAGCAGACGTTCGCGCCGGTCCATCTGCCCTGAATCCGCATCGTGGTCGTAGCCGGCCAGATGAAGCAACCCGTGAAGCATCAGAATCTTAAGCTCCTTCGAAAGGGTGTGCCCCTGGGCCGCCGCCTGGCGGCGCGCAGTGGAAACGCTGATGGCCAAATCGCCGGCAATCTTCTCCGGGCCGGGCAGCAATGGGTTCGCGGGGAAGGAAAGTACGTCCGTCGCCTTGTTCTTATCGCGGAACCGACTGTTGAGCCTGCGCAGCGCGGCGTCGGTGGTAAGCAGAACAGTGACCTGGCCGCGAACTCTGGCGGCAGATTGCGCGGCGGCGAGAAAGCGGGCCAGGGTAGCTGCCGCGGGCAGGCGAAGCTGGGGTGATTTTGCCGCGGGAGGCGGAGCAGATCGCCGCTTCGTCACTTTTGCGGGTGGCGCCGGGTCTGGGTCCAAATCTGGGTCGAGGAGGATCATCGTGCGCGGAGCCGCATGCAAGGCTGCTCCGGGTTTACTTCGATGATACGCGAATTCCTCAGCCGGCAGTCCGTCAGGGCGGCTGCTTCAGGCCAGCTTCCAGCCGATCCGCCGGGCGCGCTCCAGAGTACGGCTGGAAAGCTCATGATGGGGCTCGTGGGCGGCAAGCCCGATCCAGAGCTTGGCCACCGGCTTTGCGCCGAGCATCTTTGCCGAGAGGCGCAGCGCCCTGGCGGCGCCGGTCGCCAGGGGAATGAGAAATCCCGGCATGCCGGCCGAGGCCACCAGCACCGCCTTGTGCGGTTCCAGCCGGGTGCGGGCCTTGGGCGCGTTCTGGCCCCAGGGCCAATAACAATAACCCAGCAGCCGCTCAAGAAATCTGCGATAGAGCGCGGTTACGTTGTAGTAGTTGACGGGCGAGGCAAGCACCACCGCATCGGCCGCCTCGATCGAGCTCAGTACCGCCTCCAACCCATCCTGCTGCGCGCATTTGCCTCGTTCCTCGCCTGGGATCTGCACGCATTGCCGGCAGTTGGTGCAAAACTCGATGTGCTCGTCACCGAGGTAAATGGTTTGCGTGACCGCGCCCTTTTCGCGCGCGCCTTTCAGAATCGCTTCCACGGCGGCGTCGATGGTTCCACCCTTCCGATAGCTGCCTACGATGGCCACAACTCTGGTGATCATTTGAGGCCTCCAGACGCCTGCGCGCAGCTTACCATGGAGTGCGTTTCGGAAGCAGTGACAAGACCGCCGATAAGGCCGGAAACGCGGGGTTTTGCGGCGCTCGAAGCGCCCCTCGATGCATCTTGGGGCTCGCCTGTCCTGCTATCCTTAACCCTGTGATGGAGTGCGCGCGAGCAAGAGGAATCAGCCGATGGGTGGGCATGGCGCTGCTTCTGGCCTTCGCCCTGGTGGCCTGCCACAAGGAAGAACAGGCCGTGGAAGGCGTGGCCCAGAAGGCCGCCAAGGCCGAGCAGAAGGCGCAGGCCACGGCCACGGAACTCGACAGTGAACGCGCCCAGATTGAGCTGATTCCCCTGCCCACCAAAAGCATGTATGTCGATATCCACGAGCCTTCCGCGTGGGCTAATCCGTTTGTCTCCGTGGGCGTTGACACCGTGACGCTGCGCGTGACGGTGGCAGATGCCAACCCCAGCACCCTCGGTGAGGGAACCTTGCTCCGCCCGGCGGCGGCCCGGCGGCAGGAGTTGCAGTTGCACCCCTCCGACCTGGCAGAGGCAGTGGCTGCCGTGCCTGCTTCCGCGTGGAAATACGGGCGCGTGATTGCGGTTGCCGAGTCGCCTTACGCCGATGCCAAAGACCGGCCCAAGGTGCGCAGGAACGTTGAAACGGCCATCCAGCAGTTGAACGACCTCGGGATCGTCGTGGAAGAGTGGCCGGCGCGTTGAGGCGCGGTCCTCGCGTGATGAAACACATGTGCTTGATGAAACATGTGTGACGAAAGACCGGTGCAAACGCGCTACCATTGACGCCGTGAGCACTTCATCCTTTTCCATACTTCAGAATCAGGTCCCGCTGGACCATGAAAGCTTTCGTGCCCACCGCCAGCTTGAGTCGATTCTCAAGAAGAATCTTCGTGGCGACGTCCGGTTCGATCTAGGCTCGCGGGCCCTTTACGCGACAGACTCGTCGAATTACCGCCAGTTGCCCGTGGGGGTGGTTTTCCCGCGCGACCCGGCGGATGTGGAGGTGGCTCTAGCGGCCTGCTGGGCTGAGGGCGCGGCGGTGCTTCCGCGCGGCGCCGGAACCAGTCTCGCTGGCCAGTGCGCCAATGTGGCCGTGGTATTCGATTATTCGCGCTTCATGAATAAACTGACGGTGATCGATCCCGCCGCCAGACTGGCGATCATAGAGCCGGGCATTGTTCTCGACCACCTGCGCGATGCCGCCGAGGAATACCACCTTACCTTTGCGCCCGACCCCGCGACGCACTCCCGCTGCACTCTCGGAGGCATGATCGGCAACAACAGTTGCGGTGTTCACGGGCTGCTGGGCGGCAAAGTGGTGGACAACGTCGAATCCCTCGACATTCTGCTCTACGACGGCACCAGGCTGACGGTGGGCGCCACCACGCCGGAGGAGCTGGCCGCCAAAATCAAGGCAGGTGGACGCGTGGGCGCCATCTACGCGGGGTTGGCCGCTATCCGCGACAAGTATGCCGAGCTGGTGCGGGAGAAGTTCCCGCGCATTCCGCGGCGTGTCTCCGGATACAACCTCGACGAACTGCTGCCGGAGAACAACTTCAACGTGGCCCGCGCGCTGGTGGGCTCCGAGGGAACCTGCGCCAACGTCGTCTCTGCCACGCTTAACCTGAGCGCCAGCCCGCCGTTCCGCTTGCTCACCGTACTGGGTTTTGCCGATGCATTTCTGGCGGCAGACGCGGTTCCGCGGGCCCTGGAGCACCGGCCCATTGGCCTTGAGGGATTCGACCAGCTGCTGGTGGACTTCATGCGGCGCAAGGGCATGGGACTGCGCGACTTGGCGCAACTGCCTGCCGGCAGGAGCTTTTTGCTCGTAGAGCTGGGAGCGTGGACCGCGGAAGAAGCCCGCGCCCAGGCCGAAGAGCTGGTCCGGGATTGCCAGTCGTGGCCCGTGGCGCCGGTGGCGCGCATCTGCAGCAACGCGGAAGCGGCGAGCATCTGGCGCGTGCGCGATGCAGGCCTGGCGGCCATGGTCTTTGTGCCTGGCGAGCCGAACCGCTACGAGGGGTGGGAAGACGCGGCGGTTCCGCCCGACAGGCTCGGCGACTACCTGCGCGCGATTACGGCCCTGATGGCGGAATACGGCTATCGGAGCCCCCTTTACGGCCACTACGGGCAGGGATGCGTGCACATGCGCATCAACTTCGACTTTTGCTCCGAGCAGGGGCTGCGCAATTTTCGCGAGTTCATCGACCGCGCGGCCGATGTGGTCTTGAGCTTCGGCGGATCGCTCTCAGGCGAACACGGGGACGGACAATCGCGCGCCGCGCTGCTGCCTAAGATGTTTGGCCCCGAGCTGATGCAGGCCTTCCGCGAATTCAAATTTCTCTTCGACCCGGACAACCGCATGAATCCGGGCAAGCTCGTGGATGCGGTCCGCGTCTACGACCCGCTTGAGAATCTTCGCCACGTGATGGATGCGCCAGTGCTCGCCGGGCACGCCGCGCGTGCCCTCGAAACCCACTTTGCGTTTACCGCCGACGAGGGATCCTTTGCCCGCGCCACGGAGCGCTGCGTGGGCGTAGGCGCGTGCCGCAATACCACCGGCGGGGTCATGTGCCCCAGCTATCGCGCCACTGGAGACGAGCAGCACTCCACGCGGGGCCGCGCGCATCTGCTGTGGGAGATGCTCTCCGGCGCGCTCCGCAAAGAGGGATTTCGCAGCGAGGCTGTGTACCGGGCTTTGGATCTTTGCCTGAGCTGCAAGGCTTGCAAATCGGAGTGCCCGGTGCAGGTGGATGTCGCGGCGTGGAAATCGGAGTTTCTGGCCCAGCGCTACAAGGCACGTCTGCACCCGCTGCACCATTACATTTTTGGATTTGCCGACAAACTTGCCCGCTGGGGATCGCTCGCGCCCGCCTTGACGAACGCATTGCTCACCGGGCCCATCACCAGCCCGTTGATCAAGAGGGTTGTGGGCGTGGCGCAGGAGCGAAAACTTCCCCGGCTGGCGCAGAAGAGCTATCTTGAGGCTCGGCCCGCAACCTCAGAAACCAGCAATGTTCCCCGTTCCGCCGTTTCGGCCGAACTGCGGCCCGCCCCAAGGCGTGTGGTTTTGTGGCCAGACACCTGGAACAACTACTACCACCCTCAAACCCTGGGTGCGGCAGAACTTGTGCTGACCGAAGCCGGCTTCCGCGTCGAGGTGCCCAAAGGTCACATCTGTTGCGGACGCCCTCTCTACGATTTCGGTCTTCTGGCCGCGGCGCGCTCATACCTCGCGAAAGTGCTGAACCGGATGGCCCCCCAGATCGACGCGGGGCTTCCGTTCATCTTTCTCGAGCCAAGCTGCGCCAGTGTATTCAAGGACGAACTGCTTCAGCTGTTTCCGAACGATGCGCGCGCAAAACGTCTGAGCGGTCAGGTTTGGCTGCTGGCCGACTGGCTCACCGCGGAAGCGCCCGGTTTTGCTGCGGGGCGGTTGGCGGGCGCCCACATCCTGGTCCATGGCCACTGCCACCACAAGGCGGTTTTCGGCGGGTCGGGGAGCGAAATTGCGCTCCTGCGCGACGCCGGCGCCACGGTCGAGCCCATCCAGGCTGGTTGCTGCGGGATGGCCGGTCCTTTTGGCTTCGAAGCCGATAAGTTTGAAGTCTCGAAGGCGATCGCTATGGATGGACTGCTTCCCGCCGTGCAATCGGCCGCCCCCACGACGCTGATTGTGGCGGACGGCTTCAGTTGCAGGGAGCAGATTGCGCAACTCACTGCCCGCGAAGGCCTGCACATTGCCGAAGCTCTGGCGCACAGGTGCGGTTCCGGGCAGTAAACGCCGGCGCACATCGGCCGCCAGGCTCAAAAGTGCGCAGCCATCTTGCCTTATTGTGTTCACTCCGGACCGGTTACCTCATTTGCAACGAACACAATGCAACCGCGGGGGTGTAGACTGCGTCCAAGGCGGTGGGATTGCCGTGGAAAGTCTCCGGTCCTGAAGGATTGCGCGCCGATCTTCAAGACTGGTTCCAGGGGCAGAAACACTGTTTGCGGCGCAAGGCAGAGTTTGATACGCTCAGTCATTCTTCGGGGCTGCGCGGAAGGAGAGTGTTCGTCATGGCAGAAGAGAGCAAATCCTACGGATTGGCATGGTTTCTGGCCGGATTGGGTGTCGGTGCGCTGGTTGGCATTCTGTACGCCCCCAAGAGCGGCCGTGAAACGCGGGACGACATCGCGAACGGCGCCCGCGAGGGCACTGAGTATCTGCGCACGCGCACCCGGCAGGCCGCTGAAGAAGTAAACGCAATTGTCGATAAGAGTAAGGAACAGGTGAGCGCCCTGGTGGACCGGAGCAAGGACCAGGTCAGTGAGTACGTTGAACGGGGCCGTGAGGCCGTGGACCGCGGCCGTGCACAATGGGAGGAGTTTGTCGAACGGGGCAAGAACATTGTGGCCGAACAGACCGGCAGGGTCAGCACGGCGGTGGATGCCGGACGTCAGGCCTACCACAACACCGCCTCGCCCGAAGCCCGGGAGTATTGAACCGGGAGCGTTGGGGGAAGATCGGCCCAGCGGGGTTAATCCTCCTTGTGGCAATTCCAGCCTCCTTCATCCGGCTGGCGCGTGCTGGTTGCTGAAGCGATAGTTCGCCGGTTATCGCGACAGTTGCGGCAAGCGAATGTATCACTCAGCCGTGGGGAGTGCGTTGGCCCCAGGGGGGCGTTGGGTTTCAGATGCCTGGTACGAGACGAAGGCGATGCAGAATCTAGATAGTCAGACCGTTCAACTCGTGATTGTTGCCGCAGTTGCGGTGACCATGCTGGTGCAGGCCATTGTGCTGCTGGCCATCTTTATCACAGTCCGCAAGGCAGCAGCCGCGATGCGCCGGGACGTTGAGGAATTGCGCTCGTCGGTGGTTCCCGTCATTGACAGCGTGCGCGACTTGCTGGTGACCGGCGCTCCCAAAATCGAGGCAGCCGCCACCGACCTGGCCGCCATGTCACATAACCTGCGGAGACAAACTGCGGACGTCCAGACAGCAGCGGCCGAGATTCTTGAACGGATTCGCCGCCAGTCCTCGCGGATGGACTCGATGCTCACCAACATCTTCGACGCCATGGATCGCACCGCGGGATTCATGACGGAATCGATCTCGAAACCGATGCGCCAGCTTTCCGGAGTCCTCGCATCGGCAAAGGCAGTGGTCGAATCCCTCCGTACCCCTCCCGAGCCCACACCGATCGACCAGGGGCGGACCGACAAAGACATGTTCGTCTAAGGTTTCAACTCCTAAACGATCCAGCCACCGCCGACCACTTCGTCCCCGTCATAAAATACGGCAGCCTGTCCGGGCGTGACCGCGCGCTGCGGCTCGTCGAATGTGGCCATCGCCTCGCCCGGGCCGCCGGGCTCCAACGTAGCCCAAGCCGGTTCATGCCTATGGCGTATCTTTACGCGCACCCGCATCGGGTCTGTCAGCTCGGCAATGCTGATCCAGTTGAGCTGGCGCGCGCGCAGGGTCCGCGTGGCCAGTTCATGGTCGGCGCCGACGGTGACCTTGCGGCTGGCCGGGTCGATCTCAAGAACATAGAGCGGCGAAGGCGAGCTGACGCCCAGACCCTTGCGCTGGCCCACGGTAAAGCCCGAGATTCCATCATGATGCCCCAGCACTTCGCCGCTCGAAGCGACAAGCTCGCCGGCCGTCTGCGGAGCCTGCTCGCCCTGCTCCTCAAGATAGGCGGTCAGGAACTGCTTGTAGTCCCCGCCGGGAATGAAGCAGATCTCCTGTGAGTCAGGCTTCTCAGCCAGCGTGAGCCCGCGCTGCCGCGCCACCTCGCGCACCTCCGACTTGGTCAGCCGGCCGAGCGGAAACAGCGTGTGCGCCAACTGTGGCTGCGTGAGGCCGAACAGAAAGTAGGTCTGGTCCTTGGCCAGGTCGGCGGGGCGCTTGAGGATCCATCGGCCGCGCGCGGCATCCCTCTCATTGACCGCGTAGTGACCGGTGGCAATACGACTCGCGCCGATGCTCTGGGCCGTGTGCAGCAACTGGTCAAACTTCAGATGGTTGTTGCAAAGAGAACAGGGAATCGGCGTGCGGCCGGCCAGGTACTCGTCGACAAACGGCCGGACTACGTCCTTTTCAAAGCGCTCCTCCTGGTTGACCACGTAGTAGGGAATGCCCAACTGCTCGGCCACGCGGCGCGCATCGTAGACGTCGTCAAGCGAGCAGCAGCGGCCAGCCTTGGGCGCATCGGGGATACCGTGCTTGCCGGCCAGCCGCGTCTGGTCCCAAAGCTGCAACGTCAGCCCCACCACCGTCTCGCCGGAGTGGACAAGCATCGCCGCAGCCGTCGAGGAGTCAACCCCTCCGGACATGGCTACCGCGATTGTGGTGCGTTCGTTCACCGGTTACCTCTCCAGGAGCGGGGAGAGCGGTGTTAACATGGCTGCTTTTGCGCCAGCTCCGCTAACCCCGCCAGCCCTGCAAACCGCGCCAGCACTCCGCGCTCCTTATCCCAACGTCCCGGTCGTCACAGGCGACAGTGCCCGCAAACGCTCCACGACTTCAGGAACGACACTCAAAACATGATCGACATCCGCATCGCTGGCGGTCTTCAGGAGGCTGAAACGAAGGCTGGCGCGTGCGGCATTCTTGTCGAGTCCCATCGCCATGAGGACGTGGCTTGGCTCGGTCGATCCCGAGTGGCAGGCCGACCCGCCGCTCACGGCGACGCCTTTCAGGTCCAGCGCGATCACCATGGCTTCGCCCTCTACCTGATCGAACGCGATGTTGGTCGTGTTGGCGGTACGCGGAACCCGAAGGTCTCCATCCCAGCCGCCGTTGACCCTGGTTCCGGCGAGCGAAAGGATGCCCGCTTCGAGGCGGTCGCGCAGCCCGCCAAGGCGCTCGATGGTCCCATCCTCGAGCGAGTCCATGGCCAACTCCGCCGCCTTGCCCAGGCCCACGATGCCGGGAACATTCTCAGTGCCGGCGCGCCGCCGGCGCTCGTGGCGGCCGCCAACCATCAGCGGCTCAATCGGCGTCCCGCGCCGTACGAACATGGCGCCTACGCCCTTGGGTCCATATACTTTGTGAGCGCTGATCGAGAGCAGATCGCAGCCCAGCCGCTTCACGTCGATCTCCACCTTGCCCACGCCCTGCACCGCATCGATATGGAAGAATGCGCCCGCGCCGGCCGCAACCTTGCCGATCGCCTCAACCTGCTGCAGCACGCCGGTCTCGTTGTTGGCGAGCATCACGCTGATGAGCCGTGTGTTCGGGCGCAGCGCGCGTTCAATCTCCGCCGGGTCAATAAGGCCGCTGGGCCAGGGGCCGACGAACGTAACCTCAACGCCGTTCTGCGCAACACGGTCCGCCGCCCGAAGCACTGCGGAGTGCTCAATGGAGGTGGTGATGAAGTGGTCGCCGGGGTGCAACAGCCCGAAGATGGCTGTATTGTCGCCCTCGGTGCCGCCGGAGTTGAAAACCACCTCGGCCTCGCGGCAGTTGAACAGCCGCGCCAGCGACGCGCGCGCTTGATCGACGGCGCGGTGCGCGGCTTGGCCATGGATATGAATCGACGAGGCGTTGCCAAACTGCTCCATCCAGTAGGGACGCATCGCCTCCATCACCTCGGGAAGCAGAGGCGTGGTGGCGTTGGCGTCCATGTACACGCGGGGCACGAATGCGGCACTCCTGCTTAGATTGTACGGGGGAATGGATTTTTCCGCCCGCCAAACTGCATACGCGCCTTACAGCGCCGGACTGCGACCGACAACAATTTCTCCTCGCGACTGCCTCGTATCATGCCGCCTGTTTCTTGACCCCGGAGCCCGTGCAACCGTATGCTCTCAGCGTTTACGCCGGTGAATGGATTCACCCCCTCTAACCCGCGCAGGAAGAGTGAGCATGAGCACGACGCCGCAGACCGAAAATGCGTTAAAGGCTTCAGTCAGGCCCGCCGAGCCCTTGCTGGTGCGGCGCGCCGCCGTACTGGGCGCGGGCACCATGGGATCGCGAATCGCAGCGCACTTGGCCAACGCGGGAATCCCGGTCTTGATGCTCGACATTCCCGCAAAGGAGGGTGCTCCAGAGCCGGCAAGGGCGGCTCTTGAAGCCCTGGGCAAGGCCAAACCCGCTGCCTTTTACGAGGCTTCGGGCGCCGCGCTCATCACGCCCAGCGCGTTTGACCGCGATCTGCCTGCAATTGCCGGGTGCGACTGGGTCATCGAGGCCGTCGCTGAAAATCTTGAGATCAAGACGGCTCTTCTGGCGCGGGTGCTGCCCCATCTGGGTGCCCATGCGCTGCTGACCACCAACACCTCCGGACTGCCGATTGCGCTGATCGCCGCTACGCCGGGAATGCCGAAGAGCCGTTTTCTTGGAGCGCATTTCTTCAATCCTCCGCGGTACATGCGGCTGCTCGAGGTGATTCCAACAGCGGAGTCGGACCCTGCGCTGGTGGCCGCCTTCGCCGCCTTCGCGGACCGGATTCTGGGCAAGCTGGTCGTGTTTGCCAACGACACGCCCAACTTTATCGCCAACCGCATCGGCATCAGCGTAATGTTCAAGGCCGCAAACCTGATGATGGAGCAGGGTTTGACCATTGAGGAGACGGATGCGCTCACCGGCCCTGTGCTCGGCTGGCCGCGCACAGGAACTTTCCGGCTTGCGGACCTGGTGGGCATCGACATTCTGGCCCATGTGGCCGCCAACTTTCCCCAGGGCGTCGCGGAAGGCGGTTTTTCCGCGGTTCTGGACGAGATGCTGAACCGCAATTGGCTCGGCGACAAAACCGGGCAGGGGTTCTACAGGAAATTGCGCGGCGCGGGCGGAAAGGACGAGAGACAGGTGCTCGGCCTCGCGACGTTTGACTACCGCGCGCCGGCCAAGCCCGCGCTTCCCTCGTTGGAGATGGCGAAGAACGCCCCCGCGCCCGGCGACCGGTTGCGCCTGCTGCTGGCCAACGACCCCGGGAAAGACAAGGCTGCCGCGTTTCTGTGGCCGTTTCTCGCTTCGCTGTGGAACTTTGCTGCCGACCGCCTTGGCGAGGTCGCCGATGATATTCCCTCCATCGACCAGGCCATGCGCGCGGGGTTCAACTGGGAGTTGGGACCGTTTGAGATGTGGGACGCGACCGGGGTCGCCCCGACCGTCGATCGCATGAAGGCCCTCGGCTTGCCGGTGAGCGCTCGCGTCGTATCGCTGCTCAATGCCGGGCAGACCTCCTGGTACGGGGCCGACGGTCGCACCTGCTTTCAGCTCGCAACAGGACGCATGGAATCCGCTCCCGCCGTCCCCGGGCACGCGCGGGTTGCCGACTTCAGGCGCACGCACAAGGTGGTTCGCACCAACCCCGGTGCATCGCTGGTGGAACTGGGCGACGGCATTGCCTGCATCGAGTTGCACTCGCTGAAAAACGCCATTGGCGGGGATGTGCTGGCGCTGACTTCGGCGGTTCTGCATCCCGATTCCGACGCGGTGCGGAACTTTGCCGGGTTTGTGATCACTGGCGATCGCGACAACTTCAGCGTTGGTGCGAATTTGATGCAGTTGCTGATGCTGGCGCAGGAGGGCGAGTGGGATGAGGTCGCCGGCGTCATCCATCGTTTTCAGCAGATGACCGCATCCATCAAGTTTTGTCCGCGGCCGGTGGTTGTGGCGCCCTTTGGCCTGACTTTGGGCGGCGGCGCGAAGATCTGCCTGCACGCCGCACGGCGCCAGGCCCACGCCGAGACGTATATCGGCCTGGTGGAAGCGGGCGTGGGGCTGATTCCAGCCGGAGGCGGAACAAAGGAGATGCTGCTCCGTGCCGTGGACTCGGCCGCCGCGCTGGCGCCGCCTGACCCGCGCGACTCACCCTCCCGTTTCGCCCAGTCGGCGGAGATGGCTACGGCGCTGCGCCGCGTCTTTGAAACCATCGCCCTGGCCAGGGTTTCCACCTCGGCGGCCGAGGCGCGATCGATGGGCCTTTTTTCACCGTGCGACCGCGTTACGCTCAACCGCGAGCGGCTGCTGCTGGATGCGAAGGCGCAGGCCTGCACCCTGGCCCGCGCCGGATACGCCGCCCCCCAACCACGCACTGTGCCCGCCCCGGGAGCTTCGCTGCTGGCCGCGCTTGAGACGGGCGTCTTTATGATGGGCGAGGCCGGCTACGCCTCAGAGCATGACCAGAAGGTTGCCCGCTGGATTGCGTACATTCTGGCAGGAGGGCGGGTGACGGCGGGCGCACTGCTCACAGAGCAGTACCTGCTCGACCTGGAACGGGAGGCGTTTCTCTCCCTGTGCGGCGAGCGCAAGACCCAGGAGCGGATCGCGTTTACGCTGAAAACCGGCAAGCCGCTAAGGAACTGATTTTGCCGGCCTGAAGTTGAATTGCGCCTTCGATAGGACGATGATGGGCACAGTGAGAGCTTCAATGAACCCGCCGGCCCGCACGCAAATAGTTGTGAGATAGACCCATGGTTCCTGCAAACCCGAGATTGGGTACTTCGGTTTTGAGCTTGATGCTATTGGCCGGAGCTTTTGCCGCTGCCCGGCAGCAGCCTTCTTCAGAGCTCACCGAGCGGGGCCAGATCGTCCTTTCAGGCCATTCCAGCCCCTACATCATCCACCATCTGCCGGTAAGCTCTTTCCCTGCTCTGCCGGTTGCGGTGCAAACGCAGCTCGAACTGCGCGGCTGTCTGATTCCACAAACCTACGAGGCGCACCGGCCTGAGAACGTTGTGCATGCCAGCCTTCAGGAGCGCGGTTCCTCCGATTGGGCTGTGCTTTGCTCTGTGCGCGGAATGGTGTCGCTGCTGGTTTTTTTTACGGGCTCGCCGGCGCGGCCTGTTTCACCATCCGCGGGGCAGCCTTTCGTCCTGGCCTCGGCTCCCGAAACCGAGCGTCTGCAGGCCCACGACCCTTCCGGGGTTCTGGGTTTCAACTGGGGCATCGACCCTGCCACTCCGCAGCGGGTTGCCGACGCACAGGCCGGTATGGACCCCCATCCGCCCCGGCTGGACCACGATGCGCTTGGCGATTCGGTGATTGACCGCAACACGATCTACCATTTCTATGCAAAGAGCGCCTGGACACTGGTGGAACTGCCGGACTGACGGCCGACCAGGAACAGCGAGGAGCAACCCGCATGCCGAAAGCCGTGATTGTGAGCGCCGTGCGTACGCCTGTGGGTCGCGCGCCCAAGGGCGCTCTCTCCACAACGAGGCCTGAAGACCTGGCCGCCATTGCGCTGAACGGGGCTTTGGAAAGGATTCCGGGGCTCGACAATTCCGAAATCGAAGACGTGATTCTCGGTTGCGCGCAGCCAGAGGGTGAGCAGGCATGGAACGTGGCCCGCTGGGCTCTTCTGCGCGCGGGCCTGCCGGTCGAGATCCCGGGACTGACGGTCAACCGGCTTTGTTCCTCAGGCCTCGAGGCGATTGCGATCGCCGGCCAGCATATCCACTCGCTGGGCAGCCGGATTGTTATCGCCGGCGGGGTGGAGTCCATGAGCCTGCTGCCTTTCGGCGGTCTCAAGCCAAGCCCCAATCCATGGATGGCCGAGCATTATCCCGCTTCGCTGCTGACCATGGGCCTGACCGCCGAGCGTGTGGCGCGCCACTACAACATCTCCAGGGAGGATCAGGATGCCTTTGCCCTTGGGAGCCACAAAAAGGCGCTGGCCGCTCAGGCTGCCGGACGGTTCGACGCCGAGATGATTCCGGTTAAGGTAACGACGGTCGCGCCTGAAGGAAAGGCCGGAAAACCGTCTGTCCGAGAAACAATTTTTTCCGCCGACGAGGGTCCGCGCGCGGACACATCGGCAGAAGCGCTCGCCAAACTCAAGCCTGCCTTCCATGCGCAGGGCTCGGTAACGGCCGGCAACTCGTCGCAGACCTCCGACGGCGCCGCGGCCGCCATTTTAATGTCGGATGAACGCGCCCAGGAGCTGGGCATCAAGCCACTGGCGCGGCTGGTCTCCTACGCCGTGACCGGCTGCCTGCCCGAGGAGATGGGCATGGGGCCGGTGACCGCCATCCCCAAAGCATTGCACCGCGCCGGCTTGACTCTCAACGATATTGACCTCATCGAGCTCAATGAAGCCTTTGCCGCACAGGCGCTGGCCGTGATCCGCGCTCTCGGCATCGATCCGGAACGGGTGAACGTGAATGGGGGCGCCATCGCCCTGGGCCACCCGCTGGGCTGCACCGGCGCGAAGCTCACCGCAACGCTGCTGGCCGAGATGCGCCGCCGTCAGGCGCGCTTCGGGATGGTGACCATGTGCGTGGGTGGAGGGATGGGGGCTGCGGGAATTTTTGAGCGACTGGAATGAGCGGGCGAAGGCTCTGACGCTTTTCCGCCTGGAATTTCAGCGGCAAATACAAAACAGCCGGGAGCGCTCCCGGCTGTTTGTCTTCCTGGGCTAAATCCAGAAGACTCGACCGAACTACGCCTTGGCGGTGGCCAAGGCCTTCAGCCGCGCATTGAGCCGGCTCTTGTAGCGGGAAACGGTGTTGGCGTGCAGAACGCCCTTCTGGACACTCTTGTCGAGTGTGGAAACGGTGTCGCGAAACTGCGTCTGCGCGGCCTTCACGTCGCCCTTGGTGAGCGCCTCGCGCAATGCCCGCAGGCTGGTCCGTACGCGGCTGCGGTTCGAACGGTTCACTTCAGTCCTGGTTACTGTTTGCCGGGCGCGCTTCAGCGACGATACATGGTTTGCCATTGCTCTTCCTTTATGCCTGAACCCTTCATCGACAGGGGCAAAGTCAAGTGCCCTGTTTTCAGGGAAGATGATGCGGTAAAGAATGCAACTCGAGCCGCATCCCTCGCAGTCTTTTAGTTTACGGGAATCCGGGCTGCCGGTCAATTACGGCGGCGCTTTTGGCGCTCGGCCGCATTGAACGGATGTTCTCACCGGGGCCCAGGCCCTGGGCTATTCCAGGCCAGGACACCAACGAAGTGGTGCCTCCTAAACGGCACGGTCCAGGCTCCGTCGCCTCACTCTTCTTCCCAGTACCGCTCCGAGAGATATTTGTCCGCGGAGTCCGGCAGCACGGTCACGATCACAGCCTCCCGGCCGGCCGTTGCCTCTTCTCTCGCAATGCCCATGCACACATGAACGGCCGCTGCGGCCGAAGTCCCCACCAGCAGTCCTTCTTCGCGAGCCAGCCGTCTTGCCATCTCATAAGCAGCTTCGGTCTCCACTTCCAGTTGGCGATTCGCTAGGTGCGGATTGTAGATCGCCGGCACCATTGACGTGCCCAGATGCTTCAGCCCCTCCAGTCCATGGAATGGCGAATCGGGCTGAAAGCTGATCCCCTGGATCGCCGGGTTGAACTCTTTCAGCCGGCGAACCGTGCCCATGAACGTCCCGCTCGTCCCCAGCCCGGCCACAAAATGCGTCACCCGCCCCGCCGTCTGCTGCCAGATCTCCGGTCCCGTCGTGCGGTAATGCGCCAGCCAATTGGCGTCGTTCGAGTACTGGTCCATGTAGCAAAAACGCTGCGGGTCATTCCCTGCCAACTCCCTTGCGCGCAGGATGGCGCCGTCCGAGCCCTTGTCCGGGTCGGTCCATTCCACTGTCGCGCTGTAGGCGCGCAAAATCCGTTTGCGCTCGGGAGACACGTTCGAAGGCATGGCCAGGCGCACCGGCACTCCGAGAGCCGCGCCCAGCATGGCGAAGGCAATGCCGGTGTTGCCGCTGCTGGCGTCCAGCAAAATCTTGCCTTCCGTCAGCAGCCCGCGCTCGCGCGCGTCGCGCACCATCGAGGCCGCGGCGCGATCCTTCACGCTCCCGCCCGGGTTGGTCCACTCCGCCTTCGCCAGCACCGTCACCCCTTGCAACTCATCCGCACACCCGGCCAGCCGCGCAAGCTTCTCGAGCCTGAGCAGCGGAGTATTGCCGATGCGCTCCGTCAGTGCCGCCCCGAGTGAGGCTCCTGGTAAAGCGCCGGGTTGGGTGTGGACTGTCCTGGGATCCATGGGGAAAATTGCAGCCTGACGTACCGATGTGCGAAAGTTGAAGTCAGGCCTGCTGCCTCACTCTTCCTAACTATCCTCGCAGACTGGAATCGAATTATGACCAAAAAGTCCCGCCATCCGAACTTCGATCAGACGCTCGACATTCTCCGCTCCCATTCTTTTCAGGTTGCGCCCTATGACGGCATCCCCGGCGGCTTTCTGGTCAGCAAAGACGGCGCGGCCGCGGTTTTGGTGGGGCACTGCGACGTGGCCGCGCTGGCCATCACTCCCGGCCTGCTGGTCCGGGGAGAGGTGGCCCGGCTGCTCGACCGCGGCTATCAGAAGTTCATCAAGACTTCCAAGTTTGAGCTCCCCGCCTCAGCCGCGCAACTGCACGCCATCCACACCTTCACCGAGGAGCTCAGCCTGCTCACCGGCGCCGTCAGCCTCTACAACGAGTCCCTCGGCACAATCAGCGACCTCTATCAATATGACCGCCTCAAGGGCCGCGAACCCCTGCAGCCCACACCCGCGCGTCCCTGGGATGCGGACTCATCCGGAGAACTCATCGGCGGCCATTGATGCCCGCGATCACCGTCCACTACCCACGGAAAAATCTTGAAAAAATCCTGCCGGGCGAGCGAAAATTAAACCGGATTTGCCCCTTTGCTCCGAAGCCGAGGCCTGCATTCCGGTTCCGGGGTTTTTCGCCAACGAGCCGCGCCCAAGGAGGCCGCATCGATGGTCGAGCTTGAGAAGCCCCCCTTCGACGTAGCCGCCTTTCTGGCCAGTGCCGGACTCGGGCGCAGAATCGTTCAATTCAAGCCCAAAGAAGCCCTTTTTAGGCAGGGCGAGCCCGCGGACGCTGTCTTCTACCTCCAGAAAGGCCGCGCCAAAATCACCGTCTTGTCGAATGCCGGCAAAGAAGCCACCATCACGCTTCCCTCCGCGGGCGATTTCGTCGGCGAAGAGGCGCTCGCCGCATCGGCGGGTCTGCGCCTGTCCACCGCCACGGCGCTTGTCTCCTGCACCGCCCTCAAAATCCGGCGTGAAGAGATGCTGCGCGCCATGCTCGAGGAGCAAACCCTCTCTGAACTCTTCCTCAAGTTTCTCCTCGCCCGCAGCATGCGCATCCAGGCCGATCTGGTCGACCAGCTCTTCAACTCCAGCGAGAAAAGGCTGGCGCGGATCCTTCTCATCATGGCTGACTTTGGCAAGCCTGGCGACCCGGAATTGATGATCCCCAAAATTTCCCAGCAGGCGCTCGCGGAGATCGTCGGAACCACGCGCTCGCGCGTGAGCTTTTTCATGAACCGCTTCCGCAAGCTCGGCTTCATTGAGTACGACGGCCGCATCCGCGTCCACAAATCCCTCTTGAATGTGATCCTTCACGACCAGCCCCCGCATTAGCGCTACTTCGGAAAGAACGCACGCCGGCAAGGTCAGAGACCGGCAATTGGATTGACGGCCTTCGTCCCTCTCAGGAGATTTGAAAGCTGATGCACAAGCTCAAGTGTCGCGTGATCCTGCTTTTCTTCGCCGCCGTGCTGGCGATTGTGGCTGCGCCGTTGCGCATGGCGCGGGCGCAGTTGCCGCACCCTCAAAACCCGTCAGCGCCTGCGTTTGAAGTGGCGACCGTCAAGCAGAGCGCCACTGACGAAATAGGCCCCAATTTCATGCTTGCGCCCGCTCGATTCTCGGTCAACAGCGCGCCGTTGACCGAGCTGATCCAATTTGCATACGACGTTAAGTCTGACTATCAGCTTCCGAAATCCCCAGCCTGGATTCGTTCAGAGAAATTCGATCTGGATGCGAGAATCACGGACGCGGACATGGATGCCATGAAGAAGCTGCCCCCTGACCGAAAGCTGGATCAGTACCGGCTGATGGTCCGGTCGCTCCTTGAAGATCGGTTCAATCTCAAGGTCAGCAGGCAGATGAAGGAGCTTCCCATTTATGAGCTGGTCCTGGCCAAAAACGGCCCCAAGCCGGCGCTCGCGCCGATTTCGCCGGAGTCGCAGATGTGGCGCACGCCAACACTGAGCGGATTTTCGCATGGGGAAGTGAAGGCCGGGGCGGTTTCAATGGCTCTCTTTGCCGATTGGATCTCGGGAAAGCCGGACACGGACGACCGCGCGGTGGTCGACGCTACCGGACTCAAGGGCAGCTTTGATTTCACGCTAAGCTGGACTCCCGCCAATGCTCAGGCGGCTCTCACCGATGCGGCATCTGGCCGCGGTGCCGCGGCCACCCCTGACGCGTCAGGAGTTTCGCTGCTTACGGCGCTCGAAGAGCAGCTCGGCCTCAAGTTCGTGCCGCGTAGAGCCCCCGTCGAGGTTCTGGTCATTGATCACGTGGACCAGCCATCCTCAAACTAGCGTCCCGAGTCCAAAGTTCGTACCATACCGTCATCCCGAACAGAAAATCTACCGCCGTCGAGCCCGTTCCCGTTGCAATTCCCGATAAACGTCGCTCTTTGATTGCCCCAGCTCCCGCGCCAGCCTCTTCAAGGCTTCCTTCTCATCCACCTTCAATTCGCCCTGAATCTGCGCAATCCGGTCGGCAATCTTTTTCGGCGTCTGGGCCTCTGTTGCCGGCCCTTGCACTGGCGGAGCCACCAGCAGCGTGATCTCTCCCCGCACCCGATCCCGCAAAGCCAGCTCCTGCCGCGCCTCGGCCGCGGTTCCGCGAATAAACTCCTCGTGCACCTTGGTCAGCTCCCGCGCGACCGTCACCCGCAGCTCCTGACCCCACACGGCTTCCATCTCTGCCAGCGTCTCCACAATCCGGTGCGGAGCTTCGTAGAAAATCAGCGTGCAGGCATTGCCCGTCTTGCTTGATTCCGCCAGCTCTTCAAGCCGCGTTCGCCGCGCGCCCGCCTTTTCCGGCAAAAACCCCAGAAACTGAAATTCACCCGCCGGCAGGCCCGAGGCAATCAGGGCGCTCAACCCCGCGTTGGCTCCCGGTATCGGAATCACCCTGACCCCGGCCGCAATCGCCTCTGCGGTCAGCCAGCCCCCGGGATCGCTGATCCCCGGCATGCCCGCATCCGACACCAGCGCAATCCGGCCTCCCGCCTTCAGCGCTTCAACCAGCTCCTCCGCGCGTTGCCGCTCGTTGTGCTGGTGGCAGCTCACGGTTGGCGTTGCAATCTCAAAGTGGTTCAGCAGCTTTTGCGTCTGGCGCGTATCTTCGCATGCGATCCGGTCCACCCGGCGCAGAACGTCAAGGGCCCGCAACGTGATGTCGCCCAGGTTCCCGATCGGCGTGGCCACCAGGTAAAGTCCGGCCGTCAGCTCCGCTTCGCTGGAATCGTCCATGGCAGGCTAGCTTCCGGCATCCTGCCGCTCGATCCGTCGCTGTTCTGAAAGCAGCGCCATCGAGCTCATCAGGTTCTGCACGCTCACAATCCCCACCACCCGTCCGCTCTCGGTCACGGGAATCAGGGCCAGCCCATGTCCTGCGGTCAGCCGCCTGATCGTCGTGCCCAGCGTGTCTTCCGGCTTGGCCACCTGGAAGGCCCGCGACATCACCGACTGGATGTATCCGTTCCCGTCGTTGCGCAGCGCATCCACAATCCGCTGCCGTGACACGATGCCCACCAATTGCGGACCGCGCACCACCGGGAAATCCTCCTGCAGCGAGTGAACGCAGCGAACCAGCGCGTCTGCCAGCGTGTCCGAGGCGGACAGCGTGGCAAAATCGGTCAGCATCACTTCGCGCATCCGCACCGTGTCCACCACAGACTGGAAGAAAACCCCTTGGTCCTCAATCTGCGCCCCAATCATGATGAAGAATCCGGCAAAAATCATCCACGGATCGTGCAGCAGCATCCCGCCCAGCATGATCGCCAGCGCAAATCCCTGCCCCAGCCCCGCTGAGGCGCGGCCTGCGGGAGCAAACCCATGCTTGCGCGCAAACCCGCCCCTGATCAGCCGTCCAAAGTCTAGCGGATAAGCCGGCAGCAGGTGCAGCGCCCCCAGGAAGAACTGCATCCACACCGCGCTTCTCACCAGGTGGGCAGCGGAAATCAGCGGAAACCCAAACAGGGGCACTTGGGCGCTCGCGCCCAGAACCGCCGCAGCCAGCATCAGCGCCGTGGCGAAGTTGGCCACCGGACCCGCCAGCGCAATGGCAAACTGTCCACCGTCCTGGTTGGCAATCTCCTGGCTCTCGGGATTGGCGTAGGCGAAAAGCCCGCCGATCGGCAGCAGCAGCACCGCGCGCAGCCGCAGGCCCAGCCACGCCGCTACCAGCAGCCGCGCAGTTTCCCGAACCACTACCGCGGCCACAAGAAGAAAGAACAGGCCCAGCCCGCGTTCCCACCCATCGCCCGCGCTGATGGCGATGCATATCAGGCCCAGCAGGGGGAAGAAGATGTGCATGCGCATCTCCACGCCCATCCACCGGCCCAGCGGGATTGACCAGCCTCTCATCCCTCGATTGTAGTGTGTCCCCCGCCCCACAAACCAGGAACTGTCCAGCCAAAACCACAACTCCCTCACTTCATCTCCACCGCGGACGCAGCCCGGGCCGTATCGATCGAGTCCCCAATCACGTATGCTGGTTGGCGATGCGCATCATCGCCGGAACACTCCGCTCCCGCGCACTGCAAGCTCCGCCAGGCCCTTCCACCCGTCCCACCAGCGACCGCCTCCGCGAATCCCTCTTCAACGTTCTCGCGCCCCGCATTGCCGGCTCCGCGTTTCTTGATCTCTATGCCGGTTCCGGCGCGGTCGGTCTCGAGGCCATCAGCCGCGGGGCCGCGCACGTCACATTTATTGAGCAGGCCCCTGCCGCCCTCAAAGTTCTGCGCGCCAATCTCGCCCGCCTCCATCTCACGCAGGGCGTCCGGATCCACGACACGAGCGTGCGCTCGTTCCTGCGCAAGCGGGTCCCTGACCAGATCTTCGATCTGATCTTTCTTGACCCGCCCTGGGACGCCGTCGCCGAGTACGCCGCCACGCTGGCCCTTTTGGGCGCATCGTCCGCCTCCCTGCTTGCTTCCGGCTCCTCGGTCATTGCCGAGCACCGGCGCAAACAGCATCTCGACGACCGCTACGGCAACCTCGAACGCACCCGCCTTCTCGAACAAGGCGACGCCGCGCTCAGTTTCTACGCGCCCAACCAATCCACAACCCCGCACAGGACGCGGGATGATTTCTTCACCCCATAAGGACGTGAAAATGCAATTCATCCGTTGGAAAATGCGCGCTATCTGTGCCTTCGCAGTCGTTCTTTTCCTGTCCCCCGCTCTGCGGGCCCAAAACGAGTTGCCTTGGGAGATCGGGCCCTTCTTGCGCCCCTCCGATGGCAATCCGGTCATTGCACCCCGCCCTGAATCCACATTCATCGATCCGATCCTCAAGGGTCCAGACCACTGGGAGGCGCTCCACACGTTCAATCCGGCGGCCATTGTGCGCGACGGCAAGGTCTATGTCCTTTACCGTGCCGAAGATGATTCCGGCACCATGCAGGTCGGTGGCCACACCTCGCGCCTGGGTCTGGCCGTCAGCGACGACGGCATTCACTTTACGCGCCGCGCAGAGCCCGTCTTTTTTCCCGCCGCTGACAGCCAGCAGGCCCGCGAGTGGCCTGGCGGCGTTGAAGATCCCCGCCTCGTCGAAGCCGAAGACGGCACTTATGTCCTCACCTACACGCAGTGGAACCGGCAAAACTTCTCTGTCGGCATCGCCACTTCGCCCGATCTCCTTCACTGGACCAAGCAGGGCCCGGCGTTTCAGGCTGCCGCCGCCAGGTATGCAACCCTCAACTACAAATCGGCCGGTATCCTCACCCGCTTTGACCAGGCCAAGGGTCGTCTCATCGCCGCCCAGATCGACGGCCATTACTGGATGTACTGGGGTGAAGGCGCCATCCATCTGGCCACCTCCGCCGACCTCATTCACTGGACGCCCCTCGAGGATGAAACCGGCGCTCCGGTCCAACTGCTGGGTCCGCGGCCAAAGCACTTCGATAGCACATTTCCTGAAGTCGGACCCCCGCCGGTTCTCACCAGCCGCGGAATCGTCGTCCTCTATAACGGCAAGAATGCCGCCCGTGGAGGAGATCCCCAGTTGGGGCCCAATGCGTATGCCGACGGGGAAGCCCTGTTTGAAGCCCAGGACCCCTTCCGGCTGGCAGCCCGCGCGGAGCGACCGGTGCTAAAGCCGGAGATGCCCTACGAAAAGACCGGTCAATATGTGGCCGGGACCACGTTTGCCGAGGGTCTGGTCGCGTTTCACGGCCGCTGGTTCCTTTACTACGGCTGTGCTGACTCGCTGGTCTCCGTAGCGACCGCCCCCCAGCAATAGCCCCGGCCGCCGAAGTCTCCGGCCGGCGGTCTTTGCGCCGGGGGTGGAGCAGGAGCAACGCGCAACCCAGGGTCCTATCGCGGTTTCAGGATTGCCGTACCCAGAATGCAATGCACTCAAGTCGACCCGACCCCAAGGAGGGGCGACCTGGCACAAAGTGCAAGAGGGCACACCTATCCTGAAACCGCTCTAAATTGGCGCGCCCAAAGCCGTGCCCTTTCAAGACTCAATCTCCCGCATTCTGAAATGCGTTTGCCCTGGCCTTGCTCCGCAAACGCAATGCAGATTCCTCAGCCTCATTCCTCAATGAGAAAAGGCAGGGAATGAAGAAGAGCCGCACATTGGGGATCTTGCTCACCAGGCCCCCTGCGAGTGTATGCTGTTGCGTGAATCGAGGCCATCCCAAAAAATGCTCCCATTAAAAACTCCTGAAACCACTTCGCTCTCGCCTATCGACCGCCGTGAATTTATCAAGACAAGTTCTCTGGCTGCCGGCGCGCTTGCTCTTGGCGTACCAGCGCTTTTGCGCGGTCAGAATCTCAACAGCAAGTTGAATATCGCCTGCGTCGGAATCAGCGGTAAAGGCCAGAGCGACACCGATGCCTGCGCCGGCGAGAACATCGTCGCGTTGTGCGACGTGGATACTGGTTCAGAGGCTTACCAGACTCAGACCCAAAAATATCCGGGCGCGAAGTTTTACAAGGATTTCCGCCAGATGCTGGACCAGATGGGCGATCGGATCGATGCGGTGACGGTTTCGACTCCGGATCATATGCACGCGATTGTGGCATCGGCGGCGATGAAGCGGAACAAGGCTGTTTTTTGCCAGAAACCGCTGACTCAGACGGTCTATGAGGCCCGCTATCTGCGGAAAATGGCGAAGCAGAAAAAACTCGTTACGCAGATGGGCAATCAGGGCAGCGCCAAAGACGGTTTCCGCCGCGCGGTGGAGACGATTCAGGACGGGCTCATCGGACAAGTGCATGAAATTCACGTCTGGACCAACCGCCCCATCTGGCCGCAGGCAATGGAGCGTCCGGTTGGAGAGGATCCCGTTCCTTCAACATTGGATTGGAATATTTGGCTTGGACCGGCTCCGATGCGGCCGTATGTGGGCAGCCGCAATCCAGACGATAGCAATGGAGTTTACGAACCGTTTAACTGGCGCGGCTGGCAGGATTTCGGCACCGGCGCGCTGGGAGACATGGCCTGCCACACGGTCAATATGCCGTTTCGCGGCTTAAGTCTCGATTACCCGACGGAAATTGAAGCCACGCCTTTGAGCCAAATGAACAAGGAATCGTATCCCATCGGTTCCAAAATCCGCTTCGACTTTCCCAAACGTAAAGCGCATCTTCCCGCCGAGCATCCGCATCTTTTCCACCATTACAAAACCATCGAACTCGATGCGGCGACACTGTGGTGGTACGACGGCGGCCAGCCTGACCCCAAAGGTCGTGGCGGCCATGACTTCAGCAACAAGCCGCCGGTCGAACTCACTGCCGACATCGTCGCGCTGCAAGGCGAGGTTCCCGAGAGCGGTTGTCTGATGATTGGCGACGGAGGCACGATCTTTTCACCCGACGATTATGGTGCGAGTTTCTTCGTGAAGTTGAAGGGCGATCAAAAATTCCTCCACTTCACCAAGCACCCGGCGATGGCGCAATATCCTGAGCGCATTCCGCGCAACCCTTTTGCTGTAAAAGGCAAGGATGACGTTCTTGCCCATGCGCAGGAATGGCTCACTGCCATCAAGGAAAACAGGCCGGAGTCCTGCTACTCGCGTTTTGACATCGCCGCCCGCCTCACTGAAATCATGCTGCTGGGCTGCGTGTCCTTGCGCGCGGGCCAGAAGATCGAGTGGGACGGACCCAGGATGGTTGCGAAAAACTGTCCTCAGGCCGCGGAGTTTATACGAAGGCAAGACCGTTCCGGCTGGGCCCTTTCCTAGAGCGGTCCCAAAGTACTTGTAGCCTCTTCTGGCGATCTCCGAGGTGGCTTTTTCTTGATAAAAAGCCACTTAGCCTCATCGCTTCGGGACACAGCAACTGTGGAACCGCTGTAGTGTGGATATCCTCGGGCGGGTAGCCCGGGTCCGGCATGTCAAATCAACCCATGAGAATGGGCGCCCCGGAGCACATCTCCTGAAGCCGGGCGCCCGCCGGTTCTCACCGGACGAGGAATCGTCGTCCTCTATCACGGCAAAAATGCCGCCCGGTTCCCGGCGAGCGGTTTCTGCTTGTTGGGGTGGAGCAACACGCAACCCAGGGTCCGCGCCGCCATCTTCCAGCCGCCCCGAAGGGTCGGCCCGCCGACAACTCGGCGACCACCGTGAGACGGCGCCAGGAATGGAGCGCCGCTTTTTGGGCTATTCAACGGGTTGGCCGCCCTCCAGCGCGCCATTCTTATCCCTCACATTCTGTTCAAGAATGTTGAACACTGACGGACGATCTCGAACCGAGGGCTTTGGTAAGAAGTCTCCTCGCAGGCTCCTCCAGACTTTGCCCACACGGTCCGAAGCCATGAAGATTTGTCCCGCGGTCAGAGGACCAAGAACGCGGTGATGTCCCACCGCGGCCAACGCCATCGAGGCGATGCAGCCACACTGCGAGCAATCGGGATCCCCGCCAAATTGGCAAGGCATCACCCGCGTGGTCAAGTCTGCGGAGATGGTTCGCGTGGTGCGGGCAAAGATGCACTCGTCGGGGCTTGACGGCGGAAACTCCATCTCTCGAATCAGCGCTTCCGGCATCTCCAAGAATGGATAGGCGACACGCAGCCGCCTCACGTCAGCGATCACAGAAGCGCGTTCGCCGGGTGTCAGAATCTCCTGATCGGTGGCGCCGCGCTGAGGAGTGAAGAGGCTGAACCAGACCTTCACGGCCTCTGGCTGAAGGCTCCAAAAGCGCAGAAACTCCTCGAGGTAGCCGGGGCGGTTGGCAATTTGCGACGTGATGGTGCAGTGGATGGTGACGCATGCGCCTTTGATGTTCTGAAGGATGCGCTCGTAGGTTGCCGGTTTCCGCCGCGCATCGTGCTCCGGCTGCAATCCGTCGACCGATACCACCACGTTCAGTTTCTTGTATTGCATCCAGTCGCTGGGGATGACCCGGAATGCGCTTGTAACCACCTGCGTGTGGACGCCGCGACTCTCAATCTGCGGCAACAGCTGTGCAACTTCCCGGTATCTTACCAGCGGATCGCCCCCGACCAGCGACACGTGAAGCGGCTTGTGCTCATCGATGAGTGCAAGAACCTTCGATACCAGCTCGTCGCCTTTGAAATCGGAGAGTTGACGCAGCTGGATTGAGTTTCCGAGATGCGCCGCATCGAAGGCATAGCACCCGGGACATCGCAAGGGGCATTCTTTCGTAATCTCGATAGAGAGTGAAGGTGCGCGACCGGCGAGGATTCTCGCCCAGGCGTGGATAACCTCGGATTTGTTCATCTTCTCTCCACAACGTGCGAAATGCAGTTGCTTCTTTCGACAGAAAATAGTGGATCGCTCAGTTCGAGCCATCCACTCCGGAGGCAAGAGAGATTGGCGTATCAGATTTGAAGAGGAAGAGAGTTCGAACTCAAAAAATCACTCGCAAGGCGCCCTGTTAGAACGATCGACAGCCTTCGAGCCAGACTCGTCCTGGCTAATTCGTGATCTGGGGAAGCAAATCGGAAGAGTTGCCGGATCGTGAGCAATTGATCCAAATGGCGCCTGCTATGCTGCGCGAGCAAAAATACCAGGCATAGGGACAACACTGTAACGAGCAGGCAAGACTCAAAGTCCTGACCACCGTGGAGAAAATGATCCCAGGTCCAGAAATATTGCGTCAAGGGCCATGTTACGAATTCGACGGCTACTAGGATCAAGAGGACTCGGCTGAACACATTGCACACCCCGGCGGCGTATGCAAATGCACTGTGGCTTCGCGTACCCGTGACCGGAGCTCGATGCAAGGACCCTCCCACTCGAAGCTAATTTTACGCTCTTTAGTAGCCCGAGCCTCCGCCGCCCCTACTGGCAGCGTCGTCTCGACTCGCGATTTCAGGCCAAAATGCTTATCGAGAACGGGGTCGCGCGCCAAATACAGGATAGATTTCGGTAATCGGGATTTGCGCCGGCGCCAGGATCTGCCGTTCCGGTCAAATCATCGCTCAACCGGACCACCCCGCCAACCGCCTGCTCCTGCCCCCTGCTTCTCTGATCGCTGACCCCTGACCCCCGCTTTCCGTCACAGTTTTTCAGCCGCTGTATGCGCGAAAAACGCCAAGAACACGCCAAAAATAGGCCAAGAACACGCCAAAAACGCGAATGTGAACGTTCAATTGCGTTGGAGTGACCCCCAAAAGTGAGACAGCTTAAAATGAGCGCATTTGCAGCGAATGGAGAACTGCAAATGGCGAAAAGAGCAGCAGGATGGCGTCCGGAGTCGTTTCGAGCGATGGCGTTGGAGC